>Ga0137409_10001262_pt1 | contig 27552 bp, 29 predicted proteins | sample CZODoug1_16funga_FD_122059 | JGI IMG/M metagenome (GOLD analysis project Ga0137409, IMG submission 122059) | Vadose zone soil fungal communities from Angelo Coast Range Reserve, California, USA - CZODoug1_16fungal (Hybrid Assembly) | ecosystem: Environmental > Terrestrial > Soil > Vadose zone...
AGATTTGAGACGTTCGGCAATCGTGGGCGTATACGCTTCTCCCACGTTGTAGATGCGGCCCGAAGCTGCCGGGTGAAGCGCCGCGAGCGCAATCGCCGCCGCAACGTTCTCCACGTAGCCATGTGTCCAGCGCCAGGACGGATAGTTACGATTTCGGTAGACAATCGCGAGGTCCGCGTTGCCTCCCGGGCCGAAGACTTTGGGCAAGCGAAGAATCGTCGCCGGCAGATCGGCTTGTCCGAGAGCCTCGCGTTCGACGAGAATCTTTTCGTAGAGGTAGTTGAGATCGCTGGCCGAGTTGGCTTGGGAGCGATACGGAAAAAGAGCCCTGCGCAGCGGCGACTCCTCTGTCAGCAAGCCCTCTTCGATCGGGCCAGGCTCGATCCGGGTGAATCGTCCATAGGCTCGATAGACGTCGCCACTGCTGAGCACAACCAGGCGCTGGGCGCGGCCGGTAAAGGCTCGCACGACGGCTCGCGCATCGCGTTCTCCCATGGCAATCCTGTGAATTACGGTCTCGAACCCTGCGCCGAGCAGTTCTTGCGGAAAGTCCACGACCGGCATAGCAGCCTTCTCACTTTTGAAGTGCCGCGCCCCTGGGGCGAGGACTGTTTCGTGATCGCCCCGGTGGTAGAGAGTTACCTCGTGGTTCCGATCACCAGAACGCGCATCATCAACGCTCCCGGTGTGCTTCAGTCAGAGCAGGAGCTCTTGAAGTATCCTTCGATCGCGCAGTCCTCGCCGAACTGGTGGAATCGGGAGTTCGTAAACTCGATGGACCGATGCAAGCCTGCGGCGAATGGAACACCGTTGTCACCGAAAATCTTGGGCGCCAGGAAAAGAAAAGCTTTGTCTACCAGTCCGCTGTCAAGAACCGACGCATTCATATGAGACCCACCTTCCACCAGCAGGCTGGTGATTTCCAGCTCGCCCAGGCGGTCGAGAGCGGCGGAAAGATCGAGCGCCTTTTCGCCGGAACCTGCAATGCTCTCGACGCGCACGCCGAGTTTCTCGAGCTCTTGCCTTCGTGACGCGTCAGCGGCCTGCGTAAACACCAGAACATCTTCGCGCGCGCTTTGCGCCAACCTCGAGTCCAAGGGCAAGCGCAGGCGCGAGTCCAGGACGACTCGCAGCAACGGCCGACGACGGGCAATGCCGGAGCGATCCGTCAGCAAGGGATCATCGGACAGCACCGTGCCAATGCCGGTGAGAATGGCGTCGGATTGATGCCGAAGTTGTTGCACATGCGCGCGCGCCGCCTTGCCGGTGATCCAGTCCGTTCGTGTCTCCCCTTTACTGGCTTCGCCGAAGCCCGAGCCTGGAGCGATCTTTCCATCGAGCGTCATGGCGCATTTCAGGGTCACGAAGGGAATCTTGTGACGAATGTATTTGGCGAAAGCTTCGTTGACCTGCCGTGCTTCGGCTTCAAACTGGCCGATCTCGACTTCGATTCCAGCGGCGCGCAACTTGGCAAAGCCCTCTCCCGCAACCGCAGGATTGGGATCCTCCATGCAGCAGACGACACGGACGATACCGGCAGCGATCACGGCTTCGGCACAAGGGCCGGTGCGGCCCTGATGCGAGCAGGGCTCGAGATTGACATACAAAGTAGCGCCGCGTGAACCTGTTCCACTGCGTTCGAGAGCAAGAATCTCAGCGTGCTTCCTGCCTTCGTAGGTGTGAAAGCCCTCGCCCACAACAGTTCCCTCTTCCGTGGCGATGACGCAGCCAACGCAGGGATTGGGCGAAACCAAAGCGACACCCTGCCTGGCCAGGCCGAGGGCGCGGCGCAGGAACGGTTCGTCGTGATCGTGGCGGCTGTGGGCTCGCATCCAGATTCGCTTCTCAAACGTATTACAGATGGCTCCTGCCGGTCGGCATGACAACCAAGTGTTCTCGGTTTCTTTGCTTCCTCTGAGTGAAAAGGTGGAGGCAAACTACTCGAACAGAGAATCCACAAACGCCCGCGCGTCGAAGGGCAACAGGTCTCCAGGCTTTTCTCCAACTCCCACATACCGCACTGGAAGCCCCATTTCCCGCGCGATGGCCACAACTACTCCGCCTTTCGCGGTGCCATCGAGTTTTGTGAGCACGATCCCCGTAACGCCGGAGGATTCTGTGAACTGGCGAGCTTGCTGCAATCCATTTTGGCCCGTGGTCGCATCCATGACCAGCAGCACTTCGTGCGGAGCACTTGGAATAATCCGCTGGGCAGTCCGGCGCATTTTATCGAGTTCGGCCATCAGATGCGTCTTGGTATGCAGTCGGCCAGCGGTATCGACGATTACGTAATCCATTTTCCGGGCCTGCGCGGTTTGCAGCGCGTCAAACAAGACCGCCGAGGGATCGCCTCCCTGCTTAGTTTTGATCACCTCGGTACCGCTGCGCGTGCCCCAGACCTCGAGTTGCTCAATGGCGGCGGCACGAAACGTATCCGCCGCGCAGAGCAGGACGGACTTGCCCTCGCCGCGCAGCAAATGCGCCAGTTTGCCTATGGTGGTTGTCTTTCCGGTGCCGTTGACTCCCACGATGAGAATTACTTCCGGCACGTCTTCGACGCGGGCAGCTGGAGGGTCTCCGTTGCGGGTGAGTATGGCAAACATTTCGTCTTGCAGGAGACGCTTCAGCTCTTGGACATCGCCGATCTGCTTGCGATCGGCTTTCTCACGGAGAATCTTCAGCACTTCCCGTGTCGTGGTCGAACCAAGATCGGCTGCCAAAAGCGACGCTTCCAGGCTATCCAATGTGTCGCGATCGATTTCCTTGGTGAACCCGACGGCGGCCTCAAGATGCTCGGAGAGGTTCTCCCGCGTACGGGTTACCGCTTCTTTCATCCGGTCGAAAAATCCCGGCTTTTTCTCTTGTTCGTCGGGCTTGTCGCTGCCCCCAAAAAGGCTTCGAAACATGAAATTTAGGAGTCCCATTTTGATTATAGCGGGAGGAATCGCACGGCCGTGCCGGGAGACCCGGGGGCGGAGACGACTAGATGCGGGTGGTTTCGAGAGCTGCCGTGACGTCGCCCTTGGGGTCGGGAACCATCGGGGGTGCCATGGCAGCCATCTTGCGCGGCACGCGGATCTCGCCGCGTTCGAACACGGCTGTGAAAGCAGCCACAGCCTTCTCGTCCAGGCGCTTGCCCGCGAGCTTGTGCAGAATTTGCAGGGCATCGACCGGTTCGTGCGCTTGTTGATACGGGCGATTGGTGGTGACCGCGTCGAACGTATCGGCAACGGCGATAATCCGCGCAAGCAGGGGTATTTCATCACCCTGCAAGCCGCGCGGATAGCCGCGACCGTCGAGCGATTCGTGGTGGAGTTCAATGCCTGGGAGCATTTCCGCGAGCTGGGGCACGCCCCGCAGGATGTTGGCACCCTTGGTCGTGTGTGTCTTCATGATTTCGAATTCTTCTGGCGTGAGCGCACCCGGCTTTTTCAGGATGCGGTCCTCGATGCCGATCTTGCCCACGTCATGCAACTGCGCGGAGATGCGCACAGTTTCCACCGTCGTCTCTGGCAACCCGAGTTCGCGCGCGATCATGACGGAGTAGCGCGTGACGCGATCGGAGTGACCACGCGTGTAAGGGTCCTTTTCGTCGACCGCGCCAGCGAGCATTTGAATCGAGTTCAGGAATAGGTCGCGATTTTCTTCGGCTGCGTGCCGGAGATCTTGCACAAAATGCTCGAGCTCGTCGGACATGGTGTTGAAGGTCTGCGCCAGCTCCCCGATTTCAGTATGGCTGTTCAAATAGATACGTTTCGAGAAATCACCACGAGCGATGGCCCGGCTGGTCTCCGCCAAAATCCGCAGTGGTCGGGAGATTTTGCTGGCCGCGTAGAAGCTTACACCAATGCTCAGCAGAACGGCGAAGATTGCAAGCAGACGAGCGGCGCGCTGCATTTCATAGACGCCGCGATAGGCCTCGCGCTGCGGTTTCTGTCCCACGACCGCCCAATCCAGCGAGCTGACGGGACTATAAGTGCCCAGCGTTTCTACCCGATTCTTGCCCGCCATCACGGTGAATTCCTTAGTTTCGACCAGCTGCGCTTTACCGCCGCTGTTGACGAAATTGCGCACGATTTCCATGCTCGTCATGTCCTGCCCTGTAGCAAACTCCGGACTGGAGGCCGCGACCAGACGTCCCTGGCCGTCGACTACGTAGGTCATCATGCTGCCGGTGCTGGAATCGCGCAGACGGCGCACGAGAAAGTTAAGATCCTCGACGCAGGCGATCATTCCCAGGAAACGGCCGCCGGAAAGAACTGGGGTCGCTACCAGTGCCACCGTCCGCGCTTCACGACCACTACCCAGGGTGAGTGCCTGTCCGCTATACGCTCGGCTCTCACGCGCCGCCGCGAAGGCTCGCTCCAACTCGCGCTGTAAAAAGGCATCCGGCAGAATGCGTCCGGCTGAGATGCCCTTGGCTTCGGAGTTGAGGAGCGTCGCGTATGCCAAATCGTCGGAGGAGGAAACAAAGTTTTCTAACAGGGCGCGCAGTTCTGGGCGCTCGACGCTTTGCGCACCGATGTCGCCGCCGCTGGTCACCTGAACTGCATAAGAGAGGTTGGAGAGCATCATTTGCAGGGAGTTACGGCGCTGCGCGATATCTTCTGCCAGTGAGCGCGTGACCGTGTTCTGGAGCAGCATTTCGTTGGTCTTAAGGCGGTCGCGGTTGATGGCCTCGAGGCGCGTCGAATAGAAATACATGGGCACAACGCTAATAGCGAGCAACACGCCCAGAATGACGTAGAGGATGGGCAGACGGGCTGGAGTTGGCGGTATTGCGCTCAAAAGGGTCCCTGGGTCCGCCGAGGGAGGAGAGGCGCGGACGGTGCTCTCGAATAAGATTCTAACCTCGTTGGTTTAGCGTTACATCGGGATGGTGGATTACGAAAGTGTAAGATTTTGGTGACCTGGAGATAGCGTGGGGGAGAGCAACAGTGATTTCGTTGTGGTTTGGGAGTTCTGGGTGCGTTTGGGAGCCGAAGGGGAGTTTGAAAGGGCCTATGGACCGGACGGCGCATGGGTACGGCTGTTTTCAGGCGATCCGGCGTATGGCGGGACGAAGTTGGTGCGAGATGCGGGCGAACCGCGTCGCTATCTGACGTTGGACTACTGGGCTTCCGCGGCGGCTTACGAATCGTTCAAGAGAGACTACGTGGTCCAGTACGGTGAGATTGATAGGCAGTGCGAAAAGCTAACTGAGAGGGAAGAGGAAATTGGTCGATTTAACCTGATGAGGCGTTAAGGTGTGCCAGTGCAGTAGGCTGAGCAATTTCCGCGGCGAAGATCAAGACTCGGGGAACCATTTGGCTGGGTCGATTGAAAGCTGGGGCGCGTCCGCGATCGCGGGATCGAACATCAACTTGTAAAGCGCGATTCCGGCAATACAAACCGCTGTGATGCAAACCAAAGGTATAAGCACATACACGAAGAGTTCCTCGATCTCGAAGCTACATTCGAGCAGTGCCATGCCCAGGCTCTCAGGGAGTCGCCTCTTGCCTGGTTTGCTCGTCTCACCACTCACGGAGTAATCGTACAACGCGAACAGACGTTACACCAGATACGCTTGGCGGGGTCTGCTTGCGCTCCGGTCAACTCCACTCGCTCTTAGTCCGCCGGCTCATGAGTTCCTGGATGGCGTCCCGTGGAGACTTTCCGTTTTGTAGGATCTCGTTCATTTGTTGCGTTATTGGAAGCTCTACACCGTGTCGCTGTGCTAACCCCACCGCCGCCTGAGTCGTGAACACGCCTTCTGCCACAGCCCCGTGCATATCGGCGATGATTTCGGGGAGCTTGCGTCCGCGGCCAAGTTCCACGCCAACGCTGCGATTGCGCGAGAGCGAGCCGGTGCAGGTGAGCACCAGGTCGCCCAGACCAGCTAGCCCAGCCATGGTTTCGGGGCGTCCGCCGCAGGCGACGGCAAGGCGCGTGATTTCCGTCAGTCCGCGTGTGATCAGCGCGGCGACGGAGTTGTGTCCTAACTCCAGGCCTGCGCAAATACCGGCCGCGATGGCGATCACGTTCTTGAGCGCTCCGCCGAGTTCAACTCCCGTGACGTCACTGTTTGTGTACACGCGGAAAGCGGGGTCGCTGAATTCCCGTTGAATGACCTTCGCGAGTTCTGTGTCAGACGATGCGATGGTGATGGCTGTGGGATCGCCCTGAGCGACTTCACGGGCGAACGTCGGGCCGCTGAGGGCTCCCACACGAGGATCGAATCCTTTGTCATTCCGGACCACGTCGCGAATGACTTCTGTCATTCGCAGATAACTGGTGTTCTCGAGACCCTTGGTGGCGCTGGCCAATAGCATCTGAGGCGTTAAGTATGGATGCAGCTCCTCGAACACGTTCCGGCAGCAGTTCGAGGGCATGACACTGATCACAATTTCCGCTCCGTCCAGCGCCTCGCCATAGTCATTCGTTGAGGTCACGCCAGAAGGAATCTTGTACCCAGGCAGGTACAGTGAATTTTCGCGCTGTGCCCCGATGGAATCCCGAACCTCAGCCTCGTAAGCCCACAAGCGAACTGTATGGCGAGCATTGCGCGTGAGAACCATGGCGAGAGCGGTGCCCCATGCGCCGGCTCCGAGAATAGCGATCCTCATTTGCGTCCCAGTGAGAACTTGTTCTCGTTGCCCTGAACGAGCCGCCGGATATTTTCGTGGTGCCGGGCGACGATGAGAGCACAGGCGGCCACCGTCAGTAGCATCGGGCCATAGCTGTAGTGTTCTATAGCCATAACAAGCACGGGGAAACAAAGGGCCGCGACAATCGATCCCAGGGAAATGTACCGGGAGACCGCAACTACGACAATGAACACAGTCACCATTATCAGTACAGGCCGTGGCGCCAAGCAGAGAAAAGCTCCTAAGGCCGTCGCTACACCCTTGCCGCCGTGCCATCCGAGCCAGACGGGAAACATGTGCCCCGCAATCGCAAACAGCGCGGCTGTAGCCATGAAGAGCGAGTCTCCCGCGTGCAAGTGCCGCGCCAAAGCTACCGCCGCGAAACCCTTCGCCGCGTCCAGCAACAGCGTTGCGGCGCCCAAGGCGGGAGATGTTCGCGACACATTGGTTGCGCCGATGTTTCCGCTCCCGGTTTTCCGGACGTCTTCCCCGCGAAAAATGCGCACGAGCAGATACCCGAAGGGAATCGATCCCAGCAGGTAGCTCGTAATGGCGGTCAGAAAAAAAGACATGAAGTTCGGAGGTTGCGCGGCTGAACCGCTTGCGGAAAGGCTCGCTACTGGACCAAACCCTTACCGCAGCCGCTAAAGCCGGCAATTAAAACAAAGGGGCTATCGCAGGGCTGAAGCCCTGCGCCGCCCAAAAGCAAGAGCAACAACGACTTTTTCCGCAAACTGTTCAACCTCCCAGTGGAAAGCCTGCCAGTTTGCTGTAGCGGGAGCCTCCGGGTGTGAGTTGGCTGCGGTAAAGAAAAAACTCACGCGCCAGCATTGTACCGAAGTCGGATGCTGCCATTGCTGCAAGCTGCTTCTGCAAGCGTTCAAACTTCGCGCCGGATCCTCCCTCGCGCCGCACGCGTGGCGCGGCGGAGCCGCTACGAGCAAGCGTCAAGTGGGGCGTAAACGCGTGTTCTTCGCGGGGAATTTTGAGAGCTGCCAGCGTCATATCCACTTGTCCGGCCAACTTCGGCAATTCCTCACCCGCATCAATGCCCAGCCAAAACACTCGCGGAGCGCGCGCCGCAGGGAAGAAGCCGTGCCCGCGAACTGCCAACGAAACCGGTTTCGCTTGAATGGTGGCAAGCGCGTCTTGCAGGCGAGGTAGCTCTGCATCAGGTTGCTCGCCGATAAACTTCAACGTCACGTGCAGCGATTCCGCTCTCGCCCAGCGCGCATCGGGAGCAAACCCGGCCAGGCCTTGCAAGTACACGGCAATTCGATGACGAACTTCTTCGTCCAAGTCGAGTGCAACGAAGAGGCGCATGACTACATCAGTTTCCGGCGGATCATATCGAGCGCCTGTTGGGATGCAAAGCGCCGCACCCGTTCCCGATCTCCAGTGAAGAGCCGCTCCACAACGTCGGTGCCGTCTTCGTCCGCAATCGCATGAAAAACCAGTCCCACTGGTTTCTCAGCCGAACCCCCAGTTGGCCCTGCCACGCCCGTGATTCCGATACCGATTGTTGAGTTGCAACGGTCACGTGCTCCTTCCGCCAGCGCTGCCGCCACTTCGCGGCTGACAGCGCCGTACTCTTCGATGAGCAGCGCAGGCACATCGGCGAGCCTTGTCTTTAGCTCATTGGAATACACCACCATGCCGCCCACGAAATACCGTGAACTCCCTGCCACGGATGTCAGCCGCTCCGCGACCAGCCCCCCCGTACACGATTCCGCCACCGCGACCGTCGCCCCGCGCATCTGAAGGTAATATCCAGCGATCTGTTCCAGCGATTCGCGGTTGGTCGAGAAGACGCTGTCGTCCAACTCGTCTTCGATTTCGCCGGCCAGCGCGTCAATCCGCTCGTTCGCATCCTCCAGCGTCGCGCCATTGGTGTGCAGGTGCAGCTCAATCTCTCCGGCGCCCGCAAGAATCGTCGTCTGCACGTCCGTATACTGCGTGTAAATGGGCGCAATCCGCGTGTCGCAAGCCGACTCTCCCATCATTGCCACCTTCAAAACGCGCGTAGCTAGAAAGCGAACTGGCAACTTCGCGCGCAGCCGCTCCGTGCACTCTGCGACGAACATGCTCTTCAATTCGTGCGGAGGGCCCGGCAGCAGAATGACAATCCGGTCGCGCCCTTCATACTTGCCCGCAATCCACTGGCCCGGCGCCGAACCTTTCGGATTCGGCAATACTGTGGCGCTGGTGATCACGTCGGCCTGCTTGCGGTTGTTCGGTGTCATCACGAACTTGCGTTCGGCAAAACGCGCTTCCAGAGCAGCCAGCACCTCGGGATCGCGACGCAAAGGCAAGTTCAGTGCTTCCGCTACTGCCTCGCGCGTCAGGTCGTCCTCGGTAGGGCCGAGACCTCCCATGAAGACAACCAGATCGGAACGCGAAAGCGCCAGTTTCGCAGTCGAAACCAGTCGCTGACGGTCGTCGCCAACAATCGTCTTGAAGACGACGTCGACGCCCAGGTCGTTCAGCTTTTCAGTAAGAAAAAGGGAATTCGTATCCGAGCGGAACGGCGTAAGCATCTCGGACCCGATAGCGACAATCTCTGCATTCACAGTGGAGACATGATAACCGCTACGCGCAAACTACTCCGGCGGAAGGGAAAAGCCCTGGATATCCCACGCGAGATGGCTCACCGCGTCGCCCGTTGCCAGCACCACCGACCGCCCCGGCGCGAAGGCCAGTCCTACCAACCCCTGGCCCGATACTTCCAGCGAAGCCTCTTGCCGCGGCGAAATCTTAACAATTCCGCGCTGTCCGCGCAGCGAAGCCGCCACAAACAAGTTTCCGTCGCGGTCAAACGCCAGCCCCTGCGGCCGGCCCAGCCCGCGGAAATAAACGGAAACATCTCCATGCCCATCCACACGATGGATGCAGTCGAAGCTTGAGGTTGTCGGCCCGCTCACAAACAAGTCACCACTCGGTCCAATCGCCAAATGGTAGGCAGCCAGGCTGGGCTCGAGCGTGGCGTGCACGAAGATCTGCCGGTCGGGCGCGATCTTGAAAATCGTACCGCTCCGATCGCCGACGAAAAGGTTTCCTTGACGGTCAAAGGCAATCCCGGTGGCAACGCCCATGCCTTCGGCGTACAACGACATCTGTCCTGTCGACGTAACTCGATGCACATTGCCTTCGTAGCGCGACGAAACGTAAATATCCCCGGTCCGGTCGGCGGCGAGACCGGTCGCGTTCATTAGATCCGTAACGAACGGCCGCACAACGTAATTCGTGTCGATTCTAAAAATGGAAACTGGGACTTTGTCGCCGCGCCCACCCGAAAAAGTCACGTAGATGTTGCCTTCCGCGTCAATCGCGGGATTCCCCACCGGGTGCAGACTGTCCGCGATCAAGGACGCGACCCGGACATCCAAGGGGTTAGAGACAAGCCCATTCGTTGCCACCACTGCCGGACCAGAGGACGCTCCTTCCGGTACGCGAGCCACCAAAAAGTCATCCGATCCGATCAGCACCGACCCTGCCTGTTCGCCGAATCGCACCTGAGGCCGCTCCAGACCTTCCGGACGTAAGCTGGTTCCGCGGAAACGAACCTCGCCGCCGGGCAGTGCCGCTCGCGGAGTAACCGAGTCCAGGCGAGGAATCCCGTTGCTTCCCGGCGGTACCGCTGATGTCCCCATGTTCCCTTTCCCCATGCGTTCTAAATCATTACGCCAAAATGCAGCAACAACTGCATGACGGCGAGAGCATACAGCCCTGCTCCTACATCATCGACCACGATGCCCGTACCTTCCGGAAAGCGCTCCAGCAGGCGAATCGGCGGCGGCTTCACAATGTCGAATGCTCTAAAAAGTATAAAGGCCGCGAGCAGCGATTTCCATGCGACGGACGCGCCGATGAGTGTGATGAGCTGACCTGCGGTCTCGTCAATGACAACAAATTGCGGATCTTTCTTTCCTGAAGCCCGGGCCACCAGTGTGGCCGCGGGGATTCCAACAGCAACAGCTACCAAAGCCAGCCCCGCGCAGATGTACGGCCGGTAGCTGCGAGCTGGTTCGCTGGAGAGCAGAACGTGAGCTACCAGCCACCACATCAACACGGTGGCTGCCGAGCCCCAGGAACCAGGGCCAGGCTTGAGATATCCCGTTCCTCCGAAAGTAGCCACCAACCGCGCCCACAGCGGCGCCCGGCTAGTCTCCGGATTCGTCATCTGGACTCGAATCCCTGACCGACTCTTCGGTGTCGTGAACAGGCGAAGAGATTACATACCCGCCGCTGGCCCACTTGCCCAAGTCGATCAGGCGGCAGCGTTCGCTACAGAAGGGGAAGTCGGCATCCGTTGCCGTCACTTCCTGCTTCTTGCAAGTAGGGCACTTTAATGCACGGGGCTTGGGCATAGCCGCCTCCACAATACTCAAAGAATCGAAGCCTGCAAGTCGTAGTCGTGCGCTTTGGTGATGCGGCAACGGTGAAAGTCGCCGGCGCGCAATTCGATCCCATCCGGCGCATCGTTGATGAAAACCGTGCCATCAATTTCCGGTGCGTGCATGACAGTGCGGCCCTCCCAAAGCAAATCCGTTTCCTCGGAGGGCCCCTCGAGAAGCAAATCAAACTCTTTGCCTACAAGCGAGCGTTTTTTCCTCCGGCTGATCTGCTTCTGAATCTGCATCAGCTTCTTGCGGCGCTGCTCGATCTCGCGCGTGGGTACCTTGGCATCCAGCGCGTGAGCCTTAGCGCCCTCTTGATCCGAATATCCGAAGGCTCCCAGCCAGTCAAACTCGGCCGCGCGAACAAAATCGCAAAGTTCCTCGAAATCGCGCTCCGTCTCGCCTGGGAAGCCCACGATGAAAGTCGTTCGCAGGGTAATGTCTGGCACGATGCGCCGCATCTTCTCAATCGACTTCAGAAATATCTCGGCGCCCGCTCCGCGCCGCATCAGCTTCAAAACGTTTGGCGAAGAATGTTGCAGCGGAACATCCATGTACGAACAAATCTTTTCATGCGAAGCAATGGCTTCCAAAAGCCGGGTCGTGACCTTATTAGGGTAGGCATACAAGAACCGCACCCAGCGCACATCTTGAATCTGGGCCAGACGCTCCAGCAGCATCGCCAGGCCGTCCTTCAACCCGAGATCCTCGCCGTAGCAGGTTGTATCCTGTCCGATCAGCGTGAGCTCGAGGGTCCCAGCGGCAACGAGCTGTTCCGCTTCCGCAATTACCGACTCAAACCGCCGTGAACGAAATTGCCCGCGCAATTGAGGAATGATGCAAAACGTGCAAGGGTGATCGCACCCTTCGGCAATCTTGATATAGGCCGAGTGCTTTGGCCCAGCTAGCAGGCGAGGTGTGGTTTCGTCGTACAGGTAATTCGGAAGATCGGCTACGGCGCCCTGCCATTCAGTCCGCGAAAAGCGGCCTTGCGCCGCGCGCGCATCGCCCTCCGGGCGGCTATTTAGGATGACGAACGGCCCACTCTCCGGCGCGGATGCTGGTCCTGCGATCCCGGCGGCAGACAGAATCGCCTCCAACTCGCCCGTGCCCACCACGGCATCCACTTCTGGGATATCCCTTTGAATATCGTTGCGGTAGCGCTCGACGAGGCATCCCGCCACAACCAGCTTCTGTGTCCGGCCCTCGGTCTTGTGCCGCGCCATCTCCAGAATCGTATTCACCGATTCTTGCTGGGCACTCTCGATAAACGAGCAGGTGTTCACCACGATTACGTCCGCATCGCTGGCGTCGTTGGTTATCTCTGCTCCCGCGCGGGCGAGCAAGCCCATCATCACCTCGCTGTCCACAAGGTTCTTGGGGCAGCCCAGGCTCACGAAGCCGATCTTCTGTGGCTTCGGGTGGTGTCTTTGCGAGGTAAGGGAAGACTGCTGAATAGGCGGATCTAGCGTTGAGGGACTCAAGTATCTAGTTTATCATCGGCTTTATCATCGGCCCTGGCGGGTCCCCGGGTGCGTGAGGTTTTTCCTACAGCACCCACATCCGTACCTTTTGGGGTAATCTGCTTGGAGTAATCTGCCATGCGCGTTCCGGGGCCTTGGCGTGCTAACCTATTGCAAAGCAAGCCAATTGTCATACCCACTGTAGCGTCAGGAGGGGCAATGTCCCGAAAAGGACAGTTGTTCGTGATCATCTCGATTCTGGTGTTGGCTCTGGCCAGTGCCGCCGCGCAGGAGGATTCCTCCCCGTGGGACAAGAAGAACGAAATCGCTGGCTTAGTCGAGCGCGATTTCGCCAGCGGCCACGCGATTACCTCTCCCACACTGCCTCCTGGATTTACCGACAACCGCGTCAACATCGGCAGAGGCTTGGCGTTCCAAGGCAACTACGGGCGAAGGCTCCACACGACCGACTTGTTAGGGTTCACGGTGGAAGTGCCGGTGGTGTATCTGCCCGACCAGGACTTGCTCTCGAGCAACGATCTGGTGCCGGCAGACTACAAGGCCCTTTTTGTCACACCGGGAGTCCGCGTCAATCTTTTCCCCAACACGCTGCTCTCGCCGTGGGGTTCCGTAGGCGGTGGCCTCGGGCACTTTACGACGTCCAAGAACGGTGTCTTTAACGTCTTGAAGGTTCCCGGCAAGAGCACCAGCACTGGTGTGTTCGAGTTTGGCGTGGGTTTGGATGTAAAGATTTGGCGGTCGCTAAAGTTTCGTGGCGAAGTGCGGGATTTTTACTCCGGTGTTCCGGAACTCAACGTTGTGCAAGGCCGCACTCGCATGCACAACTTTATTGGCGGCGGCGGCGTAGTCTGGATGTTCTAATTCCTGGTTTGGCGGGCTTGCTGGCTGATCTCATCGTAAAGCTTGGGTAGTAGCTCTGCATCCTCCCCGGATTCCGCAAAGCGTGCGCGCTCGTAGTGCCGCGTAAAGCGATCGACCGACTGCCGCATGTGTGCGTCCGGAATCTTCCCAGCAAATTCGGCCGCAGTCTGTTCGGGAGCTTTACGCCATCCACGTTTGTTGAGCGTTTGCGTCATGCGCCCATACCACAATGCTGCAGACTGCCGCGGCGCGCTGGCCGGCCGTCGCTTCCAAGTTAGGTTTTGAGCCCAACCGCGTACCCGGGCCGCATTTCCCAGAAGCACCAGTAGAAGCACCAAAGCCATGGCGCTTCGCACCCACGCCACCGAAATCTTGTCGACGTGCCGGCTGGCTACATGGGCCGCGCGCAGAGCGACTTGATACTGCGCAATGACTCGTCGTCGCAGGTCCTCGATCAACGCGCGGCCCTGACGCGCCCCTTCCTCGCCCAGGGAACGTTGGTGTGCGAAATCGTAGTTCACGATCCATTCCCGCCAAAACGATGTCATCGCGTCCAGGTATAGAGAAACGCGGTTCCATCCGCCTTTGCTCAACGGAAGGGATGAGGCAGGTGTTGGATCGAAGCTGACCCAGCCATGCCTGGGAAAATATGCCTCAACCCACGAGTGAGCGTCGCTGGCGCGCACGAGGTATTGTCCGCTCAGGTCGTTGAATTCTCCTCCGCGAAAGCCGTTGACCACGCGGGCTGGAATGCCAAGGCTGCGCAACATCACCGCCATGGCAGAGGCGAAATATTCGCAGTGTCCTTCTTTGCGCTCGAACAGAAAGTTGGCCAGTGGATCCTTCTGGACTGTTGCCGGGAGATGTAGGGTGTATCGATAGTGGTCGCGCAAGTGTTCTTGTAGCGCAACTGCCTTATCGTAGTTGTTGCCGGCGTGGCGAGTGACCTCGCGTGCCATCTGGACGATACGCGCGTCGACATAGGGAAGTTGCAAATAAGCCTGCGGAATCTCCGCGCCAATTGGGCTAGCGGCGCGCAATTCCACCAAAGAAGGACGCGTGGGGTCCGACTCGCCGTCATACACGGCGATCGGATGTTCCCTGTCCAAATCAACAATTGCTCCGCCAGTGTCGATTCCCAAGCTGCGGTAGTTGCCGGAAACTGTGAAGGGCTGCTCGGCGACAAAGAACACATTGCTGCTGAGCGGCTCCAGTAACACGCGGTAGCGCAGGAGATTCCGTTCGGTCCTGGGCAGTTCCCGGGCCACGAGGAATCGCCCGTCGGGAAGCCGCCGCGCGACCTCACTCTGGTGGGGATTGGACCAATTCGCTCCGTCGAAGGAACTGAGTGCAACGCCGCGCCAGCGAAGTTCGACTGGTGTGACGCCGCTCTCCACCTTGACGTGCATTACGACGGCTTGGGATTGCTGGATCTCCCCAATGCTGCCGAGGTGCACTTCGTTTCCAAACCCAGTGGAGAAATCGCTGCCCGTGCTGAAACCTCCGGCGTATCCCGAAGACACGCGCGGCAGCAGGAAAAAGATTCCCGCAGCGACCATCAAAATCAGGAGCAGAATTCCCGGTGTGATCAGGCTCAGGGAAATGCCGAGCCGCCGTTCCAATTCCGGCGAGCTCTGCGCCGCGGCAGAAATCGTGGCCTGCGCCGCCGCCCGGTGCATCTGCAAGAGGAGGAACGTCCCCACCGCCATCAACAGAAATATGCAGAACATGATGAAGAATGCGCTATCCACGGTCAGAGCCGAGGCGGCCAAGACCATGGCGAACGAAAGCGCCGACAGCAAGACGTAGTCGCGGTCCCGCAAGGGCGAGAAAATCTTCACGACCAACCCACACATCACCAGATGAACGGTCGCAGTCAGAAAGCTTCGCGACACCAAGAGGACATCCACGAGGTAGAACAATACGAAGCCCAAAGCAAGCCGCGTATTCCAGCTTTCAGGGATCACAAGGTTGTGACGGATCAAAAGTAGATAACCACGCCAGGCTAATGCTCCAGTGACGCAGATCACGGAAGTCAGATCCAGTTGCCCCGTGGCCGCCAGTGTTCCGAAGCCCGTCATCACCATCAGATAAAGACACACCAGCAAATAGCGGTCCACCGGCGTCGAAACGCGACTTGGAACCATTCCTCCGTTGGATTGCGTCGTGGACATGTGTCCCCCGATTCTCGGAGGGGTACGCAGAGAAAGGAAGGGGACGAGGGAGACAAAGCAATCGAAGGTCACTTGCCGTAGGGCAACACAGATTGTTGGCGAGAAAATGGCTATCCAGAATGTGAAACTCGAGAGGCTGGATTCTGCAAAATTTGCAAAGGTTTCACCGCGGCGGCCACGAACAAATCCTCGCTGACGATCGCGGGCGACCGTGCGCGAAATGCTAGAATCGACTAGGTCAGACATCGGTTCCACGCGACGTCTTCCCGCCAACCCCGCCAGGTCCGGAAGGAAGCAACGGTAACGGGCTCTTGCGTGTGCAGTGGGCCGCCGGTGTCTGGCTTTTGGTTTTGCAGACTGCAATCTGGCCGAGGCCCTCTACTGGACCGCCTAACCCTCTTCGGACTTTTCGCTGTTACGTCGATGCTCGTCACCTACGCTTTCGAAAGCCGGAGCCGCTGGTTCATCTTCGCTTTTGCCGTCTCCTGCATGCTGGGTTCGATTTACGGTTTTTTGCAAGGCGCATGGCCCTTCGGCGCGGTCGAAGCCGTCTGGTCTATAGTTGCTCTGCGGCGCTGGTATCTGGCCGGGGCCACCCGCTGACTCGCTTCAGTTAACCTACCCAGTTAGACATCTGCTGCTGAATCCCGCAAAATACAGAGTTCGACTTCGTCATCGGCTTGAGTCGTTTGACTTTCCTCAGGAGAACTCCTTGAACCAACCGAAGCGCGCCCTGGTTCGGGCCAAGATCACTGCCCTCGGCACCTATGTTCCGCCGCGTTTGCTCACCAACGCTGACCTGGAGAAGATGGTGGAGACCACCGACCAGTGGATCGTCGAGCGAACTGGCATTCGCGAACGCCACATCGTGGAGAAGGGTGTTGCCACCAGCGATCTTGCCGTCGAGGCTGCCAAGAAGGCGCTCGCGACGCGGGGCATTGAGGCGAGCGATCTCGATGCCATTTTCGTAGCGACGGTAACGCCCGACATGCTCTTTCCCTCCACCGCGTGCCTGGTGCAGCATAGGCTCGGCGCCAAGAAACTCTGGGGCGTCGATCTTTCGGCAGCCTGTTCAGCTTTTCTTTTTGCCTTGCAGAACGGCGCTCAGTTCATTGCGACGGGGGCGCACAAACGTGTCATGGTCATAGGTGCCGACGTGATGTCGTCGATCATCGACTACACCGATCGCGCAACCTGCATTATTTTTGGCGACGGCGCGGGTGCGGTCATTCTCGAAGCAGCCGAAGATAGCGACGGAGACGTCGGTTTATTCGACTTCCTTCACGAGGTAGATGGCTCCGGAGCCGACGCACTCTACATGCCCGGTGGGGGCAGCCGCAATCCGCCGACGCACGCGACGGTGGATCAAAAGATGCACTTCGTCCATCAGGACGGTGGAGCGGTATTCAAGTTTGCCGTGCGCAAGATGTCAGAAGTGTGCGCCCAGCTTCTGGAACGCAATGGTCTCCAGGGCAGTGACATCGACGTCTTCATTCCGCACCAAGCCAACCTGCGCATCATCGACGCCACAGCCGAGCGTCTGGCCCTGCGCCCGGGAGCTGCCATCGTCAACATCGATCGCTACGGCAACACCACCGCCGCCACAATCCCGCTGGGTATGCAAACTGCCATTGAGGAGGGCAAGCTGAGGAAGGGAAGTCTGGTGCTGCTGGCCTCGGTGGGGGCTGGGTTTACCGTGGGAGCGACGTTGCTGAGGTGGGCTTACTAGTGTCGGTTTGAGAGTGATTTTCGGGTGGGGACAGCCGTCTGATTTCCGGGCAACACACTGGACGCCCGACTCCTCACAGTGTGCGCAGTTCAACGAAGACTAAAGCTGCTGACAAGAAGTGCGAACGCTACAATCAATCCACCCGTTCTAACCCAATGGTACAGATCCCAGCGATGCTCCTGAGCTTTCCAGTCGTCAGGGAGGGACTCTGGTGTCCATTTAGCGATCCGGTTGTTGATGGGCACCGGACCTGCCAGCGAAAATAGAACAGCGAAAACCTGAATACCGAGAGAGACTGCAGCCACGTCCCACGCAGCCTTGTTCAAGTGGCCGACTGGCAGCAGCAGTAGAAGGTTTAGCAAGGTAGAGCCCGACATCCAAAATGGCATCACTTTGCCAAGCAAAACGGCGAACGATGAGCGCATCGGAACGTGCACCTCCATTGGCTGACGGTTCAGCGCAGGATGGATAAACGCTGCGACGTTCAGTTCGCTTCCACACATCAGGCCCAACGCTACTATCGCCATCAACTGAAGTGTCATAAAGATTGGCCCTCCCACGCGTGCGGAGCGTCTTGCGCACCGCAATCTCGCGATATTGATGAGAAGTAACTTCAGAAGGTTTCAACCGGGGAGGGATTTGTTCAGCGAAGCAAGGGCGAAATCCGAGTTTCGGGCGGCGCTACGCTTCAGACCGAATGTGCGTGAGAACCGCTTTTTCGCCCTTCAGGGCTGGTCGTCTCTCACTGATCCACACGGCTCGCGCCGAGGCTATGTTCGGTACTAAGGCTGCTTAGGCGCTTCCTATTTCTTACCTTTTATCTCTTCCCGCTTCGTGGCTGCGTCCAAAGGTCGCTGCGGCTCGGTCATGCGCGCGGGGTCGAGAATTTCTCCGATCTCCAGCTCGGTCAGCAGTTTCTTCTCGCGGGCAATCTCAATGATCCCGCGGCCTGTTGCCACCGATTCCTTCACAATCTCAGCCGCCTTTGCGTAGCCGATGTACGGATTCAGAGCCGTTGCCAAAGAAACGGTCGCTTGTGTATAGAAAGCGCAACGAGTTTCGTTGGCCGTTAGGCCCGCCACGCACTTGTCGGTAAACTGCCGCAACATATTGGTCAGAATCGTGATCGATTGCAGCACGCTGTACGACATCGTCGGCATCATGACGTTTAGTTCCAGTTGTCCGGCTTGAACCGCCATCGCTACGGCGACGTCATTGCCTACAACTTGGAAGGCCACCATGGCGGCGAGTTCCGGCATGACCGGATTGATCTTTCCGGGCATGATCGACGATCCCGGCTGCAACCCCGGCAGATTGACTTCCGCCAATCCAGTGTTGGGACCGGAAGAAATCAGGCGCAGGTCATTGGAGATGCGAATCACTTCCAGCGACAAATTCCGCAGCGCCGACGATACCCCCGCCATTGCCAGATTCGACTGCATGGCGTAGCGCATGTCGTCCACGGGCCTTACACTTTGTCCCGAGATGCGCGCCAAGTGGGTAATCGCTTTTTCACGATAATCGGGGTGCGTGTTAATCCCAGTGCCCACGGCCGATCCACCCAACCCAAGCTCGCGCAAGTATTCCGAGGATTGCTTTACCGCAGCGGTCGCCCTGCGAATCGCTCCGGCGTAGGCCGCGAATTCCTGGCCCAGCCGCATCGGCACTGCGTCCTGCATGTGTGTGCGGCCCGATTTTAGAATGCCGTGAAACTCTTTCCCTTTCTCTTCCAACGCCTCGGAAAGGCCGTCCAACGCGGGATACAGCTTGTCGAGCTCGAGCAGCGTAGCCAGCCGCATTCCCGTGGGAAACACGTCATTCGTCGACTGCCCGTAATTCACGTGGTCGTTCGGATGCACTACGGAAGCATCGCCCAGCGCTCCGCCTAGAATCTCCACCGCTCGGTTGGCGATGACCTCGTTGCTGTTCATGTGGAAGCTGACGCCCGCCCCGGCCTGGAACACATCGACCACAAAGGAGTCGTTGAACTTTCCGGTCTGTACATCCTTGGCTGCCTGAATAATCGCGTTAGCACGATTCTCGTCGAGCAGTCTCAATTCTTTGTTGGCTTCCGCCGCTGCCTGCTTCACCATGCCAAAGGCACGAATCAGAGTAGGATGCGCCCGCATGCCGGAAATCGGATAGTTCTCCACCGCCCGCAAGGTTTGAATGCCGTAGTAAACGTTCGAGGGGATCTCTTTCGTTCCCAACGAATCTTTTTCCAAGCGGGTAGCGCCCGCGGTAGCGGTGGACATAGTCTCTCCTATCGAAATTTCAGCGGCGAACTCAAAATTATAACAACCTATGCCATGCTAGACTGGTCGCTTCCCGCGCGCTTGAGTCGACGTTCGACCGCGGCCATTTTTACGCCAGGGACGCCCCAGTGCCTTCCGCATTACTTGAGAATCCGCCTGTTACCTTGCCTCAACCCGAGGCTGAGGCTCGTCCCGAGCTCGAAACCGACGTTTTGGTCATTGGCGCTGGTCCCACCGGGCTAGCTTGTGCCATCGAAGTGCAGAAAGCGGGCTTCAAGACACGCATCATCGACAAAGGCTGCCTCGTCAATTCCATCTACAACTATCCGACGAACATGGTGTTCTTCACCACGCCGGAACTTCTGGAAATTGGCGGCATTCCTTTCAACTCCGCTCAGCAAAAGCCCACCCGGCAGGAGGCTCTCGAATACTATCGGCGGGTGACGCAGCACTATGAGCTCGAAGTGCGCCAGTACCTTCAAGTGAAAAAGGTCTCGGGCAAGAATGGAAGGTTCACCGTCACCGCGGAGGATGGAAACGGACTCAAACAAATTCACCGCGCCAGAAAGGTGATCGTTGCCACAGGTTACTACGACCTGGCGAACCAGTTAGGTGTGCCGGGAGAAAATCTACCCAAGGTTTTCCACTACTATCGCGAGCCGTTTCCGTTCTTTGACAGCGATGTGGTCATCATCGGGGGCAAGAATTCCGCCGCGGAAGTCGCGCTCGATCTTTGGCGGCACGGCGCGCGCGTCACCCTGGTGCATCGCGGGCCGCAGATTCATCCGAACGTGAAGTACTGGGTGCGTCCAGACATCGAAAACCGGATTCAGAACGACGAAATCCAGGCTCACTTCAACAGTCATGTGCGCGAGATCACCGAAGACGCTGTAATTCTGGAAACGCAGAAGGGTCCGGTACGCCTGAAGAATGACTTTGTCTTCGCGCTTGTCGGCTACCATCCGGATTTCGATTTTCTACGTAGCCTGGGCATCGAGCTTTCCACTGAACAATATCGCCCGCTGTGCGATCCGGAGTCGCTGGAGACGAACGTGCCCGGAATTTACGTTGCCGGGGTGATCGTCGCCGGATCGCGCACCAACGAAATCTTCATCGAAAATGGCCGCTTCCACGGACGGTTGATTGCTTCCGATATAGAAAAAAAGCTGGGAGTATGATTGATCGCCGCAAAAAAATACCCTGAAGCACTCGGCTTCAGGGCAACTGCAAGAGAGAGAGAGAGAAGGAAGAAAGAAATTTAGGCGGTGCGGCGAAAGCGGCGGCGCACAAGTCCCGCGAGGCCGAGCAACCCGGTTCCAAGCATGGTTAGAGTGCCCGGCTCCGGCACTATCGCCACGCGATTCGCAACTGCGTTCTTGCCGCTGGTTGCGGCATTCAGGATCGGGCTGGAAAACGCTGCGAAGGGGATAAGAAATACCATTGCTGTACTGAGGATCAGAGCTTGCTTCAATCGTGCTGACATTGACCCGCCTCCGAGACTCAAACTTGCAGCTTTACTGATGCAATAAGCTTGCCAAAGGGTTGCGTTGTTTTCCCTGTCAGGAGTTCACTCCCAAATAGCTGATAGAAGTATCGTTATCGCTGCTTTCTAGCCGGGGTGCGAGATCTTGCACGAAAGTAACGTGTGCAAGGAATTGCTCTCTCCTTGCTTGCTCACTGGAATCATTTGAGGTCATTTGTGATGAATGGTCTATTCAAGGAGGACGGAGAAAACGGGGCTTCCGGCGAGCCACTTACCCTACAGTCTCTACCTGAGCTCACAGAGATTCTCTCTGAGAGAATCGGTGTCGCCAGCTATTTCCGGTTGCTGCGCGGGAACCGTAACTTCCGCTTGCTGTGGAGCGCACAAGTCGTCAGCGAGCTGGGTGATTGGTTCTACACTCTCGCCATCTATAGTCTTCTTCTCGATCTTACGGGCAAGGCCAGTTCCGTGGCTCTGGCACTGGTCTTGCAGCTTCTTCCGCAAACGCTGATTACGCCTACAGCGGGAGTCGTCAACGATCGCAAGCGGCGCAAACTTGTCATGATCGCAGCCGACCTTGCGCGCCTTTGTATCGTGCTTAGCATGCTGTTAGCGCGTTCCCCCGCGATGGTTTGGATCATCTATCCACTTCTCATATTGGAAACCTTCGCGATCGCGTTCTTCGAGCCGGCGCGGACGGCGGTCGTTCCAAATATTTGCCCTCCGGAAGACATCCTTGTTGCTAACACGCTCAGCTCGACCACCTGGTCGCTCGACCTCGCCCTCGGGTCAGCCTTGGGAGGAATGGTGGCAGTTCTTTTCGGCCGCGATTCCGTCTTCGTCATCAATGCAGCGTCGTTCGCAATCTCGGCCGTTCTCATCGGACGTATGCGATTCCACGAACCGCACGTCGAGGAGCATCCCCCGATGCGTGCCAAGGATCTCGTGGATTTCTCGCCCATTGTGGCTGGGGTCCGCTACGTACGTTCCGATGCTCGTCGCGTGGCCATGTTGCTGGTGAAATCGGGTCTCGGCGTGATTGGTCCAGGGTGGGTTCTGTTTACGGTGATGGGCAAGCAGTACTTTCCAGTACGCTTGCATGGACTCAATGCGGAACGTAGCGCCATCCTCGGAATGAGCGTGCTGTTGGGCGCACGCGGCGTGGGAGCTTTGATTGGTCCGTTGATCTCCGCCACTTGGGCGGGGCGATGCGAGCGGCGCTTGCGGATTGGGGTTCTGTGCGGATATCTGGCAGCAGCGGCGGGCTACACGATGCTGGGGTTGTCTAAGACCCTGCTTCTCGCCTGCGCCTGTACCATCCTGGCGCACATGGGCGGAGCTGTGGCTTGGGTGTTCTCGACCACATTGCTACAACTCACTACGGAAGACAGGTTTCGCGGGCGCGTGTTCGCGGCCGAGTTGGGGTTCGCCATGATCACGCTGGCCGGAGGAGCCTATCTGGCGGGATACTTCCTTGATGCGGGAGTTCCAGCGTCCACAGTGGCGACCGACGCCGGGCTGCTGATGCTGATTCCTGCGGCGCTGTGGCTCTGGGCGCAGCGCTTGTGGAAGTTTCAGCCTTCTCGCGGATAGGCCGGATACAACTTGTCAATCTTGGCGGCGAGAATGAAATCGCTCTCCGTGAGCCCGTCGATTTTGTGCGTGAACGTGGTCACTTCCGCTTTGCCCCAGGCGAGCAGAATGTCAGGATGATGCCCTTGCTGCTCGGCAATCTCGCCCACGCGGTTGACGAAGGCTAACGCCTGCACGAAATCCGCAAACTCAAACTTACGCTGCAGATGATGTCCATTTACCACTTGCCACAATGGCACCTGGTGAGCCAGAGCATCCAGTGGCTCGCCCTTTAAAGCTGGAACACCACCACGGCACGGTACGCAAGTCTTGCTGGCCAAATCTTCCATGGCGACTCCTTTTCTCTGACCAACACATCGGTCTCACAGTCTGTTGCGGTAGGTTCCGGCTCACCTGTCAGTGGCCACTCGGGATCATGCTGTTTCTTGCCGTCCTCCAACAACGTTGACCCCAATCGCCAGCAGCGTTATCAGAGTAATGACTCCGAGCGAACCGACGCAGTAAATACACCAGACTCGCAAAATGTCTTTCTCGATATGAGTTAAATAGAGGGAGAAGGCGAGTCCCGCAACGGCGGCGACCAGCACCACGCGCCATGCGCGCATCATGCCTAGAATTCCCAGCCCGACGTAGCCTGCGATTCCAATTACAGCCACAGGTATCCCAAACAACGACGCGTAGGGACTGTGGTTGACTTCGCCGCAATCCCAAACGTCGTTAATGTGGCAGGGAGAGTCTTCGGTGCGATAGTGTTCGCGCAGGGCGAGCGAAGAGACGACAATGCCGAAAACGGCCAGCAATGCGAAGATATATCTCACGGCTTCTCCCGTTTTCGGCCTATTTAGAACGGTATGTCGTCATCGCTGATCGGCGCGGCGTGTTCTGTTTCCGGCATGCGCTGATCCATCTCGTGATTCGAACTGCTGCCCCGGCTGGACGAATCGCCGCCGCCGGATCCGCCTTCACGGGCACCCAACAGGACCAGGTCGTTGCCGATAATCTCCGTCATGTACTTCTTCTGCTTCGTCGCCTGGTCTTCCCACGAGCGTGTCTGCAACCGGCCCTCAATGTACACGGTTCGGCCCTTCTTTAAGTACTCGCCGGCAACCGTTGCCAACTTGTCCCAGACGACAATGTTGTGCCACTCGGTATGATCGACCCAATCGCCGCTGCTCTTATCTTTGGTGCGATAGTTTGTCGCGAGGGAGAACTTTGCAACCGCCACCCCGCCGGGCGTGTACTTCACTTCGGGGTCTTTGCCCAAATTTCCCACCAAAATTACTTTATTCACGCTCTTTGCCATGGGGTGCTCCTTCGAAGATTGTGGCCCGAGATCAAGGGCGCGCTGCCGCGCCGACTGCTCACATTTGCAAGGGACCGGAACCTGAATATAACAGAATCGGGGCGGTGGAGTTTCCGTTGAACCTACGCGGCAAACCACTGATACAGCATGAAATAAATCACGACTCCGGTGACAGAAACGTAGAGCCAAATGGGAAAAGTCCAGCGCGCAATGGCACGGTGTTTGTCGAAGCGTGCTTTCAAACCGCGGTTCAACGTGATCAACACGAGAGGCACAGTTACGACCGCCAGAATCGTGTGTGACAGCAAAATTGAAAAATAGATTGGCCGGGAAATGCCTGTGCCCTGGAAGCGGGTAATCGCCCCGTGAGCATAGATCTGCAATAGAGCGTGATAGGTGAGATAGCAAACCAAGAACAGCGACGACGTGATCACGGCGGAAATCATGACGGCGCGGTGCTGCTGAATTTTCCGCTGCGCGATTAAGCGCCGCCCTGTGAGCAGCAAAATCGCGCTGGCTCCGTTCAAAGTCGCATTAATGGCAGGGAAAACGGTAAATGGCGCGCTCATGCGGCCACGGCTTCCGACGGCCGTCGAGGCGCAGCTTCGGAGATCGCCACGGGCACGTGGCGCCAGACCTGAATCGCCAGCACCACCGCAGTCGCCAGTAGCAAGGCTCCGGTGACCGTGTGGGCGACCGTCGAAATAATCATCGCTGTTTCCGGCTGCGCCGCATCTCGTCCCCACATCACGCGCGTAATAAACGCGGCGAATCCGAGGCAGAGTTGCGCCACCATCAGGCTCAACATCAGGATCGCAGGCCGCCGCACCTCCCGAATTTCCGAGTATAGCGAAAGCGCGCGAACGGCTGTCCAAGTCAAAATCACGGCCACCGCGCAAGCGTTGACAACGTGCGGCCACCAACTCATCCCGTGATGCCGGAACATGCCGCCCAGGAACAGCTGCACATAAAGGGCAAGAACGGAAAGCTGGGTGAGAGCAATCAAGCTGGGGCGGAGCGTATCGAAGGCAACCGGCGCGTGCTCCTCGATCCAACGTTGTCCCGAGAAGAGCGCGATCGTCACTGCGATGCAAAAGAACGTTTGCCCCACCATGGCGTGGGCAGTTGAAACCAGGGGCGGAAGAAACTTCAGGACGGTAATGCCGCCCAGAATCCCCTGCAGGATGACGGTTCCAAGGGCGGCGAATGCCAACCTTTTCATCCAGGTGCGCCGCTCCACCAGCCAGGTCCATATTGCGATGGCGATGGTCATTACGCCTACCGACCAGGCGATCAAGCGATGGGTATGTTCATACTTGATGCCGCCGACCATCGGCGGCATTTTGTAGATGGAGCCAAAAGATGTGGGCCAATCGGGGACGGAGAGCCCAGCGTCATTGCTGGTCACAAGTGCGCCCGCAATCAGGAGCAAAAACGTGGCGCAGGCAACGAAGACGGCGAAGCGATGGTGCCCAGGGTTGTAAGGAGTAGCTAGAGCGTTCAGAAAGCACCCCTAAAAATCGACAACCAAGAAGTTTAGCAAAAGATCGTGTGGCGCGGGCGTCCTCGCCTGCGTGGGCTTAGGCGCCCGCCATAGCCGCAATCACCGCATCGGTGAACTCCGAGGTTCCAGCCGTGCCGCCAACGTCGCGGGTCAGAGTCTTCTTCTCTCCGTAGACTTTCTCCAGCGCGGCCTGAATCCGCGCCGCCGCTTTGGTCTCGCCGAGGTAGTCCAGCATCAGCAGCGACGACCGAACCACGGCGGTCGGATTCGCCAGGTTTTTCCCCGCAATATCCGGCGCCGAACCGTGGACCGCTTCGAAGAGCGCACAGTCCGTCCCAATATTCGCGCCCGGTACCAGGCCTAGGCCGCCCACAAACGCCGCGCACAGGTCGGAAAGAATATCGCCGTACAGGTTTTCCATTAAAAGAACGTCATATTGGTAGGGATTCATCACCAACTGCATGCAAGCGTTGTCGACGATGTGCTCGGCGTAGGTGATTTCGGGATAGTCTTTGGCCACGGCACGCGAACAGCGCAGGAAAAGCCCGTCCGACATTTTCATGATGTTGGCTTTGTGGATGACGTGAATCTTCTTACGGCCCATCTTTCTGGCGTACGCAAACGCGTGCTTCGAGATGCGCGTGGAGGCTTTCTCCGTGATGATCTTCAGGCTCTCTACCACGCCCGGAACGACCTCGTGCTCAATACCCGAATAGAGCCCTTCGGTGTTTTCGCGAAAGATGATCAGGTCCACGTTTGGATACTTCGTTTCCAAACCGGGAAGACTCTTGACCGGGCGGAAATTGGCAAACAGTTCAAACTTCTTGCGCAGCTCAACGTTGACGCTGCTGAAGCCGTGGCCGACGGGGGTTCCGACGGGCCCTTTCAGCGCAAGGCGCGTGCGCTCGATGGATTCGACGAGTTCCTTGGGAATGTAGGCGCCGGATTTTTCGAAAGCGTCAGCGCCGACAGAAAAACGCTCCCATTCAAACTTCAGGCCCGTGGCCTCGAGAATGCGAATCGCGGCGCCCACAACCTCGGGGCCAATGCCATCGCCGGGAATCAAAGTGCCTTTGTAGGTCATAATTTTTCAGTTCGTGTAGGGGCAGGCGCCCTCGCCTGCCCTGAGGAGCGCAGATCCGAACAAAGCCTAAGCTCTAATTCTTCCCGCTCTTGGCAGGAGCAGGTATCGGGTCCTTCGTATGTACCAGATCCTTAAGCTCCGACATGAATTCCTTCACGTCTTTGAAATCCAAATAAACCGAGGCAAAGCGGACATATGCCACTTTGTCGAGCTTGCGCAGGCGGTTCATGATCAACTCGCCGATTTCGCTGGTCTTGCGCTCCCGTTCGGAGGAGTCGATGACGTAAGACTCGGCGTCGTTCACAATGCGCTCTAGCTGTGAAATCGCCACAGGGCGCTTTTCACAGGCATGGAGCAATCCGTTGAGCACTTTCTGGCGGTCGAAGCGCTCACGGCGGCCGTCCTTCTTGACGACCATATAGGGAATTTCGTCGATGCGCTCGTAGGTGGTGAAGCGCTTGGTGCATTGTAGGCACTCGCGCCGCCGCCGGATGGAATCGGCCTCCTTGCTTTCGCGCGAGTCCACCACTTTGTCGTTGAGGAATCCACAAAAAGGACACTTCATAGTCGAAAATTTCCGAAAAACCAACGCTAGTTCCTGCCGCTAAGTGCCAAGCTATCCACAACTTAGCGAACGCAGTTCTTAGATTGTAGCAGGCGAGGCAGCCTTGGCCTCTGCTTGTGCGCTTTCCTTGGAGAGCTGGCGCAAAGAGAGGCGCGCTCTGTGGGCGAGGGCCAAACCTAGCGGAGTGACAGACATGAACGTCACCAGCCAGAGCAGAATGCCGCAGCTCACGGCCGATTCCTTGGGCACGGCGAAGATCCCAGAGAGAGCGCTGATGGTTGCCACCTGCGAGCCTCCGCCGACCGCTGGCAACTGGACCATGGATCCCACCATGCTGGAGCCCATCAGCAGTAGGACCTTGGAAATTGTCAGGTGATGCAACGCCGGAATGGCATAGGCATGAGTAACCTCGCGATACGCCAGGGCGATCAGGTACCACATGGCGACCGAAACGGCCGAAAGCTGAGCCAACGCCCAAGGACTCTCGATCGTGT
>Ga0137409_10001263_pt1 | contig 27546 bp, 26 predicted proteins | sample CZODoug1_16funga_FD_122059 | JGI IMG/M metagenome (GOLD analysis project Ga0137409, IMG submission 122059) | Vadose zone soil fungal communities from Angelo Coast Range Reserve, California, USA - CZODoug1_16fungal (Hybrid Assembly) | ecosystem: Environmental > Terrestrial > Soil > Vadose zone...
TTGTCCTTGATGGCGACGATGCCGTGCGAATTGAGGCTGCGGACGTGGCTGCCGGCGATGCCGGCGTACACCGAGTGGATTTCGCAGCCCGCCATCAATTCCGCTTCTTCCACGGCGCGCTGGATGGATTGCACGGTGGATTCGATATTGACCACGACGCCCTTCTTCAGGCCGCGCGAGGGATGGCTGCCGATGCCGATGATCTCGAGCGCACCGTCGGCCTTGATTTCGCCGACGATGGCGACGACCTTGCTGGTGCCGATGTCCAGGCCCACCAATAAATTCCGATCGGAACGCTTCGCCATGTATCGTTTGCTCTCTAGACGTCGGTATCGTCGGCATGTTTGGACGGTACCGGTGCCGGGACCGCGGCGTTGCGCCAGCCGATGGCAAAGCCATTGGAATAGCGCATGTCGACATAGGTAATTTCATTCAAGCGATGCGAAATGACTTGCGATGCCGTGTGGATGAAGCGGTCGATGCGTTCATCGACCTCGCGCCTTCCCAAGCGCACGGTCACCCCGCTGTCGAGATCCATCTCCCACGCGCCGCGCTCGTCGAGGCGCAGCGCCGCGATGCGCATGCCCGCTTCGAGCATTCGCCCCTGGACCGATAGGTAGCGCTGCGCAACCTGCGATTCCGTACCCTCCGGACCGCTGAGGCGGGGCAATTCCGCGGGCACGTGCGTCGCCGACCTCACGAAGAGTTCGCCGCGCGTATTCAAGAGACCCGACTCGCCCCAGCGCGCGGCGGCGGTTTGCTCGATCACGGTGACGTGCAAGCTGTTGGGCCAGCGGCGCTGAATGCGGGCGCGCTCCACCCAGGGCAGTGCTTCGACCGCGCGCTGAATGCCGTCGAGGTCCGCCGACATGAAGCCCGCCTGGCTGAACGGCGCAACGGCTTTTTCGATTTGACCGGGGGAGACGCGCTGAAAGCTGCCGTCCATCGAAATGACGCGCACCGGACGGTCGAGAGCCCAGGTGAGTGCCGCCAACCCACCGGCCAGCAGCACCACCAACGCGGCACGGCGCGTGTGGCGGCGCCACTCGATCCCTCGGCTAAGCCACTGCCAGCGCGGCTTCTCCATCTTGGGCTTGTTCTTGAACCGATTGCGGCGCCAGCTGAAGTTCCAGTTCATTTGCGCGCTCGCAGAAAACTGGTTTCGAGAACGCGCCACACCAGTTCGTCGAAGTCGATGCCGGATTGACGCGCCGCCATGGGCACCAGGCTGTGATCGGTCATGCCCGGCGTGGTGTTGATTTCGATGAAGTAGAACTTGTCCGTGGCGCGGTCGCGCATGAAGTCGACCCGGCCCCAGCCGGCGCAGTCGGTCACTTGGAACGCCGCGAGCGCCGCCGCCTGCAATTCGGCTTCGGCCTTCGCGTCGAGGCCGCTCGGGCAGTGATACTGGGTATCGTTGCGAAAGTACTTCGCCTGATAGTCGTAGAACTCGGTCGCGGGCTGGATGCGGATCGACGGCAGACCGCGATCGTGCAGCACGCCCACGGTATATTCGTCGCCGGTGACGAAGCTTTCGGCGAAGACGATGGGATCGATGGCGCGCGCCTCGGCGTAGGCAGGCGGCAATTCGGCGGCGGTCTTGACCTTGGTGATTCCGACGCTCGAGCCCTGCGAAGCGGGCTTGACCATCATGGGCAGGCCGATGCTCGCGAGCGCGCGCGGCAAATCCGCCGGACTCGACAACACGGCATATTCGGGCGCGGCATATCCCGCGCCGACCACGACGCGCTTGGTCTTGAGCTTGTCCATGGTCAGAGCCGAGGCAAGGACGCCGCTGCCCGTGTAGGGAACCCCCAACCACTCGAGCGCGCCTTGCATCAGGCCATCCTCGCCCCCCGGTCCATGCAGGGCGATCCATACCCGGTCGAACCCCTCGCTCACTAGGTTCTGCACGGGATGATCCAAAGGATCGAAGGCGTGCGCGTTGACGCCGCGGCGCAGCAGCGCCGCGAGCACCGCGTTGCCGCTCAACAGAGAAATCTCGTGCTCGGTGGAATCACCGCCGAGCAACACCGCCACCTTGCCGAACTCCACGGCGGAGCGGGCGCGCCGGGTGGCCGCCTTGGTGATGAGCAGGCTCATGCCGGTTCTCCGACGATGCGTACTTCGGTGTGAAGCGAAATGCCGTGAATCCGGGCGACCGTGCGCTGCACGTGCATGATGAGCGCCTCCACATCGGCCGCAAGCGCGTGCCCATGGTTGATGATGAAGTTCGCGTGCTTCAGGGATACCGAGGCATCGCCGATGCGAAAACCCTTGAGTCCGGCGCTTTCGATCAACTGCGCCGCGTGAGCTTTTGGCGGATTGGTGAATACCGATCCACAGCTCCACTCGCCGATGGGCTGCGTCTCCCTGCGCTTCTCGAGCAATTCGCGGATGGCATCGGGATTGACGCCGGGTGCGCGTTCGAACTCGAGCCGGGCGCCGATGAACCATTCGTTGTCCGGTCCCTTCACACTGCGATAGCCGATGGCATAGTCGGCGGCCTGCCGCGTATGCCGTGCGCCCCGGCGATCCAGTACATCGACCTCGATCACGTGGCGCCACGTCTCCCCGCCCCAGGCACCCGCATTCATCGCGAGCGCGCCGCCCAAGGTGCCGGGAATGCCGGCAAAGAATTCCGCGGGCCCTAATCCCCATTTCACGCACTGCCGGGCGATTCGCGCGCAGGGCACGCCGGCCTCGGCCTGGATGCGGGTCGCGCTCAAGCGTTCGAGGGCCCCCAGCGCGCCATGCGTCGAGACGACGGCGCCGCGGATTCCGCCATCGCGCACCAGGAGGTTGCTGCCGAGGCCGATCCAGAGCAACGGCAGGTCCGGCGGCAGCTGGCGCATGAAGGCCGCCAGGTCCATGGCGTCGCGCGGCGTGAAGTAGAGATCGGCGGGGCCTCCCACGTGCCAGGACGTGTGCTTCGCCATGGGTACGTCGTGGAGGACGCGTGCGGCGAATTCGGGCGCCAATTCCGGCGATCGCTGCGCGCTCATGGCGGCGCTCCGGCCGCAATGCGGCTCTTGAGATCGTGGGCCACGGCGCCGATATTGCCGGCGCCCATGGTCAACACCACGTCGCCGTCCTGCAGTACGCCGCGCAAGCTATCGGCGAGATCGTCCACGCGCTCTATGAAGATGGGTTCGACGTGGCCGCGGGTGCGCACCGCGCGGCAAATCGCGCGGCCGTCGGCACCCGCGATCGGCACTTCGCCGGCGGCGTACACTTCGGTCACCAGCAGCACGTCGCACTCGCTCAAGGCGCGGCCAAAGTCGTCCAGCAAATCGCGGGTACGCGTATAGCGATGGGGCTGGAAGACGAGCACGAGACGCCGCGTCGGCCAGCCCTGGCGCACCGCATCCAAAGTTGCCGCAACCTCCGTCGGATGATGCCCATAGTCATCGACGATCAGAGCGCGGCCGCCCGGCCACTCTATCTCACCCAATTGCTGCAGCCGCCGATCGATGCCCTGGAATTGCGCCAGTGCGCGCTGAATCGCGGCATCGGGCAGGTCGAGCTCGGTCGCGACGGCGACCGCGGCCAGCGAGTTCAAGACATTGTGCCGGCCGGGCAAGTTGATGGTCACGCTCAAGGGCTCGCGGCCGGCGCGCAGCGCTTCGTAGCGCGACTGCAGGCCGTCGCGCACCACATTGACGGCGCGAATATCCGCCTCCGGCGTAAAGCCGTAGGTGACGAAGGGGCGTGCCACGGCTTCGAGAATGCTCCGCACCTGTTCGTCGTCGGTGCACAGCACGGCGAGCCCGTAAAACGGCAGGTTGTGCAGGAAATCGACGAAGCTCAGTTTGAGCCGGGCAAAATCGCCCTCATGCGTCGCCAGATGATCGTTGTCGATATTGGTGACGATGGAAATCATCGGCTGCAAGTGCATGAACGAGGCATCGCTCTCGTCGGCCTCCGCCACGAGATAGCGGCCCGCGCCGAGCTTGGCGTTGCTGTCCGCACTCTTCAGACGGCCGCCGATGACGAAGGTGGGATCCAAGCCGCCTTCCGCGAGCACGCTCGCCACCAAGCTCGTGGTGGTGGTCTTGCCATGCGTGCCGGCCACGGCGATGGAGTAGCGAAAGCGCATGAGCTCGCCCAGCATTTCCGCGCGCGGCACCACCGGGATGCGCTTTGCGAGGGCGGCCGCGACCTCGGGATTCGACCGGTTGACCGCGCTCGAGACCACCACGACATCGGCCCCGCCCAAGTGCTCCGCCGAATGGCCGATGAAAATCGCCGCGCCCAGGCGCGCGAGGCGCTGCGTGACCGCGTTGGGCTTGAGATCGGAGCCCTGCACGGCGTAGCCCAGGTTGAGCAGCACCTCGGCAATGCCCCCCATGCCGCTGCCGCCGATACCGACCAGGTGGATGCGATGAATGCGGCGCATTCGATCTTCCATGCGCGTGCGATCGCTCGCACGCGTGCGGTCGCCGGTGCGTGTTCGATCCCCGGTGCGCGGGAGTTCGCTCATGCGTGCGCTCCGGCCGCGATGCAGAGGTCGGCGAGTTGCGCCGCCGCATCGGTGACGCGCGAGCCGCGGGCGGCCTCGGCCATCTTGAGCAGCCGCGCCCGGTCGGCGACGAGCTCACTGAGCGCCTCGCCCAGGCGCTCGGGCGTGAGATCGCGCTCCTGGATGAGCCGCGCGGCCCCGCCTCGAACCATCACTTCGGCATTCTTGGTCTGGTGATCGTCGGTGGCGACCGGCAGCGGTATGAAGACGGCGCCCAAGCCCGCGGCCTGCAGCTCGGCGATGGTCATGGCGCCGGCTCGGCATACGGCGAGATCGGCCCAGGCGTAGGCCGCGGCCATGTCGTCGATGAAGGGCAGTAGATCTGCCTCGACCCGCGCATCGGCGTAAGCGGCGCGCGCCGCCTCGAGTCCGCGTTCCCCCGTCTGATGGCGGACCTGCGGCCGAATCTCGGGAGCCACGAGGGCGAGCGCCTGCGGAACCACGGAGTTGAGACGCAGCGCCCCCTGACTGCCGCCGAACACCAGCAGGCGCGAGCGGCCTTCACGGTCCGCGAATCGCACTCGAGGCGCCGCCAGCGCCGCAATGTCCGCGCGCACCGGATTGCCGATGGCGCGTGCATGAATCTTCGGCCCGAAGCTCCCGGGAAATGCCTCCAGCACCTGGCTCGCGAGGCGCGCCAGCCAGCGATTGGTCATGCCGGCGACGGCGTTCTGTTCATGGATCAACAGGGGAACTCGCAGCAGCCACGCGGCGATGCCGCCCGGGCCGCTGACGTAGCCGCCCGCCCCCAAGACCGAGCGGGGCCGCACTCGGCGCAATACGCTCAAGGCCTGCGCCACGGCTTTGAATATCGCTACCGGCGCCAGCAGCCACGCCTTGATACCCTTGCCTCGAATGCCCGCGACCCGCACCCATTCGATCGGAAAGCCGTTCGCCGGCACCAGCCGCGACTCCATGCTCCCGGGCACTCCCAGCCAGACCACGGCAACCCCGCGATCGCGCAATACCTTGGCCACCGCGAGCGCGGGAAATACATGCCCGCCGGTGCCGCCCGCCATGATGAGGACCGGGCCGCCGCTCATCGGACACCCCCCGGCATGCGCGTCACGGCGGAGCGCGAGCTGCACTTGACCTCGTGATAGATCCTCAGCACCACGCCGAGCCACGCGAGGCTCACCAGCAGGCTGCTTCGGCCGTAGCTCAATAGCGGCAGGGTCAGGCCCTTGGTCGGCAGCACACCCATGTTGACGCCGATGTTCACGCTGGCCTGCAGTCCCAGCCAGACGCCGAAAGCCAGCGCCAGGTAGGATTGGAACCTCATGCCGGCTTGGGCCGCCATGCGTGATATCTGAAAGGCGCGCCACACCAGCGCCATGAAGAGCGTGATCACCCCGAGCACGCCGACCAGCCCCAGCTCCTCGGCGAGCACGGCGAACACGAAGTCGGTATGCGCCTCGGGTAAATAGAACAATTTCTGCACGCTGCTGCCGAGACCGACGCCGAACCAGGCGCCGCGGCCAATGGCGATCAGCGACTGCGTCAACTGAAAGCCGCCGTTGAAGGGATCGTCCCAGGGATGCAAAAATCCGGTCAGGCGCTTGAGACGATAGGCCGAGGTGAGCGCCAGCATCGCGAACGCCAGCGCCGCCGCCGAGACCAGAAGCAGCACGTACCTCAAGCGGGCGCCGGCGACGAACAGGACGGCAAAGCCGGTGGCGAACAACACCGTGGCTGCGCCAAAATCGGGTTCGAGCAGCAGCAGCAGCGCGGCGACGCTCAGCAGCCCCACCGGCTTGGCAAGTCCTTGCAGGGTTTGTTCGAGCTCGCTGCGCTTGCGCACGCAATAGCTGCACACCCAAGTCAGCACCAGGACCTTGGCAAGCTCCGAGACCTGGAAATTGATCGGCCCGATCCGCAGCCAGCGCCGCGCGCCGTTCACCATCGCTCCGATACCGGGAATCAGCACCAACAACAAGAGCAGCAGGCCCAAGCACAGCAGCGCGAGACTGTATTTGTCCCAGAGCTCCGTCGGCGCGCGCGTCAGCACCCAGGCGAACAGCACCCCCGCGGCGCCGAAGATGAATTGCCGCTCGAGAAAGAAGAACGGATTGCCGAGATCGCGCGCGGCGATCGACATGGACGCGGAAGTGACCATGATCAGGCCCACCAACAACAGGCTGGCCACCAACCCCAGAGTGATGTAGTCCCAGGCGAAGGGCATCCGTTCGCGCGCCCGCATTCCATAGGACATGGTCGCCGTGGTCATGCGGGCCTCCGCTCGAGCTCGCGGACCGCGTCGGCAAACACGTCGCCGCGATGGCCGTAGTCGCGAAACATATCGAGGCTGGCGCAGGCCGGAGACAGCAGCACGGTATCGCCCGCCCGCGCAATCCGCGCCGCGGCCGCCACGGCCTCTTGCATGGACGCAACCGTCTCCGTGGTGCACACGCCCGCGAGGGCCGCTGCCACCGCGGGAGCATCCTTGCCGATCAACACGGCGTGCCGCACCTTGCCGCGAAAGGCTGGGCCAAGCGGCGTGAAGTCTTGGCCCTTGCCCTCGCCCCCCGCAATCATCACCAGAGGCCCCGGCATCCCGGCGACGGCCGCGATGGTCGCACCCACGTTGGTGCCCTTGGAGTCATCGATGTAGCGCACTCCGGCCGCATCGGCGATCCACTCCGAGCGGTGCGGCAGACCGGGAAAGGACACCAGCGCATCGATCATCGCCGCCGTCGGCAATCCCACCGCACCCCCTAAGGCCAATGCCGCGAGCGCGTTGGCGGCGTTGTGCAGGCCGGTGATCTTCATGCGGGAAACGTCCAGCAATCCTTCGCCGCGACGAGCGAGCAGAGTCCGGGCACCGCTCTGCACCAGGGTGAAATCAGCGTCACGGCGTTCAATGGAAAACGTCACTGTGCGCGTGGCTTTGCCGCCGCGCATCGCCGCCACCAGCGGATCGTCCACATTCAGCACCACGGTCGCGGCGTGGGCGAATATCCGCGACTTGGCCAGCGCATACGCCGCCACCGACGGATAACGGTCCAAATGATCGGCCGTCACGTTCAGCACCACCGCGGCCTGGAGCCGCAGGGAGTACGTGGTCTCCAGCTGAAAACTCGACAGCTCGAGCACGTAGAGATCCGGAGTGGGCTGCTCCAGCAGGTCGAGGGCCGGTTCGCCCAAATTGCCGCCGGCGAGCACCGTGCGTCCCGCCGCCGCGGCCATGCGCGCCACCAGGCTCGTGACCGTGCTCTTGCCGTTGGTGCCGGTGATGCCGATCACCGGCGCCTGCACATTGCGCGCGAACAGCTCCACATCACCCAGCACATCGATGCCGCGATCCCGCGCCGCGCGCGCGATGGGCTCGTCCAGCGACACCCCGGGGGACATCAGCACCTGCGACGCTCCGTCGAGCAGCGACAAGTCGAAGCCGCCGAGTCGAAGATCGAGCGAGTTCGCGAGACCGCCGAGTTCGGCAAGCCCCGGCGGTGTGCGGCGCGTGTCGGTGGCGCTGACCGGGATGCCGCGCTTCGCGAGATGGCGCAGGCACGAGGCGCCCGTCTTGCCGAGTCCTACGACGACGCTGTGCATCAGCGGATCTTCAAGGTTGCAAGACCCACCAACACCAGCACGAAGCTGATGATCCAGAAACGCACGATCACTTTCGGTTCGGCCCACCCCTTGAGTTCGAAATGATGATGAATCGGCGCCATGCGGAAAATGCGCCTGCCCGTGAGCTTGAACGACGCCACCTGCAGCATCACGGAGACGGTCTCGAGGACGAATACGCCGCCCATGACGAACAGCACGATTTCCTGACGCACGATCACCGCGAGAGTGCCGAGCGCGGCGCCGATGGCCAGGGCGCCCACATCGCCCATGAACACCTGGGCCGGATAGGAGTTGAACCACAGAAATCCCAAGCCGGCGCCCACCAAGCTCGCGCTGAAAATCAGCGCCTCGCCGACGCCGGGGATGTAGGGAATCTGCAGGTACGTCGCGAACCTGATGTTGCCGGTGACGTAGGCGAACACACCGAGCGCCGCCGCCACCATCACGGCCGGCATGATGGCGAGGCCGTCGAGACCATCGGTCAAATTCACGGCGTTACTGGTGCCGACGATGACGAAGTAGGACAGCGCGAGGAATGCCGCGGTGGACATGGGTACGGCCACGGTCTTGAAGAAGGGCACGTACAGTGCGGAATCGGCCGAGAACTGGTGCAGGTTGTGCAGTGTCAGCGCTGCCGCCAGACCGATCACCGATTGCGCCAAGTACTTGTAGCGCGCCGCGAGACCCTTCGAGTTGCCCACGACCAGTTTCAAATAATCGTCGTAGAAACCGATCAAGCCAAAGCCCAAAGTGGTTGCCAATAGGATCCACACGAAGCGGCTGGACATGTCGGCCCACAGCATCGTCCCAAGGCCCATCGCCACCAAGATGAGGCCCCCGCCCATGGTGGGCGTACCGGACTTCAGCAAATGCGATTGCGGACCGTCGCTGCGCACCTGCTGCCCGATCTGGTAGCGGCTCAGCATTGCAATCATGGTCGGACCGATGAATAGAGCCAATGCCAGCGCCGTGACCGCCGCCAGAATGCCGCGCAGCGTGAGGTACTGGAAAACATGGAAGCCGCTGTAGAAGCGCGCCAGGTATTCGGTGAGGGATAGCAGCATGGCTAGCTCGCTCTCATCATGTGGCCGGAACTTGCGCCGCCGCCGGTAAGCGCCTGAACCACCCGCTCCAGGCGATTGATGCGCGAACCCTTGATCAACACGGTCACGCCCGGGGCGAGCTCCGCCTGCAGCCGGCGAATCAGGGACTCGGCGTCCGCAAACCACTCGGCGCCCGAACCAAAAGTCTCGACGGCACGCGAACTCTGCGGACCCACTGCGAACAGCCGCTTGATCCCGCAATCGCGCGCGTACGCGCCCATGTGCGCGTGACTGTCTTCGGCAAACTCGCCGAGCTCCGCCATGTCGCCGAGCACCAGCCAGGTCGCGCCCGGCAGCGAACGCAGCACCTCGAGTCCGGCGCGCACCGAACTCGGATTGGCGTTGTAGGAGTCATCGATGATCCAGCTGTCGCGCGCTCCGGCTTTCAGCTGCAGGCGGCCCGCGACCGCCCGGAAGTCTGCGAGGCCGAGAGCGATTTCCTCGAGGGATGCACCGGCGGCGCTGGCCGCGGCGGCAGCGGCCAGCGCATTGCCGATGTTGTGGGCGCCGCCCGCTTTGAGCGTGATCGCGCGCTGCCCCAGCGGACACGCCAAGGTGAAGCGCGTCGCGAATTCGCCGCGCTCGATGGTCTGCGCCGAATCCTTCGCCATGAAATCCGCATTCGCGTGCATGCCGAAGGTGAGGATGCGCCGCGCCGCGCTCACTTTACGCCAATAGCCGGCGTAGGCATCGTCCGCGTTGATGACCGCCGTCGCGGTGGAGTCGATGCAGGACACCATCTCGCCCTCGCCCTGGGCGACGCCGTCCAGATTGCCGAAGCCCTCGAGATGTTCGGCGCCGGCGTTGGTGATGAGACCCACGGTCGGCCGCGCCAGCCGTACCAGCTCGGCGACATCCCCGATGCGATTCGCACCCATCTCGACCACCGCACTGCGGTGCGAGTCTTCGAGGCGCATCAGCGTCACGGGCACGCCGATATGATTGTTGAGATTGCCGTGAGTCGCCATGCACAGACCCATGCGCGACAGAATCGCGGCGGTCATTTCCTTGGCGGTGGTCTTGCCGTTGCTGCCGCCGATGGCCACGATCGGAATGGTGAATTGGCCGCGCCAGGCGTGGCCCAAGCGCTGCAGCGCTCGCAGCGCATCCGGAACGACGATCTGCGGCAGCGCGTGCGGCACCGCCCGTTCGACGATGGCGCCGATGGCGCCCCGGACCGCCGCGGCCGCTACGAAGTCTCCGCCGTCGAAGGTGGGTCCGCGGAGCGCGACGAACAGCGAACCCGGCTGAAGCGTGCGGCTGTCCGTGGCCACCGCGCCGTAGGGGCGATCGTCGCCGACCAATTGGCCGCCGATCACCGTTGCCGCGTCGCGCAACGTTCGCTTCATGTTCAACTCCCCGCTCACGCGGCCGCCCCGAGATGGCGCTGCGCTTCGCGCCGATCGCTGAAGCTGCGCCGCGTGCCGCCGTAGATTTGGTAGTCCTCGTGACCCTTGCCCGCGATCAGCACCACGTCGCTTGCCGCCGCTTCCGTGAGTGCCGTGCCGATGGCTTCGCCGCGGTCGTGAATGACCCGCACGTTGCGCGATTTGATGCCGCTCACGATGGCGCGGGTAATGATCTCTGGATTCTCGGAGCGCGGATTGTCGTCGGTGACGATGATCCGGTCCGCCAGCTCATCGGCAACCGCGCCCATGATGGAACGCTTGCCGGGGTCGCGGTCGCCGCCGCACCCGAACACGCACCACAACGCACCCTTGCAATGCTCGCGCAAGGCGCGGAGTGCCTGGGCGAGCGCATCGGGCGTGTGCGCGTAGTCGACCACGGCCATCGGCTTATCGCCGGCGGCAGGTTTATCGCCGGCGGCGGCTTCAACCACTTCCATGCGTCCGGGAGGCGGCACGCACTCCGCCAATACGCGGGCCGCCTCGGCGAGCGGTGTGCCCAGCGACAGCAGGCAGGCGATGACCACCAAGGCGTTCTCGGCATTGAAGCGGCCCAGCAACCGGGTGGCGACTTGGGCCTTGCCGAAGCTGCCGTCGAGTTGCATCGAGACGCCGTGCACATCCAAGGCCACCTGGTCTGCGCGCAGCGCGCGCTCGGCCAGCCATCCTGATTCGCCGGCACCGATCCAAACGGCGGTCAGGGGCACCCGTCCGGCAAGCTTGCGCGCAAGTTCGCGGCCGAAGGCATCGCCGACGTTGACGACGATGTGTTTGAGATCGGGAGCATCGAATAACCGCGCCTTCGCAGCACCGTAGGCCGCCATGGTCTCGTGATAATCCAAGTGATCGCGGCTCAAATTGGTGAATGCGGCCGAATGCAATCGCACGCCGGCGACGCGATCCTGATCCAGAGCCTGCGAAGATACTTCCATCGCCACCTCGCGCACGCCGGAGGCGCGCAAGGCGGCGAGTTCGCGATGCAGCGTGACCACATCGGGCGTGGTGAGCGTGGGCTGCTCGAGCGACGCAATACGCCCCCAGCCGATGGTCCCGATATAGGCAGCCTGCGATCCCAGCCGCTCCAGACATTGAGCCAGCAGATAGGCGCACGTGGTCTTGCCATTGGTTCCGGTAATGCCGGTGATGCGCAGCTGCGATGAGGGCCAATTGAAGAATCGATCGGCAATGCGGCCGACCAGTCCCTTGAGCCCCGGTATCGCCGCCGCGAATACCGTCGCCGGCAACTTCGGCGGCGAGACTTCGGCGCCGGGCTCCCACAGCACCACGCTCGCGCCGCGCGCGGCCGCCTCGGTGGCAAACTTGAGCCCGTGCGCAGTGCGGCCGGGCAGCGCGAAGAACAGGCTGCCGGGACGCACCTCTCGGCTGTCGAGAGTGAGATCCAGCACGTCCCGCGACTCGATATTGGGCACCGCCGCGATGCCGTCGAGCAGCCACATGAGGGAGGTGCTCATGGCGTCTCGTTGGCCTGCACCAGGGCGGCGGCCGGCACATTCTGCAAATCATCGGGCGGCACGTCCATCAGGCGCAGGGCGCCCGACATCACGCTGGCGAATACCGGCGCGGCAACCGTGCCGCCCTGAGCGAGCGTGCCGCCCTGATGCATATCCCGGCTCGGCTCGTCGATCACCACCACCGTGGCCAGTTTCGGGTGCGACGCGGGGACCAAGCCGGCGAATACCGCCATGATCCGGTCGGTCGAATAGCCGCCGGCGATCGATTTGAACGCGGTGCCCGTCTTTCCGGAGACGCGATACCCGATGAGCGAGGCGCGAGTCGCGGTGCCGCCCTTTTCGACCACCTGCTCCATCAGCTGCACCAGTTCGTGCGCCACTTTGGGATTGAGGGCTTGCACGCCGGGGACGGGCCCGGAGACGCGCTCGAAGGAAATGGGTCGCTTCACGCCGCCGGCGCCGATGGTCGCGTAGGCATGCGCCAATTGCAGCGGGGTGACAGACACTCCATAGCCGTGCGACAGAGTGGCGATGCCGATGGGGCGCCAGTGAGAATAGTTGCTCAGCATGCCGGCCGACTCGCCCGGATAGCCGCTGCCCGTCACCTGGCCCAGGCCCAATGCGGTCAGCGTGTTCCAGATTTGTTCGGGTTGAAGCGACAGCGCCACCTTTGCGGTGCCGACATTGCTGGATTTCGCCAAGACCGTCGCGAGATCGATCGCGCCCAAGTCGTGTTCGTCCTCGAACACCTTGGCGCCGACCTTCAGGAATCCGGGCGAAGTGTCCACCACGCTGTCGGGGCGATACTGTCCGGAGGCGAGCGCCGCGGCCATGATGAACGGCTTGATGCTCGAACCCGGCTCGAAAATGTCGGTGGCGGCGCGGTTGCGGTACAGGCCCGCTTTGAGCTGCTCGCGGTCGTTGGGGTTGTAGGACGGCTGGTTCACCATGGCCAGCACTTCACCGGTATCGACGTCGATCACGATGACGGAGCCCGCGTGCGCCTGGTACTCCTGCATCGCCGCCTTCAGTTCGCGGTAGGCGAGATACTGGATCCTAAGATCGATGCTCGTGACCAAGTCGCGGCCCGGCCGCGGCGGACGGATGCTCTCGACATTTTCGACGTAGCGTCCGTACATATCCTGGATGACGCGCTTCGCGCCGTCCTCGCCGTTCAGCAATTGATCGAAGCCGAGCTCCAACCCCTCCTGGCCCTTGTCGTCGATGGTCGTGAAGCCGACGACATGTCCGGACACTTCGCCCGCGGGATAGTAGCGCCGATACTCGCGCAGCAGGTACACCCCGGGGATTCCCAGCGCCTTGATGTGCGCGGCCTGCTCCGGCGGCATGTGCCTGACCAAGTAGAGAAATTCGCGATCCAGATTGGTGGTGATCCGCCGCGCCAGCCACTGCTGATCCTCTTTCAAGGCCTTCGCGAGCTTCGGCAGCTGGTCGATGTTGTCATTGAGCTCCTGTGGATTGACCCACACACTGTCGACCGGCGTCGAGACCGCGAGCGGCTCCCCGTTGCGATCCGTGATCGCGCCGCGATGCGCGGCGATCTTGACCACCCGCATCGAGCGGTCGTCGCCCTGCTTGGCAAGAAAGCCGTGGTCAAGCAATTGCAGCTCCACTGCGCGTGCCACGAGCAGTGCCGCGCCCGACAGGACCAAACCCAAAATCACGGTCGAACGCCAGCGATAGCTCTTCGCCTGAGCATCGTTGTCGCCGGGGCGCAATTTCACGGCCGCACGATCCGTACGTCATGGGTCTGCGGCAGGCTCATTCGCAGCTTGGCGTTGGCGACTCTCTCGACGAAGGCGTGCGAGGACCAATAGCTCTGCTCCAGCTGCAGTCGTCCCCACTCCATCTCGAGCGAGTCGCGTTCGGCATTCAGCTTCTCCAGATGCACGAACATGTCGCGGGCCTTGTGCCGGGCATAGATCACTTGGCTCGCGGAACCGAGCACGGTGAGCCACAAGACGGGCATGATCAGCGGCAGCCAACGGCGGTATTTCATGCGGCTACTCCTTCGAGACGTTCGGCGACGCGCAGGCGCGCACTGCGCGCCCGCGGATTCCTGGAGACTTCGTTCGGATCGGCCTGAACGGCCTTACCTACGAGCTTGAGCTTCGGCCGGGCATGCGCCGGCATGTCGGGCAGCCCCGCATACATCGGATCGGCCAGCGAATGGCGGCGCATGAATTGCTTGACCATGCGGTCTTCGAGTGAATGGAAGCTGATCACCGCCAAGCGGCCGTGGGGTGCCAAACGCGAGAGCGCCGCATCGAGTCCGGCTTCGAGCTCGGCGAGCTCGCGGTTCACATGGATGCGCAGGGCTTGAAACACACGCGTGGCCGGGTGCTTGTGACGCTCCTGGCTGCGGGCGACCCTGGCGATCATCTCGGCGAGCTCGAGGGTGCGTTCGAAGGGCCGCGACTCTCGATCCTTCACGATGGCGCGCGCGATGCGCGGCGCCTGGCGCTCCTCGCCGTACTCGCGAAAGATGCGAATGAGCTCGCTCAAAGGGGCGCCGTTGACGACGTCGGCGGCGCTCACGCCCGAGCCTCTGGACATGCGCATATCCAGCGGTCCGTCCTGAGTGAAGCTGAAGCCGCGCGCCGCGTCGTCGAGTTGCGGTGAGGACACGCCCAGATCGAACAAGATGCCGTCGAACTTGAGACCGGGCTCGACCTGGTCCGCACAATCCGCCAGGGAGGAAAACGGGGCGAGAAAAACCGCCACGCGAGCATCTGAAGCGAATCTAACCCGCGCGTCTTCAATGGCCGTGGAATCACGATCGAGGCATAGCAAACGACCGTTCGCGATGAGGTTCTGCAAAATCGCCCCTGCATGTCCGCCTCGACCAAAAGTGGCATCCAAGTAGGTGCCACTCGCCCGTATGTTCAACGCGGCCAGTACCTGAGGTAGCAGTACCGGCGTGTGCCCCGCTGTCGTGTCGCTCACCGCGCCGGCCGGCTAGAACGACAGCGTGTCGAGTTCAGCGGGCAAGTCGGTGGTACTTCCCGGACTCGCCAGCCATTCGTCGCGCCGTTCGATCCACCGCGCCTCGTCCCACAATTCGAACCTCATCCCCTGACCGATCAACATGGCGTCTCGCGTCAGTTGGCCGAACTCGCGCAAGCTCGCCGGCAACAACAGGCGCCCGTGTCCATCCAGTTCCAGATCCGTGGCATGGCCGATCATCAGCCGCTGCAACCGCCTTACCTCAGGGTGCAAAGTCGGCAATCGGTTCAGTTTCCGCTCGATCTCTTCCCAATCCGGCAGGGGGTAAATGAGCAGGCACTGGTCTTTGTCGACCGTCACCACCAATTTGCCCCCGCAAAGCTCCTGCAGCCGCTCCCGATACCGGGTGGGCATAACCAGCCGACCTTTCACATCGAGAGTTAGTTTATTGGCGCCCCGAAACATCTTTGGATGGGTCCCAAGACCCATTTTCTCCCACAATTTCCCACCGGGCACCACTATAGGGAGCCGCGAGACGCACTGTCAACGTCTTAAGTTAAAAAAAACCCGACCCGACAGTGACTTAGGTCACATTTTGCGAGTACCCACCACATGCCCGCATCGAGTTTGTTTTTAATCAATCCCTTAGGAGATCTTCTTGAAATTTGCTGCAAGAGCAAAATGTCGCGATGTTCGTCGAAAATCCGCGATCATGCTCACAAAACATCAATCCAGAGCGCGGATCCGCTGGCAACACTACGCGAAGTGATTTTTTGTACGTATTTCCGGAGTGGTTTGGTTATCCGGAGTGGTTATCCGGAGTGGTTTCAGTAATTTACATTTCCAGAATTTGCTTCCGGCTCTTCCCTGCCCGCCGCGGAGAAGCTACCGGAGGGCGCTTTGCTTTGCCGGAACTAGCATTCCGTTCTTCCCTGCCCGCCGCGGGCAGCTACCACTCGGGGTCGCTTCGACCCCGTTGAACCCGCGCGGTCACGCGCTAGAAAAGAGTCGGCCGTTAAGCCGGGTTCTGTCGTGGACAGTCATTCCTCTGGGATGCGCGTCGCCGCGCAGCTCTAGCGACCTACCCGGAAGCCTCACGTGGACCACATGGTGCGGCCGACATGCGCCGCGTGCTTCCCTATTTGGTCTTGCTCCCGGTGGGGTTTGCCGTGCCGCTGATGTTGCCACCCGCGCGGTGCGCTCTTACCGCACCATTTCACCCTTACCGGTGCCGCTTGCGCAGCACTTAGGCGGTATCTTTCTGTTGCACTTTCCGTGGGCTCACGCCCCCCAGGCGTTACCTGGCACCGTGCCCTATGGAGCCCGGACTTTCCTCCATCCTCTCCAGCTTGCGCTGACGAGGACAGCGACTGCCTGGCCGACTCTTGGAGGACACCATACGCAGATATGGCTACGAATGCGAGGCGGACTCCTGTTTAAGGTGCAGGGCGCGCTTGTAGGCCTCGTTGTCACGAGCCCCTGTGATCTGCGCGGCCAGCCGCGCCGCTTGCTTGAGGGGCAATTCCGCCAGCAGAATCTTGAGCGCGCGGTCGAGCGCGCCGTCATGACCGTCGGCGCCGCGATCATCGTCGGCGGGCGCTTGCGCCCCGGCGAGAATCAACACGATTTCACCGCGGCCGAAATCGGCATCCACGTCGGCGCGTGCGAGAAGATCGCGCAGCGATCCGCGATACGAGGTTTCATGCATCTTGGTGATTTCGCGCGCCACCATGGCGCTGCGCTCGCCGCCGAAAACCGCGGCGCAATCTTCCAGCGTTTCGCGCACACGATGCGGCGCTTCATACAGCACCAGGGTGCGTGCTTCGCCCGCCAACGACTGCAGCCGCCTGCGCCGGGCGGCGCCGCGCGCGGGCAAGAATCCCTCGAAGCAAAAGCGATCCGTCGGCAGCGCACCGATCGACAGCGCGGCGATCGCCGCGCAAGGCCCGGGGATGGCGATGATCTCGAAGCCGGCCGCCGCCGCCGCGCGCACCAGCTCAAATCCGGGATCGCTGATGGCGGGCGTCCCGGCGTCGCTCACCAGCGCCACCGAGGCGCCTTGGCCCAAGCGCTCGATGATGTCGCCCGCACGGAATTGTTCATTGTGGTCGTGCAGCGACAGCTGCGGCGTTTGAATGCCGAAAGCTTTGAGCAGCGCGCCGGTATGACGCGTATCCTCGGCCGCAATCAAGGAACAGCTCTGCAATATCTCTTTCGCACGCGAGCTCATGTCGCCCAGATTGCCGATCGGAGTTGCGACGACGTAGAGCCGACCTGCCGGTCCAATAGCCACTATAATCCGCGCCTATGTATGTTCCCAGGAGTGCAGGGTATGGCAGCGATCTCTCGACGTCCACGGCTGCCGCTGTACGCGGCGCTCACGGTATCGCTGGTATTGGCTGCGTGCAGCCTGCTAAAGCCCGTGCAGGCCCCGGAGGACAAACAAGAGCGCGCGCAGCATCTGGCTCGTGACGGCAAGCATGCCGAGGCGGCGCAGGCCTACGCGGAACTCGCGACTCTGCAGCCGGCCGACCATGATAATTACGAGTTGCTGAGCGCCGAACAGTGGCTGGCTGCCGGCAATATCGCAGCCGCCAAAGAAGCGTTCGCGGCCGTATCGGCTGAGGCGCGCAGCCGGCTGCCGGCCGCGCGTGCGCTGGTCGCGGCGGAAATCGCCTACGCGGAGAACGACGGCGCCCGTGCCATTCGCGAGCTGGACCAAATCCCGGTGCCGACGTCGGCCGATCTGGCCCAGAACTATTATTGGATCCGCGGACGCAGCGCCTTTCTGACCGGGCACCCGGTCGAAGGCACGCGCGCCCTGGTCGAGCGCGAGCGCTGGCTCAGCGATCCCGCGGGCTTGCGCGCGAATCGCGCGGAACTCCTCAACAGGATTCGCGGCGCTGCGGAGCGCGGTCAGTCGCTGAAAGCGCCCCCCAAGACCGACCCCATCGTCGCCGGATGGCTGGAATTGGGACCGGTCCTGGTCGGACTCGCCCGCGATCCCATACGAGCGGACGCGGCACTGGCCAACTGGAGGCGCCTCTATCCGCAACATCCGGCGAACGACAGCGTGCTTGCGATGGCATCCACCCAGATCGCGGCCGCGGCGGAATTCCCCAATCAGATCGCGCTGCTGCTGCCGCTGTCGGGCCGCGCCGAGCCTGTCGGCGTCGCGGTGCGCGACGGCTTCATTGCCGCCTATCTCGAACAGCCTCCGGCCACCCGGCCGCGTTTGAAAGTCTACGACGTGGCCGCGGAATCGGTGGGCAGCGCCTACACCCAGGCGGTCGCGGAAGGCGCCGGCTTCGTCGTGGGTCCGCTCACCAAGGAAGATGTCTCCGCCGTGGTCCCCTTGAGTGACGGACGCACACCGGTGCTCGCCTTGAACTTTCTGGGCGAATCGGTGAATCCACCGCACAATTTCTATCAGTTTTCGTTGCTGCCCGAGGATGAGGCGCGCATGGTCGCGCGCCGCGTCGTCGCCGACGGCAGGCAGAACGGCGTGGCCATCGTGCCCGGCAGCGAGTGGGGCAACCGCGTCGCCGCCGCCTTCGCGGATGAGCTCACGCATCTCGGTGGAACCGTGCTCGACAGCCAGCGCTACGAAACAGCTCAAGTCGACTTCTCCGACCTCATCAAGCGCGTTCTGCAGGTGCATGTGGTCAAGGGCGAGCCTTCGACGCACCGCACCGATGCTGCCTTCGTTTTCGTGGCCGCCGGCTCCGCGGGCGTCGCCCGTCAGATTCTGCCGCAGCTGAAATTCCACTACGCCGGAGATGTGCCGGTGTACTCCATGTCGGACAGCTTCGAACCGGACCCCGGCGCGAACAGCGATCTCGACGGCATGCTGTTCCCCGACATGCCGTGGATGGTCGCGAACGATCCGGTGACCGCTCAGATTCGCGACGCCGTTCGGACGGCATGGCCGGCCCGGACCGCGCGCCGGGATCGTCTGTATGCGTTTGGATTCGACGCCTACCGCCTGGTGCCGGCGCTGCGCTCGAAGCCCCCCGGCGAGTGGGGCGAAATCTCGGGGGTGACCGGCAAGCTGCACGTCGATGACCACAATCGAGTCCGCCGCGATCTCGAGTGGTCGCAGATCAAGAATGGCGTGCCGAACGCCTTATAGCCGACCATCCCATCGCGCCATATCGCCGCGAACCCGCCGCATATCGGCGGTGATGTCCTCACCCCGCCGGCGCAATATCGTCTGTGTGTTCACTGATTCCCGACTGCAACGGGGTACTGCGTCCGAGCAACTGGCGGTGGACTATCTGCACGCGCGAGGTCTCATCGTGCTTGCACGCAATGTGCGGTGCAGAGCCGGGGAACTCGATCTCATCTGCCTCGACGGCGGCGTGCTGGCGATCGTCGAGGTGCGGCAACGGGCAAAGCGCGATTTCGGCGGAGCCCTTGCCTCAGTCACCTGGCGCAAGCAGCGCAAGATCATTCGCGCCACTCAATTCTTCTTGCGGCGGCAGTCAAGGTGGCGCAGCCATGTAATGCGCTTCGATGTGCTGGCCGTCGAGGGCGTGCCCGAGGGCGCGCACCGCATCGTCTGGATCAAGGACGCCTTTCGCGCTACTTGACCACCTGCAGCTTCGGGCGCTTCGGTTTGGCGGCGCTATCCTTCCCCGCGGCGGGCGCGGCCGGCGGCCCATCCGTGGGATCGGGATCCGCATCCCCCTCGGGGAAAATCATGCCCTGGCCGGTCTCACGCGCGTATATGCCCAAAATCGCCCGCACCGGGACCTGCACCGCGAACCCCACACCCCCGAAGCGTGCCTCGAAGCTGACGAAATCGTTGCCGAGCTTCAGCATCTGAGTCGCGGAGAAGCTCACATTGAGGACGATTTTGCCGTCTTTGACGTATTGGCGAGGCACGGTCACGCCTTCGGCGGACGCATCCACCACGATGTGCGGTGTCTCGCCGCTGTCGGAAATCCACTCGTGCAAGGCACGAAGCAGGTAGGGGCGCCGTGGCTTCAATGTCGCATATCCCGTTCGGCTTCGCTCAAACAGGAGCGGAACGTGGAGCGCGCAAAAATCGAATTCATGTATTTCACGATGGGTTGAGCCTGGGGCGGCAGATCTATTCCATAGGTCTGCAGCCGCCACAAGATGGGTGCGATGCTGGCGTCGACCAGCGAAAATTCATCGCTGAGAAAGAACGGCTTGGCCTTGAACACTTCCGCGCTCGCGCAAATCGCTTCACCCAGCACCTTGCGGCTGTGGGCCGCCGTTTTGCTCTGGGGGTCGAGCTCGATGTCGTGCGCCAGGGCATACCAGTCCCGCTCCACGCGATAGAGCGCCACCCGGAATTGCGCGCGGGTGACCGGGTCGATGGGCATCAGGGGCGGATGCGGAAAGCGCTCATCCAGGTATTCGATGATGACGCGCGAGTCGTACAACACCAGGTCTCGATCCACCAAGGTCGGCACACTGTGATAGGGATTCAGATCAAGCAGGTCCTCAGGCAAATCCTTCGAGTCGACATTGACCAAATCGATCACGATTCCCTTCTCGGCAAGCACCAAGCGCGTCCGGTGGCTCCAGGGGTCAGCCGGCGCGGAAAACAGGGTCATCACCGAGCGACGTGCCACTAACGCGATCTCCTAGGGAGCATGGACAAACGACTCCCCGCTGCTGCGTCAGTGGACGTCCTTCCAATATTCTTTCTTCAGCAGATAAACGAACACGAAGAACACCAGCAAAAATAGCGTCACGAAAACGCCCATCGACTGGCGTTTCTCCTTGACGGGCTCACCGGCATAGTCGAGAAAATTCGCGATGTCCCGGACGAACTGATCATACTCTTCTGGCTTCAAGGCGCCTGGGGTCATTGCATCGACTCCCACCAGCACCATCCTGGCGCTGCCGCGATCGTCCGGCTCGTTCTTGAATACCGGCTTCTGCAATCCATGCAGCCCCGCCAGCACATCTGGCATTGCAGCACTCGGCAAATACAGATTGTTCACGCCCCAAGGGCGTGTCTTGTCGACGTAAAAGCCCTTCATGTAGGAATACAGGTAATCCACGCTGCGGGCCCTGGCGATCAGCGACAAATCGGGCGGCTGCTTCCCGAACCAACCTTCCGAATCCTTCGGCATCGCCGAATTGATGGTATCGAAGGGCTTGTCCGAAGTGAACAGCAGACTGCCCGCAAGCTCCGACGTAGGGATCCCGAGGTCCGCCGCCAACCGGTTGTAGCGCAGATACTTGAGCGAGTGGCAACCGGAGCAGTAATTCATGAAATTACGCGCGCCCCGTTGCAAGGACTCGGTGTTCCTGATGTCCGCGCCGGCCGGCTGCAGCGCAATCCCCCCCTCCTCCTCAGCAACGACGGTGCCGGCGGAGAACAGCGCGATCGAGATCAATACCCAGCTTTTAAGCATGTCCTGTGACCCTTTCCGGCACCGGCTTCACGCTGTCGAGTTTCGTGTACCAGGGCATCAGCAAAAAGAAAGCAAAGTACAAAACCGTAGCGACTTTGGCCAGTGTCGGGTAGATGCCCGATGGAGGTTTCAAGCCGCAGATTCCCAAGGCAATGAATGATAGAACGAAGATGGCCAACATGACCTTGTAGATGGGACCGCGGTAGCGGATCGAGCGCACCGGCGAATGGTCCAGCCACGGTACGAAGAACAGCACGACGATGGACGCCCCCATCACCAGCACACCCCAGACCTGAGTCCCCGCGAACGAAGGCACTGCGCGCAACATGGCGTAAAACGGAGTGAAATACCAAACCGGCGCAATGTGCGGCGGCGTCTGCAGCGCATTGGCGGGTTCGAAATTCGGCGATTCCAGGAACAGGCCGCCGAAGGTCGGAGCAAAGAATATCACGCCGCAGAACAGCAACAGGAATCCCGCGACCCCGACCATGTCCTTCACCGTGTAATAGGGATGAAAGGGGATGCCGTCGAGAGGGTGGCCTTTCGCGTCCTTGTGATCATGGATCTCGATGCCGTCGGGATTGTTGGAGCCGACTTCATGCAGCGCCATGAGGTGCGCTATCACCAGGAAAATGAGCGCCAACGGCAGCGCGGCCACGTGCAGCGCGAAGAATCGGTTCAGCGTGGCATCGGCGATGTAGTAGTCGCCGCGGATCCATTCGACCAGGGCGCCGCCGATATAGGGCAGGCTGCCGAACAAGGACACGATCACCTGCGCGCCCCAATAGCTCATGTTGCCCCAGGGGAGCACATAGCCCATGAAGCCCTCGGCCATCAGCAGCAGGAAAATCAAACAGCCGAAGATCCAGATCAGTTCGCGCGGCTTGCGGTGCGACCCGTACAACAGCGCGCGGAACATATGCAGATAAATCACGATGAAGAATGCCGACGCACCGGTCGAGTGCATGTAGCGGATCAGCCAGCCCCAGTCGACGTCGCGCATGATGTATTCGACCGACGAGAACGCTTCGGCGGAAGACGGCTTGTAGTTCATCGTCAGGAATATCCCCGTCACCAGCTGGTTCACGAGGATCAGCAAGGCGAGAGAGCCGAAGTAGTACCAGAAATTGAAATTCTTCGGCGCGTAATACTCGGCGACCTGCTCCTTCCACATTTTGGTCAGCGGAAAGCGCTGGTCGATCCAGCCAATCAAACCACCGCCTTTGCTGCTGTCGGCGGACTCGGGTGCTGCGGCCATCGCGTGAACCTCTTTGCTAAACTGTCTTGGCAGCGTCGTCGACGCCTATGGTGATTCGCGCATTGCTCGCGAACGCGTAGGGCGGCACGGCCAGATTCTTGGGCGCCGGCATGCTCTTGAAGACCCGGCCTGAGATATCGTATTTCGAGCCATGACACGGGCAATAGAAGCCGCCGGGCCAGTCCTTCCCCAAGTCGGCGCCGGCCACTTGGAATGAATTGTTCGCTTCGAACGCGCCCAAGGGCGAGCAGCCGAGGTGCGTGCACACCGCCAAACCCACCCAATATTCGGGATTGCGCGCCCGCACGGCGCCGCTGGCTTTTATGTAGTCGGGCTGGGTGGAATCATCGGACTTCGGGTCAGCCAGCACCGCGTCGTGGTTGCCCAGCTGATCGATGATGCTCTTGACTCGGCGCACGACGAACACCGCCTGGCCGCGCCACACCACCTTCAACATCTGTCCCGCCTCGAGCTTGGAGGCATCCACTTCCACCGGAGCACCCAGCGCCTTGGCCCGCGCACTGGGCTGCCACGACGCCAAGAAGGGAACCGCGGCGAACGCGACGCCGATCGCCCCGGTACCGACGGTGGCCGCCGTCAACAAGCGGCGCCGGCCTAGGTCCACCTGATCATTCATTCGACGCCTCTGCGAAATGTTGACAAATCTTCACGCAAACCCCTCTAGCCGTAGTGTTTCCCAAAGAATATTGGGAGCGCATTATACACAGATCAGTGGATTTCCCTTAAGGCTCGAGGAGCGATATTAATTGCGGAACACTCGCGTCCTCGTGAGTTTTTTGATCAGGGCCGTGGTGGTCGGCCTCGCGGCGGCATTTCTCGTGGTCTGGTGGAGGCCCGCACTCTTGGGAAAGGCCGCCATTCCGCCGCAGAACGCGCCGGCCGCCCCAATCCGTCCGCAGGTGATCATGCCGAGCTTTGCCGACGCGGTCGCGCGAGCGGCGCCTGCCGTGGTCAACATCTATACCGCGCGTCTGGTGACGGAGCGCACCCAGGCGCCCACGCTCAACCAATTGTTCGGCGATTTTTGGCCGAGCTATCGACAGCGTGTCGAGCGCAGCTTGGGGTCCGGCGTCATCGTCGACGCGGCCGGGACCATCGTGACGAATCAGCACGTCATCGCGGGGGCTGATTCCATTCGAGTGCAGATTGCGGACGGCCGCATCGCCGATGCGACCATCGTCGGTCAAGACCCCGACACGGATATTGCCATTCTGCATCTGGCCATGAACAAGCTGCCCATCATGCCCGTGGGTCGCTCGGATACCTTGCGCGTGGGCGATATCGTGCTCGCGATCGGCAATCCCTATGGCCTCAGCCAAACCGTCACTCAGGGCATCGTGAGCGCCACCGGCCGCGGCCAGCTCGGGCTCGCGACTTTCGAGAATTTCATTCAAACCGATGCCGCCATCAATCTCGGCAATTCCGGCGGCGCGCTCATCGATGCGCATGGAGACCTGGTCGGCATCAATACCGCGGTGCTGAATCGCGCCTACGGCGGACCCGAAGGGATCGGATTTGCGATTCCCGTCAATCTCGTGCGCGGCGTCATGGAACAAATCCTGAAGCAGGGTCACGTGGTGCGCGGCTGGCTGGGTTTCGTGCCGCAGGACGTGTCCGACGAGCAGGCCGCGCAGCTCGGAATCGCGGCGGGAGGCGGCATCACCGTGGTGAATATTCTGGTGAAGAGTCCGGCATTCGAGTCCGGCGTGCGGCCGGGCGACTTGATCACCGGCCTGGCCGGCGAACCCGTGCTGAGCTCCCAAGATCTCGTCAGCAAGGTGGCCGCGCTGCCGCCCGGCGCCCTGGTGGATCTCGAAGGGCTGCACGGTCGCGAGCCCTACAAGGTCAAGCTCAAAGTGCTGGAGCGGCCGACCCGCCCGGTGCAGCCACAATAGGTCCGCGGTGGTTTGGACCGGTGCGCATGGTCTGGGGGGAGAGGAAGCGTCAAGGCAACGTAAAGAGCAGTTGCCTTGACGCTTCCTCTCCCCCCAGACCGTTCACGCTGGGCCCGTCAACATTCGCGTGCGAAAGTGTCCAACGCCCGCCAGTAATGTCGGCATCGTGTGCTCATCGGTTCGAGCACTCGTCCGGGAGGGTAAGAAGCCTCGAGGCAACTGCTTCTTATGTTGCCTCGAGGCTTCTTACCCTCCCGGGCGAGACCTACCGCAACTTGATCATGCCGGCGTGCGGCGTATCTTCGCCCCTAACTGCTGCAGCTTTTCCTCGATCGCTTCATAGCCGCGATCGATGTGATAAATGCGTTCGATCTCGGTGCGGCCGTCCGCCACGAGCCCCGCGAGCACCAGACTGGCAGAGGCGCGGAGGTCAGTGGCCATCACGGGTGCCGCCGTGAGCTTGCCGACTCCCTTGATGATGGCGGTATTTCCCTCGAGCCGGATCTCCGCGCCCATGCGGCGCATTTCCAGCATGTGCATGAAGCGATTTTCGAAAATCGTTTCGATGATGGTGCCGACGCCGCTGGCAACGGTGTTGAGCGCCGCAAACTGCGCCTGCATGTCGGTCGGGAACGCCGGATACGGCGCCGTGCGAATGTCGACCGCATCCGGCCGGCGTCCGCGCATATCGACTTCGATCCAGGTATCGCCGACGCCGACCTTGGCGCCAGCCTCCTGCAGCTTGCCGATGACCGCATCCAAGTGATCCGGGCGGGTGTTCTTGACCCGGATGTGACCGCCGCTGATGGCGCCTGCGACGAGGTACGTGCCGCTCTCGATACGATCGGGCAGGACTTCGTAGGCCGTGCCGTTGAGGCGCTTCACGCCTTCGATGACGATTCTGTCGGTGCCGGCGCCCTTGATCTTGGCGCCCATCGCGCAGAGGAAATCAGCCAGGTCGACCACTTCGGGCTCGCGCGCGGCGTTCTCCAGCACGGTCTCACCCTCGGCCAGTGCGGCGGCCATCATGAGGTTTTCGGTGCCGGTGACGGTGACGGTCTCCAACACCAGACGCGCCCCCTTGAGGCGGTCCGCGCGAGCCTTGATATAGCCGTTCTCGATGTGAATATCGGCTCCCATGGCCTGCAAACCCGCGACGTGGATGTTGACCGGACGCGCGCCGATCGCGCACCCGCCGGGCAACGACACGTCGGCACGGCCGAAGCGCGCCAGGAGCGGCCCCAGGACCAGAATCGACGCCCGCATGGTTTTCACCAGCTGGTAGGGCGCGAAATACTCCTTGATGGTGGACGCGTCGACTTCGATGCGCATTTTCTCGTCGATGGTCACCGAGACGCCCATGCGCCCGAGCAGTTCGATCATGGTGGTGACATCTTGCAGGTGCGGGACGTTCGACACCGTCACCGGGCCGTCCGCCAGCAGGCACCCGGCCAATATGGGTAAAGTGGCGTTCTTCGCCCCCGAGATGCGGATCTCGCCCTCGAGCGCGATGCCGCCTTGAATCTGTAATTTATCCACGTCCCTGCCCTGCAAATTCCTCCGGCGTGAACACCTGCAATGCCAGCGCGTGAATCTCGTTGCCCACCGCTGGTCCCAATGTGGCGTATACCAATTGATGGCGCTGCACTGAGCGTTTGCCCGCGAACGCGGCCGCAATCACCACGGCCTCGAAATGCACGTTGTCTGCGCTCTTGACCAGCGCCTTGCTGCCGGCCAAGCCGGCTTCGATGATTTGCGCGACCTGTTCTGGATTCATGCCCGCTCCTGCAAATACCCCCAAGCTTACGCCATAAGGTTAGCGAGGTTCTGCAACCGCGGTATCATTCAAGCATGAATCTTGAGTTCACCGACGAAGGCCTCGTCGATCTCGGCCGCCAGGCGCTCACCGTCGAGATCGACGGCTTGCGCGCCCAAGTACCGCGCTTGGGACCGGATTTTGCGCTCGCCTGCCGCATTTGTCTCGACTGCCGCGGACGCGTCGTGGTCACCGGAATGGGCAAGTCCGGCCATATCGGCGGCAAGATCGCCGCCACGCTGGCGAGTACCGGCACGCCGGCGTTCTTCGTGCACCCCGGAGAGGCGAGCCACGGCGACGTGGGCATGATCACGCGGGACGACGCGGTACTCGCCCTGTCCAATTCGGGGGAAACCGATGAGATCCTGACCATCGTGCCGGTCATCGCGCGCTTGGGGGTCCCGTTGATCGCCTTCACGGGCAATTCGAGCTCGGCGCTCGCGCGGATCGCGACCGTGCACCTCAACATCGGGGTGCCGGCCGAGGCCTGCCCGCTCAACTTGGCCCCCACCGCCAGCACCACGGCGGCACTCGCCGTGGGCGATGCGCTGGCCGTGGCGCTCCTGAAAGCGCGCGGCTTCACCGAGGAAGATTTTGCGCGCTCACATCCCGCCGGCACCTTGGGAAGGCGCTTGCTGCTGCACGTGAGAGATGTGATGCGCACCGGCGCCGATGTTCCCACGGTGCGGGCCGGCACGCCGCTCTCGGAGGGTCTCATGGAAGTGACTCGCAAGGGGCTCGGCATGACGGCCATCGTCGATGAGACCATGCGCGTGCTCGGCGTATTCACCGACGGCGATCTACGGCGTGCGCTCGACGCTTCCACGGATTTGCGCACCGCCCGCATGGACCAAGTCATGAGCCGCCACGCCAAGACCGTGCGCCCGACCACGCTGGCCGCGGAAGCGGTGCACCTCATGGAAACCCATCGCATCACCTCGCTGATCGTCGTCGATGCGGACGAGAAGATCGTGGGCGCTCTCAACGTGCACGATCTGTTTCGCGCGGGTGTGGTTTGAAGGCGCGCCGGGCGACGCCCCTGGCGCGGATCCAACTCCTGATCCTGGACGTCGACGGTGTGCTCACCGATGGGCGCCTGTATTTCGCGGCGCGCG
>Ga0137409_10001265_pt1 | contig 27512 bp, 30 predicted proteins | sample CZODoug1_16funga_FD_122059 | JGI IMG/M metagenome (GOLD analysis project Ga0137409, IMG submission 122059) | Vadose zone soil fungal communities from Angelo Coast Range Reserve, California, USA - CZODoug1_16fungal (Hybrid Assembly) | ecosystem: Environmental > Terrestrial > Soil > Vadose zone...
TGCGTGGATTCGGCGATCGCCTGGTTGAAGTGGTCGCCCCGGCCCTGGAAGGGCTTCGCCTTCCCGGACTTGAAAGCTTCGCGGCAACGGCGAAAATCGTCCGCTGCCACCTCCGTGCCGAGACGCACGTAGCCGCCGAGGTAACGCGGATGCGTCGGGCTGGCGAGGATCGCATCGAAATGCGGCGCGAGCCAGTATTTCCCGGCGGCATCCGCATCCAGGATCTCCAGCCCGTAAGCCGTCTTGCACCAGACCTCTATGTAAGGCGTATGCAACCCGAGCTGGCCCGCCAGTTCGGAACCGGTCAGTCCGGGCGTCTGCGCAAGCGCGCGGAACAGGCCCAGGTGCACGCCCAGGTCGATGAGATGGATGGTATTGAATCCGCGCCGCCATTCGAAAATGCGCGCGACCTGCGAATCGGCGGTGATCTCCCTGCCTGCTTCGGCCATTGCCTCCCCTCCGGGACTATTTTGGTGATCAGCAAAGTATACTGGCGCGAATCGGACGCTGACGAAGCATTTAGGCTGAGCTTATTGCCCGCATGAAAACGCTGAAAACCCTTGCTGCCCTTGTTTTGATTGTCGCCGCCGCTGCCTCGACCGAACTGGCGGCCGCACCGGTAGCCGAACTCGACGAACCCGCGCCCGCCCTGAAGGGCAGGCTATTCTCCGGGCAGGCCTTCGATCTGACGCAGATGCGCGGCAAGGTGGTGCTGGTCAATTTCTACTCCAGCTACTGCAGTTTCTGCGCCTACGAGATCGGCAATCTCGAAACCTTCTACGAGCAGCACCACGACGAGGGCTTCGAGGTCATCGTCGTCGGCATCGACAGCCTGGAAGATCGCCATCGCGTCGAACGCATGCTCGGGATATATGGACTGCCGGGTGTGATGGCCGACGATCTCGAGCAGAGCGGATTCGAACGCAAATATCCGACACCCACCGCTTTCGTGATCGACCGTGAGGGCATCCTGCGAAGCCGGACACGGGGTTCAAAGACACGCCCCTACTTCGCCGAGCACGTGCTGCCGCTGCTGCGCACGCAGTGACGCCGTGTGCCCGCAAGTGGGGCCGTCATTGCCGCTTCACCGCAGTCTCAGGAAAGCTAAACAGCGTCGACGCGTACAGTACGATCGCGACGATCAGTACCGCGTTGAAGCCGGCGTGAATCGCCAGCACCGATGCCAGCACCGCACCGGCTACCGCGGTGCAGGCATTGATTCCCCACGCCCAGGGCACCAATGCGGGTGTTCGCGCGCCCAGCGCCTCCAGTCCCAGCGGAAACGGCATGCCCATGCTCAGGCCGAGCGGCAGGATCAGCAGCACGGTGATTGCGATCCTGGCCGCGTCCGGCAGCGCTATCAGCGCGTTGATGGCCCCGGGCAGCCAGATCAAATAGACCCCGCACAACAGCGCGATCGCCGCAATCGGCGGCACGAGCAACGCGAAACCCGGCGCGATCTCCTTTGCCAGATGCTGCGACAGCAGGCTGCCCAGGCCCGCGCACAGCATGAACGCGAACAACACCACCGCCACGGCATACAGCGGATGGCCGAGAAAAAGAACGAATTTCTGGATGAACGCAATCTCGACGAACATGAATCCGGTTCCGAGAGCGGAGAAGTAGGCAGCAGTGCGCCACCGCACTCCCGCGCCGATGCGCGCACCTGGGCTGCGCAGTCGGGCCAGCGGCAGAAGGATCAGTGCCGCGCCCAGCACGAGCGCCTGCACCAGCGTGGCGATCAGCAACGGATATCCCCAATCCAGCAAAGGCAAGCCGCCGCGGTCCCGCAATTGCAGCAGTTCGGGCAGCGTTTTCCAGCGGAAAAAATGGAAGAAATAGGGGCGGTCGTCGGTCGCGGGCGCGATGTTGAACTTGTAGCGCTCGATAAAGTCCGCGCGTTGACCGCCGAGCAGCGCCACCGCGCCTTCATAGAAGTAAGGCCGTTGCAGCCGGTTGAAGGTATCGGCGTCCCGGGCGCGCATTCCCGGATGCCACACGAGATCGAAGCCGCGGCTTCTGCAGAACTCCTGCAGTCGCGCGACGTCCTGCGGCGTCAATTCGCCGTTTTTCACGATCAGAGTGGCGGTATTCCAGCTGCGGATCATCGCCAGACGCGCGCCGGGATCGCGCACGTTCTCTTTTTCGAGTGCCACGACGGCGGTCGCGAACAGCTTCAATGCATCGCGCGGCGGAAGATCGACCCAGCGCGTGATCGCTAGATAGCCGCCAGGCCGCAGCCGAACGAGATAACTCTGCAGCGCCTCGACAGTATAGAGGTAGCTCTCGTTCAGCGCGTAAAGCCCTGCCGCCGACACGCCGAACGCATCCAGCAGTCCGAGCTGGATCACGTCGAAATGGCCCCGGCTCGCGGCCGCAAAGCCCCGCGCCTCGGCAATGTGCAGGTGCACGCCGGGCCGGCTGTACGGGCGCCCGGAGAATTCGCCGAACTCGCGCTCCACCAGATCCACCATTTGCGGGTTCAGCTCCACCGCGTCGACCGATGCTGCACCGTGATACAGCGCCTGCAGCACGTCCGTACCGGCGCCCGCTCCCAGGACCAGAACCCGTGGTGTGCTGGTCAGGTGATAAGGCAGCGCCGACGTTAGGTAATCGAGATAGGCGAGCGGCTCGCGGCTGCCGTCGTAGCGGTTCAGCGCGCTGAATCCCTCGCCGTCGGTGAAAAGGCCGAGCTGGTCGGGCAGCGGCAGCGGCGCGTTAAGGCTCAACCCGGGCGCGTGCCGGAATGGCACTGCGTTGCTCTCCACCACGGTCAACTGACCCAGAGGGCTGGAGCGCTCCGCCCGCACCTCCGCGCCCATCACTTCGAGCACCTTGCTGAGGCTCTTGTACTGCGACATGCGCAACTGCCCGAGCGGCGTCTGCGCCGCGACCAACGCGACAATGGCCAGCGCCAGAGGCGCCAGAGCCGCGGCGCGCGGCCTGCCGCCGGCGCTCAGCCAGAAAAGCGCCGCTGCGACCGTACCGAGCCCCGTCACGCAAGCGAGAACCATCGCCGGTTGCAGGGCGAACAGTGCAAACATTAGCGCCAGGCTGCCGAATGCAGCACCGACGAGGTCGAAGGCATACACGCGCCGCGCCTGCGCCGCGTAGCGCGTGAACGCAAGGCATACGCACACCGCGGCAAGGAAAAACGGCACGAACAACAGCATGTACATCGCCAGCAGCCACAGCGGCTGCCGTACATCCCAGAGGAATTCCAGCGCGTTGAAGGGTAGCGCCTGCGCCAGCAGGAAACACCCCATCGAGCTGACGCCGAAGGCCGCCGCCGCGGATGCAGACACCTGCGCGAGGCGTTGTTCGAGTCGTGGCCGGAACAAGGTGACCATCGTGCCCGCCGCCCCGTAACCGAGCAGCGCCACACTGATGATCATGTAGGCAAAGTGATGCCACTGGATGATGGCGAACAACCTCGTGAGCAGGATCTCGTAAGCCAGCGCGGCGGCCGACACCAGCGACACGGCTGCACCCAGACCGGGCGGTAGCGTGCCGGGTTGTGTGGTGCCTTCGGACATGGTGCGCGTTGCCGGGGCGTTGCGTCGCCGAGCGCTCGAAGTTCAGGCGGTGCGCCAGCGCGCGGTCAGTGCCTGCCGGTGAGGGGAACGAAACGCACAGGCAGGATCTGCTGGGTCGTCACCGAGCCGTCCGGCCTTTTCTCGATCAGCATCAGTTGCTGGGTGAGGAAACTCGTACCTACCGGGATCACCATGCGCCCGCCGGGCTTGAGTTGCTGCACCAGCGGCACCGGGACGTGATTCGCAGCCGCGGTGACCATGATGCCGTCGAAGGGCGCCCGGGAGGGCCGGCCGAAATAGCCGTCGGCAACTTCCACATCCACGTTGCGATAGCCGAGCTGCGCGAGGCGCTTTTTTGCCTGGATCCCGAGCGGTTCGATGATTTCCATCGTGTACACCTCCCTGGTGAGCTCCGCCAGCACCGCCGCCTGGTAACCCGAACCGGTCCCGATTTCCAGCACCACGTGCCCCGGCTCGGGCCGCAGCAAATCGGTCATCAGCGCGACGATGTAGGGCTGCGATATCGTCTGCCCGTGGCCGATCGGCAGCGGCCGATTGTCGTAGGCGTCGCGCTGCTGTGCCGCCGGCACGAACTGATGGCGTTGCACCCTTCCCATGACTTCGAGGACTTGCCGGTCGAGCGTGCGGTTTCCTGTTTCCAAGGGAGTCGACGCCGACATGCGCTCGATCTCTTGAACCATCTCACGCCGCGCCGCGGCGTAATTGTCCTCACCGCCGGCAATGCTCGCGAAGAACAGCACCGCGAATAGTCCGCCTCTGGCGATTCCCGGCAAAAGGAAACGAAAGATGAGAAGTCGAGTGCACCACATGCGCAGGCACAAGTATGGAGGCAAACGGCGTGGCGGGAAACGGCAGGTGTCCGGGGCGGCAGGCACAGCAAAACGGGAAGGTGCTACGCGCTGGTGGCGGTCGCCCGTGTCTCCGACGCGACTTTGATGACGCGTGTCCAGCTGTAGGGATCGGGTGCACGCCCATACTGGATATCGGTCAACCCCTTGAACAACCGCTGCGCAACCGGCCCCGGCTCACCGCTGCCGACGGCGTAATCGCGGTCCTGGAAACCGAAGCGGCCGACCGGCGCGATAACGGCGCCGGTACCGATGCCGAACGCTTCGGTGATCCTGCCGGCCTCTATGTCGCGCAGCACGTCGCGGATGTCGATGCGGTCCTCGGTGACGCCGTAGCCGAGATCGGGCGCGAGCTTCAGCAGCGAATCGCGGGTGATGCCGGGCAGGATGGCTCCGGACAGGGCCGGCGTGCGGATGTGCATGCCCTCGTAGACAAAGGCGATGTTCATGGCGCCGACTTCGTCCACGTAGCGGCGGTCCACGGCATCCAGCCACAGCACCTGCTGATATCCCGCCGCAAGCGCCTTCTCGGTCCCGGCCAGGCTGCCCGCGTAGTTGCCCGGGGTCTTGGCTTCGCCGGTGCCGCCGCGCACCGTGCGCACGTACTGGTCGGAAACGAACACCGATACCGGCTTGAAGCCGCCGGAAAAGTAAGGTCCGACGGGACTGAGGATGATGTAATGCAGAAAATCGCGGCTGGCGCGCACTTCGAGCGTGTTCTCGGTGGCGATCATCACCGGACGGATATAGAGCGCCGCCCCTTCCTGCTTCGGTGTCCAGGCGTGATCGAGCCGCACCAGTTCCGAGATGGCTTGAACGTGATCCCCGATATCCACTATCGGCATCGCCATGCGGCGGGCCGAGTCGTTGAAGCGCCCCGCATTCTTCTCCACCCGGAACAGGTTGAGATTGCCGTCGGGGCGGCGATAGGCCTTGGTGCCCTCGAAAATCATCTGGCCGCAGTGAAAAACTTCCGCGGCGGGATCGAGCGCAAGCGGCCGGTACGGCCCGATCACCGCGTCGTGCCAGCCCTTCTGCGCAGTATAGCGTTGGGTAAACATGCGGCCCGTGAACACGCGTCCGAAGCCGAGCTCCTTCGGTAGGCACTTCGGCAGAGCATCGTCCACCGGTTCCACGCGGATCTTGTTTCCGGTCATTCCTTCTTCTCCTCGAGGAAATGCGCCGTCAGCGCCTTCCATTCGTCATCCAGTGCCAGGTCCGCGGGTTTGCGTCCGGCGCGGCGATACCAGTAGCCGGCGTTGGACAGATCGCCCTCGACCCGATGCAGATGGGCATGCACCAGGGCCGAGGTGGTTTCGTTCTCATGCTCCTGGACGATGGCGTGCGCGCGTTGCCAGTCTCCCTTGCGGGCGAACCACAGGGCTTCCAGCATCGGGCTCAGTCCGGACGGCGGCGTATTCCGCTTTGTCGTGCGCTCGAATTCTTGCAAATTCATGGCAAGGGGAGGGAATGGCAAGGATGAAGGCGGAAGGATGAAGGATGAAAAAGAGCAATGCCGCGTGAGCATAGATTACCTTGTGGCTGTTCCGTTGCCTTTTTTTTGCGTCCTCTCTATTTTGCCTCTGCGGCCTTTCAACGCCCTTATTGCCGGCCGTCGGCCGGTCTATACCGTCGTCGCGCTTTCATCGAGCTCGGCGCCCTGATCGCCGAGAAACTCCTTCTTCACATGCCGGGTGCTGTAACCGTTGAACAAATGGCCGAGCAGCCCGCGGTCGAGGTCGCTGGTGCCCATGAACCAGTCGGCAACCGGGTAAGTCAGGTTCATGTTGTGCTCCATCATGATCGGCTGGCTGTGATGCGCGGCGTGGTGCCGGCGGATGGTGTTCACCAGCGGAAAGTTACGCACGAGCCAGTTATCGCGCACGTGGCAGCACAGATGGAAGGTCTCGTAATTCAAGTAGTAGATCGGCGTGAGCATCATCAGGATGTAACCCGCATTCGGCGACCACAGGTAGCCGAGGATAATCGCCGCCGGCAGCGTCAGCAGCATGAACACCAACAGCGCGTACGGGGGGAACAGCACGATGCGCCATTCGCGGTTGGTGTCGTAGGTCATCACCTGCGCGGTGAAGTACTGATGGTGCTGGTGGGTGTGACGGTGGTAGACCGGCATGAGTATGCCGCCGAGGCCCTTGATCGGCCGGTGCATCGCGTTCCTGTGCAGCCACCACTCGTTGAAATTGTAAAACACCAGAACCGGGATCACGTACAGCAACTCCCAGATCGTCGGGTTCTCGACCTGCGACGCGCAGTACCAGACCACGGCGATGCCGGGTACGAAGATGGACAACAGGTGCCCCCAGCCGTTGTACCAGGAAGCGATGTTGCGCTTGTATTCGTCGCGGAACGCGGCCTGCTTGGGTGTCAGCACAGCAGCAGTCATGGTCTCCTCCGGTCATGCGGCGCACCCTTGCCGTGCGCTCGTTCTCCGCATCGTCCTGCGATTTTAACCGTTCTGCGGCCAGGCGCGTCGAGGCTCCCCGGGCGTTTGCCTCGGAACCATGGTTACGCTATGGTGCGTGCTTATCAATTTCGCCCCGGATCATGACCACCGCAACCGCTGACTCTTTTCGCCGCGACGCCCAGGTGATCGGGCTGGTCGGCCTCGCCCACGGCACTTCGCACTTCTTCCACCTCGCGCTTGCGTCGCTGTTTCCCTGGCTCAAGGATGCGTTCGTGCTGAGCTACGCCGAGCTGGGGCTGCTGATGACCGTGTTCTTCATCGTATCGGGCGTAGGCCAGGCGCTCGCCGGTTTCGTGGTTGACCGCTTCGGGGCGCTGCCGGTGCTGTTGGGCGGCATTGCCCTGCTCGGCCTCGCCGCGCTCGGACTGGCAGCCAGCCAGAACTATCCGATGCTGATCCTGTTCGCCGGCGTTGCCGGCTTGGGCAACAGCGTGTTTCATCCCGCCGACTTCACGCTGCTCAACAGGCGGGTGACCGTGCCGCGGCTCGGACATGCGTTCAGCGTGCACGGGCTGGCGGGGACGCTCGGTTGGGCGTTGGCGCCGGTGTTTCTAGCCGGCATCGCAACGATCGCCGGCTGGCGCCTGGCGCTTCTGGCCGCCGCCGCGCTGGCATTCGTGGTTCTGGCGGCGCTCGCCGTTTTCCGCGATCTGCTCGATCCGCGCGAGGTGCAGCAAGCGGTGGCGAAACCTTCGCGAGACCCAAGTGGCAGCATTCTCGGCTTCATGTCGGCTCCGGTGTGGATGTGCTTTGCGTTCTTCCTGATTTCGTCGTTTGCGTTCGGTGGAATCCAGAGCTTCGCGCCGGCGGCGCTGCGCGACATTTACGAGATTCCCTTTGCGCTCGCCACCGCGTGCATCACCGCGTACATGCTGGCAAGCGCCGGCGGCATCGTGGTCGGCGGCTTTCTGGCCGCAAAGACAGCGCATTACGACAGGATCGTCGCGGCAGGCTTCGCCGCATCCGGAGCGATAGCGGTGCTGGTGGCAACCGGTATTGCGCCCGCGGCAAGCGTTATCGTGCTGCTGGGATTGATCGGCTTCGGCGCCGGTATTGTCGGCCCTTCCCGGGACCTGCTGGTGCGCGCGGCCGCGCCCAAGAACGCCACCGGCCGGGTTTACGGCGTGGTGTACTCGGGGCTGGACATCGGGCTGTCGGTCGCGCCGACGCTGTTCGGCCTGCTGATGGATTGGCGGCATCCTTCGTGGGTATTCGTCGGTATCGGCCTGTTCCAGGTACTGGCGTTGTTCGCGGCCCTGGGCGTGGGCGGCACGGCGATCAAGCGCGGCATGCAGACTGCCTGAACGGAAAAGCCGCGAGCCTCCTCTCTTCCCGCACGAGACGCAGGCATTGAGCGACCAAACGATCGCCATCGAAGTGCGCGCTGTGGCGAAAGTCTTCGCCAACGGCGTGCGCGCCCTCGATCCGATCGACCTGGTCGTGCGCGAAGGCGAAATCGTCACTCTCATCGGTCCTTCCGGTTGCGGCAAGAGCACGTTGCTGAGATTGATTGCCGGGCTGGTGCAGCCAAGCGCAGGCCGCATCGGACTCTCCCCCGAAGGCCAACGGGCCGGACTGGCTTTCGTATTCCAGAACCCGACGCTGATGCCCTGGACGAGCGTGGAGCGCAATGTCCGCCTGCCGCTCGACCTCTCCGGCACGGAGCGGGTCCAGGCAGAGCAAAGAGTACGCCATGCGCTGGAACTGGTGGGCCTGAACGAGTTCGCGCGTTTCTATCCACGCGAGCTTTCCGGCGGCATGCAGATGCGCGCCTCGATCGCCCGGGCACTGGTGACCGGCCCGAAATTGCTGCTGTTGGACGAACCCTTTGGCGCGCTCGACGAAATCACTCGTAACCGTCTCGACCGCGACCTGTCCGAATTGTGCGCTCGCGAGAAGCTCACGGTGCTGTTCGTCACCCACAGCATCTACGAAGCGGTATTCCTGTCGTCGCGGGTGCTGGTGATGTCCGCGCGTCCGGGCCGGATTCTCATGGAAGTTGCAATTGACGAACCGCAGCCGCGCCGCGAGGCCTTCCGTGCCACGGAGAAATTCGCGCGCCTGAGCGCCGGGCTTTCCGGCATGCTTGCCACGGCCATGCACGGGGCACCCGCATGAGCGATGGGAAGTGGCTGCAGGTCGGGGCACCGATCGCGGTCGGCATGGCGTTTATCCTGGTCTGGCATGCGCTGGTCGTGCTGAACGAAGTGCCACCCTTCATCGTGCCTTCCCCCTTCCTGGTTATGAAGACGCTGGCGCAGGACTGGGGATTGCTGTCCGGCTCACTGCTGGTCACGCTGCAGGTCACCGGCGCAGCGCTGGCACTTGCCGTCGTGCTCGGTGTAGCGCTTTCGATCCTGTCCGTGCAGAGCCGGCTGATCGAGGCGAGCCTGTTGCCCTACGCGGTGATCCTGCAGGTCACGCCGCTGGTGGCGATCGCGCCGCTGATCATCATCTGGGTGGAGAACCCGCGTACCGCCCTGGTGATCTGCGCCACCGTGGCATCGATTTTTCCGGTGATTACCAACACGACCATCGGCCTGCGCAGCGTGGATACGGCACTGCTCGATCTGTTCCGCATGTACGGGGCTTCGCGCATGCAGACGCTGATCCGGCTGCGCATTCCCAGTGCCGCGCCCTATTTCTTTGCCGGCCTGCGGGTGGCCGCCGCGCTGGCGCTGATCGGCGCGGTGGTCGCGGAGTTCGTCGCCGGTACCGGCGGCACGCAGTCCGGGCTCGCCTATCAGATTCTTATGTCGGGGTTGCAGCTCAACATTCCCCGCCTGTTCGCGGCGCTGATCCTGATCACCCTCACCGGTATCGCGTTGTTCCTGCTGGTCACGGCGCTGGCCAGAATATCTTTGCGGCGCTGGCACGAAAGCGAACTGCCGCAGGAGCGCTGAACCGGCTGACGGCGCAACCGCGGGGAGCGTAAACTCGGTTTTGTTCCGACGGAGACCACAACGATGACAATCCTTGTCCGCCTGACTGTCGCCCTTCTGTTGTTTATTGCCACCGCGGCGCATGCGCTCGATAGGGTGACCTTCCTCACCAACTGGTACGCCGAAGCCGAGCACGGCGGTTTCTATCAAGCAGCGGCCGAGGGCATTTACGAGAAGTACGGCCTGGACGTGAAAATCGGCATGGGCGGCCCGCAGGTCAACGTCTACCAGTTGCTGCTCGCGGAAAAAGCCGATTTCGTGATGGGCTACGACGTCGCCACCATCAACGCCGTAGAGCAGAATCTTCCGCTGATCACCGTCGCGGCCAACTTCCAGAGCGAACCGGTGGGGCTGATCGCGCATCCGGACGTCGGAAGGATCGAGGACCTGAAAACCCGCACGCTGCTGATCGGCCAGGCCAGCGAGACCACGTACTGGCCGTGGCTCAAGGCGAAGTACGGCTTCACTGAGGCGCAGAAGCGGCCTTATGCGTACAGCGTCCAGCAGTTTTTGGTGGACAAGAATGTCGCGCAGCAGGGCTACATCACCTCCGAGCCCTACGCAATCGAGAAAGCCGGCATCAAGCCGAGGATCTTTCATCTGGCCAAGTACGGCTATCCACCCTACGCGCAGACTGTGGTCACGCTCACCAAGACGGTGAAGGCCAGACCAGACGTGATCAAGCGCTTTATCGAGGCCTCGGCACTGGGCTGGAAAAGCTATCTGAAGAATCCGGCGCCGGGCAATGCCCTCATCAGGAAGGACAACCCGCAGATGGACGACGACCAGATCGCCTATAGCATTGCCAAGCTCAGGGAGTACGGAATCGTCGATGGCGGTGACGCCAGGAAGCTCGGGCTGTTCACCATGACCGACGCGCGCTGGAAGCAGACCTTCGAATTCATGCGCGACGCCAAACTGGTAAAGCCCGATGTCGACGTGCACAGGGCCTACACGCTGGAGTTCGTGAAGCAGATCAGGGTGCTGCCGTAGGCCGCGGACCGGCCATGATCGTCGTCGCCCGCGACTATCGACAACTACGTGCGCGGCTTTACTGGCGGGCTCGGTACGTACGCGGTGCAGTTGGCCGACAAGGGATTCCGCGAAGCTGGCGTCTTGCCGGACCCGGTGAAGCCGACCGCGACCCTGGCCGATATTCCTGTGGTCAAGGCATTCGTCATTCGCTACCTTCAGCGTCCGCACAGAGCATCCAAGACTTCTACGACCGCGAGGCGAGTGCAGAGAAGTACTACAACACCGTTCAATTCCTTGCCAAGAACGGCGACGTTGTTGGACTGCAGCGCGAACTCGGACTAAAGCCGAGTCAGCAAGTGGACATGGTCAAGGTGAACGCAGCGACCGCGAACATGGTTCGGCTGCAGGGAATAAAAAACGCCCTGGGTGAGTCGGCACAATTGGTGCGCAAGATCGATCAGAACCCCGGCATTGCGGCCGACGAAAAGCGGCAATTGATCGACACCATTTACGGGGCGATGATCCGCATAGCACATGCGGGGAACGAAGGGTTTGCTGCGATCGACGCGGCGTTGAAGCCGTGAGGCGTTAGGGGAACAGGTCTTCGCCGGTCAGATCACGATTTCCATCCGTTGCAAATTCGTGGGCTCAGAGACCTCATAGCCTTCCCAGAATTTCATGAAGGCTCCTAAGATATTCGCCGCAGCCGGAGAGAAGTAGTAGTAATGGCCGCCACCACCCTTCCTATAGTAGACATGACAATCGATGGGTTGGCCTTTATCCTGGTACACGCCCATGAGCATACTGCGAAAGGTGACGCTTATCGCCTTCGCAATGCGCGTGTTTTCGAGAAATACGCAATACCAGCCCATCAGCGGCCTCTTCCTCGGTACTTTATTGGATTGGCTGGTCGCTTATATGATTGACTTACGCCCCGGCTTTAGCCCTTTTGGACTATGTTTTCACCAGTGACCGATCCCTCACCCCCGATTACAAGGCTTCTATACCGCGTCTGGCGCCCAATGGATGCCTCACGCCTGCGCGACCCTGTCGTGCAGATGAAGGGCATGGTCATGATGGCTAACCATCATTTCCGAAGAAATGTGGAGCGAATCGGGATTGACTTGAAAAGCGTCACCACCCGGGTTGATTGGGACAGGGGCGCCGAAGTCGAATGTCGTATCGAGATTGAAGCGCCCGCGTCGGAAGAAACGCTATCGAAGGCGTTGGACGACGCGGTGCAGATGGTTGGGCTACGGGCCGAGCGAGCCTAGGGCGTTATCGACGGCAATTCGTTCGAGGGACCGCCATGTTCTACAGGTGCTTTAGCTGCTCCAAAGTCATACCCCTTATGGGGGCGACAGGCGAGAAGTGTCCATCGTGCGGGGGCACCAATGGCGCGGTTCTGTCAAAAGAGCGATTCGACGAAGGGTTCAAGGCGGGCACAATCCACAACATCGACCCCAAGACCGGGAAGGCCGCCAAGAAACGCAAGTGATTGGTGTAGCATCCCCGGCGGCGTCGCCTATATGTTGCCTATCAGAGAAACTCCCGCGCACTAATAAATTGTAACTAGTTGAATGGCACATCAAATTCGCGGTATCGTCGACTGCCACGTCAACATCTGGAATCACAACCAGGTCACCTCGTTGTGGCGCGAGCAGATGACGCGGGTGCGCCCGGACGGCACGCCGGGCCTGCTGGCGGACGCCGACACGCTCTTCGAAGCGATGGAGGATGTGGACAAGGCGATCGTGTTCCCGATTCGCTACGGCGACAGCGCGGGGGTGGAAAGCGATGACGAGACCTGCGCCGCGTGCGTGGCCAAGTATCCCTCGAAGTTCGTCGGCTTTGCCTACGTCGACCCGCGGCGGCCGGACTACATGGAGCGTCTGCGGCACGCGGTCGAGGATCTGAAACTCAAGGGCGTGAAGTACGGGCCGATCTACAACGGCGTGCCCCTGTCGGACCCGCGCATGAAGCCGGTGTACGAATACTGCGTCGCGCACGACCTGCCGCTGACGATGCACATGGGTACGACGTTCGCGCGCAACGCGCCGGTCGAACTGGGGCGCGCAATCCACGTCGAACCGATCGCGATCCAGTACCCCTACCTCAAGATGATCTGCGCCCACATGGGGCACCCGTGGTACGAGGAAACCATCGCAGTGGTGCGAAAGCAGCCGAACGTCTATTGCGAAATCTCGGCGCTTTTCTACCGGCCGTGGCAGTTCTGGAACATCCTCGCCTGCGCGCAGGAGTATCGCATGACCGACAAGATTTTCTTCGGCACCGACTTCCCGTTCTCAGGGGTGGCGGAAAGCATCGAAGGACTGCGCGACGTCAACAACGTGGTCGAAGGCACGAACTTGCCGGGCATCTCCACCGAGGTGATCGAAGGAATTCTGCATTCCAACCCCTTCGAGCACTGGTGGCACCAAAAGCTTCACTTCAATTCTTGACGATCCGCGCAGGCTGCGCGCCGCTCAACGACGGCGCTCCCCGAAGAACTGGCCCGACGGCCCCGCACCGCGGTCCCTAAGCAAACCGCTCTCGCCGCCGCGAAACTGCGGATGTGATTCGACGCGGCCCGCGCCGGTACCGATGTCCCGCACCACGCGATCCCGGAGTGCTCCGCCGGAGGCTCGCGCTTCCGGAATGACTCGCGGCATCTGTGCGCCCCTGTCCCTGAAAACCTGCGGCCTGGCCGGTCCCGCGCCCGCCGAGGGGAACGATGGTGCCGCACGCTCCTGCCGCATTTCGCGCGGCGCGCTTTGCCGGGCCTGATCCGGCATGCGCGACGGCTCGGCGAGTTGGCGCGGTTGCGAACGAAACTGAGGTTGTGCGCGGTCTAATTCCGGCCGCTGCATCACTGGCGGCTCACGCCTCTGCCGTTCCTGGATATCCTGCCGCGGACGCGGAGACTGCCCGGCGAAAGGTGCCTGGCTCAGCGGCCGCGCAGCCTGCGATGATTCGCGCCCGGGATTGATTGGCGCCATGTTCGCGTCCGAACGCCGGTGCGGTGTCTGGATGGGCGGCAAGGTGGCGAAATTGCGGCCGTCCGGAGCCCGGCGACCCGAATCCTGCCACTGATTCATCGACAGGTCGCGGCGCCCACCGGATTCCAGGCGTCTCGAATCGCGCCGCTGAACCGGCGGCAGGGCAGCGCGATTGCGTCCATCGGCACCCGTGTCTTTCCAGTCGCGCCGCCCGCTGTGGCCACCCAAGTCCTGCCGGCGGCCATCCGGCCCGACGACAAAACCGCTGCCCGGCCTGATCTGCGCGTGCCGCCGCTCACCGCGGTCCGGACGGGTCGAATCATGCGCAATTGCATGCACCGCGTTGTGGTTCCAGCGGCCATAAATGTTGCCGACGTTGTGCGATCGGCGATCGCCGTTGACCGTTATGTTATTGATCAATGTCACCCGTGAGCCTATGGCCGACGGTTGATGCCATGCGTGCTGATTCCAGGGACCCCAGCACGGACGGAAATGCGGACGCGGCGCAATCGCAGCGAAGCAGCACGGCCGCCACGGATTCCACCAGTTGTAGACGATGCTGAAACCAAAACCCCAGGTGACCGGAGAGCCGTACCAGACGGTGCCGATCCACGGCCGGTAGTACCAGCCGCTGCCATAGACCACCACGAGGTCGCTGGACACATAGGACCCGACGTAGCCCGGCGTATAGCCTACATAGACCACTTCCGGCGTCGCGTCGTAGATGCGCACGTAAGTGACGTAATGCAAGGGCGAACTGCGCGGGATCGTATAGACGACCGCCGGAACGTAACTCGCCACCGACCACGGTCCGAAGGGACTGCTGGCCGTGAACCACACGCCGTTGTCCAGCGCGTAAAAGGAATTCTCACTCACCCGGATCACCGGCACCGGCGAATTGACCGCGGATTGCAGCGCAGTGCCGGCGATCGGCTGGAACGAGGGATCGCCGTCGTAACTGATTTCCAGGCTGGCGGCGCTGCGGGTCACACTCGCCACCTGCGGCACGCTGTTGGCGATGACCGATTCGCGCGCCTGCGGCGTCCCCGCGACTGCCGCGCGCACCGGCGCGGTCGCATGATCGGGCGGAATCAGCGCGAAATCGCCGGGGAGATTGCCGGCCGCTACGTATTCCCAAGGGCCGCGCTGGAGCGCTCGTGCCCGGTACCAGCGCCCGGAAATGAGCGCGTAATGGTTGGCGGTCCTGAGATCGAGAAATATCCTGTCGGGCGAATTGGTCACGTAGAGCAACTGCGTACCCTGAATCGGCGCGTACTGTGCCGGACCGTCGGTTTGCAGCAGTTCCGCCGGCTCGGTGCTGACGTAGACCGTCGCTGACGCATCCAGCGGTTCGCCGTCTTGGACGTCGTCGTTGAGCAGGTCGACCTGCTCCTGCTGCACCGCGAGTTGCCGCGCTTTCTCCAGATCGGCCGCCGGATTTGCGCTCGCGGTCCACGGACCTGCCAGGTGCTGCGCCTGGCGCCAGTGATCGATGACGTAAAGGTAGTAGCGGGCGGAAGCCGGATTGTTCAGGGCCGGGTCGTACAGGATCAGCGCCCGCGTGTTGACGATTCGTTGCAGGCCCGTCCCCGGGACTTCCCGCAACACCGGCGCGCCGTCTACCGGCACCAGAATCGCCGGCCGTTCGCTGAAAATGATTTTCGGCGGATCATTCCTCAGCGGCTGGCGGCCGGCCTGTTGCACCGCGCGATCAATCGCCATGTCAGACTGCAGGCGCTCGAGCGGCATCTGCCATGACTTGGCCGCAAGTTGCTGCCGCAGCGATTCGAGGTAGTCGCCGGCGCGATCCGTCGCGGTGGGAAAGTCGGCCTTGGTTATCGCCAGATCACGAATGGTGACGATTCCGCTGGCGCGGTTCGTTTCGGTACGAGCCGAGATCCACACCATGCCGAAGCTGCTCGGCTGTTCGTCCCCCTGCGCGTGAACGGCGACCGCGGCGCGCCCCTCGAGCCGGTCGCCTTCCCACTTGTCGAACTGCGGCTGATAGACGACAAAGCGGCTGTCGCGGGCGCTGATCTGGGTTGGCCACGGCAAGGCGGAAGGCGTAACGGAAGCCGTATCAGGCCGGTCGGTGGCGTCGTTGGCGATGTCCGCCGCCGCCACGCTGAACGACAACAGGCACAGCAGAACAGCCAGAGCGGCGGGAGAATTGGAAAGCTTGCTCATGGCGCGCCCTCCTCGATATAAGTGCGTGCGGCACTCCGGCTGCCGCATCGTTGTCGCTTGCCGGTTCAACACGATCCGGCGTCGCGACAAGTATAGAACGGGGAAGCACACGCCGCGTTGACCCGGACGCAGGCAATTTTGTCACGCAGTGTAACTACGGATACGGGCTGTCTCGCGCCCGCACATAAAGCTAGTCAACGTCCAGGCGCGTCCGCAGCCGCCTGGAACAAGCTCACGAACCGGTCCGACTGCTCTGCCGAAAGGTCGGAGACGACGTGGTAGCGGAGCCCGGCCCGGGCCCATCGCGTCACGTTGTAGCCCTTCCTCGATTCCTTCGACGTTTCGACCTCCCCCCCGCTTCGATCGGGCCAGACGAACACGCTGATCACGTGATTCCGGAACTGATACGTCAGGACCGCGATCGGCCGGCCGTCAAGATAATCGAGCCGCCCGCCGATGAGCGGAAATCCTGCGGCGCTGAAGTCGGAAACCGGCGGAGAAAAATCCAGCCTGGCGCTCAGCCACGGCTTGACTGCGTGGCGGTCGCTCGAGGCCACATCGGTCAGCCGGCCGGTGAGGACCCCGCGAACGTGCGCGGCCACGACTTCCCCGACAAGTGTTTCCTCCTGGGAAGGCACGAAGTGATAGGTAATCCCCCAAGTCAGCAGAGCGGCGAAGGCAAACGACGCGCCCAACCGAAGCCATTCCGTGGCCAGCCATCCCCGGCGGCGGGTTTCGTGCCGCGAGCCGCCGATGGTCGCGAGAATCTTGGCGCGCAGATGTGCAGGCGCCGGGTAGCGCGGCGCATTGTTCCGCACCACGGAGCGCAACTGAAGATCGAGCGCATGTGCCGCAGCGCACGGCTCGCAAGACTCCAGATGGCGCGCCACTTGCATGGCGTGCCCGGCATCGAGTTCGTTGTCGAGATAGCCGTGGAGCAGTTCCCGTGCTTCGGTGCAGTCCATTTCACAGCCCTCCATTGGCGCGCTCCAGTTGCCGACGCAGCAGCTTCCTCGCCCGCGCCAGCCTCGACATCACGGTTCCGACCGGCACTTCCGCCACCAGCGCGATGTCCTTGTAGGACAGTTCCTCGATCTCCCGCAGCACCAGCACTTCGCGGAACTCCGCCGGCAGCGCATCCATGGCCTCGCGGATGATCTGCCCGCCGGCGCTCCTCATCAGCAGTGCCTCCGGATCGCCATTTTGGGCGCCGGCCTCGACCGCCCCGTCGTGAAGCTCCTCGTCGAACGGCTCGTGCAGTTGCGCGGCATGATCCCGCTTGCGCATGCTGTAGAAAGTATTGCGCACGATCGTGAGCAGCCAGGCCCTGCCGTCCCCACCGCGGAAGCTGCTGAAGAACCTGAAGGCGCGCAGATACGCTTCCTGCACCACGTCCTCGGCGAGGTGATCGTCGCGGGTCAGCCAGCGCGCGAGGTTGTAGGCCACATCAAGATGCGGCAGCGCGATTTGCGCAAAGCTCTCCGGCTCCTGGTCCTTCGCCACGCCCCCTCCGTCAACTTAAAGGTATTACCGCCGCAAGACCGGTTTTATTCCCGGGCCGGCCTTTATTTTCATGCCGGGAATTTTCCGCCTGGCCGCCCGGTTCTGCGGTGTAGGACTCACACACATCGAAAAGGAGAACCGGCATGGCACGCACGATCAATCGCAGGGATTTTCTGAAACTCGCCGGTCTGGGTGGCGCCGTATTCGCCTCCGGGCTCGGCTACCGGACCGGCGCGGCGGCCCGCACCTATTCCGCGGCGCAGGACTTTTATTTTGTTCAACTCTCCGACTCGCACTGGGGTTTCAGCGGGCCCGAAATCAACCCGGACGCGGACGGCACGCTCAGGAAGGCCGTTGCCGCCGTCAATGCGCTCAAGGAACGGCCCGATTTCATCGTCTTTACCGGTGATCTCACGCACAGCACCGACGATCCGGTCGAACGCAGGAAGCGCATGCGCGAATTCCGTGAGATCGTATCCGGGCTCAAGGTGAAGGACTTGAAGTTCATGCCGGGCGAGCATGATGCCTCGCTCGATCACGGCAAAGCGTTCCGCGAACTGTTCGGCGACACCCATTACACCTTCGACCATAAAGGCATCCATTTCATCGCGCTGGACAACGTCTCGGACGCCGCAGCCCTGATCGGGGATGAACAACTGGCGTGGTTGAGATCCGATCTGGATCGCCTCGATAAGGAGGCGCCGATCGTGGTCTTCACCCATCGCCCGCTGTTCGATCTGTACCCGCAGTGGGACTGGGCCACGCGCGACGGTGCAAAGGCGATCGAGCTGCTGATGCCCTACCGGAACGTGACCGTGTTCTACGGCCACATTCACCAGGAGCATCGTCACATGACCGGACACATCGCTCACCATGCCGCGCGTTCGCTGATCTTCCCGTTGCCCGCGCCGGGCTCGGCCCCCAAGCGCATGCCGATTCCCTGGGATGCGGCGCAACCCTACAAGGGCCTGGGATTCCGCGAGGTGGACGCCGAAGTCAAGAGCGCCCGATACGAGGTCACCGAGTGGCCGGTGCAGAAGGCCTGATATGAAGCGACTTGCCATTGTCGGCTCGACGATTGCACTGGTGGTCGCGCTCGCCCTGGGCGTCGCGGCGTACGTCGCCGCCACGCCGAAGGAGCCCGTGGTCCACCTGTCGGTCAAGCGCTTCGAGTACCGTCCGAAAGAGATCGTGCTCAAGAAAGGTGTGGCAGTCGTGATTGAAGTGGAATCCCAGGACGTAGTTCATGGCTTCAACCTGCCGGATCTCGGCGTGCGCACCGATGTGATCCCCGGGAAGATTGCGCGAGTGCATGTTACGCCGCAGAAGACGGGGCACTTCACCTTCCGCTGCGACATCTTTTGCGGGACCGGCCACGAAGATCTGGACGGGACCGTTATCGTCGAAGAGTGACCGGCGCGCTCGGACTCGGTCTCGCTGCAGCGGCACCTCAGTGGTCAGGAGCCGCGCTCCGGCTGCGGCCGAACTCCGGCGTCGTTCAGCTTGACGAAGCGGAAACCTCGGCCGAGTAACTGCTTCAGCCCCACCGCGAGGCCTTCGGCGGTCTCCGAGCCGGGCTTATTCAGATGCGCGATGATGATATCGCCGTCTTTGACTTTCTTGAGCCGGGCCATGACGCGGCGCCTCGAGAGTGTAGCTCCGTCGTCGGCGTTCACCGAGAACCCGGCCACTTTGTAGCCCATTGCCTCGATCACCTTGATCGCCTCGGGATCGTATTCGCCGGTGGCGGCCCGATACCAGCGCGGCGGCGAACCGGTCGCCGCGCTGACCGCCGCCGCACCGCGCGTCACTTCGCGCTTCAAATGGGCGACGTCCGCCTCGCCGGCGATGCCGTACACCTCCCGATTCCTGCCGATCACCGCCGGAACGTGGTTGGCGCCATGATTTTCGATGTCGAACAGATCGGAGTGAGCTTTCAGCAACGCCACCGCTTGCGGATTGCGATCCAGCCACTTCTTTGTGGCGAAAATCGTGGCGGCAATCCGGTTTTCGATCAGGAATCCGATCAGATCGCCGTCGAATCCGCCGTCGCAGGCGTCCAGGGTCAATGCCGCCACGCGCGCATCACCGCCACCGGATACCGCGAGCACCTGATGCACCTCGATCGGGCGCGGTTCCGCGATTGCGGCGGCGGGCAGCAACGCGACAAGAAGAACAAGAAACGAGCGGCTCATGCCGGCATTAACGTCCGCGGCCGGGAAAAGTTGCACCTGGCGGGCAGGATCAGAGGATACGGTACCAGAGATACAGCCAGGAAATCGCGAGCGTCGCAACCGTCACCGGAACACCGGTGCGGGCATGGAGCTTCCAGTCTATGCGGATGCCGCGCCGCGCCGCGGCGTCCACAACGATGATGTTGGCGATGCTGCCGACGATCAGCAGGTTCCCCGCCAGCGTGCTCGCCAGCGCCAGCAACAACCCCGCCAGTTCGTGTGTGGCCACCGGCAGCAGCAGCATCACCGCCGGCACGTTGGAAACGACGTTGGAAAGGAGGAAGGCGGCGACGAACAACGGGCCCGGCTGATGCAGGTCCACACCCAGCGCCGCCAGGCGCCCGACCGCCTGCGCGGTGACTCCGGTCTTGTCCAGCGCGTGATTCACCACGAACAAGCCGACGAACAGCACCAGCAACTGCCAATCCACCAGCCCGAGCATCTTGTGCGAATGCAGCTTGCGGCTCATCATCAGCACGCCGGCGGCGGTGAGCGCCACCACTTCCCGCGGCAGCGGCGCGAACAGGAACAGCAGGAACGCCGCTGCCGCGACAGCGATGCCCTTGGCGCTTTGCCAGCGATCCACCGGCGGCGGCGGTTCCGGGTGCGGCGGCACCGCCGCGGTGGCCGGCTCGGCCGGCTCGAGTTCCCACGACCCGCGGCTGCGCCACGCGATCAGCCCCCAGACCACCGCCAGCCCAAACACGACCGGAATCGCTGCCTCCAGCAGATAGCCGGAAAACGACAAATGCAGCTTCTCGCCGATCAGCATGTTCTGCGGGTTGCCGATCAGCGTTAGCGCAGAGCCAACGTTGGCGCTGCAGGCGAGTGCGAGCAGAAAGGGAACCGGATTGAGCCGTCGTGCCAGGCACACGTCGATCAGCACCGGCGCCATCGCCAGGCAGATGATGTCGTTGCTGAACACCGCGGACAGGCCGGCGACGATTACAATCAACGCGCCGAGCAGTTGTGCCGGCGGCAGCGGCAGGTTGCCGGTCTTGTGCGTCACCCAGGTATAGAAGCCGCCCAGGCGCAATTGCGCGGACACCACCATGAAGGCGAACAGCAGGATCAGAGTGGGCGCGTGCACCGCTGCCCATGCCTCCCCGAGGCTCAGCGCGCCGACGCCGATCAGAGCGATCGCGCCCAGCAGCGCGATGCCGGTGCGGTCCAACTGCAGGAAAGGCAGGCCGCCCAGGATCATGCCCAGGTAAACGACTGCGAAAATCAGGAGAATGGTTGCGTCCATTTTTGTTCTTCGCGTTCCCGGCCGAGCGCAAGTCTACGCGAACTGCATCGGGCTGCGCACGCGCCGACAGACCGGATTGCCTGGCTGTCCCGCAGGGATTGCACCCTTGCGCGAACGGCCTCCAATTCAATTTGGAATTGTCGGATAATCTCCTTGGGCGGCGCTGCAGCCGTCCCTGACAAGAATGCCGGTAAATAAAAGGGGGAACGATATGCAGATCAAATACTTTGCGGCTGCGCTGGTGCTGATGTCCTTTCTGGGCGCGGAGTCCCGGGCGCAAGAGGGCCCGGTGACCTGGAGCGATCCGACCTGCGGTTTTTTCGTGGTGCAGTTGCCGCCCGGAGATCCCGCCGACGCCTTCGGACTGTATTCCTGGAAGGTGCACCCGGGTCCGCAGGTCGGCGATGTCGTCGAAGGCGAAAATATGGCTGCCGCGAAGGAACTGGTGCTGGTGAACCAGCGTAGCGGCGACAAGCACGTGGTCATCCACTGGGCGAACGCCAAGGCGGCGGAAATGCTGATCCGCAACACTCCGGTTCAATGCGCAAGCAAGTGGAAAAAGAAAAAGAAATGACGCGGTTCGCCGTGGCAGCGGCGTGAACCCGGCCACGGTGCTGCTGATCGTCCTCGGCGCTATCTTCGGTCCCGTTTATCTGGCCTACTGCGAGTACCTGAGCGGCGAGACCGCGGAAACGCATACGCTCACCGAACGTGCAGATCGTTGGGAACTTCCCGATGGGTCGATCCTGCGCTTGCGCGGAGGACGGGGTTACCGGCCGGTTGCGCTGGAACTCACGCCGGACTTGAACCTTTACCGCTTCCGCTTCACTTTCGACGTCGCGCGCAGCCGAGCGTCTCCGAAAGACCCGGACAACGAGTATCAAGTGAGCGTGCTGCAAGGTGATGTCGGCATTTACGAGCGCAGCTTCCGCGCGGCCGGCGACGGCGCGGTTTCCGTCGCACTCGACCCGATGGAGATCCTCTACAGCGGCAGCTATGTGCTGCTGCTCGAGGAAGTCGGCGCGCCGCGGCTTCAAGTTGCGGGCGTGAAGCTGGAGGTGCTTAACAAGGTGGAGAAAAAGCGCACGTGGCTGGTTTGGTGCGGGCTGGTCATGCTTCTTGTCGGCGCGGCAATAATGGTTCGTGATCTCGTGATGCATACACTGAAAAAATGAAGGCTTTCGACCCCGATCAGTTTCACGGCCTGAGTACCGCGGTGCTCTCGGACGTCATGGACGTTCTGGGCCTGATGAACCAGGCGATGCGACCGTTCGTCCGCCCGCTCGACGAAAACCTGGTGCTGGCCGGACGCGCCCGCACCGGGTTGTACATGCTCGCCTACGAAGTGCGCGAGGGTGAAAATCCCTACGAAGTCGAAATCGCACTGGTGGACGATCTCAAACCCGGCGACGTGCCGGTGCTCGCCTGCAACGGCCCGACTCAAAGAATTGCACCCTGGGGTGAACTGCTGTCCACCGCGGCGCAGGCGCGGGGCGCGGCCGGTTGCATCACCGATGGCCTGGTGCGCGACGTGAAGCAGATCCGCGAGATGCGTTTCCCGGTCTTCCACGGCGGGATCGGTCCGCTCGATACCAAGGGCCGAGCCAGGATGGTGCAGCGCGACGGGCCGGTCGAATGCGCCGGCGTGAAAGTGAGTAACGGCGACATTTTGTTCGGCGACGTGGATGGCGTCGTGGTCATTCCGCAGGAACGCGCCGCCGAAGTTCTCGCAAAGGCAAAGGAGAAAGTGGCGGGAGAGGGCCGTACGCGCGACGAGCTGCGGCAGGGCCGTCTGCTGCGCGAGGTGTTCGAGAAGTACCGGATTCTCTGAGCCGCCCCGACACCGACGAAAGGAGAATGAATAATGTACTGGCTGATCGCTGGACTGGTCATTTTCTTCGGGGTACATATCTTCTCGGATTTCCGCAGCGCGCGCGAAAAAACAATCCAGCGTCTGGGCGAGAAGCGATACAAGGCGGGTTACTCGCTGCTGGCCGTTGCCGGCTTCATACTCATCGTGATCGGCGTCGGCAAGTCCGAGCCGGTGCTTTTGTGGGCGCCGGCCGAATGGGGGCGTTACGCCGCGGTATGGTTCATGCCGTTCGCCTTCATTTCGCTGGCGGCTGCGTTCATCCCGAGCAACTTCCGGCGCTTCACGGCGCATCCCATGCTGTGGAGCGTCACGCTTTGGGCCTTGCTGCACCTGCTTGCCAACGGCAATCTTACCGGCCTGATCCTGTTCGGCGCCTTCGGGTTGTACGCGGTTCATGCGATGTCCTCGCAGAATGCCCGCGGCGCGCGGCCGTCGCAGTTCAGGCGCCCGCTGATCAACGACATCGGAGTGGTCGTTGCGGGTTTGATTCTGTACTGGCTGTTCCTGCATTTCCACGCCAGACTGTTCGGCGTTCCGGCTGTTTACTGACCAAAATCGATAACGACAACAGGGAGGAAAAACGCCGTGGCAAAGCCGATCCCGCCGGTGTTGCTGACCTATGTCGAGGGACTGAAAACGCACGACATCCGGAGGATCGCCGGAACCGCGTCCGAAGAGCTGACGTTCATCTCGGCGACGCGCATGCTCGACAAGCCCCAGTTCCTGAAGATGCTCACCGCGCTCTACACCGGGTTCCCGGACTGGAACTACGCCTACGACGGGATCGAGGACCGCGGCCAGGGTAATTACGCGATCAAATGGCGCCAGGGCGGCACCCACACCGCAATATGGGCCATGCCGGGAATGGATCCGATCCCGCCCACGGGCAGGAAAGTCAGCATCCCCGAGCATTACTTCTTTTACCGCGTCTCCGGCGACAAGCTGACGCTCATCTTCCCCGAACCGATTCCCGGCGGAGCGCCCAGGGGAATTCTGGAACAGATCGGCGTAAAGCTTCCGCCTCTGTAAGGCAACCGCGCTTACCGCGCTGAAAAATCATACTTCTCACCGCGAATACACGAAGAACACGAAGGAACACAAGGAAACCAAAAAGAAGACGGGCAAGAAAATAAAGTTTCAGCGATGATTCACGGCCAGATCGTTTTGCTGCCAATACCCGATATTAGAAACAAGAAGTTGTTGTTCTTCGTGAACCTTCGTGTCTTCGTGTCTTCGTGGTGATATTTTGTTAGTTGAGATCGCTCAAAAGTCGGTGCGTCCGGCGAACAGCGATTTCTTGACGATGCCGTGCACGCCCCAGTTTCCGTCCACCACCTGGGTGATGCCGAAGTCCACACCCACGGTCATCAACGAAATCGCCTCGTCTTCCGTCAGTCCTTGTGTAGTCATGAGGAAATGCCGCATCTTGCGGAAGGCGTCGCGCATCGCCAGGTCGATCGAGGATTTCGAATAGATCTTCGACTGCGCCTCCGGACCCAGTTCCTCGAGATAATTGGCGAAGCTGAAGCCGTGCAGGACCCATTCGTCCTGGGTTTCGAGCAACGGGTATTTCAGGTCATCGAGCGAGGAGCCGACAAGCGTCGCCTTCTTGTGCAAGATCAGCTGAAAGGTGCCGGTCAGCGACGATTCGATGGCGGTGCCGCACAGCTCGGAATCGCCCTGCGAAGCGTGCGGGTCGCCCACGGAGAACAGCGCGCCGTCCACCTGCACCGGGTAGTACATGGTAGCGCCCTTGCCGATGCGCCAGTTGTCGATGTTGCCGCCGAACGGCCCGGGTGGGATCGAATCCACGATGTCGGCTTCTTTTGGCGCCAGGCCGATCACGCCGAAATGCGGCCGCACGGGAATGCGCACGTCCTTCAGTATCCCGTGGTTTTCCTTCACCAGGCTGTGATCCACCGGCACGCCCGGATAGTCGATGATCTTGTGGACCACGCCGAACGGGTCCGTCTGCGGCACCCAGCGGTAGTTGTAAACCGCCTTTGCCCAGTTGCGCTCCTTCGACGAATCCAGTTCGTAGATGGTGATGACTTCGCGCTTCTTCGGCTCCTCGATCAGATCGTTGTAGTGAAATCCCCACCACGCAGCGGCGTTGCTGCCAAAGCTCTTCCCCTTGTGAGCCGGATTCGCGCACGGACGCGGGCTGACGTCGACGATGCGCACTTCGAGAATATCGCCATACTCCGCCCCTTTCACGTACACCGGACCGGTACAGACGTGTACGCCGAAGCCTTCTCCCGCGCCACGCCCCAGCACCGATGCATCCATCGGCCCCGCGCCGCGCCGGTCGACGTTCTTTTTATTCTTGTCCCAGTAGAAGATGCTCTCGACACCCGGATCGCCCTTGATCATGCGCTCGAAATCGTCGTACGCATGGTGGGTAATCGCTTCGATGGTGACGAAGTCGCCGGAGGCAATCTGCACGATGGGCTTGAGCCTCTTGCTGAAGTAACCCCAGTGCACGCTCTTGTCGGTGGCGGCGACGTAGTAGTGGTTGCGCACGCCGGACTTGACCGGATCCAGACCCTGCGCCTGCGCCGTGGAAACGTACGGTATGGTCATCGTTGCGGCGGAAACCGCCGCGCCGCCGGACGCCAGCGCGCCGCACACGAAGCTTCTCCTGCTTTCGTCGACTTGCGGCGCTTCCCGCGCGGTTTCCTGGACTTCTTCGGCAACGTGGTCGTGATCGCATGAATTACCGCAACGCTCAGACATGAATTCTTCTCCGGTTAAGTGAACGCGTCGCCTGAAATCATCGCTCAACTGGACACGATGAATCGCCGGGGCGCCGATCCGTTGATCATCTCGCGAAATCGCAATAATCAAGCCAGCACGCGCGTGGCCCATTGCCGGGGAGAAAAAACACCTGGTAACAGAGGAAATCCGAATTGAATCGCGAACTTGCAGGAATGCCTGGAGGGGACGGCGGAACGGGAAGACGCTGAGAACTCGGGCACCGGCATCGAGCGCAGCAAAGGCCGCAGCGCCTGATGATTGTGCATCGGCGCGGACGCCGGGGTGCGTCGCGCGGCCGGGCTTAACGCAGCGGCCGCTGCACTTCCGCCAGCACCAGCGAGGTCTTGATCTGACGATCCGGAATCGTCCAGTACTTCCTGAGAAGGCGATTCTTTTCTTCTTCCGGTAGCACGCGGAAACCATGCTTACTGTAGAAGTGGATTGCCCAGGTTGCGGCTTTCCAGGTGCCGATCAGGATCGGCTTCTCGGCAAGCTTGCGCAGATGGAAGAGCAGCGCGGCGCCTATCCCGCGACGGCGGCGTGCAGTACGCACGTAGGCATGGCGGATCAGCGTGACATCGGCGACATCCTGAATACCCATCACGCCGGCCAGTTCGCCATTCTCCTCGTAGCCCCAGAACACCACACCGCTCGCGAGTTCATGCCGCAATTCCTGTTCCGGCATGTATGGATCTTGCCAGCAGTCGGCCGGAATCGCGCCGCGGTAGGCTTGCGCGGCGTCGTTGACGATCTCGAAGATGGCGGCGAAATCCGTATCCTTGCAAGGGCGAATCATTGTTACGGGTGACGAGTCAGGAGTGAGGAGTGAGGGGCAAAGCCTAGTCGATTTATTGTCGCGTTTCCGTTTCCTGTCAAGGCTCCAAGGTCCCGGTTCCTCGAAAGAGCGCGTTGCGCTCAAGCTGGACCGGGAATCTGAAAAATCATGCACGTCGTGGTGCCGTGGGCATAGAGCTTGCCGTCGGGACCGAACAGGCGCCCTTCCGAGGTGGCGATCTGCCGGCCCGCGTGGATGACCTTGCCTTCGGCGCGCACCGGCCCGGTCTGGTCGGTCAGCGGACGCACGAGGTTCAGCTTCAGTTCGGCGGTGGTGTAGCCCTGGCCTTTTTTCAGCGTCGTCTGCACCGCGCAGGCCATACAGGAGTCTAGCAGCGTCGCGGCCCAGCCGCCGTGCACAGTGCCGATAGGATTGTAGAAGTCCAACGTCGGTGTTCCCTGGAACACCACCCGCCCTTCGTCCGCTTCCAGCAAGAAAAAATTCAACACCTTGCCGATCGGCGGCAGCGGCAGCACGCCCGCGGCGATGTCCCGCAGGAACTCCAGCCCCGAACGGCTGCGCAATTCGTCCAGCGAGCTCACGCCCGGCTTCTTCATCCGCGCCACCGCGGCTTGCGCCTGCCCGACCCATGCTTCTGCCGTCATCTTCCCATCCTTATCTGCTTGGTCCGTTAGCGGATAATGCCCCCAAGGGGCGCCTCGTCCGTTGCGGCCGTGACGCGGACAACTGACCGCGCCTTGTGCCTTCAGTATCATGTTTGGCCAGCGTAACGCAGCCGGGCTGCCCGAAAAAGGGGCTTGACGCCGGGTTGTCGATTTGCGAAGGAGTGGGAATGAGAATTTTCGTGTCCGCCGGTTTCGCCGTTCTGCTCGCGGTGGCGGCGCCGGCATGGGGCGCAGAACCCGAATACGACGGCCAATGCGCGATGAGCATGGCCGAAGGAACCGGGATTTCCACCGACTGCGCCGTCGTCTGGCTCTCGCCCGAGGGCAAGATCTACTGTTTCTTCAATCAGGCCGCCAAAGAGAAGTTCCTGCTGGCGCCGCAGGAGAATCTGCAGCGCGCGCAGGCATTCTGGGACAATCCGGCCGTTCTGAAACAAATCAG
>Ga0137409_10001267_pt1 | contig 27502 bp, 25 predicted proteins | sample CZODoug1_16funga_FD_122059 | JGI IMG/M metagenome (GOLD analysis project Ga0137409, IMG submission 122059) | Vadose zone soil fungal communities from Angelo Coast Range Reserve, California, USA - CZODoug1_16fungal (Hybrid Assembly) | ecosystem: Environmental > Terrestrial > Soil > Vadose zone...
CCCCAAGACCCGCACATCATTTCGCTTTCTACAAAAACCTCCGCTCGGGCGGCTGTCCCCCTCACTCCCACTCGATCGTCCCCGGCGGTTTTGAGGTGATGTCATAGACCACCCGATTAACACCCTTAACCTCGTTGATGATGCGGGTGGCGGTGGCGCCCAAGAAAGCCATGTCGAACGAATAGAAATCCGCGGTCATGCCGTCGGTCGAGGTCACCGCGCGCAGGCCGACGACGTATTCGTAGGTGCGGCCGTCGCCCATCACGCCGACGGTTTTTACGGGCAGCAGCACGGCAAACGCCTGCCAGATCTTGTCGTAGAGGCCGGCCTTGCGGATCTGGTCGATATAGACGGCGTCGGCGTTGCGCAAAATCTCCAGCTTCTCCGGCGTGATCTCGCCGGGGCAGCGGATCGCAAGGCCCGGGCCCGGGAACGGATGCCGGCCGACAAAGATTTCCGGCAGGCCGAGTTCGCGGCCCAGCACGCGCACCTCGTCCTTGAACAGTTCGCGCAACGGTTCGACCAGCTTCATGTTCATGCGATCAGGCAAGCCACCGACATTGTGATGCGATTTGATCGTGACCGACGGGCCGCCGGTGAACGACACGCTCTCGATCACATCGGGATAGAGCGTGCCCTGCGCCAGGAAATCGGCGCCGCCGATTTTTTTCGCTTCCGTATCGAACACATCGATGAACAGCCGGCCGATGGTCTTGCGCTTCGGTTCGGGATCGCTGACGCCGGCGAGCTCGCCGAGAAACAGTTTTGAGGCATCCACATGCACCAGCGGGATGTTGTAGTGGTGCCGAAACAGATCGACCACGGTCTCGGCTTCCTTGAGCCGCAACAGCCCATGATCCACGAACACGCAGGTGAGCTGATCGCCGATCGCTTCATGGATCAGCACCGCGGCAACGGCGGAATCGACGCCGCCGGACAATCCGCAGATCACCCTGCCCTTGCCGACCTGCGCCCTGATCTTCTCGATCGCCTCCTCGCGGAAGGCGCGCATGGTCCAGTCGCCGGTGAGGCCTGCGACCTTGCGAACAAAGTTGCGGATCAGTTTGGCGCCGTCGGGCGTGTGCACCACTTCGGGATGGAACATCAGGCCGTAATATTTGCGCTTCTCGTCCTGGATCACGGCGAACGGCGCATTCGGCGAGACGCCGGCGACGACAAAGCCCGGCGGCATCCTGGTGATGCGGTCGCCATGGCTCATCCAGACCGGATGCCGCTCGCCCATGCCCCAGGTGGAATCGAACAATTGGCTTTCGGCCTTGACCTCGACATCGGCGCGGCCGAATTCGCGGTGATGGCCGCCCTCGACCTCGCCGCCGAGCTGGGCGGCCATGGTCATCTGGCCGTAGCAGATGCCGAGCACGGGAACGCCGGAATCGAAGATCGCCTGCGGCGCGCGCGGCGAGCCTGCCTCATGCACCGATTCCGGCCCGCCGGAGAGGATCACCGCTTTCGGCTTCATCTCCTTGAAGGCGGCTTCGGCCTTCTGGAACGGCACGATTTCGGAATAGACGCCCTCCTCGCGCACCCGCCGCGCGATCAGTTGCGTCACCTGGCTGCCGAAATCGACGATCAGAATCTTGTCGTGCGCCGAGGCCACCGAAGGCACCGACTCTGCTGCTGGCTGTGCTGCTGTCATGGACAGCAATTACGCGACAGCGAGCCGCCGAGCAACCCTTCCAGAGCCGTCATGGCCGGGCTTGTCCCGGCCATCCACGCCCTTTTTTGGGCCGGTAGGGACAGGACGACGTGGATGCCCGGGACATAGGCGAGCGGGAGCGCCGCCGTCCTTCGGATGGCTATGCCCCGGGCATGACGGTACAAACTCAAGCCATTTGCTGCAGCGCCGGATCAATGGAACCCCGCCGCAATCCCTACAACCTGACCATCGAGGCCGTTGAATCCGTGATGGCCCCCGGCCTGACAAGGGTCGCCTTCATTGAGCCCGCCGCTCACCCAGACCGCCCGGGCGCGGCCGGCCGACCACTTGACGAACGGTTCAACACCGGCCGGCAATGTCGCCCTGCAGCTATCCTGGCTGTGATGGATCACAAGCGTGCGCGGCAACGACGACGGTGAGCCGAGGATCGACATGACATTTTGACCGCTGCCCGACTCGGCGCTGAGGAATCCGGATGTCAGCACCAGCGCGTCCGGCCGGGCGCCGCGCGCAATTCCCTCCGCGGCGCGGATCGTGCCGCGACTGGTGCCGATGACCGTGACCGGCCGCTTGATCGCGGCCATGTATTGAACCGCGCTATTGAGATCGGTGCCTGCGTCGACCACCAGCACCGCCAGCCCTCGCGCCGCATAGGCGTGTCGCGTACGGACCAGCTGGTTGAGTTTGAGCCCGTTAATTTCGCCGTTGTCGCCCGCATTGATCGCCCCGCTGCCGCCCGGCAGCAGGATCACGCTCGCGCGCGGCGCTTTCGGTTTTATCAATACGGCGCGGGAGCCGCCGATGCTGACAGTCTCATCGGCAAAGGCCGAACCACAGACAAGGCCGAAAAGTGCTGCGGCTGCGCCCAACAAACCGATCCAATGGTGTCGCTTCATCATGCTCCCCGTTCAATTCGAAGAATCTTCAAATGTACCATCAGTGGCTCGCGCCTCAGGATGAGAAATGCGTGCCCCGGATGCTGCGCAGCGCGAAGCGGTGCGGTGCTGATCCGGGGTCCATTTAGCACGCTTCGCATCGGCTTGGGTCCCGGCTCTGCGGTGCATCGTGAAGAACGCTGCACCGCGTCCGGGACACAGGACGCGTTGCTTCGCAGACTCTCAGGACGACGTATTCCTTTTCAGGATCGAGACGAAAAATCCATCCGTCCCGGTTCGGCGCGGTGTCATCAGCAGCCCTTCCGCCGATTGCAGCGTGGCGGCGGCAAAATCCTCCGCCTTGTCCCACAGCACGGTTGTGGTCTGCGATGGCGGCACGATGACAAAATCCGGATGGCGGACGACAAAGCTTCGGATCTGCTCGCCGTTTTCCTGCGGCAATACCGAGCAGGTGATATAGGCGATCCGCCCGCCCGGCTTGACCAGGGCTGCAGCACGATCCAGCACTGTCACCTGATCCTTCAGCCGCACCTCGAGCGCGCCCGGGCGCATTCGCCATTTGGCGTCGGGATTGCGCCGCCAGGTGCCGGTCCCCGTGCAGGGAGCGTCGATCAGCACCAGATCGGCGGAAGCATGGATATCGCTGAGCGTATCATTCGGACCTTTCGGGGTGCGGATATCGCAATTGTGGACGCCGGCGCGGGACAGCCGCTCGTAGATCGGCGCCAGCTGCCGCTTGTCATGGTCGGTCGCGATCAGCCGGCCCTTGCCCTGCATCATCGCCGCCAGCGCCAGCGTCTTGCCGCCGGCGCCGGCGCAGAGGTCGATGACCTGCTCGCCGGGTTTTGCCGCCGACAGCAAGGCCGCCAACTGCGAGCCCTCGTCCTGCACCTCGATCGCGCCCTTGATGAAATCCTCCTCGGAATGAATGCCGGGATTGCGGGCATCGGCGCCGAGTTCGATGCGCAGGCCGATCGGCGACCATGGCGTCGGTTTTGTCTCCAGATGCGCCGTCGATGCCAGCACCTTCTCGCGCTTCGCATTCAAGGTGTTGACGCGCAGATCGAGCGGCGCCCGGCTCGCCATCGCAGTTGCCTCGGCGACGCGGTCATCGCCGAACACCTGCGCCAGATATCCATCGAGCCATTCCGGATAATCGCCCGCGATGTGCGAAGGCGCATCCGCGGTTGACCGCGACATGAGCGCGGCGCGCTCGTGCTCGCTCAATGGCTCCGGCGCGAACCGGCCGCCGTCACACAGAGCGGCGATGGCATCGACATCCATCGCGCGCTCGGCCTTCAGCATGCCCAGCACGCGCGCCCGCGGCGTGTCGTTGTCCATGATCCATGCGCTCGATGCGCGCCGCCGCAGCACGTCCCAGATCAGGCCGGAGATCGCGGCGCGATCGCCCGAGCCGGCATAGCGGTGCGCGGTGCCCCACTCCTTCAGCGCCTTCGCCGCCGGGATGCGTTGCGCGTCGATAGTATCGATCAACTCGATGGCCGCGGAGAGCCGCGCTGCGGGAGTCATTCAAGACTTTCGGTGTTGCTGAAGCAATTGCCGATCTGGGTGGCGTGGGGCCAGTTCTGCTGACCCAACGCGATATCCTTGAAGCTGGTTTCCCGCTCCGCCAGCGCACGGCCACGCGCCGTGGCCATCCAGAGCAGGAGGGCGAAGGTGAGCCCCACCAGGATGAAGACCGGCAGCAAAACCATTTGAACCGACATCGGAAACTCCCTCTCGGCGCGAAGCGCCAGGCCCCACGCTATAGCGGCAGCACCCCGCCCTGACAATAAAACCCCGTCCCTTGGGTTGAACCACAATCCACGTTCCGGTGACCAACTAGCGACAGTTCCAGTGATTTCGGTCCCGAATCGGCTCCAACGCACCCCGCGAGATGCTGCGATGAATATCATCACCCCATTGCCGAAGGGCGCGGCCCACGCGACCGAACTGCCCGGCAACTCCGTGACCTCGTTCCTCAAAATGGTCGGCGACGGAACGAGCCTTTTCGCCGATGACAGCCCGGATGGCTGGCTCGGCATGCTGATGTCGGGGCTCGCCGGCGTCGCGACTGCCCTGGCGGTCGCCATCATCCTGACCGTCTATTTTCGGAGCGGCTATCGCAGCGCGCGCGATATGTTCAGGCACGGCCTCGCCGCGGTGGCGGTGCTCGCGCTTCTGGCCTTCGTGGCCTCCGATATGCGGCATGCCGCGCTCGCCTATCTCGGCATCAACCCGTCAAAACCCGCGATCGAGTTCGAAATCCGCCTGCCCAAGGTCGCCGCGTCCGAGGTGGCCAATAGCCAGATCGAACTGCACACCGACCGCAACCAGACGCTGGCCCAGGTGCAGGGTGCGCTGGGGTCTGATGACGACGGTCACAGCATCATCAGAGGGTCGGTGCCGCTCAAATTTCGCACCACCGACCGCGTCGTGGTCCTGAATCTGCCGGGCCAGGCCCAGTGCCGGTTCAAGCTGCGGCTCGCCGCAAGCCCGAGCCATTCGGATCAGTTCGGACCCTGGCATCTGGCCGATCGCGTCGCCTCGCCGAACGGCAGCGAAGAAACCCGCAGCGAGCAGAATGACGTCTTCGCGATCCGCTATCGCGTGCTCTGAGAGCAGCACCACAGCGGTCATGCCCCGCCACCGGGTCTCGCCTTCGGCGAGCCCGACCTCATCCTGAGGAGCTTGCGAAGCAAGCGTCTCGAAGGATGGACACAACGCATGGACTCGCGGCCATCCTTCGAGACGCGCGCAACGGCGCGCTCCTCAGGATGAGGTCGGAGATATATTTCACGGGCTCCTTCGCGGATGATGACGGCTGTGCAACGATGACAGCAGTGCATAGCTTTCCAAAATTTGTCATCGTTCCGACTTCTGTCAAAATATATAATCGGAGCGGAAGGAATGTTGCATGCCCGAATTTCGCCTGATCCAGATTTCCGATACCCACCTTGCCCGCCGCCTGCCGACCTTGACCCAGAATTTTCATCGGGTCAGCGAATACATCGACGCCAGGCGTCCCGATCTCGTCGTCAACAGCGGCGATCTTGCTTTCGACGGGCCGACCAGTCGCGACGATCTCGAATTTGCCCGCGAGCTGCATGCCGCCCTTCCCGTTGCCTGCCGTTATTTGCCCGGCAATCATGACATCGGCGACAACCCGACGGAGCTTGGTCCGGCTCCGCCTCAACTGGCCACGGAGCAGGAGCGGCAGAATTTTCTCTCGGTCTTCGGTGAAGACCGCTGGCGCTTCGATGCCGCCGGTTGGCGTTTCATCGGGCTCAATTCGCTGGTGATGAACACCGGACTTGCGAGCGAAGCCGAGCAGTACGACTGGCTCGCTTCGCAACTCTCCAGCGCCGACGGCAAGCCGGTCGCGCTATTTCTTCACAAACCACTTTACCTGAATTCACCTGAGGATCCGGAGCTGGCGGCGTCGGCGATACGCTACATTCCGATGCCGGCACGAAGCCGCCTGGTCGAGATGCTGCGCGCCGCCGATCTGCGGCTGGTCGCCAGCGGCCACGTTCACCAGCGCCGCGATTTTACCTATCGCCACATCCGCCACGTCTGGGCGCCTTCCGCCGGCTTCGTCATTTCCGATGCGAGGCAGGAAGTCATCGGCATCAAGGAGGTCGGGCTGGTCGAATACCGCTTTCAGCCCGACAGCTTTGAAGTCCGTCACGTTAAAGCGCCCGGCCAGATCGACGTCGACCTGGATTCGCTGATCGGTAGCTAGCTCAAAACGGACGGCACATCCGCTCGATGTCCGCTATGACTAAAGGCAGGCGTCGATCGCCGTTTGCAGACGTCCCAGCGCTAGAGCATGATCCGGAAAAGTGGGAACCGGTTTTCCGAAAAGATCATGCTCAAACAAAAAGATAGAGCGGGATGACGATTCGCAGAAAAGTCATCCCGCTCTAGCCACGCGCGTGGAGGAACCTGTCGGGCCATCTTGCTAGCGTGTCGTGCTAAACCACCGTAACGAGCTTCCGGTCGCCTGTGTCGTGCTTCCGGTGGTCTGCGGATCGGAAGCCGCCGCCGTTGCAGGCCCTTGCTGCTTGCGTCGCTCGGCCCTGGCAAGTCTTTTGCGAGCCCGTTCCTGAGCCTGGCCCGGTGCTGCTGCAGCATCCTTTTCTGCCGGGGTCACCGCTACCGGAGCCACTGCTACCGGAGTGACTTTCTCCGCTGGAGCCACCGCTACCGGAGTGACCTTCTCCGCCGGAGCTATCTTCGCGGACGGCTCCTGTTGAGGTCGAGGCTCCGATATCTGCTGTTTCTCTTCCGGGATGGGGCCGCGCTCGCGCTCGATGAGTTCGCGGCACTGCATCGGAAAAACCAGATCACCCCGAGCGGTCAGGCCGATCGGCATGCACCCACCCGCCGGCACGCCGTCCGACCTCTGAAGGTCTGCTTGTGCGCTGCGCAAATCCATTGCGTTTGCAGGCTTGTTATCCGGCTGTGCGAACGCCGCGGTGGCGAGCACCGAGATAAAGCCTGCGAGCAAAAGCTTCATCAAAATTTTCCTTACGCGTACGCGAACGGTTTTGCACTACCACAGCGGAACTCGAAATATCAATCACCGAATGCCCGAATTATGAGCATTTGAAAACAAGGCCGTCACACCGATGCAATTATGTCGCGCTCTACGGGATGCAGGCGAAACAGACAGTCGACGCCTCCCCTCCCGAGAGCGGCGCCCCTCGCGGGAAGGCCTTGCCTCATAGCCCCACAATCGTCTCACGACCTCGCCAAAATCGCTTCGCGACGCGAATTGGGCTTGTGCGATGCCAGACGAGCACAGTCCTTTCCCCGGCCTTTGGGTCCTCATTGGACCGCATTGGACGATCCTTGAGCGCAGCTACCGGAGACAGTCATGATCAAGATCGCAATCACGCCCGCGCGGCTCAGGGTGCGGTTGGAGTGAGCGACGCGAGTTTCCAGGAGAACGTCCCGGACTTCCGGGAAAACACCCAGGCGAGCGAGTAAAATCCCAGCGCGAGCAGATAGAGAAATGCAAATCCGAAATACATCGAATTGTATTCCATCACGCCGCCAAACAACGCGCCCATCAGATTGTAGGAAAACGCCGTTGAGATGTTGATCCTGGCCTCGCCGATCAGGCTGGAGAAGATGATGCCGGCAAAGAACAGCGGAATCGTCAGCACGAAACAGCTCAGCATGAGTTGCAGCACCGGCGGGCCGAACATCCACTGGCCGTGGCTGATCGCCAGGCCGTATCCAACCAGCAGGCTGACAAACAGTCCGAGATAGGCAGGCCCAGCCAGCCTGCGTGCCGTCCGCGTCACGATCAGATTGGCGAGGAACGCCATGATCAGCACCAGCATTATCGCTGCGGCGATGACGAGCCAAGTTCCTCCAAGATGCAAGCCGAGTTCGGTGATGGCCTTGGTCTCCACCAGCATGAAGCCGGCGCCAAGAAAGAAGAAGGGCAAGTAGTTGCGGTCGATGGGATCGGAAAATCCGATGGTCTTGCGCACGAAGAAATAGCTGAGAAGAAGAATCATGCCGAGCGCAATCATGTATGTGAAGGGATAAGCGCGCTCGACCATGTAGAAGAACGGCCAGTCGTCGGTCGGAATAGCGGACTCCGGATAAGGTTGCGCGAAGTAGTTGGAGACGTCGCTAAAGCCGATCGACGCGAAGGCATTCGCATCCGGCATCGTCACCGCCTGACCTTTTTTGACGACGAAAGCGGTCGTTCGCGAGCTGTCATACAGCACCCGTACCGCCAGCGGCTTCCCGGCCCCCGGCAGGTCGCGGAGAATCTTTGACAGCTTGAAGCCCAGCGCATCGTTGACCAGCGTGAACGAGATCGAAAGAACGCCGTCGGGCTTGAGAAGCCTGAATGCTTCGGCGATTCCTTCGCGCGTATACACGTAGGAATCCACGCGCAGACTGGACGCATGGCTTAATGCCGTATGCGAATCCAGCACGCCGTAGACGATCAGGTCATATTTCTGGTCGGCCGTGCGGAAGAAGTTCCGCGCATCGTTGATCGACAATGTAACGCGAGGGTCGTCATACGGCCGCTCGGGGTGATACTTGGTCCCGAGAAACGCGATGGCCGGATCGATTTCGATGGCATCGACATGGGCAGCCCCCATCCGCAGCGCGGTCGCGACGTCATTGCCGCTGCCCGAGCCGACAATGGCCACGCGCTCCGGTGTTTTATTGAAATTGTAGGGGAATTCGTAGTAGGCGCGCACATAGCGATCCGCGCCCGACTCCAGACCGCGCTTGCCGTCGGCAAAATTGTAGACCTTCTGATAGTAGGTTCCACCCGACAGGATCTGCATCAGCCCGTCGGTTTTGGCGGTTCGCTCCAGCAGCTGGTACGGCGAATAGATGCGCTGGGTCTCGGGTTGCACGGGCCAAGCCAGGATCGCCAGCAGAACGCAAAAGCTTGCGATCCCGACTGGAAGGAAATCGTCGTGCGAGAGCACGAACAACAGCATGATCCCGCCCATCGCGCCGAACCAGATCACGGGCGGCAGCCAGTAGAGGCTCATCACGAACAGGGCGACGACCCCGAGAATGCTGCCCATCAAATTGAGGCCATACGCGTTCAACGAATTCGAGCTGTGCAGTAATTTGCCGCAAAGCTGGCCGACCGGATAGCAGATGCATGCGCAGAGGATGAAGCTTGCCCCGAGCAGAAAATAGACCGGCAGGTCGAACGTGCTCAGCCAACCGACGGAAAATATCAGGTACGCGATGCCGGTATCGTATCGCAAAAGCATGATGGCCCCGACGAACAGCGCAAGCATCGGCAACACCAGCGCCGGCGCGCAGGGCTTTCGTTCCGCGACCGCGTAACCCGCGCCCAGGCCGAGAAAGCAAGCCAGCATCGTGAAGTTCTTGTAGAAAGAGAAGACGGGAAATACCGAAGCGAGCCAGCGGATCAGCACCAATTCCAGCAACAGGCTGAGCATCGTTACCAGGACGATCGATCTGATCTTGGTCTTCGCATCCAAATTGGCGTAGTCGGATTCGAACGCTGTACCCATGAGGCCGACCTGGCGTTCAAACGGCTCGACGAGCCAGCCCCAGCAGAACAAGACGCCCAGTGCGAGACCAAGGCCGATCCGAAGCACGCCGGCGGAGAGATCGGTCGTATTGACGCCCTCGCCCGCAACAAGATTGTAGACCGCGATGGCCGTGTAGGCGAACAGCAAGCCGCCCAGCGACAGACAGAAGATACGAACCAGGCTGCGATTGGGATTATCGGAAGTGTTCATGATGGCGGGACCGGGAGCACTTGTGAAACGGCGCGCTCCCGCGTCAGCCGATCGTGAGATCCACGAGATGGCTCGTGACCGAACCTTCACAAAGGGTCGAGCGTGCGTCGACCCGCAAGGTAGGCAGCTTTGCTTAAGACAGTATTACCGGAACGGTAGCGCGGGCGGCATACGCAATTTCGAGTTTCATGACAAATTAAGCATGCAAGTCCAACGGCGGATTATCGCCATCGGATCATCCGGAACGCACGCGACAGACAAGCCTTGATTGCTTCATCATCCGAATGACGACCGGCCAGAGCGCCGGCTCGGACCGGCACGCCTTCAAAAAGCTGGCAGCGCAAACCGCCTGTATCCGCTGCAGCCCACGCCGATATTTAGACCCTCCGCCGAGCCACGATACGCATGGTATGGATGAAGTGTCAGCACCGCTGACAGGCCTCAGCAAGAAAAAGAGCGGCAGAGCTGTCGGCATCATCGTCCCTTCTTGGCGCGTTCGAGTGCCGTAGGGGAAATGCATAGCCGGCCTCAGGAATTCGGACTAAGCTGCGCCGCGCTCGGGGGACATTTAATTTTGACCTGGAGCCAGATCATGATGAAATCGCCATTCGCAATTGCCGCTACGGCCGCCGTAGCACTTTCGTTCGCGCAACCGGCGCTGGGACAATCGGACGGCAATCAGCTCGGCACCGTGCATTTCGAAACATCGTGCAAACCGGAAGCGCAGAAGCTTTTCGACAGCGGGATGCTGTACCAGCACTCGTTCTGGTACCGCGCATCGCAACGAGTGTTCGAGGACGTGCTGAAGGCCGATCCGGAATGCGGCATCGCCTATTGGGGCGTCGCGCTCAGCCTGTTATGGAATCCCCACGCGCCGCCGCCCGCCAAGAACCTCGCCGAGGGCGCTGCCGCGATCGCCAAGGGAAAAAGCGTCGGCGCCAAGACCCAGCGCGAGCGCGACTATCTCGACGCGCTCGGCGCCATGTACGCCGACTACGAAAAGGTCGATCACCGTACGCGCATGCAAGCTTACGCCAAGGCCATGGAACAACTGGCACAGCGCTATCCCGACGACGACGAAGCGCAGATCTATTATGCGCTCGCCCTGAACACCTCGGCTTCGCCAGCCGACAAGACCTACGCCAACCAGCTCAAGGGCGCGGCCATCCTGGAGCCGATCGCCATACGTCAGCCACAACATCCCGGCGTGGCGCATTACCTGATCCACCTCTACGACTATCCGCCGATCGCCGAGAAAGGCCTTGATGCCGCCAGACGCTATGCCAAGGTTGCGCCGGCCGCGGCACATGCCCAGCATATGCCGTCACACATCTTCACGCGCGTCGGCTATTGGAAGGATTCGATCGCTTCCAATGTCGAATCGGCGCGTGTCGCCAAGGCGGACAAAGAGGGCGGCGATCAGCTGCACGCCATGGATTACCTGGTCTACGCCTATCTGCAACTCGGGCAGGACAAGGAAGCCGCAGCCGTTATCGACGAGATGAACGCGGTCACCGGGTTCGCCGAGACTTTCATCGCCGGGCCATACGCGCTGGCTGCTTCGCCGGCACGCTACGCCGTGGAGCGCGGTGATTGGAAGGCCGCCGCGGCGCTTCAAGTCCGTCCCAGCTCGCTGGCTCACGTGCAGGCGGTCACTCATTTTGCGCGAGCGCTAGGCGCAGCCCGCTTGGGCAATCCTGAGGCCGCCAAGGCCGACATCGCCAAGCTCGCTGAGCTTCGAGATAGACTGCGAGACGCCAAGGACGCCTATTGGTCGGAGCAAGTAGATATTCAGCGGCAAGTTGCCACCGCCTGGGTGCTCTATGCCGAAGGCAAGCAGGATGACGCGCTAAATGCCATGAGTGCCGCCGCCGATGCCGAGGACAAGACCGAGAAGCATCCGGTGACGCCGGGTGTGCCCAAACCCGCGCGCGAGCTTTACGGAGTCATGCTGCTCGAGAACGGCAACGCCAAGGAAGCACTAACTGCCTTTGAAGCAACGCTTAGGAAGGAACCCAACCGTCTCGGCGCCTATGCGGGCGCGGCCGCGGCCGCCGAAAGGTCCGGTGACAAGGCCAAGGCTTTGGAATACTCCGAGAAAATCGTCGCGATCGCCGGTGGCGCAGATAAAACCCGGACCGAGGTTACAGATGCGCGCGCTTGGTTGGAGAAGCGCTGAGGAACTGGCGGCGACACGGGAGCAAGTCGTGAAAGCATTCCTTCTGCCGATCGTGCTGGGCATCCTTCCGGCCTCGGCCAGCGCTCAGTCGCTGCAGGTCATTGGATACTCCGGTTATCTCGGCGAATGGGAGTTGACGGCTACCGTCACGGAAAAGGTTTCCAGCCGAACAAAGGAATACTCCGGGCCATTGACGATGAGGCATGTTGGCCTGTGCACTCAGGATGGCCCGGAGGAGAAGACGGGTGAAGTCCATCTTCAGATATCGGCCTCATCATCCCAGTTGAACGCGACGTTTTCAGTTGCCGGCGTCGAATGCAGCTATAGCGGACGATTGTCAGACTCTTATACAGGCACGATGGACTGCTCCGATCGACAGTCCGTTCCTCTCAAGCTGTGGGTGCGATAGTTGGCTGCCAGAGTCACTCCCTGGCGCGGCGTCTACACGGCACGTTCGTGGCCGTTCCAGGTTCAATCCGCGAGCACGAAGGCTTTGCACCAGCCGTCCCGGCTGACCTCACCGGCGACCACCTTGCAGTCTTTCGGCGGTTCGAACAACGTGCACATTCCGCAGCTATAAATGTCCTTTGGCGTGTCCTGATATTCGGCTTGCTGCGGCGTCATTTTTTCTGATGCTTTCGTCTGCGAACTCCGCAACAAAAGCCCTGCCGAGATTCCCTTGACAACGGCGCGCATCAACTTTCGTCGCGATTGGTCCACTCGTTTTTCGATCATGGAGCTTCCTCTCCGGCTATCCCCGGCGCTTTGGTCCCCGGCGGCGTGTTGCGGCTGCGTCAGCGAAAGGCGCAGTGTCTATACGCCCCGTTCGAGCAGCGCCTTGAAATCGGCGCGCGCGCGTTGGGCCTCGCGCCGCGCGGTTTCCGAAGCTTCGCCGAGGCCGAAATAGCCGTGGATCAGGCCCGCGCCATGATAATATTGGGTCGCGACGCCGGCGGCTTGAAGTGCGTCGGCATAGGCCTTGCCCTCGTCGCGCAACGGATCGAACCACGCGGTGCAGACGATCGCGGGCGCGAGCCCTGCAAGGCTTTTGGCGCGCAGCGGCGAAACCCGCCAGTCCGCGCCGTGTTTCGCGTCGCCGAGATAATGGCCGGCGAACCACTGCATCACCGCGCGCGACAGGAAATAGCCTTCGGCGTTTTCCGCGCGTGAGGGAAAGCGCGCATTCTCCGTCGCGTCCGCGAAGTTTCCGGCGACATCGGTCACGGGATAGACGAGCAATTGCGCGGCAAGCTTCATCCCGGCGTCGCGGCAGGCGATCGCGACCGCCGCCGCCAGATTGCCGCCCGCGCTGTCACCGGCCACGCCGACACGCGAATGGTCTCCGCCGAACTCGGCGATGCGGGCGAAAATATCGCGCACGGCAGCGAAGGCATCCTCGAACGCGCCGGGAAAGCGGGTCTCCGGCGGACGCCGGTAATCGACGGAGACGACGACGGCGCCGGTTTCGATCGCGAGCCAGCGCGCCTGCCGGTCATGGGTCTCGAGGTCGCCGGCGACCCAGCCGCCGCCATGGAAGAACACGACGGTCGGCGATTTCCGATCCGAGACCCGGTACACGCGCGCGGCAAGCCGTCCGGCCGCGCCTTTCACTTCCGCATCGAGATCGCTCGCGACCGGCGGTGGCGGAACGGCGGCGCGCGCCGCGGCCAGCGCCCGCAGCGCATCGCGCGCGCTCTGTGGCGTCATCGTCTCGGGATCGCGCAACGGCAGCAGCGGAATGATTTTTTCGATGACGGGATCGAGCGGTGTGGTCATGGGGCCTCCCGGCGCTGCAATCCGCGTGAGCGTGGGTTTCGCTCGCGGCTCCGGCCATGTTGTCGTTTGGAAGATGTTTTCGGATCAAAGTCCCGGACCTGTCAATGCCGACGATCTCAGGCGTCCCGGTTGCCGGCGGCATGTTGCGGCTGCGCCGGGTACGACGCGAATAGACGTTCAACCGCCAAGATAGGCCTCGCGGATCCGGGGATCGTCGGCGATTTCAGCCGAGGGTCCGGAAAGCGTGATCGTGCCGGTCTCCAGCACGAATGCGCGGCCGGAGATTTCCAGCGCCATTGCGGAATTCTGCTCCACCAGCAGCACGCCGAGGCCAGTGCGGCAGTTGAGTTCCAGAATTTTGTCGAATACCTGCTCGATGACGATCGGCGCCAGGCCCAGCGATGGCTCATCCAGCATCAGCAGGCTGGGGCGGCTCATCAGCGCCCGGCCGATCGCGAGCATCTGCTGCTCGCCGCCGGAAAGCGACCATCCGCCCTGGCCGATGCGCTCCTTCAGCCGCGGAAACAGCTCGAACACCAGCGCCAGGTCGTCCTCGACTTCGGATTTTCTGTAGGGTCGTGACGCCGTGCCGGTGATGAGATTTTCACGCACGGTCAATCCGGGGAAGATCTTGCGCCCCTCCGGACAATGCGCCACGCCGGACGCGACGATGGTTTCCACCGCCGTTGCGTGGATGGCTTCGCCCTTCCAGGAAATCGTGCCGGAGGTCGGGCGCAGCAGGCCAGAAATGGTGCTCAGCGTCGTGGTCTTGCCGGCGCCGTTGCCGCCGATCAGGGCGACGATCTCGCCCATCTCGACGCCAAAGGAGATGCCTTTCAGCACCTCGATGTGGCCGTAAGAGACCCTGAGGTTGTCGACTTTAAGCATGCCGGTGCCGCCTGCCGAGATAGGCCTCGATCACGTGCGGATTGCGCTGCACTTCGACCGGAGTGCCTTCCGCGATCTTCCTCCCGAAATCCAGCACCGCGACGCGGTCGCTGATGCCCATCACCAGCCGCACATTGTGCTCGACCAGCAGGATCGTGAGGCCTCTGGCTTTCAGTTTCGCGATGGTATCCAGCAGCGTCATGCTTTCGGTCATGTTCATGCCGGCGGCCGGCTCGTCCAGCAGCAGCACGTCCGGTTTCGCCGCCAGCGCGCGGGCGATCTCCAGCAGGCGTTGCTGGGCGTAGGGCAGTTGCGCCGCGCGATCGTCGGCGCGGCCGCCAAGGCCGACGATCTCCAGCGCCTCGCGCGCGCTGCGCTCGATCTCGGCCTCGCCGGAGCGTTGCCGCGCATTCGCCATCACGACGTCAAACAGTGAACCCGGCCTGTTGCAGGCCGCCGCAACCTCGACATTTTCGAGTACGCTGAGATTGGTGAAGATCCGGATGGTCTGGAAGGTGCGCGCCAGTCCAAGCCGTGCGATCCGATGCGGTCTGAGCCCGAACACTTCCGTGCCGTCGATGCGGATCGAGCCGGCATCGGCATGCGAGGCGCCGCTGAGCGCGTTGAGCAGCGTGGTCTTGCCGGAGCCGTTCGGTCCGATGATCGCCTGCACAATGCCGCGGGGAATATCGAGGTCGATACTGTCCAACGCAAGCAGGCCGCCGAACCGCCGGGTCACGCCGCGCGCGGCGATGATCGGTCTCTCGCTCATCGCGGGCTTGCCTGTCGCATCCGTATCATCGAGGCGACCGATGCGAGACCGCCCGGCGCCATCACGATCACGGCGATGACGCCGAGCCCGTAAAGCACCAGGTACCATTGTCCCATAAACCGCAGCGCCTCCGGCAGGATCGTCAGCACCACGGCGCCGATGATGCAGCCGGCGATCGAGCCCATCCCGCCGACGATCAGCATGGTCATCAACAGCACTGCCTGGGTGCCGGAGAAGCTGTCGGGGCTGATGAAGCGGATCGAGGAGGCATACAGGCAGCCGGCGAGGCCGGCATAGATCGCGCCGATCATGAAGGCGAGCAACTTGATGCGCGTGGTATCGACGCCGCTTTGCTCGGCGGCGATCTCGGAATCCTTGGTCGCGATCATGGCGCGTCCGAGCGACGACTGCCGGATCCGCACCGCGACCAGCACAGCCAGCGCGAGCACGGCGATCAGCAGGTAATAGTGCTGGATCTGCCCTTGCGGGGCGAGGCCGAACACGCTGATGCCGGGGATCGCCCGCAATCCCGAGGTGCCACCCGTCACCGGTTCCCAATGCACGATGATGAGGCGGATAATCTCCCCAAAGCCGATCGTGGTCATGGCGAGATAATAGGTGCGCAGCCGCAGCGTCGGCAGCCCAAGCACGAGGCTTGCGGCCGTCACGATCACCACCGAAAGAAACGGCGTTGCGATCCATGGCACGCCGGCCTTGGTCGCAATGGCGGTGGTGTAGGCGCCGAGCCCGTAAAACGCCGCCTGGCCGAAATTGATCTGCCCGGTCCAGCCGGTCGCGAAGTTCAGCCCGAGCACGACGATGGCGTTGAGAATGGCGATGTTGAGCAACTGAATGATGTAGCCATCATGGGTTGCGAGCGGAATCGCCAGCACGGCGATGGCGCCAAGCGCGAGAGGAATCCGGTTGTTCACCTCAGACCTTCTCGCTGCTCTTCTCGCCGAACAGGCCGCGCGGCCAGGCGACGAGAACGGCGATCATCACGATGAAGGCATAGGCGTCGCGAAAATTTGACGAGATATAACGCGCGCCGAAGGTTTCGATCAGGCCGAGAAACAGTCCGCCGATCACGGCGCCCGGCAGATTGCCAAAGCCGCCGATGACGCTGACGACAAAACCCTTGAGGCCAAGGCTTCCGCCCATGGTCGGCTCGGCGAGGAATATCGGTGCCACCAGCAGGCCGGCGATGCCCGAGAGCATCGCCCCGAATGCGAAGGCCACCGCGATGGTGCGGTTGACGGGAATGCCGACCAGGCGCGCGGTGTGCAGATCCTGCGCGGTGGCCTGCATCAGGATGCCGAACCGTGTCTTGTTCAGCATCAGGAATTGCAGCAGCAGGATCACCGCCAGCGTGCCGAAGATGAACAATTGATGCATCGAGATCACGACACCGAAAAAACGCAACGGCGCGCCGTGAACCGGGGAGGGCAGCGACACCGGCAGCGGCCCCCAAATGATCAGCGCGAGATTTTCCAGCACGATCCCCATCGCGATGGTGGTGAGGATCACCAGAAACGGCGGCCGGCCGCGCAGCGGAAAATACACCAGCACCATGAACACCACGCCGATCAGCGCCATCGCCAGCATGGTGACGGCCCAGGCCACAGCCACCGGCAGCTCATGGGTTACCGCGCCGGTGATGCCGATGAAGGCGCCCAGCATCAGGAGCTGGCCTTGTGCGAAATTGACGATCTGCACGGTGTTGAAGATCAGGAGCAGGCCGAGCGCTACGAGAGCGTAGATGCTCCCGAGCGCGAGGCCGTTGACGACAAGCTGGCCCATGAAGCGATCAGTATCCGCTTTCCTTGATCGGGCCGGTCAGTTCCGGCGTCTTGCCCTTGTTGCGATAAATCCCGAGCGTGTGCGCGAGATCGCCGTTCGCATCCGCCGTGTAACTGATCAGCATGCCCTTCCAGTCCTTGGTGGCGGCGAGCGCATCGCGGATCGCCGGCTTGTCGCAGCCGACCTTTTCGATGATCGATTTCAACATGTAGACGGTGTCGTAATACGACACCGTGAAATTGTCGGCGGGGACTTTGTATTTGTCCTGGACGCGTCTCGACCAATCCAGGATCTTGGCGTCGGTCGAGGTCTGCGGGATCATGCCGCCGATGGCGTAGCCGCCGTCGGCTTCCGAGGCCTGCAGATTATTGAGCGTGGTCTGCGCCACCATGCTGGCATTGCCGATGGTCGTCAGCTTGATGCCGAGATCGTTCATCTGCTTGATGACCAGCGTGACGTCCGCCGGGCGGCCGAACAGGATCAGACTGTCGGCGCCCTTGTCCTTGATCTCCAGCAGTTGCGCGCTCATGTCCTTGTCGGACGGCGCGTAGGAGGTTACCGCCACCGGCGACACATTGAGCTTGGCCAGCGCGGCCTGAATGCCCTTGGAGGCGCCGAGACCGTAATCGTCGGCCACCGCCATGATGCCGGGCTTGGTCTTGCCGAGCGACTTCACCAGATATTCGGGAATGAGGTCGGCGAGCTGGCCGTCATGGACATGGGTCCGGAACAGCCACTTGCTGCCTTGCGCCGTGACCTTGGCATTGGTGGCGCCGACCAGGAACGGCGTTTCGGATTTGGTCACGCCTTCGGTCTGAGCGAACACATGCGGGCTGATCATCGATCCGAAGATGATCAGCGGCTTGCCTTCGAGAATGCGGTTCATCGCATTGAGCGCGTCGGTAGAGGACGCGCCGGTATCTTCCGTCGTCAGCGCGAGCTTCTTGCCGGCGATGCCGCCACTCGCGTTGATCTCATCGACCGCGAATTCGACCCCATTGCGCGCCTGCGTGCCGAGCAGCGCCAGATTGCCTGTCAGCGCGGTGGTCAGACCGAACGGGATCGGGGAGGGGCAACTCGCAGCATCGGCTTTCGATTCAACCGCTGTCATTGCTGACAGGCCGACGACCGCCGTGCCCACCATCAAAGCCTTCAACGACATGCGAAACATCTGCGTCCCTTTCGTGGATTTGCAGACAGTTCGCATGCAAATGAAGTGCCACTTTGGGGCCTAAAGCTATGCCTCGGCCAAAATGGCGGCCAGCCGGCAGACTCCACTCAGGTGAGCATGCCGGCTAGGAAACCGACCGGTCCGGCTGACAAGTATTTGGCCAGGTCACTCGCGCATTTGCCGAAGCTTACCGAACGCTGTCCAGGACCCCCCGCTTGATTGCCTAAAACTCATCGGGCCTCACGCCGTCGGGCGGTGTTCGGGAGGCTGGGGTTCCGTGGTGTTGCATTCTTTGAAGTGCGAAGCGATTTCCGCTTCGGCGAGATGCTCCCACTTCTGTGCTTCGATCAGATATTTCCAACTATGCACAGGGTCGAACACCGCGAACTGACGGAACAGAGAACCCATGGCGCGGCAATGTCGAACGTATTCCATTGCAACCTCCCCCCGCTTGATATCCACAGCTTATTCCGTCTCTTGCGTCAGAGTCATTATGATTATCCGAAAGAACTATTTTGGCTGGGCGGGCACGCAGCTGGTCGCGACGTTTACGTCTGACGGCAACGCGCTAACAAAAACGGCGGCCGCCGCAATGAAAGTTAGCCCGGCCGGCATCCGCAGGCTCGATCCGTCGGATGATCGCACGCCAGTGTTGACAGGGAGCACAGCAAGGCAGCGTCATGGATCATAGAGCCCAACGAACTGCTATTCTCATGCCTCTACCAGGTTGGCACGAACTGCGTATCGAACGAGGGCCGCGGTCGAATTTATGCCAAGCTTGCGCATTGCGGCCGCTCGATGCGTTTCCGTCGTTTTAATGCTGATGTTCAAGATCGCGCTGACGCCTTTATTGCTGTGCCCCTCCGCGACCAATTTAACGATCGCTCTCTCTCGAGGCGAGAGCACCTGGTTCGGGTCGCGCTTTCCGGTCAACATGCCATTTAGTTCACTCGAAAAGGCGCCTTTGTAGAACGGCTTATGAACGATCAACGACTCGACGGCGGCCATGAGCGTCTTGTTCGCATCAGACTTCAGCAAAAATGCACGGGCTCCCGCCTGGAACGCCTGCAACGCCAGCGAATTTGAGTCGTGCATCGTGAAAATGAGTATTTCCGTTGCTAGCTGATGTTGCCTGATACGCCGGGCAACTTCTACGCCGGTCATAAACGGCATCGAGTAGTCAACAATGGCAACATCGGGCCGTTTTTCAACGGCCCCAGCCACCGCCTCGGCGCCGTCGTGCGCTTCAGCGACAACCTCCCAGCCGGGACGCTCTTCCAAAAGGGCACGTAGTCCCGCCCGCACCGTTTCATGATCGTCAGCTATCAGAATCCGCTTCATGATCGAACAAAACTCCAACGTCGCAGCGCATCGCGCATCGACATATTTGCATCACCACCGTACGCCGCGAAAACTTCCTTGGATTCTCAAATTCCTCTAAGCATCTTGCGAGTCCCGCCGGACTTAATGCTGGTGTTAAACGGATATGCGATGACGAGATCGCGTTGACGCCGTTCTCGCAGCCGCGATCTCTTGAGCGTGAGGGCGTGCGGAATTACCGCACACAACGTGGCACCTCGGTGCTTTGTTGCTGATGAAGAGCGGATTTCCAGAGCACCTCCCATCTGCTGCAATCTGGTTCTCATGGCGGGCGCCATGGCGCCAGCAATGTCGATCAAGTTCTTGCAAGGTTTGAATGTCGCTGGCAGGCCCCCTGGGCCTTCTGTTTGGATGGATAAACGATCGTGACCAGATCGGACAAAAGAGCTCATTGACCATCCTCAATACAGGGCGACGCTCCGGGATCGGGTCAGTAGGGTTTTGTTGTAAGACAGCTGGAGGAATTTCCGTAGGCGCAGAATCCCACGCCTGTGCAATGCGTCTCAAAATGCGCCCGCTTGCTATCGTAAGTCAGGAGGTTTCGTTGGCGGCGCTCGCCGGGAAATTCTCGGCAGCCGTGTCTGCGGAAGCTAAAACGCGAGTAACGACGATTTACCCCGGGAGACATCGAAGAAATCAGCGAAGCGAACCGCCTCCGTCTCTCTCTCGGTTCGTCGCGTCGCAGCCAGCGGTATGCCTGCCTTTGCCGCGGATCGGACATCGCTGGCACTGTGGCCAAATTCCCGCCGGAACGCGCGGCCGAAACTCGATGCGTCCTCGAAGCAGAAATCGGCTGCGACGTCAGCGATTGCGCGTTGGTTCGTCGGATCGCACAGCAAGGCCCAAACGCTTAGCAGTCGTTGACGTTGAATGTACTGAACAACACCTCCCGTTCGTTCAAACAGGCGATAAAGCTGGGATCGGGAAATCCCGAGGATCCGGCACAGCGTGTTGGGTCGCAGCCGCGGTGATCGCAGGTGCGTCTGAACCGTTCGGCGAGCGCGCTCCAATAGTCCGCTCTCGATCTCCTCCTGCGCTAACATCGTACGCTCAGCGGAAGGCGCAATACATGCAGCAACCATATTGCGTACCGAAGCCGCCAACCTTGGTATATCGGATTCCGTCATCGACGGCAGCCATCGCTCCACGGCTATGACATAGTCACCAAGCAGACCGCCCCAGGGTGTTTCGAGCGCCGATCCCCGCGAGGCGTCAAGCAGCGGTGTCAGGTTGGATAACGCGTCGCGCGACATCAGGATCTGGATTCGATCGACGCGGGTCCGTTTGCTTTCAAACTCCTCGCCGAGCGACCACAAGAAAGGGACGCCGCCTGCTGCGTTGAATTCTCCCTTGGGCGTCTGGACGGCCGTTGCGCCTTGCCGACAATAGGTGAGCACCCAATGATCGACTGGCGCCTTGGCGAGGTTGGCCTTCCTTCGCTTAACGTGGACCGACGGCGCCAACACGCGGCTGATCATCACATCGCCCAGGCTCCAAACCGTGTTTTGCGCATGGAATTCATCGCCGGCCAGCTCTATCGGAGAGATCTCAAAAACGGGTGAAAACCATTCTCGCCACGACTGGACCTGGTCCAGCGGACGCAAGCTCTGCGTTGTGAAAGTAGTGGCGATCATCGCGTCCGACCTTTGAAGGTTTCAGAGCCATCTTCCAATATCACGCCTCGGGCACGGAACAAAAGTTCTAAGCGCTTCGTGTTGGGAGGCCGTCGGGAATCGTACCGGTACTCTTGGTTAGTTCGCGCGGCGTGGAGAGCATGCCACGGCTGCATTGTTGCGGACTATGCGATTTCGGCCGCCAGTGGCCGCGCACACCACCATGGTCCCGTCATGGATTTGCCTGACGCTTCAAACGTTTAGAAGCTGGTTATCATGGGCAGCGCCAATGCGCCCGCGAACCGAGAAAAGGCCGCCGGTCACAGCACGATGAATAGTGCTGCCGGACGGGATCGAACTGTCGACCATTACCAATGGCGTCGTTGGGCTGCAAAAAATCAAACATTTTCGGGGGCCATTTTGATGGTCAGGAGAACGATGTGTCAGTAACGTGACGCTTCAGTAACGTGACGCTATTGCATAATCCACGAGGCCTCGTCCGAGGCCACTCGCTTTGGTACCCAAATGTCTTCATCGCCGACCAGACCGGCCGCAAGGCACCTTTCGATGATCCGTTCGAACACGCATTGGAAAACATTCCCCTTGCGAAAACGCTCGCGGTGGGCGCGCGAAAATGCCGAATGACCCGGGGATTTTCGATGAGAGATCGGCGGCCGTTCACCAACACCATTACTGGTGGCTTGGGGTTGCACGCACCGATCGCGCCGGTTGTCAAATCGCTTTTTTCTATATCACGACAGCGTCGTACCGTTGAGCTTGGATGCGGGTTGTGAAATGCAGGCGCTGGTCATGACGGGTGACGACCGAGGCTGCGGATTGAAACGTCGGAAAATTTAACGAGGATGCCTATGGGCAAGATGTCAATGCGGTGGCTGATCGGAGCCGTTGTCGTCGCTGCGTTTGGGACGATGCTTTGGCTGGCGACGAGGCCGCCGCCTTTGACGATCCAGGGAGAGGTTTCGGCTGATCGCGTCGACATCAGCCCGCGTGTTGCGGCACGGATTGTCACGTTGAAGGCCGATGTCGGCGACACCGTGGAGCGTGGATCGGTGATGGCCGAGCTGGAAAGCCCGCAGCTTGTCGCCGCGCGGCTCGCGGCGCAGGCTGCCCTGGCGGTAGCCAGGGCCGATCTGGATCGAATCAACAGTACCCGTCCAGAGACGATCGCGGCGCGCCAGGCTGACCTCAATGCGGCAAGGGCCGATGAAACACTTGCCCAGGAAACCTACAATCGGCAGACCGAGTTGGCCCGCACCGGCAACGCGCCGCAGGCCCGTGTCGATGAGGTAACCCGCAATCTGGATACGGCGACCCGCAAGCGCGAATCCGCGGAAGCCGCACTGCAATTTGCGACGACGGGTGCCAGCAAGGAGGAGCGCGCGCTCGCGGCGGCCCAGGTGAAGCAGGCAGAGGCCACCTTGAACCAGCGCGATGTCGATGTGGCCGAATTCGCCATTCGTTCGCCGATCTCCGGCCAGGTTACGACACGGGTTGCCGCGCTCGGCGAGAATTTCAGCGCCGGGGCGCCGCTGTTCTCGATGATCGACATGAACAATCTCTGGTTCACATTCAACCTGCGCGAGGATTTGCTTGGAGGCTTGAAGATCGGCGACAAGTTCGACGTGATCGTACCGGCGCTGAAGTCTCAGGTCATTCCGGTCCACGTCACCATGATCAATGTGCAGGGGCAATACGCCGCGTGGCGAGCGACGCGCGCCACCGGCGATTTCGATCTACGTACTTTTGAGGTTCGCGCCTTGCCGGTACAGCCGGTCGATGGCCTGCGTCCCGGTATGAGTGCGGTCGTCGCATGGGGCAGCCGGGGGCGCTGATATGATGGCCCGCAGTCATATTCGGCCGGGCTTCCGGCTGGTTTTCTGGAGGGAAGTCGGCTGGCTGCGGCGGCGTCCTTTTCTGCTTGGCCTGACGACGATTGTCCCGCTTGCCCAGATGGCCTTTCTCGCCGCCATCTTCAGTGCCGGATTGGCGACGCGGCTGCCGATCGGCGTTCTCGATCTCGACGGTTCGAATCTGTCGCGCACCATCATCCGCATGGTCGATGCGACCCCTGACTCTGCCGTGGCCGTGCGTGTCGGCGATCTCGCGGAGGGGCGCGGCATGATCCTGTCCGGCAAAATCCACGGGCTTTTGATGCTGCCCCTTAACCTCCAGCGCGACGTGTTCGCGGGCCGCCGCCCGGAGGTGGTGTTCTTCTATAATACGCAAACCCTGACCACCGGAAATCTCACGGTCCGTGGTGTGAACGCCGCCCTTCCGACGGCGGCCGCGGGGATTCGCCTGTCGCTGCGCACCGCGCAAGGCCAGCCGCTGGAAATCGCCCAGGCCGATCTGCAACCGATACCGGTTCAGACCCACGCGCTGTTCAATCCGACGCTGAACTATGTCTATTTTCTGCTGACTGCGCTGATACCCAGCATATTGCAGGTCATCATGGTGACGACGGCCGCCTATTCCGTCGGCCTCGATGTCGAGACGCGCTACCGCCTTCGCATTCTTGGGGAGTTGGGGGGCGGGATATGGCCGGCCATGGCGGGCAAGATCCTGCCTTACACCGTATTGTTCATGCTGGTGCTCGGCCTCTCGGACACGCTGCTGATTGTCGGATTTGAACTGCCGCTGCACGGACGGAGCTGGCTCTTGATGATCGCGGGCCTGCTGTTCGTCCTGTCGTGTCAGTTTCTCGGTGCATGGCTTGCGCTGGTGTTGAAGCCGATCGTCAGTGCGGTCAGCATCGGCACCTTGCTGACCGCGCCGGCGTTCGGCTTCATGGGCATCGGATTTCCGCGCCTTGGCATGAACGCCTTCGCCTATGGCTACGGCGCGCTGCTGCCGGGAACATGGTACCTGACCGCTCGCATCGACCAGACGGTGAGAGGAACCCCGCTCGACCTTTCCTGGAAGCCGCTGCTGGTCCTGCTCGCTTTCACGGTCGCTCTCGCGGGACTTGTCGCGTGGAAGCTGGAGAGTATCCGATCCGCGCGTCGGAGCAGCGGCCAAGCTGCGCCACGCCTTGGCGAGGCGTTGCCATGAGCGGACTTCTCGATGTGTTCCGGCACGAGTTTCGCCGCATCTTTACGGTCAAGTCGGCGTTCTCCGTCATGGTTCTGGGTGCGGCGTTCTACGCGTTTTTCTATCCGCAGCCCTATTTGAACGAGGCGCTGCGCAATGTGCCGATCGCCGTGGTCGATCGCGACGGAACCCAAAGCAGCCGCGACTTCGCGCGCCGCGTCGACGCCACGCCCGACGTGGCGATTACGGAGGAATTGCCCGACCTCGCGAGCGCCGAGCGTGAGGTCTATGCGCGCAGGGTCGACGGCATCCTGGTGATCCCGCAATACTTCGAGCGGGAACTTCTTCACGGCCGGCCTTCGCCGGTGGCACTCTATGCCGACGCCAGCTATTTCCTGATTTACCAGCGCGTGGCCGGCGCCGTGGCCGCCGTGGCGCGCACCGTCGGCGCTGAGATCGAGACCGCGCGCCTGATCGCCATCGGTGTCGATCCGGCGATCGCGGTCGTCGCGCCGGACCCGATGCCTCTGACGGCGGTGCCGCTGTTCAATCCCGAAGGCGGCTATGCCACCTATGTGCTTCCGGCCGCCTTCGTATTGATCCTGCAGCAGACGCTGCTGATGGGCGTCGGGCTGCTCAGCACCTTGCCTAGTGCCGATCCCGGCGAGGGTGATTCACGCCGCCGGAGGCCGCCGCCGGTTGCGATCGTTGCGGGCAAATTGCTGGCCTACCTCGCGCTGGAGGCCGTGATCCTGCCGGCCTATCTGATCGTGCTGCCTTACCTCTATGGCCTGCCGCGGCTTGGCGGCATCCTGCCGATCCTCATTTTCGCTGTGCCGTTCGTGCTTTCAGTTGCAGGCCTTGGCTTTGTGGTCGCGGGCATCTTTCGAAGGCCCGTCAGGGTGCAGCTTATTTTGGCCGCGGCCGGTCTTCCCTTGTTCATGGTCGCAGGCTTCTCCTGGCCCGCCGAGGCTATACCGCCTGTCATCCGACTGGTGTCGTACCTTGTGCCGAGCACGTCCGCCATCGATGGCTTCGTGAAATTGTCGCAACTGGGGGCACCGCTCTCTGCCGTCAATTCGGAACTTCTCACCCTCTGTGCGCTGGCCCTTTTCTATAACCTGATCGCGCTTTGGCAGACGGCCCGGCAGACGAAACCGGCCGATCCCGTGATATCAGAGAGTGCCTTGCCAACATCATGATGGCATCACGAACGCATCGGTAACTACCGCCCTGGCGGCGCGTGCGGGGGCGGCCATCGGCGGCCTCACGATACCTTTTCGGCGCGGGCTACGGTTGTGTCGGGAAAGGTCAGGCGGAGCGCTGCGGCGGCTTTGAGATTGATCTATCGCAATACGGTTTGATCGATTCCGCCGAATATGACGATTCAAAATAGTTGGGAGGATCGTCATGTCGAGTGCTCAGCAAGCTTTTGTAATGACCGCTGCGCTCTTTGGCCTATCGTTCGTCGGGATATTGTTATTTTGGTTTGCCGAAAAGTTGAGACCTCACCGTGGGCCGAAAATTCCGCGTTAGAGTGCGCTCTGGCTGAGTGACTTTAGCGAGCAGCTTGGAGGTCACAATGGTAGCCATTCCAAAACACGATTGGCGCGTCGCCAGGTTTGAAAAAGAACACCCACTGGTCGTTCAGATCGGATTGCTTTGCGCGGCGGCACTTTTCGTATCCGTCCTTCTGATGACCTACGGGTTGGACCTCAGTCCGGGTTTCTTCTGAGTACGGTTTCGCACCCCCGTTCCGGTCATTCGTCGCTGGCGTTTGAATCACGAGGCGCGGCGTCCGGCAGAACAATCCTCGGGCTGCTGGAACCGGTGCGTACTGACCAATTCAATTCCCGACCGAAAACGGATACGCAATCTGGGCGACGGCATTAATTCGACGCTTGAGCGAGCTTGCTCCACTCATTCGCCTGGATGCGGACAATCAACTTGTAACCGCCATTACCGTCCGGCTTGAATACCGATGCCTCGCCTTCGCGGACGTCGAACCAGTCCTTGCCGAACGCATCCATGATATTCGGCTTGTGCGACACGATCACGATGTTGCTGCCGGCCGGCGGCTGCTCACCAACGAGCTTGCGAAACGCTTGCGTGCGTCGATTGTTCTCGGTTGGCGTAACCACGAGACCTCCTTCAGTGATATCGGCCGAGGCGGTGACCTCGCTGAAGCCCAGCAGCGCGCCGGTGTCGATCGCCCGCTGGAACATGCTGGTTTGGACCTGTCCCACGGGAATCCTGAGTTTGCGCATGGACTCGCCAATCGATTTTGCAAGCGCACGGCCGTCGTCGTTGAGCTGGCGCTGCGCGGCAACGTTCTTGATATTGAGAGGATCGGTGTCGGCCTGATCCGAATAGGTCGCACCATGGCGGAAAACGATCACGTGTCCGCCCTGGCGCAGGGCGTTGATCCATTCGGCCTGCGATGGTGCAGGCTGGCTGTTGGCCGCTACCGGCAAAAATCCAAGCAGTGCACACAACAAAGCCAATCGAACGATACGCATAGGCTCCTCCTTCGATGGCACGGTCAGTCGGGACAAGCCCACACACGAGGTGCATGAAGGCAGCCCGATGCGACGTTCCCCAGATGAACTCTGGTAGGGCACGGACAATAGCAACCGGCGGTATTTAGAGAAAGCCAAGAGCTAAGAACTACGGCGAGGCCAATGTCCGGTGTCCGTTCCGGGTCCAACAGCCGACTTCAAGCATTGGTGTTCAAATGAGCCGAACATGTACCATGGGCAGATACCTGCTTTGCGCGACCATTTTCGCTCGCAACAAGAAAAGAGCCCCGGACGATGCCGGGGCTTTTGGTCAGTTCGGGAGAGAGAGAGATCAGTATTTCGCGGCGACCGGTAGCCCGCCGCCCCAACCGAAGCGGTAATTCACGCGCACGGTGACCATATCCACGTCCTGGCTGATCCGATTGAGCGCACCGGCAAGCAGGGGATTCACCACCGAGAACGAATTGTTTGAGTTGCCCATGAAGAGGTGATCGTATTCGACACCGGCCGA
>Ga0137409_10000507_pt1 | contig 27471 bp, 24 predicted proteins | sample CZODoug1_16funga_FD_122059 | JGI IMG/M metagenome (GOLD analysis project Ga0137409, IMG submission 122059) | Vadose zone soil fungal communities from Angelo Coast Range Reserve, California, USA - CZODoug1_16fungal (Hybrid Assembly) | ecosystem: Environmental > Terrestrial > Soil > Vadose zone...
CGCCCATGCTCGCGTTCAATACGCAGGGCACCATCGACGAAGCGCGCCGCCTCTGGAAGGCCGTCAGCCGACCCAACGTCATGATCAAGATTCCTGCCACGCCACAGGGCGTGCCGGCGATTCGCCAGGCTCTCGAAGACGGCCTAAACATCAACATCACGCTGCTCTTCGCGCAATCCGCATACGAACAAGTTGCGGAAGCGTATCTCGCGGCTTTGGAAGCCCGCGTCGCAAAAGGCCAGGACGTTTCGCATATCGCCAGCGTCGCGAGCTTCTTCGTCAGCCGCATTGACTCGCTTGTAGACAGCAAGATTGATGCGATGGAAAAAATCGAAGCCGACCCAACCAAGAAAGCGTTGCTTGAATCCCTTCGCGGAAAAGTTGCCATCGCCAATGCTCGCCGTACTTACGCGAAATATCAGGTGCTCTTTGGCGGAGCACGTTGGAAGGCTCTTGCCGCAAAGGGCGGACAGACACAACGTTTGCTCTGGGCCAGCACCAGCACCAAGAATCCGAAATACCGCGACGTCCTCTACGTGGAAGAACTCATCGGCGCGGACACAGTCGACACTATTCCTCCCGCAACCTTCGATGCCTTCCGCGATCACGGCAAATTGCGCCCGAGCCTCACGGAAAATGTCGATGCCGCGAACAAAACCATGAACGATCTCGAAGCCGCCGGCATCTCCATGAAGGAAGTCACGGACAAACTAATCGCCGACGCCGTAAAACTTTTCCAGGACCCCTTCAAGCAATTGCTCGACGCCATCACCAAGCACGCCGGAGTGTCTGCGTGAGTCTGAACAAGCTGACATATAAACTCCCAGCCAATCTCGCGTCAGCGGTCAATGCAGCGCTCGCCGATTGGAAGTCGAACAACAAAGTCGCCCGCCTCTGGGCGAAAGACGCCACCGTCTGGACCGGCGCGGATGAAGCCAGTTGGCTCGGTTGGCTGATCATCGTGGACGAGCAACTCGCCAACACTCATCTCTTCAAGGAGCTCGCCGCCGAAATAAAGAAGCGCAAGTTCAAGCATGTGATTCTACTTGGCATGGGTGGCTCCAGCCTCTGTCCGGAAGTCATGCGCATGACCTTCGGCAAAATCGCCGGCTTCCCGGAAATGCACGTTCTCGATTCCACCGACCCGGTACAAATCAAAGCCATCGAGAAAAAACTCGACCTGAAGAAAACGCTCTGCATCGTCTCCAGCAAATCGGGCAGCACGCTCGAACCCAACATTTTTAAACAATATTTCTTCGAGCGCGTGAAAGCGAAGGTCGGTGCCGATAAAGTTGGCAGTCACTTCATTGCCGTCACGGATCCCGGCTCAAAAATGCAGCAAGTCGCTGAAGGCGACAAATTCTGGAAGATCTTCGCTGGGGTCCCGAGCATCGGTGGCCGTTATTCCGCGCTGTCTAATTTCGGCATGGTTCCCGCCGCTTCGATGGGCCTCGGCGTGCCGAAGTTTCTCAAAACCACTCATGAAATGGTCTCCGCGTGCGGCGCCGCAACAGCAGCGGACAAGAATCCCGGCGTGATTCTCGGCGCCATCATGGGCGCAGCCGCCAACCAGGGCCGCGACAAGCTCACCATCATCACGTCGCCTGGCATTTACGACCTCGGCGCATGGCTCGAACAGCTTCTCGCCGAATCCACCGGAAAAATCGGCAAAGGCATCATCCCCGTGGACCGAGAGAAACTTGCCAAACCCGCGTCTTACGCGAACGACCGCGTCTTCGCCTATTTGCGTCTGGCATCCAAGCCCAACAAGGCGCAAGACGCCGCTGTCGCCGCGCTCGAAAAGGCGGGCCATCCCGTCGTGCGAATCGCGCTGCCCAACATCCACAGCATCGGCCAGGAATTTTTCCGCTGGGAAATTGCTACCGCCGTCGCTGGCTCCATCATCGGCATCAACGCTTTCAATCAGCCCGACGTCGAAGCCAGCAAGATCGAAACGCGCAAGCTCACTACTGAATACGAAGCCACGGGACATCTCCCCGCTGAATCACCATTCTTCGAAGCTCCAGGCGCAAAACTCTTCGCTGACGAAAAAAATGCGGCAGCTCTCAGTGGCGGTTCAAAACTTGTCGACGTACTGAAAAAGCATCTCGCGCGTGCAGGCGCCGGCGATTACTTTGCCGTTCTCGGCTATATCCCCATGAACGCCGAAAACGAAAAAGTTTTACAAGAATTCCGTCACGTCGTTCGTGACAAAAAGAAACTCGCCACCTGCCTCGGCTTCGGCCCGCGATTCTTGCACTCCACCGGCCAGGCCTACAAAGGTGGCCCGAACACCGGCGTCTTTCTCCAAATCACTTATGACGACGCTGCCGACCTTCCTGTGCCCAGCCAAAAATACACGTTCGGCACCGTAAAGGCCGCGCAAGCGCGCGGCGATTTCAATGTCCTCGCCGAGCGCGGACGCCGCGCACTCCGAGTCCATCTTGGCAAGAATTTGAAGTCCGGCCTCAAGGCTCTTTCCAAGGCCGTTCAACAAGCGGTTTCCTGATGGAGCAGCGGAGGGATTTGGATTTTTTGAATCGTGGCGCAATAAGTCAAAAATTCAAATCGCTCCGCCGCGCTTAATGACTTTGACTTAAGAGGCAGTTTCCCTCGAACAATTCGCAGCTTAGGAGCAGACAGAATGCAACTCGGAATGATCGGTCTGGGGCGGATGGGTGCCAACATGGTGCGCCGCCTGATTCGCAATGGCCACACCTGCGTCGTCTACGATCGCAGCCCGGAATCCGTGAAGCAACTCGCCGGCGAAGGTGCAACCGCCTCCAACTCTCTCGACGATTTTGTGAAAAAACTCTCGAAGCCGCGCGCCATCTGGCTGATGGTCCCCGCGGGAGTTGTCGACGCAACTCTCCAGGATCTCGTCCCCAAGCTTGAAAAGGACGACATCATCATCGACGGCGGCAATTCCTATTACATTGACGATATTCGCCGCGCCAAAGAACTCAGCGCGAAAGGCATTCACTATTGCGACGTCGGCACCAGTGGCGGCGTCTGGGGCCTCGATCGCGGCTACTGCCAGATGATTGGCGGCGAAGATAAAATCGTCAAGCACCTCGACCCAATTTTCAAAACGCTCGCCCCCGGCCGCGGCGACATCCCTCGCACTCCTGGCCGCGAAAAAGCCTCCGGCACGGCCGAGGAAGGCTATCTCCACTGCGGCCCGTCGGGTGGCGGCCATTTCGTAAAAATGGTTCACAACGGCATCGAATACGGCTTGATGGCCGCCTACGCCGAAGGCCTCAACATTCTAAAACACGCCAACGCCGGCAAATCCCATCGCGAAACCGACGCGGAAACTACGCCGCTCCGCGATCCCGAGCACTATCAATACGATTTCAATCTAGCGGACATCACCGAAGTCTGGCGTCGCGGCAGCGTCGTGGCTTCCTGGCTCCTCGATCTCACCGCCATCTCGCTGCTCGAACAGCCACAGCTCGAACGCTTCTCCGGCCGCGTCTCCGATTCCGGTGAAGGCCGCTGGACCGTACTCGCCGCAATCGAATCGACCACACCTGCGCCTGTACTCACTGCATCTCTATACCAGCGCTTCGTCTCGCGCGGCGAAGACGACTTTGCCGGAAAAGTTCTCTCCGCCATGCGTTTCCAGTTCGGCGGGCACGTCGAAAAGAAATCCGGACATTAAATCTATTCTCCCTGACTCTCCGGGAAGGACCTGACCGATGACTAACGGCATTCTGGCAACAGCCGCGGCGCATCCCGCGCCTCCCTGCATCATGGTGATTTTCGGCGCGAGCGGCGACCTCACCAAACGCAAACTTCTCCCCGCGCTTCTCAACCTCGCGGAGGAAGGCCTCCTCCCGAAGGACTTCGCGATCGTCGGCTTCTCTTTCGATCAAATGACCACCGAGGCCCTTCGCGAAAAGCTTGGCAAGGAAGTTCGCGAATACGCGCTTCGCCCCGTGGACGACGTGCTCTGGCAATGGCTCGTCGATCGTATCTACTACGTGCAAGGCGATTTCGGCGATCCTGCTGCCTATCAGCGCCTCAAGGATCAAATCCTCGCCGCTGAGAAAGCGCACAACACGCTCGGCAACCGTTTTCACTATCTCGCCGTCGCCCCAAAATTCTTTTCCACCATCGTTAAACAACTCGGCCAGGCCGGGCTCACCCAGGAAGCCAATGGCCATTGGACCCACGTCATCGTCGAAAAGCCTTTCGGCCACGACCTCGAATCCGCCATTCAACTCAACAAGGATTTAAAGGAAACGCTCACCGAAAAACAGATCTACCGCATCGACCACTATCTAGGCAAAGAGACCGTTCAAAATCTCATGGTCTTCCGCTTCGCCAACTCCATCCTCGAACCGCTCTGGAATCGCAATTATATTGACCACGTTCAAATCACTGCCGCCGAAACCGTCGGCGTAGAACATCGCGGCGGCTTTTACGAAACCGCCGGCGCCCTCCGCGACATGGTCCCGAACCATCTTTTCCAGCTCCTCACGCTCACTGCGATGGAGCCGCCCATTTCATTCGAAGCCGACGCCGTCCGTGACAAGCAAGCCGAGATTCTCCACGCCGTCACGCCACCCCCGCCCGAAACCATCCTGCAGGCCATGGTTCGCGGCCAGTATGGTGAAGGCAACGTGAACGGCGAAAAACTCGCTGCGTACCGCGACGAAACGCAAGTCGCTCCCGATTCCCACATCGAAACGTTCGTCGCCCTCAAACTTTGCATCGACAACTGGCGCTGGGCCGATGTTCCCTTCTATCTCCGAACGGGAAAGCGCCTCGCCAGGCGCGTCACAGAAATAGCTATTCAATTTCGCAAACCGCCCTTCCAGCTTTTTAGCCGGACACCGATCAAAGATCCCCGCGCCAATCGTCTCGTCATTCACATCCAACCTGACGAAGGTATCTCCCTCCGCCTCGGCGCAAAAGTTCCCGGCTCCGTCATGAAGCTCGGCCTCGTTCACATGGACTTCGATTACGCCCGCGATTTCGGCACTTCGCACAGCACGGGCTATGAACGGCTTCTCTATGACTGCATGATCGGCGACGCCACGCTTTTCCAGCGCGCGGACATGGTCGAAGCCGGCTGGAGCGTCATTCAACCTGTGCTCGACGTATGGAAAGCTCTCCCCGCTCGCGATTTTCCAAACTATCCCGCTGGTTGCTGGGGTCCTCAGGTCGCTGACGAGATGATGGCTCGCGACGGCCGCGCCTGGCGCGACATCGAATCCGACGAACCGCTCACCGCCAACTGCCCCGCGCGCGCCACGGATAAAGCCCACGCCTAGGAGAGTTTTCTTTGGATCGCGTCATCCAAATTTATCCCGACGTCGCCGCCATCGCCCAACAAGCCGCCGGCATTTTCGTTAACGCCGCGCAACAAGCCGTCCGCGAACGCGGTGTCTTCCGCGTCGCTATGGCCGGAGGCTCCACTCCGAAAACGCTTTACTCGCTTCTCGTTTCCGAACCCTTCCGTTCCCAGCTCCCTTTCGACAAAATGCAACTTTTCTTCGGTGACGACCGCCACGTTCCGCCGGACCACCCCGATAGCAACTACCGCATGGTCACCGAAAACTTCACCTCAAAGACCCCCATCAAGCCGGAACAAGTCTTTCGCATGAAAACGGAACTGCAAGACACCGAACGCGCCGCTCTCGACTACGAGCAAACCCTCAAAACTCAATTCGCACTCACGCCCGGCGAGCTTCCCCGCTTCGACCTCATGATGCTCGGCATGGGCAACGAGGGCCACACGCTTTCGCTCTTTCCCGGAACCACCGCACTGCGCGATAATGGTCGGCTGGTTGTGCGCACTTGGGTCGGCAAGCTGTATACCGAACGCATTACTTGCACCGCGCCGGTCGCCAACAACTCCGCTGCGGTTTTATTCATGATCGCCGGTGCGGACAAAGCGCCCGCGCTCAAAGCCGTTCTCGAAGGCCCGTACGAGCCGGAGCAACTTCCTTCGCAGCTCATCAAACCGGCAAACGGCAAATTGTTTTTTTTCGTAGACTCCGCCGCGGGCGGCATGCTCTCAAAGGAATTGGCAACGACTGGTGGCGGGTCAGTTTGAAGTTTTTTGAATCGTGACACAACGGGGCTCGGGGTTTGTACTTACAAACCCCGATCTTGATAGGTCAAAAATTCAAACTGACTCGCTACTCAACAACTTAAGGAGACACGCAAGCAATGGCAACAACCACCGCATCAAGTTCCATCCAGCAATATCTCGGCGCGAAAACGGATTCGCTCCTCGGCTTCCGTTCGCCCAAAATCGCGAAAGAGCGCCTGCACCTTCCCGGCCCGGATTTCATCGACCGCATCTTCGCTCCATCCGACCGCAATCCGCGCGTCCTCGCCAACCTTCATCGCATGTTCAACAACGGCCGCCTCGCCGGCACCGGCTATCTCTCAATTCTCCCCGTCGACCAGGGCATCGAGCACTCTGCCGGCGCCAGCTTCGCGAAAAACCCCGATTACTTCGACGGCGAAAATATCGTCAAGCTCGCCGTGGAAGGTGGCTGCAACGCTGTCGCATCGACCTTCGGCGTCCTCGGCTCCGTCGCTCGCAAGTACGCCCACAAAATTCCCTTCCTCGTAAAATTCAATCACAACGAACTTCTCACCTATCCCAACAAGGCCGACCAGATTTTTTTCGGTACGGTCAAGCAAGCCTATGACATGGGCGCGGCCGCCGTCGGCGCCACCATCTACTTCGGCTCCGATCAAGCCGCCCGCCAGATTGTCGAAGTCAGCCAGGCCTTCGCTCACGCCCACGAACTCGGCATGGCCACCGTTCTCTGGTGCTATCTCCGCAACAACGCCTTCAAGAAAGATAAGGACTATCACCTCTCCGCCGACCTCACTGGCCAGGCCAATCATCTCGGCGTCACCATCGAAGCCGACATCATCAAGCAGAAGCTCCCCGAAAATAATGGCGGCTATCAAATGCTCAACATGGGCGATTCGAGCTACGGCAAATTCGACAAGCGCATTTACACCGACCTAGCCAGCGATCATCCCATCGATCTCTGCCGTTATCAGGTCGCGAATTGCTACATGGGTCGCGCCGGTCTCATCAACTCCGGCGGCGCATCCGGTGCAAACGACTTCGAAGAAGCAGTAGCCACCGCCGTCATCAACAAGCGCGCCGGCGGCACCGGCCTGATCTCCGGCCGCAAAGCCTTCCAGCGTCCGATGGCCGAAGGAGTAAAACTCCTCAACACAATCCAGGACGTCTACCTCAGCCCCGAAGTCACGGTCGCGTAGGCGCTCTTGCCTGCGAGCCCTTCGTCGTCGCAAGCTTGGGAGAACATCGTGGGAAATCGCTTGCAAGGAAAAGTCGTCGCCATCACTGGAGGCAGCCAGGGTATCGGCCTCGCCATCGCGCAGCGCTTCGCCGAGGAAGGCGCGGACATCGCCTTCTGCTACCGCTCCAATAAACCCGGAGCGGACGCCGTCGTGGAAAACATCCAGAAACTCGGACGCAAAGCCGCCGGCTTCCAATGCGACGTAGGCATCGTCTCCGACGGCCAGAAATTCATCACCGACGCTGTCGCCCAGCTCGGCCGCATCGATATCCTTGTCAACAATGCAGGCCTCGAACGCAACGCCGATTTCTGGAACGTCACCGAAGCCGACTACGATGCCGTTCTAAACGTCAATCTCAAGGGCCTTTTCTTTATCACGCAAGCTTTCGTGAAACACCGCATGCAAACCCCCTCGTCTGGCAAAAAGCCAGGCGGAAAAGTCATCAACATCAGCAGCGTCCATGAAGAGCTTCCCTTTCCGCACTTCGATTCCTATTGCGCTAGCAAGGGCGGCGTCAAAATGCTCACTCGCAATCTCAGTATCGAACTGGCTCCGCTCGGCATCACCATCAATTCCATCGCGCCCGGCGCCATCGAAACTCCCATCAATTCCAAACTCCTCAACGATCCCGTTAAACTCAACGCCCTACTGGAAAATATTCCCCTGAAACGCCTCGGCAAACCCGAAGACGTCGCCTCCATGGCCGTCTTCCTGGCTTCCGACGAATCCAATTACGCCACCGGCACCACGTTCTTCATCGACGGCGGCCTCACCTGGAACTACCAGGAGCAGTAAGTAGCACAGCCACTCTTGGCTGTGCCAGCGTTGCTCATACCTCGGACGGCACATCGCAGTGTGAATTCAACTCTTTCAAGGCATTCTTGCCTTTGCGTGGCCAATCGAAATCTCCGCTGCCATGCATCAAAACGTTCCGGAGGGCTGGCTTTCCGAAGCCGGCCGCTTCGATCAAGATCGATACTGCAGCCTAGCGTTCGGCCCCCGCCCCAATTCGTCGTTGTAGCGGCCACCTTCTGAGGTGGGCGCCTTTGCTCACCATCCTATCCATCGAAATTCCCGTTTCTCCGCATCAAAACTTTCCGGAGTATTCATCACAACACTCGCGTCATCATCAATCCATGCGAGCCCCTGGGCCCTCCGTCTAAAATGACATCTGGCACACAAAGGAGTGCTTCATGCCGAAAACAAAAGCTTCATCCCCCGCCAAGACAAAAACACCTCGCGCTGCAAAAACGAAACCCTCACCGGAAGAGATTGCACTGCGCGCGTATCACATCTTTCTGGAACGCAACGGCGCGCCCGGCGATCCGCACGCGGACTGGCTTCGCGCCGAAGCCGAACTGACCGCCTCGTCGAAAAAATCCACCGGCAAATCCAAAGTCGTCTCCATCGCCGCCTAGTCTTTCTCTTGCTTCTTCCCTGTAGCGTAGGCCTTAGCCTGCGTTCTTGCGGTCCCGATCTATACTCCAAGCAAGCTCGCTATCGGAGTGCATTACTTCGTTTCTTTTTCATAAGGCATCATTCGCTCACGCGAGCCATTTCTGAGCAATTTGGGTAGTGGGTCAGTTTGAATTTTATTAATCGTGACACAATAAGGGAAAATTCAAACTGACCCACTACCCGGAGTTGGCACCCTTTCGCAGGATGCACATTCCTTCTCCCCGGAACTGATACACTGCCGTCAAATATGCGCAAGACTCCCCACCTCAACTACCGAATCAGCTTCTTCACAATTCTCCTGTTATGCCTCTCGTCGCTCCAAATCGCGCGCCCGTCTTCCGATTGGAAGACCGCCGCTCCCGGCATGGACTACAAATACGTCGCCGCCAAAACTCCGTCCGCAATCGGCGACTCCCGAATCTTCATCCTCCGCATCGACCCAAATCTTTGGCAATTGGAAGCTGTTGGCATCAGCCAAACCGGCGAATCCTCCGGCCACACCGCCCGCGATTGGTCGCAACGCCAAAAATTCTCCGCCGCCATCAACGCCGGAATGTTCGCCACCGATTTCAAGACTCATCTCGGTTACATGGGCTCCGCCGCGCACGTCAACAACGGCCACGTGAACGCGTATCAATCTGTCGCGGCATTCGACCCGCGCAATTCGCGCTCGCCGCCATTTCGTATCTTCGATCTTGACGCGCCCGGAGCCCGCTTCGCGGACATTCAGAAAGACTACGCATCCGCTCTGCAGAATCTGCGCCTGATCAAAAAGCCCGGCACAAATCAATGGAGCCAGCAATCTCGCCAATGGAGCGAAGCCGCCCTCGGCGAAGACGACGCGGGCCACATCCTCTTTATCTATTCCCGCTCGCCCTTTTCCATGCACGATCTCAACAACGAACTCCTCGCCGCCGGAATCGGCATCGTCGCCGCCCAGCACCTCGAAGGCGGCCCCGAAGCCCAGCTCTATCTCCACGTCGGTTCATTCGAAATGGAAATGTACGGCAGCTACGAAACCTCCTTCCGCGAAAACGACTCCAACTCCGCCGCCTGGCCCGTCCCCAACATCCTCGGCCTCCGCCCGCGAACGTCCACTACGCACTAGCCGATCGCCCTCTCGTGGCACATTCATCCCTGTTTATGCTGTAAGGGGCTGTGCCCCTGCTGCTGCTAACCTGCCACGGATCTAGAGTCGATGAGTATTGCGAACAACTCTTCCGGTTCCGCGACTTACCAGGAGCTAACGGTGCGCGTCACCATTTCGTTGCCCATTCAGGAGGAGGCAGTGGCTTGGGTTTCGACGTATTCAGATCTACGAGCAGCTTTTCAACGAGATCGCTTTCACCCTTAATGGAGGCTGCAAATATCTTCCCGTCCTGTGCGTAGACCAATCGCCCCTGCTGATCCCAGTCTACCCAGCTGGCTCTCGCGATGTTCGCAGCATGAAATTGCTTCACGCTTCGCAGAGCAAAATCTTCCGTGTAGTCGAAACACTCTATGGACCGCGTCATCTGGATTACGTGGGTGCGGCTCGGATTAACCTTCTCGCGTACCTCCGGTTGAATCGTGTGAAACATCTTCGGGTATCCACGATTCTCAATTTGCCACGGTTCTTTCAATTGCCACCCATCGCGCTCTAGGCGTTGCGAGAAGATTGGATCATCTTCACCGCGTGCTTGCGGATTCGGAAGCACCAACAACCGATGTGGCTTGTGCTTCTTGTGTGGTGTTGCAACTTCGGGCTTGTGGTTCAAGAGAACTACTCTGCCATTCTTGAAAGAACCGCCCCCGTGCCAGCAATCTCCTTTAGGCCAGAGCGCCAGGGCTGTCAGATACGGAGGCCTACTGATCGCCGTCCATGCGTAGGTGTACTCCTGATCTTTCTTGCTGCGCGCCGAAATTTTCTGCGCAAAATAGATAAGCAAAGAGCCGTCAGGCGAAAGGTCAGATCGTCTCTCGTAAATTCGGCCATTAAACCATTGGCCTGGCTCAAAAGTGTCCGCCTTCGTGTCCCACTTGATGAGTTGCACCCACTTGGAGGGCCCGCGTCGAAAAATAATGGCCATCGGCGATTTTCGCGCGAAGAGCATGAACAGGCGCGCTGGTACGCGCCCCTTTTCGCCTTTGGATGTGACCCTCACGTTTTGCATGGTAAGTGCCTAGCATATCAGCATCAGATTTGCTGCGCAGTTTGGCCCCGAATCGCGTAATTGATGCTCAGCGTGGCAAAGTGGACTACCTTGGGGACCGTTCGGTCCCTTGGAGTTCAGCCTCACACATTTAGGTCGTCCGCCGTGAGGTGGGCCATTTGCACCGTTGTCGAGCCAGGATCGCGGCACCTGGTCCGCACCACCGTTCGCCATCTCATAGAAAGCACAAGCTTTATCATTTATCACTTGACAATATATACCGATGTGGTATGATGGGAGGGATTAGTTGGCACGCCGTTTGTGCCCCTTCTTATGCCGCGCCGCCGGGTGGTCCCTCAAAAGCCTCCCGCCTCAATCCACCCTCTGGGGTTACCTTCTCGCCAACAGTCCTCTCCTGTAAGTCCTTTATTTGCCACTCTTACAGACTCTTCGCATCGCTATGATTTCGCAGCACTTATATCTCCTGCGTTTTCATATCGATGCGCACTCTTTGGCGCACTGCGAAACGTTAACTCGTTTCCTTCCAATCGTTTGCGCACTCTTTGGCAAAAACACCCGGGTGTGGGGGTATCAGACATCCCGATTTCTCAGGCTTCACTTGAAGTTTGCGGGGATTTGAACAGGTCATTCGGCGGGCGGGCAGGATTTTCTTCAAGCGTGCGCGGCGGTAGCGGAGCGGGCCGCTTGGAGAAGTTTCCGCGCGTTTTCTCGAATGTCGCCCTTGCCAAACACGGCATTTCCGGCAACCAGCAGGTCCGCGCCGGCGCGCACCACGTCGCCAATCGTATCCAGCGCGACGCCGCCGTCCACTTCAATCCGGAAATCCAGCCGCCGTATTTCGCGCTCGTTCGCCAGTTCGGAAATTTTGTTCAGCGAATTTTTAATAAATTTTTGCCCGCCAAATCCCGGATTCACGCTCATCACCAGAACGTGATGCACCAGATCCAGCACTTCGTCCAGCGCATGCACCGGAGTCGCAGGATTAATCACCACACCCGGCTTGCATCCGTGATCCGTAATCAAATGCAGCGTCCGATTCAGATGCGTGCACGCTTCCTGATGCACCAGAATCCACGTCGCGCCCGCTTCCGCAAATGCCGGAATAAATTGATCCGGATTTTCAATCATCAGGTGCACATCAAAAATCACGTCGGGAATCGCTTTGCGCAGCGACGCCACCACCGGTGGCCCAATCGTGATGTTCGGCACAAAGTGTCCGTCCATCACGTCCACATGCAGCAGCGTGCCTCCGCCTTCGAGCGCCAGCTTGGCGTCGGCGGCCAGGTTCGCAAAATTCGCGGAAAGTATGGACGGCGCAAGTTCTACAGTGCGAGCCACGTTGCCTCTCTATCCTTTAGCATAGCCGATTCCAGCCGCGCACGTGTTCCGGTTGCGCAAGCCGGAAACCTACAATTTCCATGGCAGCACGTTGCGCTTCGCGCTGCTTTCCACCGAGAGTTCCAGCGCGTACATCACCCACAAAGCCTGCTCCAGCGTCACGAGCGGCTTCGCTTTTCCGAGAATTACATCCCGCACGTTCGCGTAAAAATCCCGGTAATCTCCTCGCAGCGTCGGAACTTTTCTGAATGTCACGTTCGCGGCGTCGAACTCAGCCAGCGTTCCCCACTCTTCCTCTTTTTCAACGCCCCAGTCTTCGCCGACCGCCAGTTGCCCAGCGCGCAACAGCGCCTCCTGCGGATCGAGATTCTGGTGCACGTACATTCCCTTCGTACCCAATACGCGAAAATGCGGCCGTGGAATCGGTATCAGCGTCCCCGAAGAAAGGTGCGCGCGCATTCCGCCCGGATAATAAAACGTCACATCGAACGCATCGTCGTTCGACGAATTTTCACGCTCGGCGCGAATGTCCGCCCAAATCGCTTCCGGAGGGCCGAAGAGCCTCAAGGCGTGATCGAGCAAGTGCGGCCCGAGATCGTAGAAAACTCCAGTGCCCGGCCCCGTCCGCTCTTTCCACGAATCGCGAATTGCCGGACGGCACCGGTCAAACGTTTCTTCAAACTTCAAAAGCCGCCCCAACTCGCCGGAAGCGGTGAGCTGCTGCACCGTACGAAAATCGCCGTCCAGCCGCCGCTCCTGGTAAACCGTCAGCAATCTTCCTGTCTTTTTTGCAACCACAATCAACTCGCGCGCCTCGGCGACCGTCGTCGCGAACGGTTTATCCACGACTACGTCCTTGCCCGCTTCCATGCACGCCTTCGCCAACGGCGCATGCGTGTCATTCGGCGTCGAAATCGCAATCAAGCGAATTCCCGGAATCGCCAGCAACTCTTCCAGAGCCCTGACGATTTTCGTCCCCGGATAAATCTTTGCCGCGTCGTCGCCTGTTCGTTGCAGCACGGCGGCAAGCCGCAGCCCCGGCACCGAAGCAAGAAACGGTGCATGGAACGCGCGCCCGCCCAATCCAAATCCAATCAATCCGCAATCAATCATGTGTGCCCTTCCGCCAACCCCATCCTCTCGCTCGCTCCTACTCCCAAACCGTCATTTCGACTGGAGTCTGCGCAGGGAGAAATCTCTCTTCGGTGCCCAATTTCTGCAACCACGAAGTCCGCTTGCCAGTTCTGCGAAACTGCGTTTGCGTGTTCACTTCTGCGCAGGCAAAATGCCATGATGTCCTCGAAAACGCAAATCCCACAGGGTGAAGGTGGCGCTCCATCGCCCGTCATTTTTTATCTCCTCAGCGCCGGATTCATCGTCAACGGCATCGTCATTTCTTTCATTGGTCCGCTTCTCCCAGTCTTCAGCGCGAAATGGGCCCTCGATGATGCGCGCGCTGGATATTTTCTTCTCGTCCAGTTCCTCGCGTCTTTCATTGGCGTGCTGCTCTCCAGCCGTCTCATCGCGGCGAAAGGTTTCAAGCCCGCGATCACACTCGGCCTCGCGTTGCTCGGAATTGGATTCGCTCTTCTCAGCGCCCCGACGTTTCACTTGGCTCTCGCCGCCAGCGGCATCTACGGCCTCGGCTACGGCTTCAACACGCCGGGAACGAATCTCTGGGTCAGCGAATCTTACGGTGAACGCCGCGCCTCCGCTCTGAACATCGTAAATCTTGCTTGGGGCGTGGGAGCAATCGCGTCTTCCCCGCTGGCGAAGTTCACCATTCGCACTTCTACCGTGAATTTACTTCTTCTGGTGATTGGAGCACTTTGTATCGTGCTGGCGGCGGTACTGCTCAGAATGAAATTCGGGCAGCCGCGTCACCAAGCCGACGCTTCGGAGACTCTACCGGCAGCGGGCAAGAACGGCCTCGGCGTCGCCGCTCTGCTCGGAACTCTCTTCTTCGTTTACGTGGGAACCGAAGTCGGAACATCTTCGTGGTCACCAATGCACGCACAAAGGGCAGCCGAGTGGGCCACGAACAATTGGACGCTCACGCCAATGTTCTTTTTCGCAGGCTTGCTCGGCGGGCGCGGCGCCGCCGCAGCGATTTTGTTGCGTCTGAAGGAAGTGGCCGTTGCGATCAGCGGCCTGTTCATCGCAGCGATCGGAGAACTTATTTTCATCACTGCTCATTCGCCTACAGCATTGTTCGGGGGAGCATTTTGCGCCGGCCTCGGCCTTTCGAGCCTCTATCCCATCTGGGTAGCATGGCTCTCGAAATGGTTCGGCGAGCGTGCCAGAAAAGTTGGCGGCGTGATGTTCGCGCTCGCCGCGCTCGGAAGCGCGTCGATGCCCTGGCTCGTAGGAGTCGTCTCGAAGTATTGCCAGAGCCTTCGCGTCGGACTTCTGGTGCCGCTCGTCGGCTGCGCGATTATGCTCGTGACGATTGCGTTACTTCGGCCCAGCACTCGCGGTTGAAGTCGTTGTCCCGGAGTTTTGCGCGGCGGATTTTGGCGGTGCGGTCATTTCCATCGCCCAGATCGCCGCGGGGCGCATGTACATCGAAGCGCGATAATTTCCCGTGATGTCCCACGCTTCTGGAGTTCTAAACCAGTAACCCTTAGTCTCATAGTTAACATGGTAGATGCCCCAGGCCGTGCGATACGCTTCGTCCTTCATGCCTTCGCCAAGCATGAAGCCGGCAAGGCCGAGCGTCGTGCCGGTCCAGACTTCCTGAACCTGCTCGTTCGTGGTGATGATCGTGCCGTCGGCGGCGATGCCGTTCACGGCGCCCATTTCGCCTTTCGCGAATTTCATCACGTTGAAGTCGTAAATATTTTTCAAAGACTTCGTCGTCATTTCTTTTGGAACGATGTCGCCGAGCCCGGTCATATCCGCATACCACTGACCGGCGAGTTGATCGGATTGAATGTTGTCTTTGTATTCGCTTTCGGTGTCGTACCGGAAATATTTCCCGTTCCAGAGTTTGGCGATGTAGCTGCTCTGCCCTTTCACAAACCATTCGTGATAGTGCGTTGCGGCTTTTTCATCGCCGAGTTTTTTTGCGATCTCTTCCGCGGCGCGCAGCGATGCGAGCCACAAACTTCCGGAGTAAGCGCTGTCGCCGCGGACGAGCCACGTGTCGTAGGTTTGATCGGGATAGCCGTCGTTGTCGGGAATGCCGTCGTTGTCGCGATCGAATTTTCCGAGATAAGTAAGCGCTTCCTGCACCGCGGGCCAGCTGTACTTCAGGAACTCCTTGTCGCGCGATCCGGTCAAAACGTAATCGCGATAGACCATCAACACAAATTTGGAATTCAAATCTTTCCAGCCGTTCGTGTCCTGCCAGCTGAATTGGTTGACCTGGAAAAACGGATCTTCGTTCGGAACGCCCATGTCGTGCGGGACTGCGCCTTTGGTTTTGCGTTCACGAAATGCCGCTTGGCCGGTCGTTATCGATTTCCAGATCCAAACCATTCGATCGTCGAGATGTTTTGGAACGGTGTCCGCGAAATCGCGCATCACTTGTTTGTCGATTTCCGGCCAGAATTTGACGAGCGGGAGCGAGCCGTAAAAACGCACGTCGAGTGTTTCGTAATACGGATAGTCGAAACATTCCATGAAGGAGTACGTGGAACGAGTTTTCGAATCGGCACCGACGGGGCGTCCCCAGAACGAGCCGCCGTCCGCGAGAACGTAGAGTTCGTTAAACAACATGCCGCGATACCATTCCGGTTTTGATTCGTCGTTGATGTAAGGAGCTTGCCATGCGGCAATCGCGTCGCTCCAGGCGGCGGCATTTTGCAAACCGTCACGCGCAATGGCCCAGGAATTTGCACCGCTCGTTCCGTAGAAATCCGTGTAATGCCGGTACCATTTTCTCCCCGAGCCAAATTCGACGACGGGAAGGTCCCACGACAAAACCATAGGGACGATTTTTTTCTCGCCGGGCGCGAGAGTGAATTTCACGGCGATGGCGCCGGCGAGAGATTCGCCGCTGCTGAGCCAGGGCTTGGTGGAAGTGGTGAGAGTGCCGTTTTTCGAAAAGGTGGACCAAACTTCCGCACCGTTGCCGTCAGGCGAATAGGTGGTGAGATAAGAAACTTCGACGCCAGGCGTTTCGAGGGCGGCGATGGTCATTTGTCCGTCCCATGCATTGGGAATATTGCCGCCCCGGGTGCGCTCAAAAACGATCCCTTTCATCGTGGCGTTCGAAAGTTTTTCGGAATTCGAGCGATTGTAATTTCCTTCGCTCAATGCGGCGCGAAAATCGCGATCGGAATTGCGAAACCAGCCGAGCATGTTGGTCCAGGAGAGAAGAACGGAAACGGTCACGCGTTTGTTGGTGGGATTTTCCGCGTGCCAGCGATAGACGGCGATGGGATAGCTGGTCTCTTTGTAGTTATTGGGAAGGATCGGAGAAAATTGCTCGAGCGTGACGTGGGCGGGAAATTTGTCGTAACGATAGTCGAACCAGGATCTTGGATAGAGCGCAGCGTAGTCGCCTGCGCCAACGGGATAATCCCAGCTCCAGGAACGGAGTTGACCGTTCGCGGGATGCCCGGCGAACAGAGCTTTCGCGGCGCCTTGGGAGTCGCCTTCGGACTGCTGGAACATGGCGAATTGATTCGCGTAGATCGGCTGGTATTTGTGAATACCGGGTTGCACGTGCCAGCGGGCGAAGTCGCCGCGAAACGTTCGGGAAAAAGTTCCGGCGCCGAAGCCGCCGACGGGAGCGCCTTGCCAGAAGCCGTCGTCGATGTGTCCGCCGTCGAGCGAAGTTTTCTTTGTGCCGGGATTTTCGAGAGGTTTGCCGATCGGGCGTTTCCACGCGGCTTTGGGAATTTCGTCGTTTGCATAAGTGGCGGGAAGAATAAAAGCGAAGGCACACAAAACCATCAGCACTCGACAGGGACGCATGAAACCTCCAGACAAGGCATGGGGCAGCCCGAAGGCTGCCCCGGAGTGTAATTCCGAACAGTTGGATGCATCCTACACAATAACGATATTCTACGCAAGTGTGAACGTCACCGGGTTCTGGCCGCTGCAAGTTGAATGAGATTTGTCACACTGCGGCGAGACGAAACAAAATATTTGAGGGTGACGAGGAAGCACTGTGCTTGGTGAACGAGAGCGCAGAGTATATTCTCTGCCGATGCCTGAGAGTTCCAAGCCGAACGGTTCGCCGACTGCGAAATTGCTGCTGGGGCTAGTGCTCACGCTGGCGGCGGTGCTGCTGTTTGCGTATTACATGGCGGGCCAGTTGAGGGGATTGCGCGCGCTGCAGAGCAATCTGGTGGATCGCAACCGGAAGGATTCGCTGCAACTTTTGCGCGTGCAGAATGATTTGAATTCGCTGGCGCTGGCGATGCGGGACATGCTGGATGCGCGGGAACCGTATCCTTTGACGGCCTGGACGGCGCAATTCGAACGAATCCGGGGGGACCTGGCTGCGGCGCTGAAAATCGAGGACACGTTTGCGCCGGCGCAACGCACGGCGGATCAGCGGACACAGCTGAGCCAATCGCTAGCACAATTCTGGGATGCGACGGACCGGATGTTCGCGCTGGCCGCAGGTGGAAAAGAAAAGGAAGCTCGGGATCAGATTCAGGTGACATTGCAGGCGAGGCAGGCGGCGCTGAGTACGGCGGTATCGCGATTTCTTGTACAGAACAACGAGGCGGAAGAGCAAGCGACAGCGGAGATAACGGGGATTTACGACAGGGTGCAGCGCCAATTGTATTTTTTCCTGAGTGCGGCGCTTTTAGTGATCGTGCTGACGAGTTTGTATCTGATCCGGGCGAACCGGATTATTTTTGCGCAGATCGAAGCGCTGTCGGAACAGCGGAGCGAACTGGCGCAGAAATTGATCTCGACGCAAGAATCGACGTTACGACATCTTTCGCGCGAATTGCACGATGAGTTTGGACAAGTGTTGACTGCGATCGGGGCATTGCTCGCACGGGCGGGCAAACAGATGCCGGGCGATTCAGCGTTGCGCGAAGATTTGAGGGAAGTGCAGGAGATTACGCAATCGACGCTGACTAAAGTGCGGGGACTCTCGCAGGCGCTGCATCCAGTGCTGTTGGAAGAAGCAGGGCTGGCGGCGACACTGGATTGGTATATTCCGACGGTGGAACGGCAGACGGGACTGGCCGTACATTATCAAAAGAGCGGCGCAGAGTTTCCGGTGGAGACCGCGGCGGGCGTGCATTTGTATCGCGTGGTGCAGGAGAGCTTGAACAACGTAAATCGGCATGCGGAAACGAAGGAAGCGTGGGTGAGATTGACCTACGCGCCGCAAGAGTTGACGCTGGAGATTGAAGACCACGGCAAGGGAGTGAAACGCGAGAAGGGCCAACACGGAATCGGAATGGTGGCGATGCGAGAGCGGGCGGAATTGATCGGCGGGACGCTGGAGTATCAGAAGCCGGAAGCGGGCGGGACGCGAGTGAAGCTTCGCGTGGCAAGGGAAAAGGTGGAAGCGCATGGAGGATAAAATTACGGTTTTGCTGGTGGACGATCATGCGCTGGTGCGGCGCGGGTTCCGGCGGATGCTGGAAGACGACGAGACCTTGCGTGTGGTCGGCGAAGCGAGTGACGGTGCGGAGGGAGTGAAGCTGGCGACGCAATTAAAGCCAGACGTGATCGTGATGGATTGCCAGATGCCGGTGATGAATGGACTGGAAGCGACGCGGAAGATTGTGAATGCGAATACGGGAGCGGCGATTTTGATGTTGAGCATGCATTCGGAAGACACTTTGGTGAAGCAGGCGCTGGAGGCAGGGGCGCGCGGCTATGTATTGAAAGAGGCGCTCAATTTGGACCTGGCGGGCGCGATTAAGAGCGTTGCGGCGGGGCAGACGGTGCTCGATCCGAAAGTTGCGAAACCGCAAGCGCTGAAAGGCGAACGCGAATCGGGGCTGACGCAACGCGAATTGGAAGTTTTGCAGCATATTGTAGCGGGAAAATCGAACAAAGAGATTGCGAGCGAATTGGAATTAAGCGCGAATACGGTGGCGGTGCATCGCGCAAACATCATGGAGCGGCTGGGGATTCATAAGACGGCAGAGCTTGTGGTGTATGCGATTCGGCATGGATTGGTGAATTTGCCGTGAAGCGGCGAGAATTCTTGCAGGGAGTTGCGGGAGCGACGGCGGCAAGTTCCCTTCTTGTGCCCGGGATTTTCTCCTCGCCGGCTGGACTTGGATTTCAACTGACGGATGTGACTTCGAAAGCCGGAATTTCCTTTCAACACAACAGTGGCGCGTACGGCGGCAAGTTGTTGCCGGAGACCCTGGGATCTGGCTGCGCGTTTTTGGATTACGACGGCGACGGCTGGCAAGACATTTTACTGGTGAACGGAATGGATTGGGTGGGGCACAAGAAGCAGAGATCGACGCTGAAACTCTATCGCAACAACCGGAATGGGACGTTTACGGATGTGACGAAGGCGGCGGGGCTGGACATTGAGATGTACGGGATGGGAGTGGCCGTCGGGGATTACAACAACGACGGATTTCCAGATGTGCTAATTACGTGCGTGGGACAGAACCGGCTATTTCAGAATACCGGCAAAGGGACGTTCGTCGATGTGACGCGGAAGAGCGGATTGTTTGGACGACAAGCTTTCAGTACTTCGGCGACATGGTTTGACTATGACCGCGACGGATTGCTGGATTTGTTTGTGTGCAATTACGTGAACTGGTCGCCGGAACATGATGTGTTTTGCAGCCTGGATGGAAAGCAGAAATCGTATTGCACGCCGGAAGCGTATCGGGGCGAGACGTGCTGGCTGTTGCGAAACCGCGGCGATGGAACGTTTGAGGATGCGACAGCGGCGAGCGGCGTGTTTGACGCAAGCTCGAAATCGCTGGGCGTGGCGCTGCTAGATTTCGATCAAGATGGCTGGCCGGATTTACTGGTGGCGAACGATACGCAACCGAACAAACTTTACAAGAATTTGCGAAATGGAAAATTCAAGGATGTTGCCGTGGAAGCAGGGATTGCGTTCAGCCCGGATGGAAAAGCGCGCGCTGGAATGGGCGTGGCGATTGGGGATTTTGAAAATGCAGGGCGGGCCGGGATTGCGATTACGAATTTCGATAACGAGATGATTGGGGTTTACCGCGCGGGAAAAACGGGCGGGTACGAGGAGATTTCGCTGGCATCGGGGATTGGCGCTGCGTCGAAGACAACACTGGGATTTGGATGCGCATTTCTGGATGTGGATCTGGATGGGCGACTGGATTTGGCGGTGGCGAATGGACATATCGACGAGACGGTGCGGAATATTCGGGGGAACGTGGGCTACGCGCAAGCTCCGCAGCTATTTTTGAATTCTGGAGGGGGAAAATTTCACGACGTAGCGACTGAAGCGGGAAACGATTTTGCGAAAGCGAAAGTGGGGCGTGGGTTGGCGGTTGGAGATTTTGACCGCGATGGCGATTTGGATTTGCTGGTGACGACGAACAATGGGCCGGCTTATTTGTATAGAAACGATCAGAGCGCGGGACGTCGAGCGATACGATTTCATTTGCGGGGGACGAAATCGAATCGCGATGCGATTGGGGCGACGGTGCGTTTGTATAACGGTGGCGAAATGCAGAGCCGGACTGTGCAGGGTGGGTCGAGCTATTTGTCGCAGTCGGAGCTGCCGGTGACGTTCGGATTGGGAGGGCGGGACCGGGTGGAAAGAGTGGTGGTGGATTGGCCAAACGGCGGGACGCAGGAATTCAAGAATTTGGCGGCGGGGAAAGCCTACCAACTGACTGAATCCAAGGATCTTACAGAAATATACGGTTTCTAGTTCTTTTACATTATTGCGGGGATTTGAGGGAGAACCTATAAAGGGCACAACAAAGTTCCATACGCTACCCGAACTAGAGATTCCAGATATTGCACCTCGGGAGCACCCCTTGATCGCGCGGCCGGATACCCCAAATTGTCCCGGCCGCGCAGTCGTTTTTGGTCGAGTGCAGAATCGAACGGCTGAAATTGTTCTGGAGAGCGGTTAGATGAATTTGTGGCGGCCCCGGATTCTGGTTCTTCTCGCGGTAACTTCCATTTATTTATATGGCTTCCCTTCGGCGACGCTAACGTATTCGGGCGTGCTGCTGTTTCATTTGGGCGCGGGACTGGTGCTGACGGTTTTGATGGTCTCGTACTTTGTAAATTGCTGGCGGGAGCAGAAATTTGCGAATCGGTTGGGATGGATTTTGCTGGCGGCGGGCGCGATTTTGGGAATTGTGCTGATCAAGATTGGAACGCCGCTCCGGTTGAAAAATTGGCTGTATGCGCATATTGCGTTGTGCGTGGCGGGAGTGTTTTTCCTGGCGTGGTCGTGGCTGGGATCGCGGAAGTGGCTAGGCGAAGGATCAGGAGCGGCGGCGCTGAGATTCGCGGCGGTGTTGGTTGCGATGGCGATATTGAGCGGCGGTGCATGGTGGGCGCGCAACGTCGCGTGGAAGAACTCGTATCGCGTAAAGAATCCGGCGCTTTCGACGGAGACGATGGACGGAGAGGGCGACGGACCGGGCGGGAAATTCTTTCCAAGCTCGGTGCAGACGCGCGACGGGAAAAATATTCCAGCGAAATATTTCATGCAGTCGCAGGCATGCGAGCGCTGCCACGGGGATGTGTATAAACAGTGGAACAGCTCGGCGCATCATTTTTCTTCGTTCAACAATCAATGGTACCGGAAGAGCATCGAGTACATGCAGGACGTGGCGGGGGTGAAGAGTTCGAAGTGGTGCGCGGGCTGCCACGATCCGGCGCTACTTTTCAGCGGAATGTTCGATACGCCGATCCGGCAGATTGAAAATACGCCCGCGGCGCAGGCGGGATTGGCCTGCATGATGTGCCACAGCATCGTGGAAGTGAAGAGCACGATGGGGCAGGGCGATTTCGTACTCGAGTATCCGAAACTGCATGAATTGGCGGCGAGCGAGAATCCAGTCGTACGCGCGGTGCACGATTTTATGGTGAAGGTGAATCCGGAGCCGCACCGGCGCGTGTTTTTGAATCCGTTTATGCGGGAACAGACGGCGGAATTTTGCTCGGGCTGCCACAAGGTGCATCTGGATGTGCCGGTGAACCGGTATCGGTGGATTCGCGGATTTAATGAGTACGACAACTGGCAGGCGAGCGGCGTTTCCGGCCAGGGAGCGCGGTCGTTTTATTATCCGGCGAATTCGAAGTCGTGCGCGGATTGCCACATGCCGATGATTCCGTCGAAGGATGAGGGATCGGTGGATGGATTGGTGCACTCGCACCGGTTTCCGGGCGCGAACACGGCAGTGCCAACGGCGAATGAGGACGCGGAGCAGTTGGCGGCGAGCACGCACTTTCTGCAGGACAAACAAGTGAGCGTAGACATTCTTGGAATTGCGCCGGCAGGAAAAGCGGGCACCGAGACGAAAGGAAATGTTCCGCACGGTGGGCAAGAGCTTTCGACAACGTTTGCGGTGGGAGAAGAGGCGGAAGTAGCGGGGCCACGGGGAGTAGAGGGAAATGCAAAGGCGATTACGGCACCGCTGGGGCGCGTGGATGCTGCGGTGCGGCGCGGCGACGATGTGAATGTCGAGGTCGTGGTTCGAACGCGGAATGTGGGGCATTTCTTTCCGGGTGGGACGGTGGATGCGTTTGAAGTGTGGCTGGAGTTGCAAGCGACGGATGAGAAGGGGCAGACGATTTTCTGGAGCGGGCGCGTTGGGGATGGCGGCAAGGGGCAGGTGGATGAGGGCGCACATTTTTACCGTTCGCGGCAGATTGACGGGCACGGGAATGTGATCAATAAGCGAAATGCCTGGTCGACGCGGGCGGTGGTGTACGTGCATTTGATTCCGCCAGGCGCGGCGGATACGGTGCACTACCGTTTGCATGTGCCGGAGAATTGCGGCGAGAAGATTACGCTGCATGCGAAGTTGAACTACCGGAAATTTATGTGGTTCAACAACCAGTTTTCGTACGCGGGCGTGGAAGATGCGAGCGCGGCGAAAGCGGACGTAACGCCGAACTACGACGATAGGAAGTGGGCATTCAACGGCGATACGAGCGGCGTGGCGGGAAAATTAAAAGAGGTGCCAACGCTTCCGATTACGGTGGTGGCGCAGGACACGAAGGACTTGCGCGTGATTGGGAAGAAAGAGCCAGCGCCAGGGCCGCAAGTTGTGACGTTGAAAGAAGATTGGATGCGATGGAACGATTACGGAATTGGATTGTTTTTGCAGGGCGACTTGCGGAATGCAGGGATGGCGTTTGAGAAAGTGACGCAAGCGGATCCGCAGAATCCGGATGGGTGGGTAAATATGGGGCGCGTGCGGGCGCAGGAAGGCGACAATGCCGGCGCGGTGCAGGTGCTGGACAAGGCGTTGGCGTTAAAGCCGGGACTGGCGCGTGCGAATTATTTTTATGCGCGCGTGTTGAAAGAGGATGGGAAGTACGACGAGGCGATCGCGAAATTGCAGAGCGTGCTGCAGCAATATCCGCGGGACCGCGTGGTTTGGAATGAGCTGGGGCGCATTTACTTTTTGCAGAAGAAATATGCGGAGGCGGCGAAAGCGTTTCAATCGACGCTGACGATCGATCCAGAAGACTTGCAGGCGCATTACAATTTGATGCTTTGTTACAACGGGCTGGGCGATGATGCGCGTGCGGAACAGCATAAGGCTCGGTATTTGCGGTACAAGGCGGACGAATCGGCACAGGCGTTGACGGGACCGTACCGGCAAGCGCATCTGGAAGATAACAATGAGCGGCAGATGGTGCATGAGCATGGGTCGGCGGCGTTGAGTGAGGCACCAAGGGCCGCGGCGAAGAAGAGTCCCGCGAAAGCGCAGGGGAAGAGTGCGGCGGCGGGCGCGGGAGCAGGCGGCGGGCAGTAGCGATTAAGCGGGAAAATTTCGGGGGCTAACGAATGACTTGGATCAAGACGGTCAGCATGGAGGAAGATCCGCGCGTGAAAGCGGCGATTGAGGCGCAACGCGCGATTTATCCGCTGGAATATGCGATGCCGGTTCCGAGCGTGGATCGCGGGCCGGGGGCGAGTATTACCGCTTCGCATTCGCTGATTCCAGATGCGTTGTACCACGCGTTCAGCGCGTTTGGCGCGATGATGGCAGCGGATTTGCCGTTGAAGCGGCATCAGCATGAATTGATCGCGGCCATGGTCTCGATCACGAACCGGTGCCACTATTGAATAGAATCTCACGCAGAGTTTCTGCGTAGGGTGACGTTGGACGAAGGGATGGTTGAAGCGCTGCGACGGGACTACACGACGGCGCCGATCAGCGAGCAAGACCGCGTGATGCTGGACTACGTGGTGAAGTTGACGAAGGACGCGACGAAGTGCAGTCCGAAGGATCATGAAGGGCTGCGTCGCGTGGGATTCGACGATAAAGGGATTTTGCAAATTACGCTGATCGCGGCGTGGTTCAACTATATCAATCGCGTGGCGGATGGGTTGGGTGTTGGACGCGATGAAATTTCGGGGAAACCGTGAAGAAGACTTGGGTTGCCGTAATTGCTCCGGTTCTGATTGTTTTTTCCTTAAATGCTCAGATGCAGACACCGGCGGCGAAGGGGCCGGCGGAATTTCGCGACGTGACGGCGGCCGCAGGGATTAAGTTTGTTCACAACAATGGCGCCTACGGGAAGAAATATTTGCCGGAGACGCTGGGCCCGGGCGTGGCGTTCATCGATTATGACAACGACGGTTGGCCGGATATTTTTTTGGTGAATGGGACGGATTGGCCGGGGCACGCTGGCAAGCGCTCGACGCCGAAGCTTTATCATAACAATCACGATGGGACGTTTACGGATGTGACGCACAAGGCGGGGCTCGAAGTGGAAATGTTCGGGCTCGGCGTGACCGTGGGCGATTATGACAACGATGGATATGACGATTTGTTTGTGACGGCGTACGGGCAGAGCCACTTGTTTCACAACAACGGGAACGGAACGTTTACGGACGTTACGCAGAAGGCGGGATTTGGCGGCGTGAAGGAGTTCAGCACGAGCGCGGCGTGGGTGGACTACGACAAGGACGGGCGGCTGGATTTGGTGGTGGCGAATTATGTGACGTGGTCGCCGGAGGCGGATCTTTATTGCACGATGGATGGGAAGAGCAAATCGTATTGCACGCCGGAGTCGTACAAGGGTGCGTCGATTCGGCTATGGCACAACAACGGCGATGGGACGTTTTCGGATGTGACGAAGCAGGCTGGGCTTTACGAGCCGACATCGAAGACGCTGGGGATTGCGATATTGGATTTTGACAACGATGGATGGCCGGACATTTTGATTTCGAACGACACGCAGCCGAACAAGCTTTACCGGAACAATGGGAATGGGACGTTTACGGAGAAGGCGGTGGTGGCGGGCGTGGCGTTCAGCGAAGACGGTGTGGCGCGCGCGGGGATGGGAGTGGACACGGCGGACTACGACCGCAGCGGGAATACCAGCCTGATGATCACGAATTTTTCGAACCAGATGATTTCGCTCTATCACAATGAAGGGCGCGGATTGTTTGTGGATGAAGCGCCACGGTCGGAAGTGGGGCGCGCTTCCCTGCTGACGCTGGGATTTGGGTGCTTCTTCTTCGATTACGATCTGGATGGGTGGCCGGATATTTTGGTGGTGAATGGGCATATCGATCCGGACATTCAAAAAGTGCAGGCGAATGTGAAGTATGCGGAGCCGCCGCATCTGTTCCGGAATTTGGGCAAAGGGAAGTTTGCGGAAGTGACGAAGACGGCGGGAGCGGCGTTTGCCACTGCGCGGGTGGGGCGGTCGGTGGCGTACGCGGACGTTTACGACAATGGGCGATTGGACATTCTGATGTCCACGAATGGCGGGCCGGTTTCGCTGTTTAAGAATGAGGCGGTGGGAACGGCGAATCACAGTTTGCGTGTGAAGTTGATTGGGACGAAGTCGAATCGCGATGGAATTGGCGCCGTGGTGCGCGTAACGACGGCGGAGGGCACGCAGACGCAGATGCTGCGGAGCGGATCGAGTTATTTGTCGGCAAGCGAATTGGTGCTGACGTTCGGCGTGGGCCAGCAGAGCAAAGTGGATTCCGTGGAAATCCGCTGGCCGAGCGGGCAAATAGATAGACTTGCAAATGTAAATGCGGGGCAGACAGTGACCGTAACCGAAGGTAAAGGCCAAACAACTGCGAGACCATTTGGGAAATGAGCAGTCAGAGCTTCAAAGCGCTAGCTTCTGACTTACTAATGAAGTGAGCCTAAATTGTGCGCCGATTCTTCGGAAGGAGACGAGCGCAGCAAAGGTTGCTGATCGTCGAAGCGAGAATCAGCAGAACTGCGTCTCGCCAAAAACTTCTCAGGTGTGACGCGAACTCCGCAAGAAAAGTAGTTGGCACATCGTGTGGTGCGGACAGCCCGGCCCAGGCTCCTCCCAAGAGAAACCCTACGGCCGCCGCTAGCGCGAAGACGTAATTGCGTATCCGAACTAAAGCGGACACGGCGCCAATGATAAATGCAGCCAAAACCGCAATGGCCCGCCATTGGCCGAAGGTGAGATTCTGAAGAATTGGATAGGTGAGCCAAAATCGATACAGGACCGACATCAATACGGTGAAGAGTGATGCTATGCCTAGCTCACGCATGCTGATTCGGTGTATGGAGATTAGACACCACATACGAGATTGTGGACTAGTCGCGCGATCGACGCACAAGGCGGAAAACTTACAACCGGCAGATGAGCAATTCCCTCTCGTAAACCATTTCTTTGGGGAGATGGTCGTGGAGGAGGATGAAGAGCTCCTCGTGTTCGATGACTTCGTGGCGCCAAGCGGCGTTGTTGAAGTCCTGCAGGGCTTCGAATTTTTCGCGCGAGAAGTCGAGGCCTTTCCATTCCATGTCTTCGTAGTGGGGCACCCAGCCAATGGGCGTTTCACTGGCCTGGGCGCGAACGCGAGCGCGGTCCACGATCCATTTTAGGACGCGCATGTTTTCGCTGTAGCCGGGCCAGATGAATTTTCCGTCGGCATCCTTGCGGAACCAATTGACGTGGAAAATGCGCGGCGTGACGGTGAGCGAGCGCTGCATCTTGATCCAATGTCGGAAATAATCGCCCATGTGATAGCCGCAGAACGGAAGCATGGCCATGGGATCGCGGCGGACTTTGCCGATGGTGCCTGCAGCGGCGGCGGTCATTTCCGAGCCCATCGTCGCACCGATGTAGACGCCGG
>Ga0137409_10001269_pt1 | contig 27451 bp, 27 predicted proteins | sample CZODoug1_16funga_FD_122059 | JGI IMG/M metagenome (GOLD analysis project Ga0137409, IMG submission 122059) | Vadose zone soil fungal communities from Angelo Coast Range Reserve, California, USA - CZODoug1_16fungal (Hybrid Assembly) | ecosystem: Environmental > Terrestrial > Soil > Vadose zone...
GGCTGGCTCAAGGCGATGGGCATCACCATCACGCTCGCCACGTCGGACGAGGTTCGAGCCGAGCTGACCGTCGGGCCCGAGCACCTGCAGGGCTACGGCATCGTGCACGGCGGCGTGCACTGCGGCCTCATCGAGTCCCTGGCGTCCATCGGAGCCGCGCTCGTCGCGCTGCCGCGCAACCAGTCTGTCGTCGGCCTCGAGAACAACACGAGCTTCGTGCGGGCCGTGCGCGCGGGAGCGAAACTTCACGCGGTGTCGACCCCCATCACGCGAGGCCGCCGCACCCAGGTCTGGGAGGCGCGGGTCCTCGACGACCAGGAACGGCTGGTCGCGATGGGTCGCGTGCGCCTGCTGTGCCTGGAGCAGGAGCAAGAGCTCGCGGGGGAGCAGGTGAAAGGAGTCCTGCACCCCCCGACGGAGTAGTTCAGCGCGCGGTTGCGTAGCTGAAGATGATCTGGTCGATCAGCCGCTCGACCGGCGCGAGGTCGTCCGTGTACACCTGCCCGTGATAGGGCGATACGCGTAGGCTGCCCTCGGCCATGGCGCTCGTCGCGACGGTGCGCACCAGCGGTTCGCTCACAAGACCCAGGTTGTGTTTGACATCATCGATCGTCACCGGTTCGGTCGAGCCGTACACAAGAGTGTTGGCAAACTCAGGCACGTCAACCAGGAAAACGCTCGGATAAACCGCAGCCATCGTGCTCGCGATCGCGTCCACGAGCCTGTAATCGGTTGCGGTTCGGCCGGCGTTCACCACCGCAACGCCGCCAGGGCTCAAGTGGCTGCGGACCTCGCTGAAGAATTCGCGCGTCGTGAGATGAAACGGGATGTAGGGCTGCCGGTACGCGTCCATGATGATGACGTCGTATCGCCCGGCCTGCGTGTTCAACCAGTAGCGCGCATCGGACGCCACAGCGTGGACGTTGGGCTCGTCGAGATGGAAGAAGCGGTGAGCGACGTCGATGATGTCGGGGTCTATCTCCACGCCGGTGATCTGCAGCTGCTCGCCGTAAGCCGCCGTGTACTGGCGAGCGGCGGTTCCGCCGGCGAGGCCGAGGATGGCGACGCTTTTCGGCTGAGGTTCGCTGGTCTGCGCGGGCTTGAACGCGTCGGCGATCACCATGTAATCCCAAGGTCCGCGCGTCAGCAGGTTCTCCGAGTCGTAGATCGAGTGGACGGCCTGGCCCTCGTTGAGGATGAGCTCTGTTTTCGTCCCGACCTGCACGACCTGGATGTAGTGATAGGCGGACTCCTTTTCGTAGAGCAGCCTGCCGGCCTCGGGCGGCTTGATGCCGGCTGGAAGCAGGACCCACGCGAGGATGACCGCGATGGCGAACGCCGCATAGAGGCGGCGCCGCGGCCAGAGCCCGACCACGGACACGAGCACGAGCGCAAGGCCGAAACCCTCGAGCGTCGGTCGGGTCCCGAAGGTCGGTATGAACCAGAAGACCGGCAGGAACGTGCCGAGGATGCTGCCCGCCGTGGACAGCGCGTAGACGCGGCCTGCCGTGTTGCCTCCCGTCTCGACGTCTTTCAAAAGCAGGCGGATCGCGAACGGGCTCACGCACCCGAGCAGGACGATCGGAGCTGCGAAGAGCAGCACGACGGCGAGCAACGTGCCGGCCACCAGGCCGACGCTCAGCTCCTTGAATCCCTGCTGCGACGCGAGGAGGATCGGGTAGCTGACGAGCGGTATCAGGCCGATCCACAGGCCCGCCCACGCCGTGAGCTGGTAGAGGACCTCGGCGCGCGGGTGACGATCCGCCAGCCTGCCTCCGATGACGTAGCCGGCGGAAAGATAGATGAGGATGAGCCCGATCAGGACGCCCCACACGTAAAGGCTGGTGCCGAAGTAAGGCGCGAGCAGGCGCGAGGCGCCGAACTCGACGCCTAGCGAGGCCATGCCGGACACGAACACAAGGGGGAGCAGGATCCGCCGGGATGGCGTCAAAGCGTCGTAGAGATTAGCTACTGGCGGGTTTGGGGATCAGCTGGACGAGGCGCGGCCTTGGCAGCCGGTGCCAAGGAGCCGACGAGCACGTGAGGGAGCGCATCGCGTCAGATGCTTGACCGAGCGCGCGCAGGAGGCGACGCCGGCATCAGCGAAGCCCGGCCGACCAGGCCGATGCATCGTCCAGCGCCTCCCCAGACGCGCCAGTAGTTACGGGTTACTGGCCCAGGGGTTGCTCGGCCGCCCACTTGCGAGTTCGCTCGTCCATCGGCACGGGCAGCTGGACGCGGACCTCGGCGTAGAGGTCTCCGGGAGGCCCGCCTTTCGGATCTGGCAGCCCCAGGCCACGAAGGCGGATCTTCGTTCCGTTCTGCGTCTCGGGCGGAACCTTGAACTGGACCTGCCCGCCCTTCAATGAGGGAGCCGCCACCTCTCCGCCGCCGAGAGCGACATGCAGTGGGACAGGGACCGTGACACGAAGGTCCTTCCCCTCTCGGGTGAACACCTGGTCGGGCGCGATCTGGACCCTGGCTCGAAGGCCGGGAACTCGCAAGACCGTTCCCTCCTTCACGCCCGCCGGGACTTTGACCTCCACGCGCCTGCCGCCGGGGAGCTCAACCGTACGGCTGGTCCCGCGGTAAATCTCGGGGAGGCTGACCGTGATCGGCGCTTCGACGTCCATCTCCTGCTGGCGGGACCGCCCGCGGTTGGCCCCGAAGATCGAGCCGAAGATGTCTCCGAATCCGCCCTGGTCGCCGAACAGGTCCTCCATCTCTTCGGGCGAGACCGTGCGGTACTGCACGCTCGGGCCGGCCTCCGGACGGAATCCGCCCGCGCCGCCTCGGGCCCCCGTCTGGGTGGCCCCCGCCGCCTGCGCGCCCGCCCAGTCAGGACCGAACTGGTCGTAGAGCTTCCGCTTCTTGGGATCGTGCAGCACGGCGTGCGCCTCCGAGACCTCCTTGAAGCGCGCTTCGGCCTGCTTGTCGCCTGCGTTCAGGTCCGGGTGGTGCTTGCGTGCAAGCTTGCGAAAGGCAGTCGAGATGTCCTTCTGGCTTGCCGTCCGCGGAACACCCAACACCTCGTAGTAGTCCTTGACCTTTGGCATCTGGACTACTTATTTACCCGCTTCAGGAGGCTGACGAATCCCGGACGGGGCCGGTACCCGAGCTTTTCGTTGATGTGAAGCATCGGGGCATTCTCCGAGTCGTTGTCGGTGTAGACGAAGGGCAATCCACGCTCGGCCGCCTGGGCCAGCGACTGCAGCTTGACCGCCCTTGCGATGCCGCGGCCGCGGTAGTCGCGAGCACAGCACGTGTAGCCCGTCCAGGCGTTGCCGCGAACCGGCGGAACCCGCAGATAGGACATCGCGACCGGACGGTCGCCCGCGAGCGCGATCCACCAGATGTCGTGGGGACGGTCAGGTGCGCTGGCGCGGCGCGTGAAATCCTCCAACCGCTCAGGCAGGATCGGGAAGGTGGTCGGGATGTCCTTGCGGGTCGAGTCGTCGAGCACGTGCAGCTTGGGCAGCGCCAGCGGATCTCTCCAGTCGGCCACGGTCAAGAGCCTGATGCCCGCCTTCGCCACCTCGCTGCGGGCCTCGCTTGCATCGCGCACCAGCTGGTCGCCGCGCTCGCGGAGGTCCAGCTCCCAGACTTTTTCCAGCCGGTCGCGCTCGAAACCGGCTCGCTCGAGCGCCTCGATCACCTCCGGTTGATCCTCCGCCGCGTACGCCTCCAGCTTCAGCGATCCGGTCGCCTCGGCCTCGCCCGCGATCCACCGATAAAGGTGAGTGAGCAGGTCGACGTCGAGGTATGCCAGGTCGAGCGCGACGTCAACCTCGCAGTGCCTCTCAGGGTCCTGGTCCGGCGGTCCGTGCATCCAGTCGAGATAAGCGACCGGCCGAGCGTCGACCTCCGCGATGTACCTGGCCACCGACCAGCCGCGCCGGGTCTTCTCCCATCGATAGCGCGTCACGATCGGGTCCATCGCGTGAAGGGGATATGACGCGGTCATCAAGTCCGCCGCGAGAGGCGCATCGTCAAGGGTCGCAACACGCATGACGGGGTCGCTCATTTCCCAGACTCTAGAGGGATCACTGTAGGCACGATTCCCTCGGGACTCACCTCGAGGAGGCCCACCGACGGCGCCTCGAAGCGCCGTAGGTGGCGCGCCACCTGCAGCCAGCACCACTCGAACCACCCGGGACGTTGCGCAAGCCGCCGCCTCACGCTGGTCGGGTTCCACTGGTGCACGCCGCCGGGGCTGAAGAGCAGCACCCCGTCGATCGTTTCGGCGTGTGCCCGATGGGTGTGGCCGAAGACGATCGCGTCGGAGTTCGGGAACCGGCGACGCAGGTCGCGCGCCAGCCCGGGATGCGGCCTGAAATAGCCGAGGCTCAGCGTCCACAGGAGGGTGTTCGGCTCCTCGAGCCAGCGGCTGCGATTGCCATGAACGATGACGATGCGCTTGCCCTCGACCTCGATCTCTCGGGACGTCGGAAGGTCCAGCGTGCGGTCGTGGTCTCCTCGCACCGCCTCGACGTGCGCGATCCGGCGAAGGGCATCGAGCGTCTCTTTTCCGTCGACGTCTCCGGCGTGAACGATCAGATCGACCCCCTGCAGCACCTCGAAGAGGCGCGCAGGAAGGTGATCGAGGAACTCGGGGCAGTGGGTGTCTGCAACGACGCCGACTCGCTTCATCAGGCGTCTCACAGCTTAACGGGCGCCGCTCTTTGCTATTTTTACTGCAGGACTTGACAAACTGGCAAGGCAGGCGTTCTAATTTGCCGCATGAAGGACCTAAGGCGTGAAATCTTGACCCAGGTGGCAGCCGGCACCATCACCGCGGAAGACGGCGCCGCCCGCCTCGACTCGCTGGAAGCCCCCTCGGCTCCCGCCCCGACGCCTGCTCCCGTGGCCGCCGGGCTCAAGGGGCGGCACGTGAAGGTGCTGTCCCAGTTCGGGAGCGCCGAGATCGTCGGCGATCCAAGCGTCGCGTTCGCCGTCGCCGACGGGCCCCACCGCGCGCGCCAGGACGGCGACACGATGGTCATCGAGCACCAACCGTTCGACGAAGACGAGAGCTTTGCGTTCGGTCCGGGCGGATCGCGGCCGCGGATCGTCATCAATGGGACGACGATCGCGCGCCGCAGGCTGACCGTGCGGATGAACCCCGACCTGGCGCTGACCGCCGACGTCCAGGCGGGCAACGTTCGGGTGGACGGCGTGCACGGCCCGATCGCCAGCGAGGTGCAGGCCGGCAACTTCAAGGTCTCCGATTTCCGGGGAACGCTCAACCTCATCGTCCAGGCTGGAAACGTCACTGCCAGCGGCCGCCTCGACGGCGGGGTGAGCAAGGTTCGCTGCGAGATGGGCCAGGTCAAGATCAACCTGGAAAAGGGTTCGAGCGTCCGCATCACCGCCCACACGACGATGGGCAAAGTCGCCATCGAGGGCGACGGCGCCGAGCTGGCCGGCGCCGGCCGGTCAGCGCGCGAAGTGACCATCGGGTCGGGCGCAGGCACTCTCGCCATCGACTGCACGATGGGCAGCGTCAAGGTCTCGACGGACTGATGGCGCGCGACCGCAACCGCCGCCCACCACTCAACTGTCCGGTCTGCAACGAGCGACTTGCGCTCACCAGGTTGAGCTGCCCGGCGTGCGACACGGAGCTCTCAGGAGGCTTCGCCACATGCGAGTTCTGCGTGCTGTCCGACGAAGATCGCGACGTGCTCCGCGTGTTCCTGGCGTCGCGTGGAAACATGAAGGAGCTCGAGCGGCACCTCGGCGTCAGTTACCCGACGGCGCGCGCCCGGTTTGACTCGCTGCTCGCCAAGATCGGCATCGACCGGCCGTCGGCCCAACCTTCACCCAACCGGGTTGAGCTGATGGAGCAGGTGGCCCGGGGCGAAATCGATATCGACGAAGCCCTCCGCCGGCTCGACACCAACTAAGAGGAGTCTGCAGATGAACCCGATGGAAGGAGCCGACCACGCCCCCGAGGAGTTCGTCCGTCACCTCGCAGAGCAGCGCGCGCGGATGCAGGAAGCGGACGCGCTGGTCTACTACGCGCACGCGCGAACCGGCTTGCTCGCGCGCTTCCTGCAGCGGATGGCCGACCGCATCGACCCGACCGGCAACGCTCGCCGCGGGATGCGCTGAGATGATTGACGAGCTCGCTCCCCCACCGGCCGTCGCCACGACCCGGCCACGCCCGTGGACGGTGTTCTCGTCGGGACCATTTCGCAAGCTCTGGGTGGGAACGACGCTGTCATTGTTCGGCGACTTCTTCAGCTACATCGCCATGGCATGGCTGGTCCTTCAGCTCACGGGTTCCAGCCTCGCGCTTGGCGCCGTGCTGGTGGTGCAAGCCCTGCCGAGGGCGGTGCTCATGCTCGTGGGAGGCGCGCTCGCCGACCGCCTGTCGGCACGCCTGACCATGCTCGGGTCGATGGGTCTGCGCGCCGTCGTGGTCGCGCCTCTTGCGGTGCTCGTGCTCACCGGTCGAGTGCAGATGTGGGAGGTCTATGCGATCGCGGTGGTCTTCGGCATAGTCGACGCCTTCTTCATGCCGGCTCGCAGCTCGATCCTGCCCAAAGTCGTCGCCGACCACGAGCTCGAGCCGGGGAACGCGGTCATGAACGTGACGGCGCAGGCCTCGGTCGTCCTCGGCCCGGTCTTGGGCGGTCTCATCGTCGCGGGGCTTGGCATCGGTTGGGCCTTCGCCGGGGATGCCGCGTGCTTCGCGCTTGGCTTCCTGTTCATCCTGTGGCTGCCCTCCGCAGCGCGCGTGACTGCGGGCGAGGCGCACCCTGACGGCGGCCTGGGCGGACAGATCGCGGCGGGATTTCGGTACGCCTGGGCAAACCTCGGCATCCGTGTGACCCTGATCGTGATCGCGGTCGTCGATCTCGCCGCCAACGGGGCACTGAGCGTGGGACTTCCCACCCTCGCCCACGGTCGGTTCGCGGCCGGCGCCGCTGGCCTGGGCATCCTGTTCGGCGCCTGGGGAGTTGGCGCGACCGCCGGCGCTCTGGGTGCGGGCTTCGTGCCCCCGCCGAAGCGTTTTGGCTGGCTGATCGTGCTCGTATGCGCGTGGCTTGGGGTCGGCATCGCCGGTGTTGGCCTGGTGCCTTCGCTCGTGCCGGGTGCGCTGCTGATGGGCTTTTCGGGTGTCGGCACGGGAGTCGTCAACACCTACGCCGTGAGCTGGCTGCAGCGCCGAACTGACTCAGCCATGCAGGGACGAGTGATGTCCCTGGTGATGCTGGCGTCGATGGGTCTCACGCCGCTGTCTTACGCAGCGTCAGGTGCAATCGCGGACGTCAACCCGACGCTGCTGTTCCTGATTGCCGGTGGAATGATCCTGCTGTGCGCCGCCGGCACGGCGGCGAGTCGCTCGGTCCGAGAGCTGCGCTAGCGGATCCCGGCCGCGGCCAGCCCGGCGGCGTGAGCGCTGCCGGCGTCTGCTCCGGCGTCCAGCGCGTGCACCGCTGCGGTGGCGAAGGCGTGCGCCTTGTGCTGGTCGAGGTTCAGGTCGATGTTCGCCAGCGAGAACCAGGCGCAGTAGCTCTGACGGTCGGCTGACACCGGCACGGGCGGCCGGGTCATCGCGGCCGTGGCCCACTGCACGGCGGTCGCCACGTCCTTGCCGCTCGACAACGCCTGGAACGCACCCTGCGCGGCTGCGTGACACGCGCTCGCCGGCGCTCCACCGCGTTTGGCCCACGAGAACCACTCGGCGTAAGAGCGGTCTTCCGGGGTCGGGACGACTTTCGCCTGGCCGGCCTTTTGCCTCTGCTCGACGACCTCCCACGTGCTCTTGCTGGAGGCGGTCGCCGGCTGTGGTGCGGTCGGCGGCTGTGGTTTCGGCGCGGCGGGCGGCTGGGCAGCCGGCGGTGCCTTGGGTGCGGGAGGCGGCTCTGAGGCAGAAGGTGCAGGTTGAGGCTGCTTAGGGGTGGGCTGCGCGGGCGCCGGGTTCCATTCTTCGGTGTGGGTGGAACCGATGTGGACTCGGGGCGCCCAGGCCGGGATCGGCACTGCAGCGGGCCACTCGACCGATGGATCTGAGTACGGCTTTTCCGGGGCCGCGGGCTGCGCCGGCGGTTCAGGTTTCGGCGCGGGAGTTGGTGGCGTAGCAGTCGCCGGCGCCGGTGGCAGGGTCGGCGCGGTCACGGGTGGTTCGGTTGTGGCCGGCGGTTTGGTGGCAGGCGGGGGCACGGTTGCGGCCGGCGGCGTGATCACCTCCGGTGGCGTGGTCGCAGCCGGCGTCGCGGTTTTTGCCGGAGGCACGGTTTTTGCCGGAGGCACCGTCGGCGCGCCGGTTGGTGGGGTGCTTGTCGCCGGTGGCCGCGTCTTCAGCTCTCGCGCCTGGGCCGCGAACGGCGGCGCGGCCGGTGGCGCCTGAGCAACATCGAACGAGTCCCTCCAGCTGTTGACCGGCTCCGCCTCGGGAATCGTCTCGGGCTCGGGCAGGTCGCTGTGGATGGTGGACGAGGGCGGCCAGGCGGGCATCGTGTGCTCGGTCGGCGGATCGGGCGGCCAGATGTCCGTGGCAGCGGGGATCACTTCAACCGGAGGCGCCGCGTCGTTGATCGAAGGGGTCTGCGTTGACTCGGCGATTCCGCTCGCGCCGCTCGCGGGCGCCGACGTCTCGTCGAGCGGTGCCGGCACGGTCTGGGCCCAGGTCGGAACGGGCTTCTGCATCGGCACCGCCTGCTTCGGGTCGCTGCCCGGCTCGGTCTCAGCCTCGCTCTCGCTGGGCCGCGTCTCGGTATGAGCCCACTCAGGATCGCTCTCCTTCTGCATGGGCAGCGCGGGCAAGGGATCGGCCTCCGAGGCCGTGTCGGTGGCGGACTGGGGTGCGCCATCGTCCACTGCTGGTGTTACAGGAACGGTTCGGGCCCACACCGGGGTCGTCTCATGCGTGGGTACAGCCGGAACCAGCTCCTCCGGTGGGTTGGTCGATACCTCCGGTGGGTTGGTCGATACCTCCGGTGGGTTGGTCGATACCTCCGGTGGGTTGGTCGATTCCTCCGGCGGGTTGGTCGATTCCTCCGGCGGGTTGGTCGATTCCTCCGGCGGGCTGGTCGATTCCTGCGGGTCCTCCGACTGTGTTTCCAACTCGATCGTCAGTCTAGCTTTGCAATAACGAGTTGTAACCGAGCTTCAGGCGAATACGTTGGTCAGGGCGTCCTCTGGAACGGGGTCCGGCTGCTGCTCCGCCCAGTCGGCGGCGTCCGACGCCTCTTTGTCGCACGCCGCCTGCACCTTCGCCGCGTCCTCAGCGGTGATCCAGCGCTGGTCGACCAGCCAGGCGACGAAGCGGACGATGGGGTCGTGCTCGGACGCGTCCGCGATCTCCTCTTTGGTGCGGTACTTGAGGTGGTTGTCTTCGGAAGTGTGCGAATTCATGCGCCAGATCTTGGCGTCGATCAAAGTCGGACCCTCTCCCCTCCTCGCCCGGTCGACCGCCTCCCGGCAGACCGCGTAGGAGGCGGGGACGTCGGTGCCGTCCACCGTGACGCCGGGTATGCCGTAGCCGGCGGCCCGATCGCCGACGTCCGGGTTCGCCATCTGCAGGCGGATCGGCACGGAGATCGCGTAGCTGTTGTTCTCGCAGACGAAAACGACCGGCAGGCGGTGCACCGCCGCGAAGTTGACCCCTTCGTGGAAGTCGCCCTGGCTGGTGGCGCCGTCCCCGAAGGTGCAGAGTACGACCGTGCTTTCTCCCTTCAGCTTGGCGGCGTATGCGATGCCCGACGCCTTGGGAACCCAGCTGGCGACGACCTGGGAGACCGGGGCGATCTTGAGCGCCCGGTAGCTGTAGCACCCGCCGGGAATGTTGCGTCCCGCCGAAAGCGGGTCGCCGGCCTTGGCGAACACGGCGAGCATCCATTCCTTCATCGTCAACCCGCGCACGATCGAGTTGGCGAGTCCGCGGTAGTGAGGGACCAGCCAGTCGTCCGCTCCGAGCGCGGCCGTCGACGCGACCTGGATGCCCTCGTGCCCGCGGCTGGAGCCGACGAACGGCGCGCGGCCCTGCTTGACCAGGATGTGCATGCGGTCGTCAAGCGCCTTGGCCATGCACATCCAGCGATGCAGCTGGAGGTACTCCTCTTTGGTCGCCGTGTGGTTGCGGGTCGTGGTGGCCATCAGTCCTTCTTGTCGTCTTTGAGCGCGCGGGCGATGTCCACCACCTCTTCGGCGGTGAGGCCCATGCGGTTCAGGTGATCGTAGTACCGGCGGTTGAAATCTGAGAAGTCACTGCGCTCAGCTCGCTCTTCCCGGATGCGCTTGACCTCGGCCAGCACCGCCGCCACGAGCTCCGGATCAGGCCGGATGCTCGCGTGCCGCAGCGCCTGCTCGATCACGAGCGCGCCGGAGTGCTTGCCGTAGACGTAGGCGACCTCCGCTCCGAGGTCGGAAGGGGGGATGAACTGGTAGATCGCTGGATGGATGAGCATGCCCGCAGTGTGGATCCCGGACTCATGGCTGAAGACGTTGAGCCCGATGCCGGGCTCGGTGGGCTGAACCGGAATCCCGCTGATCTTCTCGAGGTGCCGCGCGAGAGCCCGCAGCTTGTCGTACTGGAAGCCGGGAATCTCGATGCCGAACAGGTAGCGGAGCTGCAGCAGCACCTGGTGCATCGGAGCGTTGCCTGTCCGCTCGCCGATGCCGTTGACGCTCGTGGTGAAGACCTCCGCACCGGAGCCCAGCGCCATCACCGTGTTCCAGGCGCCCAGCCCGAGGTCGTTGTGGAAGTGCACCACCAGCGGCGCGTCGGGCGCGGCGGCCTTGATCGCGGGGATGTATTCGCGCACCGCAAACGGCGAGTAGCAGCCAACCGTGTCGGGCGTCGAAGGGCGCGTCCCGCCGGCCTTCAGTCCTTCGCGGTGGATCTGGGCGATGTAGTCGACGTCGGCGCGGCTCCCGTCCTCGCCGCCGAACTCGATCGACTTCGCGCCCTGCTCCCGCGCGTACTTGATCGCCTCACACATCATGCGTAGGTTCGCCTCGCGATAGTGCGAGACCGGCAGCTCGAGCCATTCGGATTCCGGGATCCCGTCGCGGTGCAGCAGCGTCTTGCCGAGCTTGTACTTGACGTGCAGGTCGGAGGCCGACGTGAAGATGAAGTAGGTCACCTCGTCGCGCTTGTAGCCGAGCCCGTCGATCACGCCCATGGTCGCGTCGATGTCGCCCTTGGTCGAGCGCATCATGCACACGACCTCGAGGTCGGCCCTCAGCTCGCCGCGCTTGCGACCTTCGAGGATGAGCCTCAGCGTCTCGCGCTCGCCTTCCGAGACAGACGGAAAACCCACGTCCATGATGTGGACGCCGATCTCGGAGAGCATTCGTGCGAGCTGGTACTTGTCCTTCGGCGTGATCGCAACGCCCGGCATCTGCTCGCCGTCGCGCAGGGTGTCGTCGTAGACGCGGATCTTGTCTGACGGCGGGAACTTCAGGTCGTGACTGAAATGCGTGGGGTCGCGGGCGAGCTCCGCGAGAGGCTCTTGCAGCTCTACCGGCTTGATTTCATCCACGCGCTGCCGCGACGCGCCGCTTTTCCTCGAGGCGCTTGCGCACCCAGGGCACGAGCCCGCCCATGCGGAGCAGCTCGTTCATGAACTGGGGAAATGCTTCGGAGCGGTACTCGTCGCCCTTGGTGAAGTTGCGCACTATGCCTTCCTCGAGGTCGACCTCGAGCTCGTCGCCCTCGTCGACGCCTTCGGCGGCCTGCGGTGACTGAAGGATGGGGTAGCCCATGTTGATGGCATTGCGAAAGAAGATTCGCGCGTAAGAGTCGGCGATCACCAGCGAGATGCCCGCACCGCGGATCGCCACCGGCGCGATCTCGCGGGAGGAGCCGCAGCCGAAGTTGGAGCCGGCCACCAGGATGTCCCCCTGGCTCACGCCGGCCGACCATCCCTCGCGGCCGGGCACGCCCTCCATCGCGTGCTTGCCGAGCTCCTTCTCGTCCAGCGAATAGATGGCGTACTTCGCCGGGATGATCTGGTCGGTGTCGATGTTCACGCCGAACTTCCACGCCCGGCCGCGAATCACCTTGGGGAGAGTCATGGGCACCCTCCCCCCCTCGGGGGGAGGGCCGGGGAGAGGGGCTTAAGCTGGCTCACACTATTCCCGCCGGCATCTTCGCCAGCACCTCGCGTGGATGCGTGATCACGCCAGTCACGGCGCTCGCCGCGGCGACGGCCGGGTTGGAGAGGTAGACGAGCGCTTTCGGGTGACCCATGCGGCCAGGGAAGTTCCGGTTGGTCGTGCTCAGGCAGACCTCCCCCTCACCGAGCACACCCATGTGTCCACCTAGGCACGCGCCACATGTCGCCGTGGTCCAGGCTGCTCCGCTGGCAAGAAAGATTCCGATGAGACCTTCCTTCTCGGCCTGGATCGCGACCTGGTGGGATGAGGGGGTGATGATCAACCGCACTCCGGGCGCAACCTTGTGCCCGTCGAGCACTGCGGCCGCCCGCCGCAGGTCGGTGATCCGCGAGTTCGTGCACGAGCCGATGAAGACCTGGTCGAGCCGGGTGCCTTCCACCTCGGACAGCGGCGAGTAGTTGTCCGGCGACATCGGCCTGGCGACACCCAGCTCCACCTTCTCTGCGTCGAACTCGAAGACCTTCTCGTACTCGGCCTCAGGATCGGAGGAAACAGGTGTGTACTGCCGCTTGGCGCGACCGTCGAGGTACTCCTTGGTGACCTCGTCGAACTCCATGATTCCGTTCTTGGCGCCGGCCTCGATCGCCATGTTGGTCATCGTGAGGCGCGCTTCCATGTCGATGTGGCGCAGCGCCTCGCCGGTGTGCTCCATCGCCTTTGAGCGAGCGCCGTCGACGCCGATCTGGCCGATCACGTACAGGATCAGGTCCTTCGCCTCGACCCATTCCTTGAGGCGGTTGTGATAGACGAACTTCAGCGTTTCCGGGACTCGGAACCACAGCTCGCCGAGCGCCAGGACGCAGGCGAGGTCGGTCGAGCCGATGCCGGTGGCGAAGTTGTTGAGCGCGCCATACGTGCAGCTGTGCGAGTCGGCGCCGACGACCAGCTCGCCCGGGAGCACCAGCCCGTTCTCGGGCAGCACCGTGTGGCAGATGCCTCCCTGGCCGACCTCGAAATACCACTTCACGCCCATGTCGCGGGAGAACTCGCGCGTGAGCCGGCCGAGGGTCGCGCTGGCCGCGTCCTTGGCGGGTTGGAAGTGGTCCTGAGTGACGGCGACGCGATCGGGGTCCCAAATCTTGTCCGCCCCCATCTGCTCGCGCATGATCCTGCCGGCGGGCGGGATGGTGAGGTCGTGGCCCATGGCGAAGTCCACCTTGGCCAGGACCAGGTCGCCCGGGCGCACGCTTTCGCGCCCCGCTCCGCGGGCGAGGATCTTCTCGGTCATCGTCATGCCCATCAGCTAATCCCTCAGCCTTTTCGCGACCGCGTCGCCACATTCACCTGTCGACAGGTTTCCGCCGAGGTCGCGCGTGCACTCGCCCGCGCGGATGGCCGATTCGACCGCACCCTCGATCGCGTCTGCCATGTCCTTGTTACCCAGGTGTCTGACCATCATAGATGCGCTCAGGATCGCCCCGATCGGGTTGACGATCCCGCGTCCGGCGATGTCCGGAGCAGTTCCATGGACGGGCTCGAAGAGGCCCCGCTTGGTTTCGGGATTGATGTTTCCGGATGGCGCCACACCCATGCCGCCGATGAGCTCGGCGGTGAGGTCGGAGAGGATGTCGCCGAAGAGGTTGCCCGTGACGATCACGTCGAACTGACTCGGGTTCTTGACCAGCTGCATCGCGGCCGCGTCGACAAACAGGTGACGGGTCTTCAGCTTCGGATGCTTGGCCGCGATGGCCTTCCAGCGTTCCTGCCACAGGGCGCCTGCATAGGTCATGGCGTTGGACTTGTCGACCATGACCACCTCTTTCTTGGCGGCCCCGAAGGCGTACTCGAGGATGCGTGTCACCCCGGTGTACGTGTTGAGGTCTTCCTGGATCGCGACCTCGTGCTCGGTGCCTTTCTTGAAACGGCCACCCAGCCCCACGTACAGGCCCTCGGTGTTCTCACGCACGACGAGCAGATCGACAGGGCGTCGATCCTCGCGGCGCAACGGAGAGAGCCTGTCGTCGTAGAGCTTTGCCGGGCGCAGGTTGACGTACAGGTCGAGCTCAAAGCGCAGCCTCAGCAGCACGCCGGCCAGATAGTCGGCTTCCGGCACTCGGGGATCGCCGACGGCTCCGAAGAGGATCGCGTCGGCCCGCTCGAGCTGAGACCAGACCTCAGCGGGTATGGCGACCTTCGTCCGCAGGTAGGCGTCAGCGTTGACGTCGAACTGCTCGTACTCGAAGCGTGCGCCCGCCGCAGTGAGCACCTTGATCGCCTCGGGCACGACCTCTTTGCCCGCGCCGTCGCAGGGCAGGACCGCGATGTGCTTCGTCACTAGGCCTGCGCCGTTTCGCGAGCTGGCTCGCGGAGCTTGTAGCGCTGGATCTTTCCGGTCACGGTCTTGGGCAGCTCGGGCACGAACTCGATCATGTGCGGATACTGGAAGCGCTGCAGGCGGCTCTTGCAATGCTCCTGGAGCTCCGCCACCAGCGCATCGTTTGGCGTGGCGCCACCTTTGGTGATCACGAAGGCTTTGATCTTCGTGAACCCCTCGATCGCGATCCCGACCACCGCGCTCTCGGCGACCGCTGGGTGCTCCATGAGCGCGGACTCGATCTCGATCGGAGAAACCCAAAGGCCGCTCACCTTGATCATGTCGTCGGAACGACCCTCGTACCAGTAAAAGCCGTCCTCGTCGACACGGTACCGGTCGCCGCTGAAGAACCATTCGCCGAGCACCGAGCGCTTGGTCTTCTCGTGCTGCGCCCAGTAGAGCGCGAGCGCGCTGTCGCCTTTCACGTAGAGGTCGCCCGCATCGCCGGGCTTGACGGGGCTGCCCAGGTCGTCGAGGATCTTCAGCTCGTAGCCGGGGACGGGCTTCCCGCTCGAGCCGGCCCGCACCTCGTCGAGCCGATTGGAGCAGTAGATGTGCAGCATCTCGGTCGACCCGACGCCGTCGAGGATGGTGAGTCCGAAAGCGTCTTTCCATCGCCGCCAGACCTCGGCGGGCAGCGCCTCGGCCGCGGCCACGCAGTGGCGAATCGACGAGAGGTCGCGCTCTTTGGCGCCTTCGAAGTTGAGGATCGCGTTGTAGAGGGTCGGGGCAGAGAAGAAGAGCGTCGGGCGGCGCTTCTCGATCGTGTCGAGCACCGTCGCCGGGGTGTTGCGCCCGGCGTGGAGCACGGTCGACGCCCCCACCCAGTAAGGCATGGTGAGGTTGTTGCCGAACCCGTATGCATGGAACAGGCCGGTGGTCGAGAAAGTGACGTCGTGCTCGGTGATGCCGAGCACCTGCTCCCCGTACGTGACGCACGTGTAAGGAATGTCGTGCTGGAGGTGCACGACTGCCTTCGGCTTGCCGGTCGAGCCCGAGCTGTAGAGCCAGAAGGCCATGTCATCTTTGCGCGTTGGCGCGGGTGCTATTTCGGGGCCGGGCGCGATCTGGTCGGCCCGCAGCAGTCGTGGAGCGCCGGTCGCTCGGGCCACGGCCGGCTTCAGCTTCTCTTCGGTGTTGGCGTCCACGACCACAACCCTGGCGAGCGAGTCGTCGATGAAGTGGTCGTAGTCCTCGCTGCGTTGAAGCAGAGGGTTGACGGGCACAGGGACCGCGCCCATGCGAATCGCGCCGAGAAAAACGGCAACCCATCCCGGGCTGTCGTAGCCGGCGATGAGGACGCGTTCCTCGCGCCTCACGCCGAGGTCGTGGAGCTGGTGCGCGGCCCCGCAAGCCAGCTCGAAAAGCTCACCGTAGGTGACGTCGGCGGCGGCCGAGGCGATCGCGAGCTTGTTCGCGCGGCCCGCGTTGAGGTTGCGATCGAGAAGATCGGCGCCGACGTTGTAGCGCTCCGGCAGCTCCATCCCCGGTCAGTGTAGTTTCGGGCGATGGGAGGCGGCCGGCTGACGCTGGTGTACGACGGTGAGTGCGAGTTCTGCAGCCGGCTGGCCCGGTGGGTCCAGACGCACGACCGGCGGGGGCGGGTCGTCGTGCGGCCGAACCAGGAGCCGGGTCTGATCTCGTCGCTGGGGCTCACGCGGGCGGAGGTGGATCGAGCGTCGTGGGTGGTCGAGCCGGGCGGGCGGAGGTTTGAAGGGGCGGCGGGCATCAGCCGGGTGCTGAGAGAGCTGGGCGGCGGGTGGTCTGTGCTGGGGTCGCTGTACCTGGTGCCGCCGGTGGGCTGGGTGGAGGAGAGGTATTACCAGAGGGTGGCCCGGCGGCGGAAGTGGGGTTAGGTGGGCGACATTGATACCCGCATAGGACTGTTGCATGCGGGTATGGGCCCGCGCCGATGCCCGCATCGGACAGTGGTATGCGGGTTTGGATTCGTTTCGGCCGAGACTGAGGTCTGGGCTCAACCCTTACTGCCTGACTACTGCGGCGGCTCCTTTGCGCAGCACGAACTTCTGGATCTTGCCTGTTGCCGTCTTCGGCAGCTCAGCCACGAACTTAACGCTGTGCGGCGCCTTGAAATGGGCCAGGCGCTCGCGCGTGTGAGCGATCAGCTCCGCCTCCGTCGCGCTAGCCCCGGGTTTTAGCACCACGTACGCGTGAGGCGCCTCGCCCCATTTCTCATGAGGCAGCCCGACGATCGCCGCCTCCTGCACCGCCGGGTGGCGCAACAGCACACCTTCCACCTCGAGTGACGAGATGTTCTCTCCCCCGCTGATGATCACGTCCTTGATCCGGTCCCGAATCTCGATGTAACCGTCGGGGTGAAGCACAGCCGCATCGCCCGTGTGGAACCACCCGTCTCCCATCACCTTCTCAGTCGCCTCGGGGTCGTTGTAGTACCCCTTCATGATCACGTTGCCCCGCGCGACGATCTCCCCCAAAGACTGCCCGTCCGCCGGCACGTCCTTCCCTTCGCCGTCCACGACCCGCAGCTCGCCTGACGTGATCAGCTCGACTCCCGTGCGAGCCTTGATCACACCCCTTTCCGTGGCGCCGAGCTTCTTGTGCTCTGGTCGAGGCTCACAGATGGTGATGAAGGGAGCGGTCTCCGTCAGCCCGTAGACCTGCGTGACCTCCCACCCCAGGTCTCCTTCCATGCGCTCGATCGTCGCGGCGGCCGGCGCCGCTCCAGCGGTGATGACCTGCACCCCGCCGGGCACCTCGCCCCTCACATCCGAGGAGGCGTTGGCGAGGGCGATCAGGATTGTCGGCGCGGCGCACATCCAGCCCACCTTCTCCCGACGGATCAGGTCGAACACCCGAGCCGGCTCCACCTTCGGCAGGCAGATGTGCGTGCCGCCGACCGCCGTGATGATCCACACAAAGGTCCATCCGTTGGCGTGGAACATCGGCAGCGTCCACAGGTAGCGGTCGCCGACGGTGATGTGGAAGTGGACGAGGGTGCCGACGGCGTTGGCCCACGCGTTCCGGTGCGTGATCATCACGCCCTTCGGCTTGGCCGTCGTGCCGCTGGTGTAGTTGATGGTCAACAGATCGGTCTCGGTGATGTCCGGCCGCTTGAAGTCCGGTTTTGCAGATGCCAGAGCAGCGTCGTACTCCAGCCACCCTTTCCGGCCGCCCGCGCTGCCCAGGGCAACGAACCGCTCCACGCCCCCCAGCTGGGAGCGGACCCCGTCGATCGCATCCAGGTAGTCCGGGTGGACGCACAGCACCTCCGCGCCTGAGTGCGTGGTGATGTAGACGAAGTCTTCTGCCGTCAGGCGGTAGTTGATTGGCACGAGCACCGCCCCGATCTGGGGCACCGCATAGAACGACTCGAGCTGCTCGTGAGTGTTCGGCGCGATGTAGGCGACCCGGTCGCCCTTCTTCACCCCCATCCCCTGCAGCGCCGCGGACCAGCGGTCGCAGCGCGAGAAGAACTGCTCGTACGTCAGGCGCAGCTCCCCGTCGACCACCGCCTCGCGGTCCCCGTACAGCTTGCGTGCCCGGCGCGCGAACTCGAGCGGTGTCTGCGGAGTTTCCATCGCGCCTCCTACCCTTTGATCACGGGTTGAGCATCAGGGCGAAGTCGGCATTCTTGATGCCGCCCACAAATGCGCTGTGCGCTTTCGGCTCGAGCTCGACCGACCGCTCATAGACGAACGCGTATACGTTGTCGATGTTCCAGTCGCCATAACCCTGGATGCGGAGACCATAACGCAAGCCTTCGTCCTTCAGGCCCCGCTGGTACACGTCCGTGGCCCGGGCATAGATCGCCTTGAGAATCTCGAGCTGCATCGACAGCTCGGCAATCGTCTTCGCCTCGCCCTCCTCCTCGACCAACTGCTCGACCTGGGTTTCGAGGTCGGCGATCTCCTTCTGGTAGTCGTCCACCCTTCCGGGACGAGTCTACCCCCGCCGTCAGTTGACCAGCGAGTGGGTCGCGACCGCTCCAGCGATCAGGATGGCGATGATGTTGACGACCTTGATCATCGGGTTGATGGCAGGCCCCGCGGTGTCCTTGTTAGGGTCACCGACAGTGTCGCCGGTGACGGCCGCTTTGTGCGCCTCCGACCCTTTGCCCCCGAGGTGGCCTTCCTCGATGTACTTCTTGGCGTTGTCCCAGGCCGCGCCTCCGCTGGTCATCTGAAGGGCCAGGAAAAGCCCCGTCACGATTGCCCCGAGCAGCATGCCGCCGAGGGCTCGCGGGCCGAGGATGAAGCCGACCGCAATCGGCGCGACCACGGGGATGATCCCCGGGAGGATCATCTCGCGCTGAGCGGCGGCGGTGACTATGCGCACGGCGGTGCCGTACTCCGGCTTGCCCGTCCCTTCCATGATCCCCTTGATCTCGCGGAACTGGCGGCGAACCTCCTCGACCACCAGGCCACCGGCGCGGCCCACCGCCAGCATGGCGAGCGAACCGAACAGGAACGGCAGGATGCCGCCGAGAAACAGGCCAACGATGACCACTGGATCCGTCAGCTTGAATTCCTGGGGATGACCAGCTCGTGCGAGCTCCTGTGCATATGACGAGAAGAGAACCAGGGCGGCCAGTCCGGCCGACCCGATCGCGTATCCCTTGGTCACTGCTTTTGTCGTGTTGCCGACCGCGTCGAGCCGGTCAGTGATGGTGCGCACCTCGGGAGGAAGGTTCGCCATCTCTGCGATGCCGCCCGCGTTGTCGGTGATGGGGCCATACGAGTCGATGGCGACGATGATCCCGGTCATGGAAAGCATCGCCACCGCGGCGATCGCGATTCCATACAGGCCGCCCAGCTCGTAGCTGCCCAGGATGCTGGCGCCGATGACGATCACCGGCAGCGCGGTCGCCATCATGCCGATCGCCTGGCCCGCGATGATGTTCGTTGCGTGACCCGTGACGGACGCCTTCGCGATCAGGTGCACGGGCCAGTAAGCGGTCTCGGTGAAGAACTCGGTGATCGCGACGATCAGAACCGTCGTGACGACGCCGATCAACGCCGCGAAGAACAGGTTGTTGGGGTCGCTTACGCCACCACCGGCCAGTAGGTAGCCGTTGACTCGCATGTACTGCGTGACGAAGTAGAAGCCGACAACGGCGACCCCCACCGCGACCAGCAGGCCGGCATAGAGGGCGCCCATGATCCACTTCGGGTTGAAGATCCGGACGAAGAACGTGCCGACGATCGAACCCACGACGCTTACCGCACCCAGCAAGAGCGGGTAGATCACCCAGCCGACCTGGTCCTTGAAAAGCAGCGAGCCCAGGAGCATCGCGGCGATCATCGTGACCGCGTAGGTCTCGAACAGGTCCGCAGCCATGCCGGCGCAGTCGCCGACGTTGTCGCCCACGTTGTCGGCGATCACGGCGGGGTTGCGCGGATCGTCTTCGGGAATGCCGGCCTCTACCTTGCCCACGAGGTCAGCCCCCACGTCGGCCGCCTTCGTGTAGATGCCACCGCCAAGCCGGGCGAACACCGACACGAGGCTGGCGCCGAAGGCCAGGCCAACCATTGCGTCGGGGTCCTTGAAGATGAAGTAGGCGCCTGAGACGCCGAGCAGACCAAGCCCGACGACCATGAAGCCGGTGACGGCCCCGCCGCGGAACGCCACCTGCAGCGCCTTGTCCAGCCCGCCGCGTGCGGCCTCAGCCGTGCGCAGGTTGGAACGAACGGCAATGTTCATGCCCACGTAGCCGGCCGCGGCGGAGAGGACGGCTCCGACGACGAACAGGACGGCGGTCTTCCAGTTGATGAAGAACCAGATCACGATCGCGATGACCACGCCGATGATCGCGATCACTGTGTACTGCCGGTTCAGATAAGCGGAGGCGCCTTCCTGGATCGCGGCCGCGATCTCTCGCATGCGGTCGTTCCCGGTCGGCACGCGCAGGACGAGAAAGATGAGCGCGACGGCGAAGAGCACGGCGGCAAGGCCGCCAGCCACGCCGAACAGAACTGTGTTGGAATCCACTAATCCCTCTCCATTGTCCGCCGCCTAACTGGTGAAAAATTCGCGCGGAGGGCGCTCTTGGACCGGCCCGCCGCGGATCGTTAGGTTAAACGAACCGAGGTTCGGCTATCGGAACAGGCGGCGTCGCCACCACACCATCACACCGGCAAAGACGATCAGTCCGGGCATCAGAAAGATGGTGACAAAGATGATCGTGCTCTGGTCCTGCTGCGTCAGGGTGAGCGGCAGGGCGCGGGCGGGCTTCGGTGGGAGCGAGATCAAAGCATCCTCCCGCGCCAGCCACTGGAAGCTGGCCAGCGCCAGCTCGAGATTGGCGTCGTTGCTGCTCGGCGGAAGGATTCGATTTTCGGCAAACCCGGTGGTGCCGACCATGACGATCCGAGCGCTCTTTCCCCCGGCGGGAACTTCGAGCGTCTCCATCATCACGAACGGTCCAGCCTCATCAGAGGGCTGGCGGCCGACGTCCTGCCGGGGGGTGCTGATGGCGTACGAGCTGCGGGTCGTCGCCCCGATGGCGACCGCCCTGGCCGCCGGATCGGGCACACCTTTGATCGCTGTGGTCTGCGGGAAGAACGATGCGAGGCCCTGGATGTCTCGGGTGATGGGAGAGCTCCCATAGACGAAGACGGCCGGGGTGATCGCGTCGAATGCCCGAGAGGCGTCGGTCTCGACGACGAGCGCGCCGGTGAATGCGAAGCCGTAAGGCTTCAACACCTCGTTCAGCGATGTGGCGGCCGCCGCCGACTCGGGCCACGGGTCTCCCGCGATGAGAAGGCTGCCACCCGCTGCCAGGTAGTCGCCGATGGCTTTGACGCTCGCGGCTGAAAGAGGGACTGACGGTGCGATCAGGACGAGCTCGTCGCAGTCATTCGGGATGACAGCCGCGTCGGTGATGAGCACGTCTTTGGTCTTGAAGTTGTTCCTCTCGATGATGTCGGCCACGGCCGAATAGCCACCCTGGCCGGTGTCGGACCGGCTGCGCCCACCAGCTCCCGCGGCCCAGCACACCACCGGTGTGCGATCTGCTTCGAGCTTGACGAGCGCCGCGGTGAAGTCCTGCTCCGTCTGCAGCGCGAGGGTCAGCAGCTGAGTCTTGCCCCGGTAGTCGAGCACCATGGTGTTCGGTTCGCGGACCGAGTACCTGTGCACGTCGGCCAGGTCTGAGTCAAAGTTCTCGCTCCGGTAGCTGATGCGCGGGCTCTCGGCTTCGTAAAGGGCGACCAGCGATTCCGCCTGCGCCTGGTCGCTGCCCGCGCCCGGCCTGAACAGCCCGATCACAAGCAGGTCGGCGTCCAGTCGCCTGGCCGCGAGCACCGACTGCGGCGCCAGCGTGTTGATGCCGCTGCGCGTCAGGTCCCATGCCTGGGCGCTGCGCGAAACGAGAATGTTCAGCGCGACGAGCGCCGCGAGCACCGCCGTGCTGATCAGCAGGCTGCCGGAGCCCGTCCGCAACCGGCGGCTCACCGCCATCGCCTCGAATCGAGAAGCCTCGTCGTCAGGAACAGCGCCGCCGCGGCGAGGCTCGAGAAGTACACCGTGTCTTTGAGGGTGAGCTGCCCGAGGCTGAACGACTGGAAGCGGTTCGAGGCGCCCAGATACTGGAAGAGGCGGCTCACTGGAGGTTGGGCGAAAAAGCCGAGCAGAGAGCCGGCGTACCACATCAGCAGCAACAGGGCGAGCGCAACGAAAAACGCCACGATCTGGCTTCGCGTCAGGCACGAAGCAAGAACCCCGATCGCTGTGGCGGCGGCTCCGACGAGCACCAGGCCGATGTAGGTCGCGGCGATCAGGCCCAGGTCGAGCGAGGCGAGGTGGCCGGGCACGTAGATGGCGAGCACGACCACGTAGACGAGGGTCGTCGCCAGCAGCAGCACATAGAAGGTAAGGGCCCCGAGCCACTTGCCGGCCGCAACCTCCCAGTCGCGCACAGGCGATGTCAGGAGCAGCTCGAGCGTCCCCCGGCTGCGCTCTTCGGCGAACACCCGCATGGTGATGACCGGGATGAGGATCGGCATCAAAAAGCCGGTCACCACGCCGAAAACGCCGTCCATCGTCGCGGCCTGACCGGCGAGGACCGGGACCACGAAGCCGAACGCAGACGTCAGGACGACGAACAGCGCGGCCACGACCCAGCCCTCCGGAGAGACGAACAGCGCCGTCAGGTCGCGGCGCGCGATGGTGACGACCCTGGTCACGCCGTCTCTTCGGTGGTGAGGTGCAGAAACACGTCTTCGAGGCTCACCGTTCGGGCCTGCAGCTCGCGCAGGCCGAACCCGGCCTCGACCACCACGCGCGCGAGCTCGTCGCGCATGTCAGCCCTCGCCGTTCGGACCACGACCCGCCACAGCCCGCCAACCGCCTCGCTGACCGTGAGCCCATCGACGCCCGGCACTGCGGCGAGGCGGCGCTCGAGCTCTGCGCCGTCGCCGTGGACCACCATCTCGATCTCGCCGCCCAGAGCGCCGGCGACTCGGCGTGCCAGGTTATCCGGCGTGTCGTCCGCGACCAGGCGACCGTGGTTGATGATCAACACCCTCTGGCAGGTGGCGGTCACCTCCGGCAGGATGTGGCTCGAGAGCATCACCGTGTGCTCCTTTCCCAGCGCGGTGATCAGCGCGCGGGTCTCCCGCGTCTGAGCAGGGTCGAGCCCGGCGGTTGGCTCGTCGAGGATCAATACCTCCGGGTCGTGGACGATCGCCTGGGCGAGGCCAACTCGCTGGCGCAGGCCTCGGGAGAGCCGTCCGATCACCTCGTGCCGCCGGCCGGCAAGGCCGCATTTCTCGACCGCCTCATCCACGCGCGCGCGGCGCCTCGCGGCAGGCACGCCTCTCAGCCGGCACATCATGTCGAGGAAGCCCGCGACGCGCATCTCGTTGTAGAGCGGAGTTGTTTCCGGAAGGTAGCCGGCGCGGCGACGCGCTTCCAGCGACTGCTCGACGACGTCGAAGCCGGCCAGGCTCGCCGTACCCGAACCTGGCCCGAGGTAGCCCATGAGGATGCGCATGGTGGTCGACTTGCCCGCTCCGTTCGGACCGAGGAAGCCCAGCACCTGGCCGCGCGGGACGGAGAAGGTCAGATCCTGGATCGCGGGGCGCCCGGCGTACGACCTGCTCAGCCCCTTGACTTCGATCAAAGCCAGAGGAATTGTGACGCCCTAGCCCGTCAGGTCGAAACTGTCCAGACCGCCCGTGGCCGCCGACCACTGCGAGTCGACCCTCGTGACCTGTGCCATTCGCGGACCTCGCTCGGCCGCCTGCCTCAGCCGCTCCAGCTCCGGCCGCCCGCCCTCGGCCACGAACTCCACCGTCCCGTCGTCGCGGTTCCTCACCCAGCCGTGCAGGCCAAGGCGCTGCGCCTCTCGCATCAGGAAGTAGCGAAAACCGACGCCCTGCACATCGCCATGGACCGTGCCATGCAAGCGCTCCACCGGGTGGACAGTACCCCCTCTCCCCCTCGGGGAGAGGGTTGGGGAGAGGGGCTTAAGCTTGCATGGCATGCCAGCGTCAAGCATCGTGGCGATCGGCGACGAGCTGGTTGGCGGCTTCACGCTGGATACGAACTCACACTGGCTCGCCGAACGCCTACGCCTGCTGGGCTTTCCTGTCAAGCGCATCACCGCGATTCGCGACCGCCCCCAGGAGATCGTGGAGCAGGTCCGCCGCGAGCTGGTCGACGACGAGGTGGCGCACATTTTCCTGTCCGGCGGGCTCGGTCCAACTCCTGACGACCGCACCTTCGCGGCGCTCGCCGAGGCCCTCGGCCGCGAGCTGGTCGTGTGGGAGGAGACGCGCGCACGGATCGAGCGCCGCGTCAAGCGGATGCATGAGGCGGGTCTGCTGGAGTCGCCTGAGGTGACCGAAGGCAACCTCCGCATGGCCCGCATCCCGGCCGGACCGGCGCACGTCTTCAAGAACAAGCGCGGCATGGCGCCCGGCGTCATGTACGAGACGAATGGCAAGCGCATCTTCGTGATGCCCGGCGTCCCACTGGAGATGAAGAGCATCTTCACCGAGGAGCTCGAGACCCAATTTCTATCCGAAGGCTCGGCCGCGACCGTCCGCGAGCTCCGCTTCACCTTCGCGATCGAGGCTCGCTTCTACCCATTGATGCGCGAGCTCGAGGAGAGGTTCCCGGACGTATCGGTCGGCTCGTATCCGAACTTCGAGACCAAGGAGCTCGTCATCCGCTGCCTGGGCGCGGATCCGAAACGCGTCCAGGAGGTGATCGAGGTCATACGCCGGCGGTCCGAGCAGCTGGGGATGGTCGCCGAGTCCCGCTAGGTCGCCAGCTTTCGCTCCAGGAGTGAGCGCTCGGCCGGGTTCTTGCACAGCTCCAGCGCGCGCATCCGCGCCACGCGGGCGAGGGCAGGCTCGCCGAGCCGGTCCAGCAGCTCAGCGCGCGTGGAGTGGAACAGGTGGTATCCCGAGAGTGACATGGCGAGGTCATTGACCTCACCCAGGGCAGCTTCTGGGCCGGCGAAGTAGCTCAGCGCTACGGCACGGTTCAGGCGCACTACCGGGTTGTCCGACAGTCCCACGAGAGCGTCGTACAGGACGACGATCTGATGCCAGTCGGTCTCGGTCCAGGATTCAGCCTCGGAGTGAAGCGCCGCGATCGCGGCCTGAATCTGGTACGGACCGCTCACCCGCATCGCGCCCGCTCTGTCAAGCAGCTCGACGCCCTCAGCAATGGCAGCCGCGTCCCACAGACCCCGGACCTGGTCCGGCAGCAGGACCATCTCGCCAGAGGCGTCAAACCTCGCTCGCGAGCGGGCAAGGTTGAGCTTCATCAGGGCGAGCAGCCCGAGCACCTCAGGCTGGTCCGGCATCAGCGTGGCCACCAGCCTGGTCAGCCAGACTGCGTCGTCGGCGAGGTCGCGCCTCATCGCGACCTGGGCTCCACGGCTCAGATAGCCCTCGTTGAACATCAGGTAGAGGACCGAGAGCACCCCATCCAGCCGTTCCGCGATCTCGCCCCCATCGGGCACGCGGTATGGAATGTTCGCGTGGACGATCTTCTGTTTCGCACGAACGATCCTTTGAGCCACGGTGGCCTCCTCGACAAGGAAGGCGCTGGCGATCTCGGCGGTGGTGAATCCGACAACAGCGCGAAGGGTCAGCGCGACCCGCGCCTCTGGGGACAACGCTGGATGGCAGCACGTGAAGAGCAGGCGTAGGCGGTCGTCGGCCTCCGCGGGATCAGACCTCATTTCAGTGCTCTCCAGCAGCTCGAGCTTGTCGCGATATCTCCTGTCCCGCCGCAGGATGTCGATTGCACGGCGCCGCGCCGTGGTCATCAACCATGCACCGGGCTTTTCGGGGATGCCTTGTTCCGGCCATTTTTCGAGCGCTGCCACCAGGCTGTCCTGGACCACCTCCTCCGCAAGGTCGAAGTCGCCGACCAGGCGGACCAGCGCCGCAGTCAGCCGCCCGGCCTCCTCTCGGAAGACCGAAGCGACTGCTGCGCCGGTGGCTGTGCGAGTCCTATGAGCCGTTCGCGTGCTCGATGACCGGCCGAACCTCGACGATCCTTCCATCGCCTCCGCCGGGCCAGGTCTTGGCCATCGCAAGCGCCTCGTCGAGATCCTTCACCTCGACAATCGCAAAACCGCCGATGATCTCCTTTGCCTCGATGAACGGACCGTCCGTCACGACGGGCTTACCGGTCTTGAAACGGACGGTGGTCGAGCTGCTGGGGCCCTGGAGCTCCGCGCCGCCCGTGATGCGGCCGGCCTTGCTGTGCTCCTCGAACCACTGCATCACCTGCCCATATGCCGCGACACGCGTGGCCTCGGGCATCTTGTCCCAGGATTCCTGGTCTTCCATGCTGCCGGCAAACATGAGGACGTACTTCATTCCGATTCTCCATTCGGGGCGGTCTCGAGCGCCGCTTCATCAATACGACGAACAGGCCTCGACGAATTCGACAACTTCAGGAACCCGTGTATTCGGGCTCCTGCTTGGACAGAAAGGACATGATCCCGATCGCCGCGTCCGTGCTGAGCGCCGCGCGCGCGAAGTTGCCCGCCTCGATCTCGAGCGCTTCATCCAGCGGAAGGTCGTACCCGCGGCGCACCGCGTCTTTGATCATGGCGATCGCGAACGTCGCCGCCTTCGCCAGCTTGCCGGCCAGCGCGTCGACCGCGGCCGGGAAGTCGCCTGGCGCGACCGCCGTGTCGACCCAGCCCACCGCCTCCGCCTCGCGCGCCGAGAGTCGCGTCGATTCGAGCAGGTAGCGCATGGCCTTCGCCCTGCCGATGAGGCGCGGAAGGCGCTGCGTTCCGCCGGCGCCAGGAATGATGCCCAGAGCGGATTCGGTCTGCCCGATGCGCGACCGGCCGTCCTCGACCATGACCCGGTAGTCGCAGCACAGAGTCAGCTCGCTTCCCCCACCCAGCGCGTGGCCGTTGATGGCCGCGATCACCGGCTTGGGGCATCGCTCAATCGAAGAGAAGTGTTCGTTGAGCCGCTTCATCATCGAGCCGATCTGGTCGACGGCATCCGGCGCACTGCGATCGATGGTGCCGAGCGCAGTCAGGTCCGCACCAACGCTGAAGTATTTCTCGTACTCGGATGCCAGCACGATCACGCGCACCGACGGGTCTTCGCCAAGGTCTTTGAAGGCGGACGCCAGCTCCACCATCAGGTCCTCGGCGATCGAGTTGTTGCCTTTGCGATGCATGACCACGCGCGCGATCGATCCGTCACGTTTGACGTCGACGCACTCTCCCATCAGGCGGTGAACAGCGGGATGCCGCCTGCCACCTCGATGACAGCGCCGGTGATGTAGCCGGCCTCGTCCGAGCAGAGGAACGCGATGGTGTTCGCGATGTCCTCCGGCTGGCCGAAGCGCTTGAAAACCGTGCGGGCCTTGAAGCGCTCGTAGAGAGGATTCGTGTCGGCAGCCGCCTTACCCGCCTCCGATTCGATGATCCCCGGTGCGATCGCGTTGGACGTGATGTTGTGCCGCCCTCCTTCCAGGGCCGCGGTCTTGGCCAGCCCGATGAGGGCTGCCTTGGTGGACGAGTAGCTCGCCTGG
>Ga0137409_10001270_pt1 | contig 27447 bp, 20 predicted proteins | sample CZODoug1_16funga_FD_122059 | JGI IMG/M metagenome (GOLD analysis project Ga0137409, IMG submission 122059) | Vadose zone soil fungal communities from Angelo Coast Range Reserve, California, USA - CZODoug1_16fungal (Hybrid Assembly) | ecosystem: Environmental > Terrestrial > Soil > Vadose zone...
GCGGGCGCGGAACATCGGGTGGAGAATCGACTACGTTCTCGTGTCGCGGCATTTGCGCGACGCAGTGAAGGGCGCCGAGATCCATCCCACCGTCATGGGCAGCGATCATTGCCCGGTCAGCATCACGCTCGATGCATAACCCCCAGGGCGCGCACTGGCGCGGGCAGCGCCTGGGGGCGGTGCTGTTCGATCTCGACGGCACGCTGTTGGATACCGTGGCCGATATCGCGTTGGCGCTCAACCGGACGATGGTCGAGTATGATTGCAAGCCGCTGGCCGAGGACGAGGTGCGCAGAATGATCGGACGCGGCCCACCGATTCTGATCGAGCGCGCCGCGGCTTCGCAGGGCCGCATCATCGGCGCTTCGGCCCAGGCCGAGATGATGGAGCGCTTCTTTCACCACTATGGCGGGCTCGAGGAATCGAATGAAGACAGTGCACAGCCGTACGCCGGCGCCGCGGAATCGCTCCGCATCCTGCACGATGCGGGACTACGTACCGCGGTGGTCACCAACAAAGAGCATCGCTTTGCCGGCGCGCTGCTCCAGCGGCTTGGCCTCGCGGACTGGGTCGATGTAGTGGTCGGCGGAGATACCTGCGCGCGGCGCAAGCCGGACCCGCAGCCCTTGCTCTTTGCGTGTGAGTCGCTGCACGTGCCGCCGTCCCAGTCCTTGATGGTCGGCGACTCGGTGAACGACGTGCAAGCGGCGCGCGCCGCCGGCATCCCGGTCGTCTGCGTATCGTACGGATACAACGAGGGCCGGGATCCGCGCACATTGGAGTGCGACATGCTCCTTGATTCGTTGACCGAGCTTCCCGCGCTGCTGCAGGTGTCCTGATGCGAAGGGTTCTACTGTTGGCGATGGTCTGTTGCGCGCTACCGGTTGCCGCGGGTGAGCCGCCCAGCCGTTATGGCATCGACGCGCCGGAGCTCGCGCGCCTCGGCGACCACGCGGTAGGGGTCAAGACCCTGCATCTGGTCCAGCATGGACAAATCGACGTGCTGGCTTTCGATGCGGCCAAGGGATCCGCGCCGTTGGCGGATCGCGCGCTGACCGTGGACCTATGGTATCCGGCAAACCCACGCCCAGGCGCGCCGCACGCGGTATATACGGCAAGACTTCCATCAGAGCCTCCCGCCGCGCCGGCGAGTTTTTCCATTCCCGGCATCGCCGTGCGCGACGCACCGCCCTCGGGAACGAGCTTGCCGCTGGTGATCGTCTCGCATGGCTACAGCAACGACCCCGCAGCCATGACTTGGCTGACGGAGAACCTCGCATCGAAGGGGTACATCGTGGCCGCCATCCGCCACGACGATCCTCCGATCACCGATCGAACGCGCTTCCCGCAACCCTTGATGCGCCGGCCCCTCGACATCGCCTTTGCGGCTCGAGAATTGCAGCGCACGCTCGCCGCAGAGGATCTCGTGGACCCGGCGCGCACGGCGTTGATCGGCTACTCGATGGGGGGCTATGGGGTGCTGACGGCGGCAGGTGCGGCGCTCGATCCGAACGGCGGCGCCGTAAAGTTCGTGCCCGGCGGCTTGATGCTGCCGTTCGGGCGCGGCGGAGCGTTGCTCGACGCGGTTACCGTCAAGGGCCTGCGCGCGGTCGTGGCGATTTCACCTGCCGGCGGCGGATCGCTGGCAGCGTGGGGCGCGGACGGAGTGCGCATGATCACGGCTCCGCTGCTGCTCATAGCCGGCGACCACGACAGAACGGTGGACTACACGACGGGGGCGCGCGCGATTTTCGACATGGCGAGCGGCGCGCATCGCTACCTGTTGACCTTCAAGGAAGGCGGACATTCGATCGGTTTGAGTCCGGCGCCGGATTCCATGCGGCAGCGTCTTTGGGATCAGGATTGGTTCGAAGATCCGGTGTGGCGGAAGGAGCGGATCAACGCCATCAATGCGCATTTCATCACGGCGTTCCTCGATCGGTACGTCAAGGGCGACGAGAGCCGCGCCGCGTATCTGGATGTGCCGGTCACGGATTCGGCCGCCGGCGCCTGGCCCGCCGCGACGCCGCCCCTCGCGTATGACGCCTACAGTCCCGGCACCGCGGAAATCACCCTCTGGAAGGGGTTCCAACGCAACCACGCGGCAGGGTTGGAACTCCTGCAAGCGGACGCGCGGTCGACTCCATGACCTCGCTTGCACTTCCGCTGCCGCTCGCCGCACCCGAAGAAATCGGTCTCTCATCCGTTCGCCTCGCCCGCGTGGGCGCGGTGATGCGCGGCGAGATCGAACGCGGACGTGTGCCCGGCGCCGTCGCACTGGTCGCCCGGCGCGGCCGGCTGGGGCTTTTCGAAAGTTTCGGCCAACGAGATGCTGCGAGCGGCGCGCCGATGGCAAAGGACACGATCTTCCGCATCTACTCCATGACCAAGCCCATCACGTCAGTGGCGGCGATGATGTTGTGGGAAGAAGGACGGTTCCTGCTCGGCGACCCGATCGCCAAATATCTGCCCGATCTCGCCGGCCTCCAAGTCGCAGTGGCGCGGGGCGGAGAAATCGAGCAGGTGCCGGTCGAGCGTGCCGTCACCATCCAGGATCTTCTGCGCCATACGTCGGGTCTTACCTATGAGTTCCGCGGTTCCGGACCGGTGCATAAGATGTATCAGAGCGCGAAGCTGTACAGCCGCGCGCAAAGCAACGCAGAACAGGTCGCGGCCCTCGGCAAGATTCCTCTGCTCCATCAGCCGGGGACGCGGTGGGAATACGGACGCTCGACCGATGTCGTCGGCCGCCTCGTCGAGGTACTGTCGGGCCAACCTTTGAGCGTATTCTTCGAGCAACATATTCTGGCGCCGCTCGGCATGGTCGATACCGCTTTTCACGTGCCGCAGCGTCACCACTCGCGCCTCGCCGAGGCCCTAGCCCGTGACCCGGACGGCGGCGGAGCGGTGCAGCTGCTCGACGTCCGCACTCCGCCGAATTTCGAGTCGGGCGGCGGCGGCCTGGTGTCGACGGCGAGCGATTACGCGCGCTTTCTGCAGATGCTGCTCGACGGCGGAACGCTCGACGGACGCCGGCTGCTCAGCCGCAAGACCCTCGAACTCATGACGGCAGATCACTTGGGACCGATCACCGGAGCGCCCGATCTCTTGCTCCCCGGCCACGGTTTCGGGCTGGGTTTTGCGGTTCGCCTCCACGCCGGCATCGCTTCCGTGCCGGGTTCGGTCGGCCAGTACTTCTGGGGCGGGCTCGCCGGCACCACCTTTTGGGTCGATCCGGCAGAGCAGCTGTTCGCGCTGTTGCTCATCCAGGCACCAGGGCAGCGCGACTACTACCGCACGCTGTTCCGCGATCTCGTCTATTCCGCGTTTGACGATTGAGCGGCTGAAAGGCGCGTATGCACGCTCGCGAGGACGCGCGTCACAGTCCTTGCGCCCGTCGCTAAGGTAGACCCACAGGTAACCCCTGAGAGATGACCTTCATCACGCCACTTTGTGTGTGAACATGGCAAAAATGCAGTCCATGTGGTGCGGTGCTGCACTGCGGTCTAATGCTGGCCGGTATGCGAAGAACTATTAAGCTCGGGATGATCGGGTCGATTTTTTTGCTGTCCGCCGCGGTTGCATCCGGGGCGGCGGCCGAGTCGACTTTTGCCGATCAACTCGAGATGCTGGAGTGGTCGGATCCGGAGCGCGCCGCGCAGATAGTCGATTCAGCGCCGCCGCTGGCGGCGGACTCCTCCGCATCGGAAATCGAGATGCTCGAGATCCGCGGAATGGTCTACGCGGACAGCGCCCGAGACGCCGATGTGGACGCCGTCGTGCAGCGACTCGACGAGATCGCGCGCGCGGGCGATGCGACGGCCGTTCGCGCGCAACACTTCGTGCGGGCGTTTTCAGCGAGCCAGCACAGGGAGTTCGCGACGGCCGAAGCCGACCTCAAGGACATCGACATCACTTCAATGCGTTCCGATACCGAGCGCTATCGCACGCTGTCCCTGCGCGGCCGTGTATTGCGTATCCTCGGGCAGGACGAGGCGGCACTGCCCTTTTTGGAGCAGGCGTTGGATCTCGCGAATAAGATGCACCACGAAACGCGGACCCTGCGCGCGATGCTTTCGCTTTCCATCGTCTACTCGGACAGCGGCAATTTCGATCGGGCCACGATTCTGTTGAAATCGGCGCGCAGTCTCGCCACTCGCTTGGGTGATGAGGCGGCATTGGTGGAAACCGAGGAGCGCGTATCCGACATAGCGGATCGCCGCGGGGATCGAGCCGAGGAGCGGCGCGGCTCGCTCGCGGGACTGGAGCATGCGAAGCGCTCGGGAAGCGGTAAATGGCTGGAAATCGCGCTGCTCAATCTCGGCGATTCGTATTTGAAGACCCGTGACTTTACCGAATCGCTCAATTATTCCAAACGAGCGCTGCCGATCATGTTGCGAGCCAACCACCACGAGGGTGAGCAAATCGCTCTGTTCAACGAGGGTTTGGCCTACATCGGACTCGGCAGCGTCAAGGCCGGAGAGAAGCTCGCGGAGGGAGCGATAGACAAAGCGCTCGCCGGTAGCGACCTCGTGGGCGCAAAAGACTTACTTCGAGAATATGCCGACGCCTTGGAGCATGCGGGCTACTTGATGATGGCGATCCAGGCCTATCACCGCTATGACCAGATCAGCCAGAAGTTCATGACGAGCGCGCGGCAGCGCGCGTTCCTCGAACTCTCGGCGCAATTCGACGATGAGCGCAAGGCTCGCGAACTAGAACTCCTGCGGAGTGACAATGCGCTCAAGGTGTCCGAAATGCGCGGCCAGCGCCTGCGTCAACAGCTGATTCTTGCGGCCGCGCTGTTCATCGCATTGATCTGCGCGGCGCTCGTCTGGGCATTCGCCCGTGTGAGCAAGGCCAACGAACGGCTGCGCTTCAGCAGCGAGCATGACCCCCTGACGGGGCTGTCGAATCGCCGATATTTCAACGAGCGGGTGCTCGCGGTCGACGGCGGCCGCCCGGTCGGCGGCTGCGTGCTGTTGGCGGATCTCGATCACTTCAAACGCATCAACGACACCCACGGGCACCCGGCCGGCGACGCGGTGCTGGCGGTGATGAGTCAGCGGCTCTCCGCGGCGCTGCGCGAGACCGACAAGCTCGTCCGTTGGGGCGGCGAAGAGTTCCTGGCCGTGCTCGGCCCGATGACGCCGGCGCAGGCGGATTTGACCGCCGAACGGCTGCTGCAGGCGGTGCGCCGCGAGCCCGTCATCTGGAATGGACAAATGATCCACTGCACGATTTCCATCGGCTACGCCAGCTTCCCGATGGCGGGCTCGGCGGCCGACATCTCGCTCGACAGCGCGATCAGCCTGGTCGACAAGGCGCTCTACGTGGCCAAACGCCGGGGTCGGGACCGCGCCTGTCTGATCAAGGTCGTGAGCGCCCGCGATGAAAAGGAATTGACGAGAATCAGCGCCGAGTTCGACTCCGCCACGATCGACCGCAGAGTTCAGTTGGTCGAGATCCTGGGCACCGCCGCTTAGACCCGCTCGAGCCTTGTCAGAGGGACGGCCACGCCGTCCGCGGCTTTCCGATCGAGACACCGCAGTTGGCGCTACTATTCCCCGGAATACTCTAATATTCCTTGGGGGACACATCGTTGAGGCACCCGTTCAGAGGAAGAACAACGGCCGAGATGCCGTTGACAGATAGATTTCATCAAAATCCGTTGGATTTTCTTGATCGGGAATTTCCGTCGTCCGGTGGGATGGTTCAGACCGGCGCCAAGGAATATTGTCTGGGTGACCCGGCCGCGGCACGGGCTGTCCTGCTCAATCAGGGCAAGCTGTACGAGGAGGACTCGGATTTTTTCACCACGCGCATCGGGTTGTTCGGCCCGCGCGACGCGCAGCTGAATATCCGGCGCGAGTCGCGCGCGCTGCTCCGGAACTTCCTGGATGGGCACGGCGGTGAAGCCTTGACCTCCTTGGTCAAGATGAACGTGCCCGCGGTGAGCGAATGGCCGGGCACCGGCAATCGGTTGGTCTATCGCTATTTGCGGCCCTTGCTGCTCGCGCCTGACAGCCCGCCCAAACTGCTGCGGCTGCTCGACGACATCGTCGAGCGCCTCATATTGAGGAGTCCGAGCCTGCGCCGATCCGTTTGGCAGCGGCGAATTCTGCAGTTTCGCGTGACCTTGCTCTTGTCGGGCGCGATAGAGGCGCGGCAGGCGGGGCAGGCAGGGCAGAAGCGCCCTCAGCCGCTCGACTTGCTCGATGTCGTGGCGCGCGCGTCAGCCCATGGGCAGAGCAGCGCTGAATTGGCGGAAGTGTTCATGTCCTTCGTCCTTTCCATCGCCGGCTCGATCGGGTTCGTCCTGGGGTGGTCGATCTACCTGTTGGGAACTCACCCGGGGCGCGAGGTGCCGCCCGAATGGGTGGTACAAGAGGCCTTGCGGTTGTGGCCGGTGGCCTGGAGGCTGGCAAGGCGGCCGGCCAAGGACCATCAACTGTCGGGCGTCAGCGTCGGTGCGGCCCACAAGATCGTGGCGTGTCCGTATTTGGTGCACCGCAACCCCGATTATTGGAGCGACCCCGCGGAATATCGCCCGGAGCGCTGGGCGGCTGAGGAGAGCTGGCGCAACCCGGCATTCATTCCCTTCGGTTACGGGCCCCACCAGTGTGTCGCTGCGGATCTGTCGACACAGCTGATCAGCCACATGGTGGCAGCCATCACACGGGAAAGCGTGCTGTCGGTTACGCCGCACGACACGCGGCCGACGCCGGCGGCCGCACTGGCACCACCCCCCTATTGCCTGACCCTCCGGCCCCGGCGCTAGCAGGATAATGCGGGGAAGCCCCGGCTGGTATCGCCTCGAGCTAGGTGTTATACATAACCCGCATTTGCCTTATTGTACTTTCTGCACATAACAAAACAGGGGCTTATATGAAGAAATTGCTACTCGCGGTTCGTGCGGCTCTAGGTGTTCGTGGCTCTGCCGGCCTGGATTACCGGTTTTATAGCCACATCTAAGGCGAGAAACAGGAAAGGCGATTCACAGCGCCTTTCCTGATTTTTCGCGGCGGCAGTCCGGTTTTGGGCGCTCGGCCCTACGGATTGGCAAAAAACGACTTAACCGCCGCGAAGCAGAAGGGTGCCACCAGCGTCGCGTGATAGGCTTCGGCGACCGCCCGCGCTCCACCGTCCGTAGCCCCCTGCGCAACGGCGGCCGCGGCGACGGGAGGGATGCGAAGAGATGAACGCTGTAGGGCGCGAAACGGCCGCGGAATCACCTTGGTTGCTATTCGATCTCGTCGGGAGCGGCGTCGCGGTCACTACGCCCGACGGAGCCTTGGATTTTTGCAATGCCGCGCTCCTGCAGCTGCTGGGGCAGGATGCACAAGAGCTGTTGGGTTCATCGATCTTCCGCTTGTTGGACGGCGGCGCGAACGACGAATTGGAACGGCTGCATCGGGCCGCGCTGGCGACCAACAAGGAATTACGCACCCAAGTTCGCAGTTCCGGCGGGAGGTTCGTCGCGAGCGCGGTCATGCGCCGAGCGGAATCACGTGATGGTCTTCGTGTGATCTGGTCGTTCGTGGATGCAAGATGCAACGAACCCGTTCCCGAACTTGCATTATGGGGTACCGAGATCGGTCTTTGGGATTGGGACGTCGTGAACGACCGGCTGACGTGGATCAACGATTGGTGCGAGCACTCCCAGCTCACGGCGTTCTCCGGCTATGGACACGAGCAGCTGTGGTCGTCGCGAATACATCCCGAGGATCTGGCGGCCTACCGGCAGGCGTTGACCCGGCATCTGGGCGGCCAGACTCCGCCGTATGACGTCGAGTATCGGCTCCGCAATCGTGACGATGCCTGGGTATGGATCCAGGAGCGTGGCCGCGTCATCGAGCGCGACTCGACCGGGCGAGCGTTGCGCGCGGTTGGCCTGTGTCTCGATGCGGATGAGCGGCACAAATCCGCACACGCCTTGGAGCGCAGCGAGTCTCGATTCGCGCACGCCGTTTGGGGAACGAGCGTCGGATTCTGGGATCACGACCTTGCGACCGGCACCGTGCATTGGTGGAACGACTGGTGCGCCAGCGTCGATCTGGATCCCTGCGATGGTCCGGACCATTCGGTGCGCTGGGACAGATACGTTCATCCCGACGACCTCGCGAACTTCAACAAGAGATACGAGGCTCTGCTCGAGGGTCGAAGCGATATCTATGAGTCGGAGTACCGGATGCGCGCCAGATCCGGAAACTGGCGTTGGATCATGAGCCGTGGACGCGTCACAGCGCGCGATGCCATGGGGCGCATCGCGCGCCTTGCCGGCGTAACGATCGATATCGACGCACGAAAGCGCATGGAGCTGGCGCTGCGCGACAGCGAGGCGCGCCTGCGGACGCAGGCGATGATTTTGGAAACCATGCGCGAAGGCGTCGTTCTCGTCGCTCTCGACGGGCGCATAGAGTTCACCAACCCGGCCTTCGACCGCCTATTCGGCCGCAAGGCCGAGGGACTGATCGGGTTCTCGGTATTGGAGTTGTTCAACACGAGGCAGGCTCAGGCTCCGGCCACCGTATTGGAAGGCCTGCTCGAACAGCATGGCCGCGGCGGCAAGCGCGACATGCTGTTTCGCCGGCGCGACGGCGGCCATTTCGCGGGAGAAGTGTTGTCCGCGGAGATCGAACTGAGCGGCGAGAAGAGGATTCTGTTCGTGGTGCAGGACGTTTCGGAGCGCAAGCAGTTGGAATCCGAGATCATAGAAATCACCAATCGAGAACGGCGGCGCCTGGGGGCCGATCTGCATGATGGCCTGGGCCAAGAGCTGACAGGCATCTCGCTCATGTTGCGCGGCCTCGCAAAGCGCGCCGGCCTCGCGGCATTCGAGGCGGTTCCGGAGCTCGACGAGATCATCGCCCTCGTGAACCACGCCATTCAGAGCGCGCGCAAGATGGCGCTCGGCATTTCGCCGGTGACGTTGGAACGCGGCGGATTGTTGCCCGCCTTGCAGACTCTCATCGGATGGTCCCGAGCAAGCTACAGCGTCGACGTCCGATTGAGCCTGTCCGTCAGGTCTCCGCTGCTCATCGGCGAATCCGCCGCGGCCCATCTCTACTTGATCGTACAGGAGGCCATCAACAACGCCGTCAAGCACGGCCGTGCTCGGTCGATCGCCGTGACCGCGCGCACCAACCGAGCGCGGCTGTCCCTGTCGATTACCGACGATGGCGTGGGGATCCCGGAGAATCCGGCGCGGGGCGCCGGCATGGGGCTCAAGCTCATGGAGTACCGCTGCGCCGTGATCGGCGGAGTCATGAAGATCAAGCGGCTGCCGGATGGCGGCACTCGAATTCGCTGTGTCTGCCAGCAAGGGCCGGCGCGGCGGGATTCCCTCACTCCGCAGGCTTCACGCGCGGCCCGCCCCGCCGGAGCAGAGTGAGCGCCAGAACCGCCGACGCGATCATGAGAAACAGGCTGACCGCGTTCAGCACCGGAGTCGCACCTTCGCGCATCCGTCCGTACATCATCACGGTCAACGGGGTATCCCCGCCGACCAACATCAGGGTGGTGTTGAAGTCCGCGAACGACATGAGGAAGGAGATGGCGGCCGAACCCAATAGCGCGGGCCGCAGATAGGGCAACAAGATGGTGCGGAACACCGCCGCCTTGGAGGCGCCGAGATTGAGCGCCGCTTCTTCGAGAGTTCGGTCGAAGCGTCTCAGGCGGGCGCTGATGGTCAGCGTCGCAATGGTCGCAATGTACGAGAATTGACCCAACACGACCAGGGGCAGCCCGGGCCGCAGAAAATCGAGTTCCAGGCCGAAAGTGTCATCCGCGAAATCCGCGATGCGGCTCGCGAAAGCGAGGATGGAAATACCGAGGATGACGCCGGGAATCACCAGCGGCGCCAGCATCAAGATCGACAAGGTCTGCTTGCCCCGGAAGCGTCCGCGCTCGATGAGGAATGCATTGGTGGTCCCGACCAGCGCCGACAGCGCCGTCACGCAAATGGCGACGATGCAACTGGTCCAGATGCTGCCCAGCAATTCGCCGTCGGCGAACAGGCCGGTACGCCCGAGCGCGGCGTTGCCCAGAAACCAATCGAGCGTGAAGCCGCGCCAGGGCGGCGCGGGGTAGGGCGCGTCGTTGAAGGCGAATACCGCAACCACCGCCAAGGGCAGAAACAGGAAGGCGAGGAACGCGATCAAGTACGCCACCGTGGCGGAACGGAGCCAGACAGGTCGCGGCAGCGAGGGAATCAAGTTCGTCTCATGACGTCGCCAAAGCGCTGCCCGCTGACCGCCAAGCCCAGGATCACCAGCGCGGTGGACAGCGCGAGCAGCAGGAAGCCGAACGCGGCGCCCTGTTCCCAGTTGAAGCGGGTGATGAACTGGGTATAGATCTGCTCGGTGAACCATTGCGAGTTTTTGCCGCCGAGCAGCGTCGGAGTCAGGTAGTTGCCCAGCGTCAGCATGAAGACCACGATGCAGCCGGCCGTGATGCCGGGCGCGGCGTGCGGAATCACGATGCTGCGCAGAATGGAAAACCCGCCCGCACCGAGGTCGTAGGCCGCCTCGATCAGCGAATTGTCCAGACTCTCCAGGCTGGATACCAGGGGCACCACCATGAAGAGCAGCGAGGTGTATACCAATCCCACCAGAATGGTCGCATCCCGATACAGGAGTTCGACGGGCATCGCCGTGAGGCCGAGCTTTACCAGCAAGGCCGGCAGAACGCCGGACTCTCTGAGCAATATCATCCACCCCAGCGTGCGCACGGTCTCGCTGACCCAGAACGGGATCAGGCAGATGATGAACAGCAGGGAGCCGGCCCGGCCCCGCGCGAGCTTTGCAATGATCCAGGCGATGGGAAACGCCAGCAGCAGCGTCAACGAGGTCGCGATCACGGACATGACCGCCGTGCGCAGGAATACGTGCCAATACAGAGGTTCCGCGAAGAAGGTCCTGTACTGCGTGAGACTCGCCGCGTACTGGCGGGGTCCGACGCGTTCGCGGAACGAGAGCACGGCCAGATCGACGTGCGGCAATATGATCAGAGCGCCGAGCCAGAGCAGAGCGGGTGCGAGCAACAGACCGAGCGCGAGGCGTCCGTGCCAGCGGGAGTCCATTGCCGCCTTAGGCATCCTGCCCTTCCGTGCCGCTACGTGCGGAGAAGCACACCGCCCGGGAGGGATCGAAGCTGAATACCACTTTCTCTTGGGGCTTCAGATCCGAAAACTGTCCGGTCTGGGGCAGGGCGATGCGAAATTCGCGGCGAGTGCGCGCTTCCTGAAGAAGAACCGCCGAATTCGCCCCATCGAACAGCACGCTCTGCACCTCTCCCGCATGACGCGGCTGGTCGGGCGGCAATTGCGCCTCGCTGCGCGCGAGCATGGCAACTTCCGGACGCACGAATACCTCGACCGCGCTGCCCGCGGCGATCGCGCCGATTTTGAGCGCGCGCACGGACCAACCATCGGCGGTGGCAATTTCAGCGATCGCGCCGTCCGTTTGGGTCGTGCGCCCGACGATCCGGTTGTTCGCGCCCACGAATCCCGCGACGAACGGCGTTTGCGGCCGGTAGTACAAATCCTGCGGAGTGCCCAGTTGTTCGAATCGGCCGTGACTCATCACGCCGACGTGATCGGACAACACCAGCGCTTCGGATTGATCGTGGGTGATGTAGACGAAGGTCGTGCCGAAGGACGCCTGCAGCTGCTTGAGCTCGATTTTCATGTGCTCGCGCAGCTTCAGATCGAGCGCCCCCAAGGGTTCATCCAGCAGCAGCAACGTGGGCTCCAAAACGAGGCTGCGCGCGATGGCCACGCGTTGACGCTGGCCGCCCGACAGTTCGTCGACGCGCTTGTCCGCGGCATTGCCCAATCCCACCCGTTCCAGCATTGCATTGCTGCGCCTCAGTCTTTCTGCCTTGGGCGTGCCGCGCCGAGCCAATCCAAATGCGACGTTCTCACCCACCGACATCATCGGGAACAGCGCCAGCTGCTGAAACACCATGTTCACCGGGCGGCGATTCGGCGGCACATCGCGCATGCTCTTGCCGCCGATGGCGATGTCGCCGCCATCCGGCGCGATGAATCCCGCGATCATGCGCAGGAGCGTCGTCTTGCCGCAGCCCGACGGACCCAGAATCGAAAAGAAGCTGCCGCGCTCGACCGAGAATGACAAGGAATCCACGGCCAGGTGATCCGCGAAACGCTTGACGACGGCGTCCGCTACCAGATCCGGCGTGCTCAATTGGCGGCCTTCACGCGGTCGAGCACCCGCCCTTCCAATTCCTCGAGGCCGGGCGGTATGGCGGGGTACCAGTGGATGCGCTTGAGATCGTTGTTGGGGAATGCGGCCGCGAACTGCGCCTTGAGGCGCGGGTCGATGAGCGGCGCCGTGTTCATGGCGGCCGAGAAACTGCCCACGGACTTGATGACTCGCGCGGCATTCTCCGGGCGCATCGTGAAATTGATCCACGCGTAGGCGGCGGCGTCGTTGCGGCCTCGCGCCGGCAGCGCGAAGGTGTCCAGCCATCCGAGAGCGCCGGAGCGCGGAACGATGAATTGAATGTCGGGGTTGTCGCGATTGAGCGTCCAGCCGCCCGTGTCCCACATCATCGCGGCCACGACTTCGCCCGAGCGGATGCCGTTGAGCAGCTGGTCCTTGTTATCGTAGAAGAACTTGAAATTCGGCTTGCAGGCGATGAGCGCGGCACCCACCTGATCCATGAGCGCGCCGTACGCCTTCGGATCGCCGTAAAGCGCGAACGGGTCCTTGCCGGCCGCGAACGCGAACGCCATCAGCGTCGGACGCCTCAGTCGGACGGCGGTTTTGCCTTTGAGGTCCGGCCTGCACAGATCGGTATAGTCGGCAACCTGGGCGCGCTTGGCGTTGGCCACGAGGCCATCGGTGCCCCACAAGTATGGCACTCCGTACACCTTGCCGTCGACCGTGGTGTTCTTGCGGACGATGTCCAAAAATTCGGGCTGAAACTGGTCCAGCTTGAGCTTGGTGAGATCGAAGGGCTTGTAAATGCCGAATTCACGCTGTGCGGCCACGATGCGATCCTGGGACGGCTGCGCGAGATCGTAGCCGGCGCCCCCCGTTGCGCGGAGCTTGGAGATCATTTCTTCGTTGTTCGACAGGGTCAATTCCACGTCGAAGCCCGTCTCTTTTTTGAAGGCGGCGATCAGGTCGGCGGGCACGTAGTCGGCCCAGCTGATGATGCGCAGCTTTTGGCCGTCGGCCTCGGCCGTGCCGGCCCCCAAACCCAAGGCGAGTACGAGCCAGGCTGCCAAGAAGTGTTTCATCGATACTCCCTGCGGGTCGCTTGTTGTGCCAAGACGGCGTTTTTCGTCGGCCATTGCCAAAACTCACTGCATCTTACCGAATTCTGGGATCGCCTTCCCACAGATACGCCGGGAAAGTGCCGTCGTCGATGAATGCCGTGATTTCGTCAGATACGAACGTGAGTCAATTCGCTAAATCTTCTTGTTCTGCGCCAGTTGCAGTTGCGACTGCAGCAGATGCAGCTTTTTGTTCCAGTCCTCGCGCGGGTCGGCGAGGGCGATCTGGCGGGGATCGAGCTGCGCCAGGATCGCGTGCGCACCGGCCCGACCGGGATCCTCCTTCAGCTGTGCGCTCACCAGCCAGTACTTGAACAGCTGTGCTTCCGGCGTAGCCGGTCCCATGATTCTGTCGTAGGCGTTGACCGCCTGTGTCAGCGCCTGCAATCCGGCCGCCTGTTCTCCGTTGGCGATTTCGGCCAGGCCAAGGCAGGCCTGGGCGCGCAGGCTCATGCGGTGCTCGGCGCCGGCGCTGGCCACCTCGGCGAGATAGGCGGTATGCAGTGCCGCGTTGGCTTCAGGGATGCGCCCCTCCCGCAGTTCCAGCCAGCCGAGGAAGGTGAGCGCTTCTTCGGTCAGACCGTCGTCGCCTATGGTCGCGTGCAGGTCGGCATAGGCTGCCTTCAGCATCTTCTCGGCGTCCGCGTCGCGTCCGGCCAGGAAGAGGCCGATACCGTAGCGTTCCTCCACGGTGCCGGTCAGGGTGCCGCCGTTCTTCTCGGCCAGCTTCACTTCGCCCAGGGCGGTGGCATACAGTTCCTGCGCCTCGTCGACCCGCCCCAGCGCCGCGTAACACCAGGCGAGAGAGGTGCGGCGGATGACGATCTGGCTGATATCGCTGGAATCGCGCTGTAGCGCTTCCGTGAGCGCTTGCTCGAAATAATGCGCGGCGGAGCGATAGTCCTGCAGCGCGAAGTAGTAGTTGCCGTTGATGACGTCGCGACGCGATGCCGTGAGCAGATCGACATTGCGTGCGCGCGCCAGCGACGAGTTCGCTTCCTCGAGCAGTTCCTTGGCCTGACTGAATTTTTGTTCCACGGTGAGGGCGAACACCAGGCCGTACTCCGCGCGCACGGTGCGGAAGTCTGCCCCGCCAGGGCCGCTACGGCCGAGCTGCACCGCGGTGCGCACCTGTTTCTCCGCCTTGTCGTAGTCGCCGTCTTCGACATAGACTTGGCCGATGGCGGCGCGGATCGAGGCTTCCACTGCGGGCTGCGCAGGGAAGCGGCCGGCGAGCTTGGCCTCGGCCCGGTCCACGGCCTGGCGCACAGTGAGTCCGCCGGGGCTGTCGCCGCTGACGCTGAAGGGCGAGCCGGCGGAAAGAATGTCCTGGTCGAGAAAATTGATGACGGCGTCCGCGATTGCGGCCTGACTGCGGGCCTCGTCGCGTCCCTGGACCGCCGCCCGATAACTCCACAAACTGGTGGCCAAGCCGGTCGTGAGCGCAACGCCGGCGGCGATCAGCCAGGGTCGGCGTGCGCGCGCGTACTCCAGTTTGCGTCGCAATTCGGCGCCCTCGCGTGCACGCGCGCGCTCCACATCGAGGGTGGCGCGACGCTGCTCGATGCCGCGCAGACGCTTCGCGAGTTCATCGGCTGAGCTCATACGCTGTGCAGGATCGCCATTGGCTGTGGCCGCCACATCGAGGCGCAGCACTTCGTCAGCTATGTTCATCTCCCAGCCCGCAGCCACCGGTTTGCGCAGGTCACCGGCGACAAGCTGGTACAGCATTACGCCCATCGCATATAAATCAGAACGGACCGTTGCCGTCTCTCCCCTGAACAGCTCCGGTGCGATGTAGTGGAGCGTCCCTTCCGCAGGGCCGTCTATCCCCAGCGTCTGCGTCGACGCCAGCCGAGTGATGCCGAGCTCGGAGAGGCGCTCGGGCTGCAACAAGCGACTATTGCCGAAATCCGCCCAGCGAACATGTGGACGGCCATCCGGCGAGATCCAGACCAGAAGATTCGAGGGTTTGATGTCCAGGTGAAGAACACCCAGAGCATGCGCCTCAGCCAGCGCCTCGGCGGCTTGCGCCATGAGTTCGACTTTGAGCTCGAGCGCAACGGAGTCGGCGCCTCCCGCAGCGGCACACCAGTCCGACAGGTTGCCTTCCGGGTAGTACTCGATTTCTAAAAAATAAGGGACGTCCTTAAGATTGTAGTCCAGCAGCCGTGCGATATTATCGCGTTGACCCAGGCCACGTCGCAGAACGCGGTGAATGGTGAGTTCGCGCTTGAGGATACGAATCTGCTGCGGCTCCAGAGCGAACTTGAATACCCGTCTCTCATCGGTCTTGTCATGTTGCGCGAGCCACACACCGCAGCGCTCGTTGAGCGGCCGCAAGAGACGCCAGTGCGGACGCAGAGCCAGTGCATCGCCCGCCCTCACGCTGAAGCTGTTCGCGACCTCGCCCTCTCCGTGAACCGGATCGGTAGTGCTGCGGCGAACCTCCCCGGTGAAGCGATAGCCGTAGCTGTGAACGGTGAGAATCAGGGTCTGCGATTCGTCATCGAGTACCGCCCGCAGCTTGGCAATGCAGCGCGCGATCACCGATTCTGTCACGACGCGACCCGCCCAGACGCTGTCCATCAGATCATTCTTGGTGACCAGTTCGCCGGCGTTGCGCACCAGCTCTGCGAGCACCTCCAGCGGCTTCGGTTCGACTTTGAGCAGCGTTTCCCCGCGGCGCAATTGCAGCTGCTCCGGTTTCAATTCGAACGGACCAAAGCGATACAGCTCAGCCACGGTTTTCAGCTCTTTGGCGGTGGGGACTCATTCCATGGTCGGCCATTCGTCGGCAATCCGTGTGCGTGGAGAACTCTAGTCTACCGTCAATGTTCGGTCAGCATGGTCATGATTCGTCAGAATTTCATCATGACTCGGAGCGCGGCGCCCACGTAGCGTCCGGCCGGAATTCCGGTCACCGCAGGCTACGTTTTAGTGAATCCTCCGAATGATCGTCGCGCCGGTAAGCGAAGCGCAGGACGCAACTCCAAGACACCGCACGAGATCGAGCGCGCGAAGCAGTATTTGCACGATCACTTCAACGAATCGGTCAGCATCGATAAACTTGTTGCATTGACGACGCTGAGCCGCTTTCACCTGGTGCGCGCGTTCGCACGCCATGCAGGGATTCCCCCACACGCCTACCAACTGAAGGTGCGCATCGAACGTGCCTGCGTCTTGCTGCGCGCCGGCGTTACGGCAGCGGAGGCGGCTAGTCAGGTTGGCTTCGCCGATCAGAGCCATTTCACGCGGCACTTCAAGCGGATCCGGCACATCACGCCCGGCCAGTTCGCGCGCATGCATGCAGCCCGTCGCAGCAGCATCCGCCTACCCTGAGCTCCAGCCGTTGTCAGATCGCCGAGCACCGGGCCCCGTATGGGGCCCGGTCATGGCGTATTAGAGACTGCCGCCGGCCGGGGTGGCCCAGAGGATGCGGAATACCGAGTCGGTGTACTCAATCGTCGCACCGTCCCCCGTGATCGGGGCCGAGGTGGTCGGGATGGCGATGGTCGCACTGGTATCCGCGGGGGACAGGTCCTGGGTGACGTTCTGGCAGCCAGTGGCGTTGCAGACGTAGACATCGAGCGACCTGGCGTAGAGTCCGCTTGCCGTAGGCGCCGCCCAGGTGATATCCACGCTGCCGCCGGTTGGAGCGGCCGAGATAACGGTCGGGGTGGCGACGATGTTACTGGCAAACAGCGCGCTGGTTACCGACGCCGACGGCAAGGGAGCGGCGAGAACCGCGGGCTGGTAGGTGGCGACCAGAATGTCATCGCTCAAATTGCTGGGCGTGCCATTGTCCTTGTACAGCTTCACGGTGTAGACGGCGGGCACTGTGATGGTTTGAATCTGTGCGTCCGACATCACATAGATATTGTTGAAGCTGCAGGAGACTGTTGCCGGCGGAGTGCTCGTGCCGTTATAGGTCGTCGGGTCTCCGGCCGCCACATTGAAGGAACTAGAGTTGCCCGAGCTGAACAGCAGGATGCCTGCAGTGGGCAGGCCCGGCCCGGTTACCACCGCGTAGTTGATCCCGAGTCCGCCCTTGTCGGCAATGTTGGGTTGCACACCGCTGCACAGTGTGCCGTTGTTGTCGCCCTCGAAGGCAGAAATCGCCACCTTGGCCGCCAGCTGATTGCCGAGCATCAGCCAGGTGCCCTGACTGTTCGCGTAGACGATGAAGTCATGGCGCTCCGTGGGCGCCTTGTTTTGCACCACCGTAAAGCTCACTTTGTAGGCGGTCGCACCCGAGGGTACCGTGGTTACCCAGCTCGGCACGCTCTCCAACACGATGTCGCTGAACGCCAGAGCGCCGCCCGCGATGACGGGGTTGGTAGTGACCTGCTGCAGGAAAGTCTGGAGACTCTGACCGTCATTCTTGAAGTTCGTTTGATCGAAGAACGCCAGCAATGATGCCGAGGTGGGCGCAGGCGCTGTCGCCAGCAGCGTGGAGAAGTTGTTGAATGTGGTGGTGATGGCCTGCAAGTCGGTTACATTGTCGGTGGCGCTGGCGGCAATCGGCGTCGTGGGCGGCGCACTCAATGTTCCGGACACCGAAGCGTTGGTCAGGCGATTGGTGATGGTCTCGGCCTTGGTGGTTGGATCGACGGTTACCTTCAAGGCATCCAGCACGGCATCGAGCCCTTGGCCGTTGGCGGCAAACGACTGACGCAGCAGGTCGACACTGGCCGAAACGCCCATCTGTGCCAACACCGGTTGCAACAGAGTGTCCAGCGCGCCCACTCCAGCGTCCAGCGCGGTCTTGGTCAGCAAGCTCGAATAATTGCCGTTGGCAAATATTTTTGCCGCAATTTCATTCCCGATATTGGCGATGACCAGATCGGTCAACGGAGTGATATTGATGGTGGCATTGCCGCTCGCGGCATCTTCAGCCGTTACCGCCGAGTGCAGGTAGTAGCCGGCGCCGCCGACTTGATAACCGACTTCCAGCATGAAAGGGGCGGCAAAGCCCTGGATCTGTGCCGGTGTGAAGGAATACTTGCCGTTGCCGTCGGTGGTGGTTGCCACCGTTTTCGCCGGCGAGGATGAGTCTTTCAAAGTGACGACGCCATTCATGGCGCCGGTGATCGGCGCACCGCTGGCGGCGGTACCGCTGACGGCGGTGGCTGAGCGGACGGTCAGCACCCAGGCAAACGTCGTGCTGCCGGTCGCATTCGTGGCCATGACCGTATACGTTGTCTGAGCAGCGATAGCCGTAGGCGTGCCGGAGACCGCACCGCTCGACGTGTTGAGCGACAGCCCGGCCGGCAGCGCGGGACTGACCGAATAGCCGGTGACGGTTCCGGTGACCGTCGGCGTGAGCGAGGTCATCGCCGTGCCCTGCGTGGCCGTTACCGGACTCGTGTATGACAACGCGCTCGGTGCAGGGACGGATCTGCTCTTGCTGTCACTGCCACCGCAACCGGCCAGAGCGAACAGCGACGCGCCGCTGAACAGCAGCGCGACAGAATACTTGGATATCTTCACGGACAATCTCCTCTACGTCGGCGCAATCGCGCCGAAGGCTGGTAAACGAATCCTTTTCTTTCATACGGTCCGCGCTACGGCTCAGCAGCGTGGCTCCCTATTCGTAAATTCGTCCGTTCTCTCGATGAACGGTCGAGTGGGCGACGCGATTAACAAGCTTGGGGAGGAGGAGGGTCTAGAACGTTATTGCTCGCGGCCGGATTTGCCGATGACATATGTTGGTTGTGCGATGACGTTCACACTGGCTGTGCGATCTCGTTCACAGTCATTGTGCGACGTCGTTCACGCTCGCGTGTCGCTTGACAGGTCTGGTTAGATCCACGGACTATTGTGCCGCGGGCTTCAAAACCTTTTGGCTGGGCATCGCGATGCCCAGACACTCCGCGGTTTGAGGATCTGATATGCCCAATCTCAAGCGACGCCACTTCATCCTCGGCAGCGTCGGCGCGGCGGGCGCCCTCGTGATCGGTTGGGCGGCTGCGCCGGAGCGCCGCCGCCTGACACCAAGTACGCCCTTGGCCGCTGCGCCCGGGCAAACCGTCCTGAACGGTTGGGTCAAGGTGTCCGCCGACAATACCGTGACGGTGGTCATGTCGCAGGCCGAAATGGGGCAGGGCTCTCACACCGGACTTGCCATGCTGTTGGCCGACGAAATGGACGCTGACTGGAATCGAGTGAAGCTCGAGCAATCGACTCTGGACGCCATCTACGACAATCAGGCGGCAGTGATCGATTCGCTGCCCTTCCAGCCGGACGATCACGGTGTCGTGAAGCGTGCGACCGGACATCTGATGGGCAAGTTGTTGCGAGAGATACCCGGACTGCTCGTTACCGGTGGTTCGTCGAGCATCACCGACCAATGGCTGCCCATGCGCGAGGCGGGTGCCTCGGCCCGCGCCATGCTGATCGCCGCCGCGGCCGCGCAGTGGGGTGTTCCCGCCGGTGAGTGCCGCGCAGAGACGGGGCGAGTGCTGCATGCCTCGGGACGCAGTGCGGCCTTCGGCGAACTCGCGGCGAGCGCCGCACGATTGGGTCTGCCGAAGGGCGTGACCGTGAAGAATCGCTCGCAGTTCAAGCTGATCGGCCGCCCGGTGCGGCGCATCGACAATGCCGCCAAACTCAACGGGTCGGCGGTCTTCGGCATCGATGTCCTGCCGCCGGGGCTCCTGTATGCCAGCATCGCCATGTGCCCGACGTTCGGCGGCAAGGTGTCGAAATTCGACGCCGCGGCGGCGCAAGCCATGCCTGGTGTGCGCAAGGTCGTCGCTCTGGAGCCGGTGGCCGGGAGTGCCCTCCTGCCGGGCAAAACGTCGGGGGGTGTCGCGGTGATCGCAGACACACCGTTTCATGCCATGCGGGCGCTGGCCAAGGTCGAGATCGAGTGGGACCATGGCGCCGCCGCCGATTTGTCGAGCCGCTCCATCCTCGATGAATTGACGCATTCGCTCGACACTCAGGATGGAAAAGTACATTTCGCGCGCGGCGACGCTGCCGGCGCGATGAAGGCGGCGGCCAAGGTCATCGAGGCGGAATACCGCGTGCCCTTCCTGGCCCATGCGACCATGGAACCGATGAATTGCACCGTGCAGGTCAAGGATGGCGCCGCGACGGTATGGGCGCCGACGCAGGCGGCGGGTTTCGCGAACTCTGCGGTGGCGAAGGCGCTGGGCATCAAGGCAGCCAACGTCGACGTCAAAGTGACTTATCTCGGCGGCGGATTCGGCCGGAGGTATTTCACGGACTTCATCGTGCAGGCGGCGCTGCTCGCTCGCGAGACCGGCGGCGCGCCGGTGCAGCTGCTGTGGCCGCGCGAGCAGGACATGGCGCATGACTACTACCGTCCGGCCTACCTGTCCCGCTGCAAGGCAGGGTTCGATACGGCAGGTAAACTGGTTGCCTGGACTGCTACTTCCGCAGGATCGAGCATGGGCGCTCCGTCCTTCTTGGATAGTTCCACCGACGGCGCGTCCAACACGGCGTACGTTTTTCCGAATGCACGCATCGCGCACCAGCCGGTCGAGTCGGCGGTGACCACCGGCATCTGGCGCTCCGTGGCGCATTCGCAGAACGCCTTCTTCACGGAAAGCTTCATCGACGAGTGCGCGGCCGCCTCCGGGAAGGATCCGGTGGCGTTCCGGGCCGAGCTACTGGACTCGGACCCACGTCATCTGCGCGTGCTCCGCCGGGCGGCCGAGTTCGCGCACTGGGGGCAGCCGCAGGGCGCCGCGCCGGATGGCGGAGCGGCCGATGGTGCGAAGCGCGCGCGGGGCATCGCCATCCACCGCTCATTCGGCAGCGTCGTCGCGCAGGTCGCCGAAGTCTCGCTGACGCAGGATAAAGAGATCCGCGTGCACCGGGTTCACTGCGTCATCGATTGCGGTGTGCCCGTGAATCCGAACCTGATTCGCCAGCAAATGGAAAGCGCCATCGTGTACGGACTGTCGGCTGCGCTTCAGGGCGAGATCACCATCGACAAGGGTCGAGTGCAACAAAGCAACTTTCACGACTACGCGCCGCTGCGCATCGACGAGTGTCCGGCAATCGAGGTCGAGATCATTCCCAGCGAAGAGCCTCCCGGAGGTGTGGGCGAACCGGGCACGCCGCCGATCGCACCTGCGGTCGCCAACGCCCTGTACGCGCTCACAGGACAGCGGCTGCGCAGCCTGCCGCTGAAAGTCGCTTGAAACGTTGGAGTGTCCGAGCCGCAGATAACCACGACGTTTCCGCGGAAACGTCAAAATGTCCAATAGGTGGATGGCCGTGACGTTTCCGCGGAAACGTCACATGCGAGGAATGATATGACCACGCTCATCATCAACGGCAAGGCAGTCACCGTGAACGCCGAGCCGGACACGCCGCTGCTCTGGGTGCTGCGCGGCGAGCTGAAGCTCGTGGGGACCAAGTATGGTTGCGGCAAGGCGCTGTGCGGCGCCTGCACCGTGCACCTGAACGGCGAAGCGGTGCGTTCCTGCGTTACGCCCATCGAGGCCGTGCAGGGGCGCGAGATCGTGACCATCGAGGGCGTCGGCGGCGCGCAGATCGACGCACTGCGCCGGGCGTGGACCGAAGTCGACGTCGTTCAGTGCGGCTATTGCCAGAGCGGGCAGCTGATGTCGGCATGCGCATTGCTCAAGAAGACACCGCAACCCAGCGATGCCGACATCGACAACGCCATGCGCGGCAATATCTGCCGTTGCGGCACCTATCCGCGCATCCGCGCGGCCATTCATTTGGCGGCTAAGAATACCGGATGAATCCCGGCAGCGCTCCCGGACGGTGCCTCGGCCGCCGGCAGGCGTGCGGCAGGAAATCGACCAACAACGCTGCCGGCGGCGAGGCATAATCTCACTAGTCGCGGGAATGAGAGCCGTCATGGACATCGCTCAATGGGAATTCGCTCATGTGCCGACCACCGGTGTGCGGCGGGCGCATGAAACTCCCATCGTCCTCGCCACGGAAGCCAGTCTGGAAGGCTTTGGCCGTCTCGTCGATGATCCCAAAACCTTCCCCATCGAGATCGTCCGCTGGCCGGCGCAAGGGTGGCGGCCCATCGACCCCAATTCCGGCGATCAGGGCGGAGTCACCGAGGGGCTGTTCGAGTTTTGCTGGAAGGGCGAGACTCTGTATGCGCGAAACAATGCGGTGGGCGACAGCTATCTATTCGGCTGGAGCAACTGGCCGGAAGAGGCCGCCGCCGGCGCCTGCGGCCGATCGCGCGAGCGCGCCCTGATCTGGCGCGCGAACTATCATCCGGACGGCGGTCAGCTTTTCTATCCCCTCAACGGACAGAGTTTCGTCATTCCGCTGGCGCCGCCGGGAGACGATGTGACTCCGGAAAAGTTCGTGACTTTCTGGTGCGACGGCGGCCGCGGCCTGTACCTGCACCCCAACGTATGGCACGGGGCGGTCGTGCCGCTGGACGAGGAGGCCGAGTTCCTCGACCGTCAGGGCCGCGTTCATGCCCGCGTCTCGGTCGACTTCGTCAAAGAGTTCGGCTGCTATCTCGCGGCGCCGATGCGGCGGCCGCCGGCGCGGCGGCCTTGAGCGCGGCGCATGGCACGCAACAAGACAGCTTTTCTTTTCGATCTGGACGGCACGCTCATCGACAGCGTGTACCAGCATGTGCTCGCATGGAAATCTTCGCTGGATCAGGAAGGCATTCCGCTGTCGGTGTGGCGCATTCATCGCAAGATCGGCATGAGCGGCGGTTTGTTCGCGAACATCCTGTTGCGCGAGACCGGGTTCGACAACACGCCCGAGCGTCTGGAGCGGCTTCGCGTACGCCATGCCGAGGCCTACCGCGAGCTGTCGGCCAGCGTTCAGCCGCTGCCCGGTGCGCGCGAGTTGCTCGATTATCTCACCGCGCAAGGCATGCCCTGGGCAATCGCGACCAGCGGGCGAATGGAAACCGCCGGGCACAATCTCGCCGCGCTCGGTGTCGATCCGGCCAAGGTGCCGGTGGTCACGCGCGATCAGGTCAAATACGCCAAGCCCGATCCCGATTTGTTTCTCACGGCGGCCGACCGCCTGGGCGTCGATATTCGCGACTCGCTGGTGCTCGGCGACAGCATCTGGGACATGATCGCTGCGCAGCGCGCGCGTGGGCTCGGCGTGGGGTTGTTGTCCGGCGGCTACGGGGAAGAGGAACTGGCACGCGCCGGCGCCTTCCGCGTCTATGAAGATCCTGCGGATCTGCTCAGGCATATCGATGAGGTTGCCGCGCGCAGCTGATGCACGCCCAAGCCCGGCCTACGCGATGAGGGTGAGCCGCGGCGCGGCGATGGCGGCCTATGGCACGATGATGGTGAACAGGTAAACGACAAAAATTGTCAGAAGCACGACGCCGTGGAGGATGATCGTGCGCCCGGTTCGCAGCACCAGCACCGCCACGAACAGCGAGAGCAGGAGCAGCACCGAAGATTTGGCGTCTATCCCTAAGCGCAGGCGGGAATTCGTATAGAGCGAGACGAAACTGACGGCGGGAATGGTCAGTCCGATGCTGGCAAGCGCCGACCCCAGGGCAAGGTTGAGACTGGTCTGCAGATGATTCGCGCGCGCAGCCCGAAGCGCGGCCAGCCCTTCCGGAAGCAGCACGATGCCGGCGATGATCACTCCGACCAGCGCTTCCGGGGCTCCCATCTTCAACACCGCCGCCTCGAGGCTGGGGGCCAGCTTTTTCGCCAGCAGCACCACCGCTGCCAGGCACATCAGCAAGAGGCCGGCGCTCGAGGCCGCTACCGTGTTGCCCGGCTGCGCCGTGTGCTGCGTCGACTTCTCGGCCTCATCATCCTGCAAAAAGTACTGCCGGTGGCCGATGGTTTGGGCAAGGACGAATGTGCCGTAGATCACGAGCGTCACGACGGCGATCAGTATCAGCTGACTGGAGGAATAGTACGGCCCGGGCGTGGTCACGGTGTAGTTGGGAAAAATCAGCGTCATGATCACGATGGTCGCCAACGCAACCAGCGCCGCACTGACGCCGTCGAGGCTGAAGGTCTGTTCGCGGTGCGTGAGGCCGCCCACGAGCAGACACAGGCCGATGATGCCGTTCAGAATGATCATTACGGCCGCGAATACCGTGTCGCGCGCCAAGCCGGCCGCTTCCTCCCCACCCACGGCCATCAACGACACGATGAGCGCAACCTCGATCAGCGTAACCGCAAGCGCCAATACCAGGGTGCCATAGGGTTCGCCCACCCGTTGGGCGATCACTTCGGCATGATGGACTGCGGCGAAGACGCTCGCGGCAAGACCCAGCGAGACGAGAGCGACGATAATTCCGCCCAATCCGAATCCGGCGGCGATGAGTACGGCTCCCGCGAACACCGGGGCGGCGATGGTCCAAATGGGAATTCGAACGCTGGGGTTCATCGGTTCGGTTATTCTGGCAGCTATCGTAGAAAAATCGCTACGGGGAGTGCTTAAAATGATGGGATTGCGACGTTTGGGCGTTTGCTTGTGTGCCGGGGCACTTGCCGCGAGTCTGGCCGCCGTCGGCTCTCCGGCCTCCGGTACTCCCACTGCCACTCCCACCGCGGCGCCGGAGGCGGTGCGCGCGCAGGCGCGAGAGATTTTTGCCCACATCGTCGGCATCGAAAGCTCGATCGGTAAGGCGAATGTCCCCCTGGTCGCGAAGTATCTCGCGGAAACGCTCGAGGCCGGCGGCTTCCCCGCCGCCGACATCCACATCCTGCCGCTGGGCGAGACCGCATCATTGGTCGTACGCTACCGGGGCAATGGCAGAGGGGGACGGCCGATCGCCTTCTTGGCCCACATGGACGTGGTCACCGCGAAACGCAGCGACTGGCAGCGAGATCCTTACCGTCTCATCGAGGAGAACGGCTTCTTCTTCGGCCGCGGCACATCGGACGTCAAACAGGAAGTGGCGCTGCTGACCGCGACCTTCCTGCGGCTCAAAGCGGAAGGCTTCGTCCCCACTCGCGATCTCATCATCGCATTCAGCGGTGATGAGGAAACCGCGCAGGCAACGGCAAGGGATCTCGTGACCACGCATCGGGACCTGGTCGACGCGGAATTCGCTCTCAACGGCGACGGCGGCGGCGGTGTGCTCAGCGAGGGCACGGCCAAACCGCTCATTTTCTACGTGCAAGGCGCCGAAAAGAGCTCGGCTGAATATCTCCTGACCACGCACAATCCCGGCGGCCATAGTTCCGCGCCGCGTCCCGACAACGCGATCTACGAGCTCGCCGACGCGCTGAAGGCGGTGCAGCGCTACCAATTTCCGGTGATGTGGAATGAGTGGACCCTCGGCGATTTCAAGGCGGCGAGTGTCGCGACCAAGGGACCGCTCGGCGAAGCCATGGCGCGTTTTGCAGCCGATCCGGGCAACGCGGCGGCAGCGGCCGAGATCGCGAAGACTCCGGCCTTCATCGGCCGGCTCCGGACCACGTGCGTGGCCACCATGCTCAACGGAGGCCACGCGGAAAATGCGCTGCCGCAGTCGGCGACCGCCACCATCAACTGCCGGATCTTTCCGGGCACCAGTGCCGCGGACGTGCAAAAGACTTTGCAGGGACTGGTGGGGCCGAAGGTCGACGTGCGGCAGGGCTACGAGGCGCTCGTGTCGAGTGCCTCGCCGATGCGCGCTGACGTCATGAGCGCGGTAGCCAAGGCTGTTCAGGCATCGGATCCCGGGGCGCCGGTGGTGCCGACTCAAGCTGCGTATGCAACCGACGGCGCCGTGTTCCGCAATGCGGGGATTCCCACCTACGGGGTGGGCGGTGTCTTCATCATGGACAGCGAACAGTTCGCGCACGGCCTCAACGAGCGAATCCGCGTAAACGAGTTCTACAACGGATTGACCTACTGGGATGTGCTGATCAAGGCGCTCGCGGGCTAGGCTGCGCCGCCGCAGCCCTCGTGGTCGACGGCCGCACCTTCCGGGTCGAAAGAATTCAACGGGTTGGTTGCTCGTTCGGTAAAGCGAATGGCGTCCATGCGGGTATTATTTGTCGGCCTCCTTACCTTCTTAGTTTGCACCCCGGGGCCGCGAGTGGTCAAAAATTAAGCAGATGAGTGCAAACGGCTGAAAGTCCGTGGCGTTTGGGTGACAGGTCTCAGGTTGTGCACAGGCTTATCCCCCGGGATTGGGGACGGCCGAAAAGCAAGAGGCAGTTGTTACGAAGCGAGGCTGGCTTGGACCTGGCGCCGAAATTCCAGGGGACTCGAGATCATCGGGAATGCCTCCCTGGTGCCGCCGACTCCCGATACGGTAATTGTTCCGTATCCGAGGATTCGACCGAGGACACTCTGATCCACGCCGATTCCTTCGACTTTTTGCAATAGCAATTCCAGGGAGTGGCGGCGGATGAGCCCTACCTTGATCAAGACGCGCTTATTGGTGATGGCAAATTCGGAACTATTTGACTTAATCCAAGGCGGGAGAAAGAGAACAAGGCCGATGATGCCTATAGCACTACCGGCAATCCAGCCGCCACCGCCCAGTGCCACGAGAATTGCGATCAGGAATACGAAAGCCGGGAGGGTATAGATGATCCAGTGGAGCGTTGCCCGATAGGTAATTTGCTCGTTCGGCAAAAGATTTCTTTCCACGTAGCCCATGACTCTTCCTATTGTTTTGATCCTGAGCGCCGGACGCTCGGTATCGAGCCTACCCCGAGAGCGTATCGCGAATCGGCCCCCTTGTTTACGTGCCAAAGAGTGACTGTAAGGGCCGCTTCTTGCGGGCATCGGCCGAACTGGATTAGTGTGCCCGTATTCGAGGACCTCATCATGCCGAATTCCCAGCGTGACTGGCGCGTCGACGGCGTCAAAGTCATCAAAAGCGACCGGCTGGACAGCAACACGCCGCAGACGCCCGGCATGCTGCGCGCCGCGGCCGTGAATGCGGCCCGCGGTTCGCAGAAGATCTGGGCCGGGACGGTCATCATTCACCCGAACGCCAAGACCGGCGCACACCACCACGGCGCGCTCGAGAGCGTCATCTACGTCGTGCGCGGCGTGGCGCGGATGCGTTGGGGCGAACGGCTCGAGTTTGTCGCCGAGGCGGATGCCGGCGATTTCATCTTCGTGCCGCCCTATGTGCCGCACCAGGAGATCAACCGTTCGAGCGACACGCCGCTCGAGTGCGTGCTGGTCCGCAGCGACAATGAGTCAGTGGTCGTCAA
>Ga0137409_10001271_pt1 | contig 27446 bp, 16 predicted proteins | sample CZODoug1_16funga_FD_122059 | JGI IMG/M metagenome (GOLD analysis project Ga0137409, IMG submission 122059) | Vadose zone soil fungal communities from Angelo Coast Range Reserve, California, USA - CZODoug1_16fungal (Hybrid Assembly) | ecosystem: Environmental > Terrestrial > Soil > Vadose zone...
GGTCGCGTCGAAGCCCTTGACCTGGAACAACGCCAGCGCCGCCGCGACGATGCGCGATTTGGTGGTCTCTTTGTTCCTGGCGCGCCGTCCGGCGGCCGGCGAAGCATTCCTTGACATTGAGTGCACTCAGATATTACATGAGTACACTCATTTATTCCAGCCACGCCTGGATTGATCAGGATCTCTTGCGTGGTGCCCTCTGCATCGCTGGGCCGGTAGAGCATGCGCCGCGCGGCAGGTCACCCGATCACGCGGTCTCGACCTTGATCATCGCCCGCTTGTGCCGGTTGATCCTCGAGAGAACGTTGAAGACCTTCTTGAGGAAATACTTTCGATCGAGCAGTTTGTCCGCGGCGAGCCGCTCATCGCCTTCGACCAGCGACGCCGTCGCGTCGAGCCACGGGCCCTTGATGTCGCCGAGAATGTTGCAGACCGCCACCCGCACCCGGGGGTTATTTCGAATGCGCTTGACCTTCCACGAGTCGGTTTCCGTATACACGTAGAACGCGTTCTTGTGCAGCAGAAACCAGACCGGCGTCTTCACGCCCTGGCCGTTCTTCTTGAATGTCTCCACCGAAATGTACTTCTGGCCGCCGAATTGTGCGAGTTTCGGCTCGGGCACGCTGCTCCTCCGGACCGCGGCGTGGAAGATGACGTCGATGAGCGACAGAACGCTAGAGTACGCGGAGGTCGTCATCGTCAGGAAGTGCCCGAGTGCGTGAGAGCTCCAACGTGGCGGTGTACATCAACGACCGAGCGGGCTCCAGGCTCCGGGCGGAATGCTCGAAGCCTGGAGGCAGCGTGAACGTGTTTAGAACGACAGGCGCGCGCCGAACTGGGCCTGGAACGAGTTGGGCAGGGTCGCTACTGCGCCGGCGCCGCCCAGATACCCGATCGGCTGATTGTAAGTGGCCGGCGCGAACTGATTGCCGCCAAGCTGGTTGCCGAACGGTGGGCGGTTCGTGATGTTGTATAGCTCCACGAACACACCGAGCCGCTCGTGCTGAGGCAACGAAAAGTTCTTCGTGATGCGCGCGTTCAGGTTGACGAGCGGACGACCGCGGGCGTTGTTGATGCCGCACGGCACTTGGGCGGCGCCGAAGCCGGCGTTCTCGTTGTTTCCTGAAGCGCACAGGAGCTGGAGGCTGCCGTCGCCGCTCGGGTTGGTCGCGCGGTACTGCGTGTACGGCCGCGCCGACGCCGCCACGAACGTCGGAGACACCTCGAAGCCGTACGGCAGCGGCAGCACGCCGCTGACGGTGACGCGGTGACGCTCGTCGAAGTCGGTCGGACCATATTCCCACGGCGCGTTGACGTCGCCACCGGAAACGGTCGGAGTCTGTGGGAATGGAGCGGCCCGGCGAGCGCTACCGTCCGTCACGCCGCCCATCCCACGCGCGTACGCGAGCACGTAGTCGGTCCGAATCGCCGTGGAGGCGGTGAAACGACGCTCGAAGTGGAGGATCATCTCGTCGTACAGCCCGTCGTTGGCCGACGTGATGATGTTGACTGGGCCGAGGAGGGCGGGATCACTGTAGACACGCTGCAGGTCCGCAGACAGCGGACGGGTGCGGGCACCACTTGGGTTCGCCGGGTTTGGAAGCAGGGGATTGATGTCGATCGTGCGCCAACCCTGGGTTCCCTTGTACCGTGAGTAGTCGATCGACACGACCGTATCGTGCGGCAGCACGTGTGAGTAGCCGGCTGCAAACTGGTCGGTCTGGAAGTCCTGCAGATTCGGATCGTACCAAGCGCCAACGTTGTTGCCGCCCCGCGGGAAATCGGTGATGTTGGTTGGCACCGGCGGCAGGGGCGAAACGCCGTAAACGAAATTGGCAAGCGCCCCAACCCCAATGGCGCTGTTGGAGACCGTCTGCGTGAGGAACAGCGTTGGCTTGTCCTGGATTGCCGCCAGATAGTAAGAGTTCTTGATGCCGAGCGTGTAGTAACGGCCAAAGCTGGCGCGCACCACCCGGTCGCCATTGCCCCGAACATCCCACGCCATGCCGACCCGCGGTCCGAAGTTGTCGGTGTCGGTCTTCGGGAGGGCGCCGAAGGGATTGCCAATCGCCTTGAGCGCCAGATAGGTCCGGTTCGCGGCAAACGCGTCATTCCCCTGATTCATGAGCTGGTAGACGTCGTAGCGCAGCCCAAGATTCAGCGTGAGCCGTGAGGCCAGGCGCCAGTCGTCCTGCGCGTACCCGCTGAACGACCAATTGTTGTAGGAATCGTAGTCCCCGATTGGCGTCCCGGTGATGGAGATCGACCGCACGATTCCCGGGGTCTGGAAGCCTTGTGGGTAGCGTCCACTCGCGTTGCTCAGGATCACCGACGGATCGTCGAAGAACGCGATGCTTCCAGGGCTGCCAGGACCGTAGATCCCGCCGTTCTTCGGTAGCCGCGCGTAGTCCACGCCGAACTTGAAGCCATGACGTCCCGACTGGATCGAGGTGTCGTTCCGGAATTGCCACTTGTCTTCGAAGTTGTACCAGTGCGGGAACCCGCCGCCCGACACCGGCCCGGTATTGACAGTCGGGAACGTCAGCCGCTGAACCAGACATCCCTGTGCCAGCGGACAATCAGGATATTGGTTGTCGTGGGTCCAGGTGAGGAACTGGACGGTGAACTGATTCACGGTTCTCTGGTTCAGAATCCAAGACCACCCGGACGAGCCGTTCAGCAGTTTCTGGTGGTTGCGCTCCAGCCTGTCCGCGTAGTCGAGCATCGCCGACCCATTGCCGCCGAAGCTGTTGTCCAGATAGCCGTGCTCCCCCGCGTAGCGAACGAAGATGCTGTGGGCCGTGCTCGCGTTGAAGTTCAGTTTCGCCTGCGTCAGGAGATCGCGGGCAGGCTGTGGCAGCGTCGGCGTTGCTTTGACGCCGATGTTCAGCGGAACGAGCAGAGACAGCTCCTGGAGGATTTTCTGCGACCGCGGACGCTCGATGTCCTGACGGCTGAACTCGGTCGCGCCGAAGAACCAGGCATGGTTGCGCACGATCGGTCCGCCGAACGAACCTCCGAGCTGCGTACGAAGGAACGGAGGCTCGCCAACGCCGCCGTTCTCCGGTTTCGAGAAGTAGTCGTTCGCGACGGTGTCCTTGTTCCGGAAGTATCCGAACAGCGAGCCTGAGAACTGGTTGGTGCCCGACTTGGTCGCCACCAGAACGGCGGCGGTGCCGCGGCCATACTCGGCCAGCGCGCCGGTTTTGAACACCTTGAATTCCTGAACGCCCTCGAGGCTGTACGAAAGACTGGCGCCGCCGCAATGGTCTTCTTTGTTGTCGACGCCGTCGACCACCATGACGACGTTCTGACCACCGCCGCCGCCGATCGACACCCACGACAGGCTCTGCCCTTTCGCGGAAACGGTCGCCGGCACCTCGCGCGCGCCCGGCAGCAGCGTGATCAATGCCGTCATGCTGCGGTTGATCATCGGGAGCTGCGCCACTTCCGTTTGCCGGATCGACGACGCGATGACCGACTGAGTGGATTCAACGAGGGGCGACTGGCCGCTGACGGTGATGGTCTCCGCGACCGCGGCAACGCCAAGCGTCAACTCCACGGACATGTTGGCGCCGGTGAGCACCTCAACCCGCTCGCGCGCCTGCGGCGCGAAGCCGGTGAGCTCCGCACGCACGTTGTAGATCCCGGGGTTCAGCGCGGGAATCGAGTACAAGCCCTCTCCATTGGTGATCGTGTCGCGCGCGGCGCCGGTCGCCGTGTTGGTCACCGTGACGGTCGCGCCCGGCAGCACGGCACCTTCCTGGTCCACCACGCGGCCACTCATGCTGGCCGTCGCCTGGGCGAACACGGAGCCGCTGGCGGCTAAACACAAAAAGACCGCGAGCCCAACTCTCTTCAACATCACGGTGTCCTCCTGCTCCCGGACCAACGGACGCCGACCAGCTGGAATGCGAGGGGACTTTAGGACAAGGGTGAGCGGGGGTCAAGCGCAAACGCTCAGGTCCCTGGCGAAAAACGCCGCGCGGGCGCGCGAAATTCGGATTTCCAGCTCGTTATCACGGCGCGAACGGATCATGCGGAACGGAGGTGGACCTGCAAGTAAGGAATTGTAAATGCCGACGCGCGGCGGCACACCGACGTGTTGACATCCACGAGCCGATCGGGAGGCCGGCGGCGTGGGAAGCGCCCATCGACGTTTGCGATCGGTAAAATCTGGTTGGGCTGGGCGAATACAATGCGGAGAATAGTGCCACGGGGCCGCCGGCCGATTCTCTTCTTTCTAGCCATTGCCGCTCACTTGAGCGTGGTGCGCGGCCAGAGCGGCGTCGCTCCGCCCGTTCCTCCGCTTCCCAGCATCCTCCAGCGCCCCGTCCCTCTTCGCGACGGCATCGGGCGCGCGAACCAACGAGTGACGACCTCCTCGGCGCAGGCCCAGGCGTTCTATGACCAGGGCCTCGCGTATCTGCACTCCTACGTCTGGATCGAAGCGGCGCGTTCATTCAACGAAGCGCTGCGCCACGACGCGAATCTTGCGATGGCCTATGTCGGCCTCAGCGAAGCACTGGGCGAGCTGGGCCTGTCGGCCGAGGCGCGCGACGCGAGCGCGCACGCACAGAAACTGGCAGGTGCCGTCACCGAACGCGAATGGCTTCGCGTCGCGCTGCGGGCGAATCAGCTCGATGCCGCGGCCCATCCCGACGATGGATCGCGTCACACGGCGTACAAGCAGCGGCTCGATGAGGTCCTGACAAAATATCCGGGGGATGTCGAGTTTCTGCTGCTCGTCGGGCAAGCGCAGGATCCGTCGACCGATGGGCACGGAATGGGTGGGGGAAGCTCGTCGTTGCGATTTTACGAGCGGGCCCTCGCGCGGTCGCCGGAGTACTTCGCCGTCCATCACTACATGACGCACGCGTGCGAAAACATCAACCGCATCGATCGCGCCCTCGTCCACGCAGAGCTGTATGCGGCGGCGGCGCCGGCGGTGCCGCACGCTCACCACATGTACGGTCACGTGCTTCGCCGCGCGGATCGCGTCGAGGACGCGATTGCCGAGTTCGAGACGGCCGACCGACTGGAGCGTGCGTACCTGCAGGCGGAAGAGATCCCTGTCGAATACGATTGGCACTATCGCCACAACCTGAATCTCCTCGGGATGTCGCTTCAGTACGCGGGTCGGATGACATCTGCCGAGCCGGTGCTCCGCCGGTCGTTCGAACTGAGGTCGCTCGATCGCTCGGCGCAGGATCTGAACCGCAAAGACTGGCCGACATTCCTGCTGGCGCGCGGACGCGCCGATGAAGCCCTCGCGGCCGCTCGCACGCTGGCCACCGATTCCACGCCGCTCGCGGCAGCCATGGGACACCTGCTGGTCAGCCGCGCGCTCCAGTCGCTCAATCGTCCGGATGCTGCGGCTGAAGAAGGCGATCTCGCGCTCGGTCAGATGCGGGCGATCGGGCCGCAGGGGGGGTCGATCCTGCCCGAGTTCCAGCTCACGCAGGGAGAATTCCTCCTGCGAAGGGGCGAGGTGGAGCGCGCGCGCGCGATGCTGCGTGACGCCGCGGCGAAATTGCGTGGGCAGTCGGGCCCCGATGCGTGGGTGCAGACGCTCTTCAGCCTCGAGCAAGTCACCCGTGTCGCGCGGGAGCTCGGGGACTGGTCGCTCGCGGCCGAATTCGCGAGGCTGATGCAGAGCCATGACCGTACATACGCGGGAACGCAGTACGCCCTCGGGCGGGCGAGCGAACACGACGGAAACCGCGCCGCCGCTCGGAGATTCTATGCCGAAGCGTTGCGCGGATGGGCCAGAGCCGATCGCTCGCTCCCCGAGCTGCTCGACGCGAGGCGCCGGCTCTCCGCTGTAAAGTAAATGAGCGATGCTCACACCACGACGTGTACGGTCAGTCGCCGGACGAGTACTCACGTCAGGAATACTGGCGCTGGCCTGTTGTGTCGCCGGTCGTTCGAATGCCCTGGCGCAGGACGCGTCGAAGAGCCGGCTGTCGAATGTCAAGGGCCTCAAGTGCGCCTTCTCGCTGTACTCGGCGGCGACCTGGAACAATGGCGAAGCCCGGGCCGAAATCAAACCGGCGTCGCTTTCGGTGAGCTTCGATGAGATAGACGTCGACAACGGCACGGCGCGTTCCGTCGGCGCGTTCGGTCCAACGGAAATCGTCGTCAAGCTCTCGATGTGGAATCTTCACTTCCTCGACATCCGTTCCGAGGGCTCTCTCTACGTGACGACTGTGTTCGATCGCGAGAGCCGCAACGGAAAGCTGAAGGCGGTCCACACACGGCACGAGTACACCGATGTGTCGGTGCCGGGCTTCACCTCGAAGCCGGAGCAGTACTATGGCGAATGCGAAGTCGGGAAATGAAGATGAATGCGATCGACGTCATGCGCCCGTTTGTAAAGTTTTGTTGTTGCCACAGCGGTATCCACGCTTCATGTAGACTGCCGGTGTTCTCACCACAGCGAATGTGGTTCATGAGCGATCACGACACAGGCGTTTCCGGTCCTCAGCGTGATGGGTTCTCGAGACGCACCTTCATCAAACAGACGATTGCCGCCGGCGCGACAGAAGGGATCGTGGGAGCCGTGCCGGAATCGGTACAGCGCAAGTAGCTCACAGCCACCCGCGGAGAACAGCAACGATGCCACTTTACGAGTATCGGTGTCGCGCGTGTAGCCACACCTTCGAAGCGCTCGTGCGCGGCTCGGCGAAACCGTCGACGTGCCCGGCGTGCAACGCGACGGATCTGGAACAGCTGATCTCGCTGTTCGCCGTCGACTCCGAGAGCACGAGGAAGTCGGCCCTCGAGTCCGGCCGCAGACACAATCGGAAGACGCAGCTCGACAAAGCGGTCGCGGATCGCGAAGAGATCGAGCATCACCGCCATTGATCCTGGAGGGACGATGAACGCACCGACTCCCGTCCGACGTACCGCGCTCCTCGCGGTCGCTATGGCATGTTTGTCGTCGTACCAGATCGCACGCATGCAGGCACCGAAGACCCTGGACGTCTTCTTCGTCGACGTCGAAGGGGGCCAGGCGACGCTTGTCGTCTCTCCGTCGGGCGAGTCGATGCTGGTCGATGCGGGTAACCCCGGCGATCGCGACGCCGATCGCATCGCGGCGGTCGCGAAGCAGGCGGGCCTGCATCAGATCGACTACATGGTCACGACCCACTACGACGGCGATCACCACGGCGGCGTCAAGGATGTGTCGATGCGGATACCGATTCGACATTTCGTCGATCACGGTCCGCGCGTGCAGGATCCGGCGCAGCCGATCACGCCGCAGTCTCAGAGCTACGTGGAGCGGACGGACAAGGCCTACGCCGACGCCGTCGCCACCGGCGCGCACACCATCGTCAAGCCGGGCGACAGGGTTCCGCTGGCCGGCATCGATGTGACGGTCCTGGCAGCCGACCGATCGGCCATCGCCAGGCCGCTGCCAGGCGCCGGCGCGCCGAACCCTCTCTGCGGCGCGTACCAGCCGCATGACGTGGATCACAGCGAGAACTCCTTTTCGCTGGGGATACTGCTGCGCTATTCCGATTTCCGGATGCTCGATCTCGGCGACCTGACCTGGAACAAGGAATCCGATCTGGTGTGCCCGAATAACTTGATCGGCACCGTGGATGTCTACCTGACGACGCATCACGGTCTGAGTCTGTCTGGCCCGCCGGTACTTGTGCACGCGGTCAGACCGCGAGTGGCGATCATGAACAACGCGGCCAGGAAGGGCGCGGCCGCTGAGACGATGGGCACGCTCAGATCGTCGCCGGGGCTCGAGGATCTGTGGCAGCTTCACTATTCGGCGCCGCGTCCCGCGAACGCGGCGTACTACGAGAAATCGGACCCGGGCGGGAAAGACCTGAACACGCCGGAACAGTTCATTGCGAACCTCGACGAGCCGCCGACCCATACGCCGGCCCATTTCATCAAGCTGTCAGCGCGCGCGGATGGCAGTTTTGTCGTGACGAATTCGCGCAACGCCTTCAGCAAGGAGTACAAGGCGCGGCCGAGCGCGGCGAAATCGCCGGCGCTGCCGATGCCGAGGTATCACCACATTCACCTCAACTCGGTCGACCCCGCTCGATCGCTCGACTGGTATGCGAAGTACTGGCCGGCTGGCAGGAAGACGACGGTGGCCGGTTTTCCCGCCTTCCAGGGCGGCAACGATCTCTACCTGCTCTACACGAAAGTCCCTCAGCGCGCGCCCGGTGGGTTCGACAAGACGCTGCACCGGTCGGTTCCACAGAGCGCGTTCTGGACCTTCGGATCCGGAGTCGCTGATACCGCAGGGCTCGTCGCCCGCCTGTCGAAGATCGACGCGAAGCAGTTCGCGTTCTTGCCGGTCTACACGAGCCCTGACGACACGAACGGCGTGATCCGATCGGCGCTGGCGCCGCAAGGCGACCAGCTGTTGACCGTGTCGCAGCTGAAAGAGCGCGCCGAACGGGAAAAGAACGCGCCGCCTGCGCGGCGGCCCGGCTCACAGGACTTCGGCTACCTCGTCGATCCGGATGGGATGCTCGTCGAGTTCAACTCGGCGCCGGAGGACCATTTCTGGTCCCACAATCACTTCTGGCACGAGCAGCCGCTGTGTGCGGCCAACTGGTACGTCGATCACCTCGGCATGCAGTTTCCGCCCGTGCGCGATCCGCAGAGCGGCGCGATGGCGGCTCGGGATCGGTGGACGCCGTGCGACGTGGCGGTGGGCGAGGTCGGCTACCCGAGCTTCATGCCGCAAGGGCAGCTGCGGATTCCGATCGGCAACGTACGGTTTGCCAACGGAAGCTGGGCCTGGTATACGCGTCAATGCCGCAAAGGGCGGTGCGGTCCAGGGAATGACAAACCGCTGGTCAGGTCGCGCGGTCAGGTCGTCGATCACGTGGCGCTCGCGTTTCCGGATCTCGATGCCGTCATCGCCCACCTGAAGGCCACGGGCGTGCCCATCGTGAGCGGGCCGCACCCCTTCGGCGACACCCGCGCCGTCCTCATCGAGGATCTCGATGGTCTGGCGCTCGAGCTAATCGAGGCGAAATGAGTCGACCGAGCCGTTTACGTCCGACATGCCAATCGAGACGTGATTGACAGTAAACCGTCGACCTGATCGGTCCTGATGGGCGCTCTTCTGTGCCTTGCGTCGTTCACTGTTTCTGATTCGCCGCAGCGGCGCCGAGATCGCGATTGCGCTCTTGCACCGTGCCCGGGACGCCGAGCTTGACGTCGGCGCCGAGCTTCGCGATGAACTCCGCCGTCTCGGGATAGGCCTGGAACTGGAAAGATTGCTTCGAGCCCTCGGCCAGCCGATACGGCGTGCGGCCGCGGAAGTCGCGCGCGTTGATGTTGGCGCCGCGGTCCACCAGAATCTGAATCACCTCGTCGAGCCCGCGGAAGGCTGCGCCGTGCAGTGCCGTGTAATCCGCTTCGTTGATCGCGTTGATGTCTGCGCCGGCGTCGAGCAGCACCTTCACCGCTTCCTCGGCGCCCGGCGAGCGTCTGCCTCGCTGCAGACCTGGCGAGAAGGTCGCTCGGCCGAGTCCGGCGGCCACCATCAGCGGGGTCGTGCCATCGACGGTCGTCAAACGATGGTCGGCGCCTGCGCCCAGAAGCGCGTTGATGATGTCGGTGCTGCTCTCCACCGTGCGGCCGGAGTCGAGCCTCTGCCCGCCGTCGCCCCCGAAGCCACCGACGCTGCCGTTTGCGGCGAGCGCCGCCACCCAGAGTGGCGTGGCACCGCGGAGGTCGCCGGTGCCGCACGCGAACGGCTCGAAGGCGCCCTTCTTCGGGAATCCGATGTAGCTCATCATCATCGCGCTTGTCACGATCCGCCCGTTCGGGTCGGCGCCGTGTGCCAGGAGGGCCTTCACCAGCGAAGCCCGCTGTTTCGGGTTGGGCCCGCGGAAGCCGCCGCCACCGCCGGCGCTATAGACGTTGCCGCCCCCATGCCGCCGTGTCCAGTCCTCGAGCCAGATGTCCACGGGCCCTGCCGCCGTGTGCAGCGCGCGCACGCCGTCGATCGAACCGTTGGCGTCAGCGCCCCGGTCGAGCAGGAACAGCGCGAACTCGTCCTGCCCGCTGACGATCGCAAATGGCAGCACCTGAGTGCCGTCCGACGCGGGCTCGTTCACGTTCGCCCCGGCGTCGATCAGCAGCTTGGCCATCTCGATGTCGCCGTTGTGGGCGGCATACATCAACGGCGTGAACCCTCGTTTCGACGAGGCATGCACGTCGGCGCGGTTGTCGATCAAGACGCGTGCGATAGCTTTGTGCTGATCGCCGACCGCCCACATCAAGGCGGTGTCGTGCGTTTCCACGGTCGAGGCGTTCACGTTCGCGCCGTGCGCGATCAGCGCCTTGACGATGGCCACGCTGCCGGTGTGCGTCGCGATCATCAGCGGCGTCAAGCCGCTCGTCTGAGTGGCGTTTGGGTTGGCCCTGGCCGCGAGCAGCTTCTCGACCACCGGCGCGTTCGCGTTCTCGCAGGCCTGCGCCAGGGCTGTGACGCCGTGATCGTCGGCGGCGTTCACTTTGGCGCCAGCGCGCAGCAAGAGGTCCGCCGTCTCGAGATCGTTGAAATGAACCGCCCAGAGGAGCGCCGTCGCGCCGTCGGCGCGCGTCGCGTTCACGTCAACGCCTTGTTTCAGGAGGGTGCGGATCGCCGTCCTGTCCTGTTCCGCGACCGCGTTGATCAAACGCAAGTCGGGATCGGCGGCTGCGCCCAGACGGCTCATCGACAGCACGAGCGCCGATGCGAGACCGGCGAACCGATTCACGGTGGGGCGCATGCGCATCCCTTCTCGTCCGCGCAGGAACGATGATGGCTGTCCAACGAGCGTCCGACCCAAGCCAGTTTGACCCCCATCATGATAGCCGGGCGCCGGCGGCGCAGCACGTGGCGCGGTGAGTCGGGTTCGTAAAGTTTTGTAACTCCTAAGTATTTCTCGCGTAAGCACTTTGTAGACAGACGAGGGGGCGTAATATAGGGAGTCGCGCGCGGGGCGACGCGTCCCGCCGGCGATCGCATAGGCTGACCATGTCGAAAATGCTCCGCGCCATCGCTCTGGCGGCAACGGCGGTCGCCGCAGCCGAGTTTCTGCACCTGGTCGATGTACGGGCCGCTGGTGCGCAGGCGGCGCCCCGGCCGACCGCATCCGTTCAGGCCTCGCCCCGGCCGCTGCTCGACCAGTACTGCGTCAGTTGTCACAACGACAAACTGAAGACCGGAGGGTTGACGCTCGAGCGGGTCGACCCGAGCGCGGTTGCCGGCCACGAGGACGTGCTGGAAAAAGTTGTCCGCAAGCTGCGGAGCGGCCAGATGCCGCCAGACGGCCGGCCGCGGCCGGACGTGGCCAGCATCACCGCCTTTGCCGCGTCCCTCGAAAATGCGCTCGACCGGAACGCCGCCGCCGCCCCCAACCCTGGACGTGTGGCCTGGCACCGGCTGAACCGCGCCGAGTACGTGAACGTCATCCACGACCTGGTCGCGTTGGACGTCGACGGGACCGAGCTGCTGCCGTCGGACATGGCCGGCTTCGGCTTCGACAACAACGCGGACGTCCTCTCAATCACGCCGGGGCTGATGTCTCGGTACATCACCGCCGCGACGAAAATCAGCCGTCTCGCCGTTGCCAGCTCAGACAATCGTTCGATCACGCAGGTCTACAAAGTGGAATTCGGCACGCGGCAAGACGCGCGCATGGGCGAAGACATGCCGTTCGCCACCCACGGCGGCCTGGCGGTGCGGCATACGTTTCCGCTCGATGGCGAATACGCCTTCGCGATCCGGCTGAAGAAGAACGGGACCGTCAGCACCATCGACGGCATCGAAGAGGACGAGCACCAGATCGAGCTCCGCATCGATCACGCGCTGGTCAAGCAGTTCACGATCGGCGGCAAGTTCAAGGGGCCCGATCCGGGCGTGCTCATCGCGGTCACGGAAGACGACATCGAGGGCCGCAAAGTCCACGATTACCGGGTCGGCGCCGACAGAGAACTGGAAATTCGTCTGCCGATCAAGGCCGGCACCCGGCTCGTGTCGGTCGCATTCAGCGACTCGATGCCGACGCCGGGCGTGATGATGGTGGGGAACGGACGCCGCGGCACCTTTTTGGGCCTCGGCAGCCAGGCCGGCATCGACATGGTCTACGTGTCGGGGCCGTTCGGCGGGAAGACGCCTCAGGAGACGCCGAGCCGCCGGCAGATTTTCACGTGTCTGCCCGCGAGCGCGCGGGAGGAAGAGCCGTGCGCGAAGAAGATCCTGGCCACGCTGACGCGGCGGGCGTATCGGCGGCCGATCAGCGACGCTGATGTCCAGCCGCTGCTCGCGATCTATAGCGAGGGCCGTCGCGAACGGGACTTCGAATTCGGCGTCGAACGGGCGCTGGAAGCGCTGCTGTCGTCGCCGAAGTTCCTCTTGCGCGTCGAGCGCGATCCCGCCGACGCCAAACCGGGATCCGTCTATCGTCTGAGCGACCTCGAGCTCGCCTCCCGCCTGTCGTTCTTCTTGTGGAAGAGCATGCCGGACGAGGAGCTGATCGACGTTGCGGCGCGCGGCACGTTGAAGGATCCGGCCGTTCTCGGGCAGCAGGTGCGGCGGATGATGGCCGACCGGCGCTCCGCGCGATTTCTGGACGATTTCGCCGGGCAGTGGTTGACGGTCCGGAACATCCACTCGCAGGATCCCGACCAGACGCTGTTCGCCGGCTTCGATCCCACGCTGCGCGAGGCGATGGCGCGCGAAACCGAGCTGTTCTTCGAGAGCCAGATCCGCGAGGATCGACCGATCCCTGAACTCCTGACCGCCAACTACACGTTCCTGAACGAACGGCTCGCCGGGCACTACGGGATTGCCGATGTGTATGGCAGCCACTTCCGCCGCGTGACGCTGACCGACGAGAAGCGGTTCGGTCTGCTCGGACAGGCGAGCATCCTGACGGTGACCTCCTACCCGAACCGGACCTCCGTCGTCCTGCGCGGCAAGTGGGTGCTCGAGAACCTGCTCGGCGCGCCGCCGCCGCCGCCGCCTGCGAAGGTGCCGCCGCTCAAGGAGAACACGCCGGGCGCGAAGCCGGAGGCGCTGCGCGAGCGGATGGAACAGCACCGGAGCAACCCGGTGTGCGCGAGCTGTCACGCGCGGATGGATCCCCTCGGGTTCGCGCTCGAGCATTTCGACGCGATTGGGCGCTGGCGCGAGAACGACGGCGGCGCCGAAATCAACTCGACGATCGTGCTCGACGGCGCGACGATCGACAGCCCGAAGGCTTTTCGCGAGGCGCTGCTCGGTCGCGGCAACCAGTTCGTGAACACGGTGACCGAGAAGCTGCTCACCTACGCGCTCGGCCGCGGCGTCGAGTACTCCGACGCGCCCGTCGTGCGTCAGATCGTGCGCGATCTGGCGCAGAACGACGATCGGTGGTCGTCCCTGATCGTGAGCATCGTGAAGAGCACGCCGTTCCAGATGCGTCGGATGCCGGGTTCGATCGAACGCGTGCCGACCGCGCCGACGCGGCAGCAGTGATGGATCGCGTCAACTGAGCCGGAGATCGGAACATGATCATCACGAAGGTGCATGTGTCACGACGGACGGTGCTTCGCGGTCTGGGCGCGACGCTCGCGCTGCCGCTTCTCGACAGCATGGTGCCGGCGCTGACGGCCCTCGATGAGACCGCGGCGGCACCGGTACGGCGCTTCGGCGTGTTCTACGTGCCGAACGGGATGTCGATGCCGTATTGGTTCCCCAAAGCGGAGGGACCGCTCGCCGAGCTGCCGCCCACCTTGCGGTCGTTGACGGAGCTCAAGGATCGAGTGCTCCTGATGGGCGGTCTCGCCGACGAATCGGCCAATCTCGTCAAGGGCGGCGGCGATCACGCGCGGTCGGCCGGCACCTTCCTCACCGGCGTGCCGTTCAAGATCACGTCGGGCGCCGACGTGCTCGCCTCGGTGTCGATGGACCAGATCGCGGCGCGCCACATGGAGAAGGACACCCAGCTCGCCTCGATCGAGCTCGGCATCGAGTCGAACGCGATGCTGGGGGCATGCGACGGCGGCGCGAGCTGCGCGTACACCAATACCATCGCGTGGCGTACGCCGACGACGCCGCTGCCGATCGAGAACGATCCGCGCGCGGTGTTCGAGCGGCTGTTCGGCACGAGCGGCAGCACCGACCTGTCGGCGCGGATCGCGCGGATCCGGCGCGACAAGAGCATCCTCGATTTTGTCGCCGGCGAGGCGGCGAGCCTCGGCAAAGTGATCGGCCCGCAGGACAAGATCAAGCTCACCGAATACTTCGACTCGGTGCGCGACATCGAGCGCCGCATCCAGATGGCCGAAGCACAGAACAGCCGCGAGCTGCCAGTCGTCGATCAACCGGCCGGCGTCCCGGGCGACTACGCCGAGCATGCCAAGCTGATGATGGACCTGCTCCTTCTCGCGTACCAGACGGACATGACGCGCATCAGCACGTTCATGCTCGCGCGCGAGGTGAGCGCCCACGCCTACCCCGAAATCGGCGTCTCCGACTCGCACCATCCGCTGTCCCATCATCAGGACGAGGCCGCCAAGCTCGAACGGCTGCACAAGATCAACGAGTACCACTTCCAGCAGTTCGCGTATCTCGTCAAGAAGCTCGCGACTATTCCCGAAGGGGACGGGAACATGCTCGACCACACGCTGTTGCTGTACGGCACCGGCATCAGCGACAGCAACACGCACTTCCACGACGACCTGCCGATCGCGCTCGTCGGCGGCAAGGCCGCCGGCCTCGCGGGCGGGCGCTACGTGAGGCACCCCAAGGGGACGCCGCTCACGAATCTGCACGTGACGATTCTCGAGAAGCTGGGCGTTCCAGTCGAGAAGTTCGGCGACAGTACCGGACGGCTGACGACCCTGACCGATGCCGTGTAAGCATCGTCGCCCGTTCACTCATCGCGGCCTGGGACGCCTGACAGGGCTGATCGTCGTGTGTGGTGCCGTCGGCGGCGGAGCCCTGGCCACGGGTCAGGAAAAGCCGTACCCGATCTTCACCGCCGAGCAGTTCGTCTCGGCGATGAAAACGGTGGGGCAGGCGTTCACCGCAGCGAATGCTTCGCTCGGCCGCAACGAGTTCGAGGACTCGAAGGCCTACCTCGCCATCTCCCGCGATCGGCTCGCGACGACGATCACCTTCTGGCGGGACAGAAAGAAGGACGACGCCATCAAGATGCTCCGGGACGCCGTGGCGAAGCTCGACGATCTCGATGCCGCGCTTTCCTTGGACAAGGTCGATCCCGCCGCTGTGGCTGCCTGCGTGAGACAGGTCGGCGCCGCCTGCGAGGCGTGTCACGCGATCTATCGCGAACAGGATCCGGTCACCAAGGCGTACAAGCTGAAAACGGGCACGGCCGAATAGATCGCGCGAACCGGTTCATTTTGGGCAACGAGCCCTCCAGCGCGGCCGGGGGATTTACATTTCTTTGCTCTTCCAGGGACACCGCTGTCGCTATACTCAACTCTCGGGCTTCGTGTTCAGGAGGGCTTGATGCACCGACCCGCCCTGGTCTCGTACGTGACGGTCACACTGGCAGTGGCCCTGCTGAGCAGCACGTCACGCCAAGTGGTGGCCGCCGCTCAACAACAGGCGGGTCGAAAGGTCGCGGACGCGAACGCGGGGGAGCATCGTGCCGAGCTCGATCGTTACTGCGTCACCTGTCACAACGCCCGGTTGAAGACCGGCGGCCTCGCGCTCGACAACTCGGATCTCGCGGACGTGCCCGCCGGCGCCGCCGTGTGGGAGCGCGTGATCCGCAAGCTCCGCACCGGCCAGATGCCCCCGCCGGGCCGGCCGCGCCCGGACGCTGCACACAACGACGCGCTGGCGTCGTGGCTCGAACGCTCGATCGATCGGGATGCCGCGCTCAGACCTAAACCCGGCCGGACCGAAACGATTCATCGGCTGAACCGCGCGGAGTATCACAACGCGGTGCGCGATCTGCTGGCGCTCGACACGGCGGTCGCGTCGCTCCTGCCGGCCGACGACATGAGCTACGGCTTCGACAACATTGCCGGGGTGCTGAGAATCACGCCGTCGCTGCTGGACCGCTACATGATCGCCGCGCGCCAGATTAGCCGGGTCGCGGTCGGCGACCCCGCCGTTCCGCTGACCGCGGACACCTTCCGGCTGAAGGCGGATCTGTCACAGGATGAAACCTTCGACAGCCTGCCTCTCGGCACGCGCGGCGGGACGTCGATTGTTTATCAGTTCCCGCTGGACGCTGATTACAGCATCAAGGTGGAACCCCTCGGCGGGGGCGCCGACCCGGACGATCTCGAGGTGAGCATCGACGGCGCCCGCGTGAAGCTCTTCCGGTTGCGCCCGCGATCGGGGATGGCGCCGGGCCAGGGCTACGACTCCGAAGGCGAGGCGTACGACGTGCATGTCCCCGTCAAGGCAGGTCCCCACGTTGTCGCCGTGACCTTTGTGAAGAAGTCCTCGGCGTTCATCGAGTCGGTGCGGCAGCCTTTCCTGGCGCCGCATGCTGAGGGCGCGCCCCGGACGCAACCGGCGGTGGCCAGCGTCACGATCACCGGCCCCTACGACGTGCAAGGGGCGAGCGATACGCCGAGCCGCCAGCGGATCTTCGTCTGCCGTCCGACGGCACGCGCCGCGGAATCCGACTGCGCGAAACAGATTGTGACGACGCTGGCGCGGCGCGCGTACCGCCGCCCGGTCACGCCAGGCGAGGTCGCCGTATTACTCAAGTTCTACACCGACGGGCGCGCCAAGCACGGCTTCGACGGCGGGATCGAGATGGCACTCCGGCGTCTCCTCGTCAGCCCGGAGTTCCTGTTCCGAATCGAGAGCGAACCGAGCGGCGTGGCGGCTGGCGCAGCCTATACCGTCAGCGATCTGGAACTGGCGTCGCGCCTGTCGTTCTTCCTCTGGAGCAGCATTCCGGACGACGAGCTGCTGAACGCGGCGGTCAGAGGAACGTTACGAAAGCCGGGCGTGATCGAGCGGCAGATCCGCCGGATGCTGGCGGATCCGCGGGCGGATGCGCTCTCGGTGAATTTCGCCGGCCAGTGGCTGCAGCTCCGGACGGTTGAAGGCGCCTCGCCAAACGAGTTCCTGTTCCCGAACTTCGGGGAGAACTTGCGACGGGATTTCCGGCGCGAGACGGAGCTCTTCTTTCAGAGTGTGCTGCGCGAGAACCGCAGCCTGCTCGATTTTCTGACCGCCGACTACACGTTCGTCAACGAGCGCCTGGCCAAACACTACGGGATTCCGAACATTTACGGCGGCCATTTCCGCCGCGTGACGATTCCCGACGAGAACCGCCGCGGCCTGCTCGGGCAGGGCAGCTTCCTGACGCTGACCTCCCTCGCCGATCGAACAACGGTCGTCGGCCGCGGCAAGTGGATCCTCGACAACGTGCTGGGCGCGCCGCCGCCACCGCCGCCGCCGGACGCTCCGCCGCTCAGGGAAATCGAGAACGGCGGCAAGGTGTTGTCGTTGCGACAGCGGATGGAGCAGCACCGCGCCAACGCGGCGTGTGCGAGCTGTCATGCGCGCATGGACCCCTTGGGATTTGCGCTCGAGAACTTCGATGCCACCGGCCAATGGCGCACCCGCGACGGGGACACGGTCATCGATGCGACCGCCGCGCTGCCAGACGGCACGAGGTTTTCGGGTCCGACCGGCCTGCGGAACTGGGTGACTGCGCGCCCCGAGCAGTTCGCGACCTCCGTCACCGAGAAGCTGATGATCTACGCGCTCGGCCGCGGCCTCGAGCACTATGATGCGCCGGCGGTGCGGAAGATCGTCCGTGACAGTGCGGCCGGCGGTTACAAATTCCAGTCGCTGATCTTGGGTGCGGTGAAGAGCACGCCGTTCCAGATGCGGACGGCGCATGGTGCGGAGGTCGAGACGCCGACGAACACCAAGGTGGCCGGCCGGTAAGTTCCAGATGGTTCGATAACCTGTCTCATTCTGTCGCATGAGGAGCTCATCGATGTTTATCTCCAGGATGGCGCTTCCCCGTCGGACGTTCCTGCGAGGTGCGGGCGTCACGCTTGCCCTCCCGCTGCTGGATGCCATGGTCCCGGCGTTCTCGGTCGTCACGAAGACCGCCGCGCGTCCGGTGAAGCGCCTCGGCTTCGTCTACACGCCGAACGGCGCGACGATGAGCGCGTGGACACCGGCGGATGAAGGCCCCGCGCTGACCGAGCTTTCGCCAACGCTGTCACCGCTCACGCCGTTCCGCGATCAGGTCGTCGTGCCGACCGGCCTGAGTCAGAAGCTCGCCGAGTCGATGGGCGACGGCAACGGCGAGCATTCACGCGGCCAGACGGTCTGGCTGTCAGGCGTCCACCCGAAGCGCACGGAAGGCGCCGATGTCCAGGCGGGCGTCACCGTGGACCAGATTGCGGCGCAAGTGCTCGGCAAGGACACGCCGCTGCTTTCGATTGAGATGGCACTCGAGCAGAACTACCTTGTCGGGAACTGCGACAACGGTTACAGCTGCGTCTACTGGAACACCATTTCGTGGCGTACGCCGACGACGCCGCTGCCGATGGAAGTCAACCCGCGGCTGGTGTTCGAGCGCCTGTTCGGCGACGGCGGTACGCCCCAGCAGCGGCTCGAGCAGATTCGGGAGGACAAGAGCATCCTCGACTCGGTCAAGGACGCGATCACGAGCCTGCAGGGCCGGCTTGGCGCGGGCGATCGCACGCGCGTGGCCGAGTACCTGGATTCCATGCGCGAGATCGAGCGTCGCATTCAGGTGGCCGAGAAACAGAACGGCGAATCGCCGATCGCCTTGCCCGATCGGCCCGTCGGCGCTCCCGAGTCCTACGACGAGCATGCCAAGCTGATGTTCGATCTGGCGGTGCTGGCGTTCCAGGCTGACATCACGCGCGTGTTCACCCTTCTCCTGGGCCGCGAGCAAACGAACCGCCCGTATCCGTTCATCGGCGTGCCCGAGGCGCACCACTCGATTTCTCACCACCAGAACGATCCGGTCAAACTCGCGAAGGCCGCGAAGATCAACGCGTACCACATCGATCTGCTGGCCCGGTTTGCCGGGAAGCTGCGGGACATCACGGAAGGCGACGGTACGCTCCTGGACCACTCGATGATCCTGCAGGGCGGCGGATTGAGCAATTCGGATCAGCACTCGCACATCGATCTGCCGCTGGTGCTGGTTGGGGGCGGCGCGGGACAGCTCAAGGGCGGCCGGCACCTGCGGTTCCCGAAGGACACGCCGATGAACAACCTGCACATGTCGCTGCTCGAGAAGGTCGGCGTGTCGGTCGAGAAGTTCGGCGACGGCACGGGCGCGATGAACCTCGAGCCGCTGACCGGGGTGTAGGCGTTCAGGCAAGGATGCAACGATGAACGTGAAGCACGTCGCCGCCACGTGCGCGGTCATGCTGCTCGCAGGGGCGAGCCTGAGCGCGGGCGTCCGAGATCTCGCGTTGGTGGACGCGGCCAGGCGGGACGACACAGCTGCCATACGCGCGCTGCTGCGCGATCGTGCCGACGTCAACGCGCCCGATGTGGACGGCACGACGGCGCTGCAATGGGCCGCCGGGCGCGACAACGTTGACGCCGTGGATCTGTTGGTTCGAGCCGGCGCGGATGTCAAAATCGCGAACCGGTACGGCGTCTCGCCGCTGCTCGTGGCCTGCACGAACGGCAATGCCGCGATTATCGAAAAGCTTTTGCAGGCGGGGGCCGACCCCAACACGATGTCGTCGGAGGGTGAAACTGCGCTCATGACCGCGGCGCGCACCGGGAGGGTGGAACCGGTCAAGCTGCTCTTCGCCCACGGCGCCAAAGTGGACGCGAAGGAGCAGATGCGCGGCCAGACCGCGCTGATGTGGGCGGCCGCGGAAAACCACGCGGAGGTCGTCAAGACCTTGTTCGAGATCGGGGCCGACGTCAACACGCGATCGAAGGGGGGATTTACCGCGCTGTTGTTCGCCGTGCGCGCTGGAAGTCGCGACGCCGTCCAAGTGTTGGTGGCGCACGGAGCGAATCCCAACGACGAGATTCAGCTCGCGCCGGCGCAGCCTGCCGGCGCGGCAGCCCGCGTCGAGCCGGCCGCTGGCGCGGAGCCACGCGAACGGGCCGCAAGCGTCGCGCAGCTGCTGCAGGTGTTCAACAGCGGAAGCCGCCGCGGCGGCGGCCCGGCTGGCACCAGCGCGTTGGTAGTCGCGATCACAAATGCGCATTTTGAACTCGCGAGCCTGCTCCTCGACATGGGTGCCGACCCGCACGCGGCGGCGCAGGGGTGGACGGCGCTGCACCAGCTCGCGTGGACCCGCCGGCCGCCGATTCAGCACGGGTTGCCTCCCCCCGTTCCCACGGGCAGCATGGACAGCCTGGCGCTGGCGGAAAAGCTCCTCCAGTCTGGCGCCGATCCTGACGCGCGGATGACACGAGAGCCGGCCGACGGCGCCCGCAACGTGCTCAGCCGGATCGGATCGACGCCATTTCTGCAGGCCGCAAAACTTGCGGATCTTCCCTACATGCGCCTGCTGGTCGACTACGGCGCCGATCCGTCGATCACGACTGAGGAAGGCGCCACGGCTCTGATGGCGGCAGCCGGCGTCGGCATCTGGCAGGTCGGCGAGAGCGCCGGGTCGAACGAAGAGGCGTTCGAGGCCGTACAGCTGTGTTACGAGTTAGGCAACGACGTCAACGCGGTCGATGGAAATGGCGACACCGCGATGCACGGCGCGGCCCATCGCGGTTCGAACGCGATCGTCAAGTTCCTGGTTGAGAAGGGCGCGAAATTGGATGTGGTGAACACGCTGGGATGGACGCCGTGGATTGTGGCGGATGGCGTGTTGTACCCGAACACGTACAACCGGCGCCTCGAGACGGCGGAACTGCTGGTCAAACTGGGTGCCGATCCGAAGGCGGGCACACGTCGTGCGGTCGACCTGCCGCCCAGCGAATCTCAGCTGAACAAGCCGGCCGTGCTGCAGCGCCAATAAATCATTACTTCGGCACAATCACGATCTGCTGGAGCGCGTCCACGTCCAATCGGCGGTATTGGAGCCGTGTCGACGATCCCGAACTCGTTCCAGACCCAGTTCGGGGCCCGATTCAGCTTTTAGTCGACCTACCGTCGCGTGACACGCCGGGAGAGCGTTGACGCTCTCCCGGTGCGATGCCGATGCCACCCACTCCGGGCCTGCTCACGATTTTCTCGCACGCCGACCTTGATTTCCGAGGCGCTCGGCCTTAGTGTCCGACTCGGGGAAGGTACAACCCCGCACCTTTCGGTGACGCCTTCAGGAGGCTTGCGATACGCCATCAAAGGAGAAAGCATGAGAGCGGGTAAGCGCATCGCCCGTGCTGTGTTGACTGTCTGCTGGCTCGCAGCTCCCTCACATGCCCTCGCACAAGGAGCAAGTGGCATTGCCGGCGCTGTCAGAGACGCGTCCGGAGCGGTGCTTCCGGGAGTGACCGTCGAGGCATCGAGTCCGGCGCTCATCGAGAAAGTCCGCAGCGTGGTGACCGACCGAGAGGGGCAGTACCGGATCGTCGGGCTGCCGCCCGGCGTGTACGTCGTGACGTTCTCGCTCCCCGCGTTCAGCACGTTCAAGCGTGAAGGTGTCGAGCTGGCGGCCAGTTTCACCGCTACGGTGAACGCAGAACTGCACATCGGTGCGATCGAGGAAACCGTCACCGTGTCGGGGCAAAGCCCCGTGGTGGACGTGCAGAACACCACGACGCGCAGCCGGATCACGCGCGAGGCGCTCGATACGGTCCCCACCAACAAGACACTCGAGGCATTTGCCGCGCTCACCCCGGGGGTCTCGATGGGATCCGGCAATGCCCAGGACGTGGGCGGCAGCAAGGGTGAGACCTACGTCCAACTGCAGGTGCACGGCAGCCGGGTGGGCGACGCGAAAACGCTGCTCGATGGGTTTGAAACCAACGAGTGGAGCGGCCGCGTATTCGTCCCCAATCCCGCGGGCGCCCAGGAAGTATCGATCGATCTCGGGAACGGCGCGGCTGAAGCGCCTGCCAACGGCGTGTACATCAACTTCGTACCCAGGGATGGAGGCAACTCGGTCCACGGGACATTCTTCGCCAGTTACACGAACTCGCGACTCCAAAGCGCTCCGAGCCTATCGGCCGACCTGCGCGCGCGCGGTCTGTCTCAATCCGATCTCGGCCAGGTGCTGTACATCTGGGATGCGAACGGTTCCATTGGCGGCCCCGTGCGGCGGGACAGGCTGTGGTTCCACCACGCGATGCGGTCGTGGGGCAGCGCGAACGCGGTCGTGGGAGGCTATTACAACGCGATCCCCGACGCCTTGTTCTACCAGCCGGACCGATCGCGTCCGGCGCACGACGACTTCATGAACTGGATTACGAGCGAGCGCCTGACGCTGCAGGCGACCGAGCGGCACAAGTTCAACATCAACTACGACCAGGAGTACCGGTGCGACTGCCACCGCACGGTCAGCTCGACGCTCGCGCCGGAAGCCTCCGCCGTGCGCACCTACCATCCGAAAGTGCTCGGTCTCACGTGGGACTTCCCCGCGACAAGCCGGCTGTTGTTCTCGGCGGGGACAACGGCCAACTCGATGAACTATCGGCCCAGTCCCCAACCGGAAACAGCGCTCGACACCGTCGGCGTGGTCGAAGCCTCGACCGGGGTGCGTTATCGCGCGGTGGGACCGGATACGACCGGCTCCGGCGGGTACGGTGACAAGAACAATTTCATCCAGAACTCGCGGTTTTCGATGTCGTACGTGACCGGCACGCACAACATCAAGGTCGGCATGCAGATGCGCAACGGCGTCAAGAGGTTCGGCGAAGAGGGCGCCGCGATCGACTACCAGTTCCGGAACCAGAGACCAAACCAGATCACGATTTACGCGTATCCGCTGCTGTTCCACGAATCGATGAATGCCTTGCTGGGCGTCTACGCGCAGGACCAGTGGACGATGAACCGGCTCACGCTCAACGGTGGCGTGCGGTTCGACTACGAGAACGCGTCCGTGCCGGCCCAGCATCTCGAGGCCGGACCGTATATTGGCGTTCGCGATTTTGCGGAGGTCACCTGCGTCCCATGCTGGAAGGATCTTTCGCCCCGGCTCAGCGCGGCGTACGATCTATTCGGCACCGGCAAGACCGCCGTGAAGGTCAGCGTGGGCCGGTATACCACCGAGGAGCGTCTGGACACGGCACACCTGAACAACCCCCTGCTGGTGTCGAATGCGAGCTCGACGCGCGCGTGGACCGACACCAATGGCGATTTCATCCCGCAGGAGAACGAGCTTGGACCGCTCGGCAACGCGAACTTCGGCAAGACCGCGATCAATACCCGGTACTCGGCCGACGTGCTCCTGCGGAACCGTCCCGCGAATTGGTCGACGTCGGTCTCGCTCCAACACGAGCTGCGGCCGGCGACGGCGGCCGGCATCGCATACTTCCGGAGCTCGTGGCGGAATTTCACCGTGACCGACAGCCTGTCGGTCACCGCCGCCGACTACACGCCGTACTGTGTCACCTTGCCCGTGGACCCGCGGCTGCCGGGCGGCGGCGGCAATCCGGTCTGTGGCTTCTTCGACATCGACGCGAACAAGTTCGGCCAGGATACCGTGAACCAGTTGGTCGTGTCGGATTCGAGCTTCGGCACGCAGACCGAACTGTACGAAGGCATCGACGTGACGATCAACTCTCGGCTGCCGGGCGGCGCCTTCGTGCAGGGCGGGATGAATACGGGTCGGCAGTCCACCGATAGCTGTTACGCCAATGGCCGTCCCGATCTGACGCCATCGGGGGCCGCGACGACCTCGCAACGAACCGATGTCTTCTGCGCCGTGACGCCGCCGTTCTTCCGCCCGCAGCTGAAGTTCTCCGGTTCGTATCGACTCCCCTGGGATTTGCAGGTGAGCGGCGTCGTTCAGAGCCTGCCCGGCATTCCAATCACGGCCAGTTACGTCGCGACCAACGCCGACGTGCGGCCGACGCTCGGTCGTGATCTGTCGGGAAACCGGACGACCGTGACTTTGACGAACGTCATTCCGCCGCAGACCATGTTCGAAGATCGGCTGCTGCAAATCGACCTGCGGTTCATCAGGAACTTCAGAATGGCGGGCGTGCGCCTGCAGGCGATGTTCGATGCGTACAACATTTTCAACAACGCCGCGGTCCTGAGCTTGAACACCCGGTACGGCGCGTCCTGGCTGCGGCCGACGTCCATATTGGACGCGCGCCTGTTGAAGTTCGGCGTGCAGATGAATTTCTAAGTCAGCACTAATCTAAGCCACGGAGCGAAAGGAATGCCACGCGGCGTGTGCATGAACCGGAGCACCGTCCTCCCTCGATATGCGTTGATGATGACGGCCGCGGTCGGCGGTCTTCTCGCCACCGCCGCCGCAGCGCCGGCGCAGGTGGAGACCAAGTACGAAACCTATACTGCAACGGCGGCCAACCTGTCCGTGGGCTCGGGCGAAGCACTCAGGATCAACGTGTTCCGATGGTCCAGCGACGACGAGCGACAGAAGGCGTTGTCCGCGCTGGGCGAGAAGGGCGACAAGGGATTGCCCGGTGCCCTCGCGTCCGCTCCATCCGCCGGCTATCTGTGGACCAGCGAAACCCTGGGCTACACGCTGCGATACGCCTACAAGCAGGCCCTTCCGGCGGGCGGTGAGCGCGTCATCCTTCTCACGGATCGCCGCCTGGGCTCGTGGAGCCGAGTGCCGTGGAATGTCGCCGCCACCAGAGATGCCGGCGACGATGCGTTCACCGTGATCGAGCTGCGGCTGAATCGCGCAGGAGTTGGAGAAGGCAAGATGTCCTTCGCAACAAAAGTCGCGGCGGATCGCGCGGCCGGGACCATCGCCCTCGATAACTACGACACCGCGCCGATCCTGCTGAAGAACGTGAAACACGAGCCCGGCCGCGACCGCCCCCGCTGACGCCGTCGGCGGTGTTACTCCGCCAAAAACATGTAGCCGGCTCCGCGGACGGTCCGGATCAATGGATGACCGGCAGATTCCAGCTTCTTGCGCGAGCAGCCCGCCCGGGTCGAACGGCGCGGTCGGTAGTCGTCGGCGCCCGACTCGAGTCCGGCGATCCGATCGCGTTGGCGTCCGCGCGGTCAGCATGATCACCGGGACGTCGCTCCGCTGGCGGAGGACGTCGAGGCCGTCGAGCGTCGGGATCGTGACCTCCAGGATGATGAGTTCGTAGCTACGCCGGAGGGCGAGCCGGAGCCCCATACGCCCGTCTGGCGCGATCTCGACGCGATACCCCTTAACAAGAGTCTCCTTGATCGGGCTGCGGGCCGACTCTATAATTCTGTGCCGTTTTCGGACGCGCGGGTGTCAGGGGTCCCTTGCGAGGAGACATGAGATTACTCAACCAGATGCGGATACGTCTGTTCATGATGTCCACTGTCGTCATGGCTGTCTCGGCGATGGCGTGGGTGGCCGGTCAGCAGATCGAACGTGTCCCCATCGATGCCGACGACATCGGTGGGACGGTCACGAGTGCACAGGGCCCGGAAGCCGGCGTGTGGGTGATCGCGGAGACGACGGATCTGCCGACGAAGTTCGCGCGCATCGTGGTCACCGATGATCGCGGGCGGTACGTGCTGCCCGATCTCCCGCGCGCCACGTATCAGGTGTTCGTGCGCGGCTACGGGCTGGTCGACTCGCCGCGCGTCAGCGCAAAGCCGGGCCAGCAGCTCAGTCTGAAAGCCACAACCGCGCCCGATGCGATGGCCGCCGCGCGCGTCTACCCGGCGGCCTGGTGGCTGGCGATGGTCAAGGCGCCCGCCGGCCTCGAGGCGCAGAAGAAGTTCTCCTTGGACGCCAAAGAGTGCTTCGACTGCCACCAACTCGGCAACAAGGCGACGCGCGCGATCCTTCCGGCGATGGCCGCGGCGACCGCGTCGACGCTTGCCGCCTGGGAGAAGCGCACGCGAGTGGGTCCTTCGGGGCCGTCGATGGGCAGCTTCTTCATGAACTTCGGCGAGGCGCGGCAGGCGTTCGCCGACTTCACCGATCGCGTCAAGGCCGGCGAGGCGCCGAAAGTGGCGCCGCCGCGCCCCGCGGGCGTCGAACGCAATCTCGTCATCTCGTTGTGGGACTGGGGCTCTCCCATTGACGGGCGCTCCGACAATGTCGCCGGGGACACGCGGATTCCAACGGCGAACGCCAACGGCCCGATCTACGGCGTTGCCGAAATGGTCGACTCGTTGACGATGCTGGATCCGATCGAGCATCGGGTGCGGAACATCAAGGTGCCGACGGAGGCGCCGCCGCTGACTTCGTCCTTCAACGCCGCGCCGAACGCATCTCCGTTCTGGGGCGAGAACGTGTGGAAGCGGGCGGCAGACGTGCGGAGCTCCGCCGTCGATCAGAACGGCCGGCTCTGGATGGCCGTTCGCCTCCGCGAGATCCAGAAGCAACCCGCCTTCTGCACGTCGAGCACGAACAAGTTCGCCGCCTACTTTCCGATCGCACGCAGCGGCCGTCAGGTCGCGAAGTACGACCAGAAGACCGACAAATACGAGTACGTCGACACCTGCTTCAGCGCCGACCACAACATGTTCGACGCGAACAACAACCTTTACTTCGGGATGAACGGCGCGGTCGGCTGGATCGACGTGAACACGTGGGACAAGACGCACGACGCCGAAGCCTCCCAGGGGTGGTGCCCGGCAGTACTCGACACGAACAACGACGGCAAGATTACCCAGGGCTGGACCGAGCCCGATCAGCCGATCGACCCGACCAGGGATCACCGGATCGACTTCGGCTGCTATTCCGTCGCCGTCAATCCGAAAGACGGCAGCCTGTGGTGCTCCGGCATCGGCCGCGGCGCCAAGCGCTTGATGCGTCTCGAGCGCGGCCCGAACCCGCCGATTACCTGCAAGGCCGAGTTTTACGAGCCGCCGACGGATCAGCCGATCGAGGTCTTCGGATCGGGCGGCGTCGAGGCCGATCATCAGGGCGTGGTCTGGCAGAACTGGCGCTCGAGCGGACATTTCTCCGCCTTCGATCGCAGTCACTGTAAGACGACGAGCGATCCGAAGGGAGCCGGCCAGAGTTGTCCCGAGGGCTGGACGTTCTACCGCAAGGCCGATCCGACGTTCGACGGCAGCCCGTTCCATGCCAACGAAAGCTACCTGACGCACATGGACGTGCACGACGTACTCGGCCTCGGCGCGGACGCGCCCATGTACGGCTCGGTCAACACCGACGCGTTCGAGGTCATCCAGCGGTCGACCAAGCAGTTCGTGACGCTGCGCGTGCCGTATCCGCTTGGCTTCTTCCCGCGGTCGGCCAACGGCCGGGTCGACGATCCCCAGGCCGGGTGGAAGGGCAGAGGGCTCTGGGCCAGCTACTCGACCTATGCCACGTGGCACATCGAAGGGGGCAGAGGCGAAGGAGGACCCGGCGTCCTGCCGAAGGCGGTGAAGTTCCAGATGCGCCCCAATCCGCTCGCGAAATAG
>Ga0137409_10001272_pt1 | contig 27437 bp, 24 predicted proteins | sample CZODoug1_16funga_FD_122059 | JGI IMG/M metagenome (GOLD analysis project Ga0137409, IMG submission 122059) | Vadose zone soil fungal communities from Angelo Coast Range Reserve, California, USA - CZODoug1_16fungal (Hybrid Assembly) | ecosystem: Environmental > Terrestrial > Soil > Vadose zone...
CGCCATGATTCCAGTAACAGCGCGGCCTGCAGGCGGTTGAGAATGAATCCCTCGACTTCTTTCTTCACGGTGATGGCCACCTGACCGACCTTGTCGTGCAGCGCACGGGTCCTGGCGACCACATCGGGACTGGTCCATGGCGCGGGCGAGATCTCGACGATCGGCACCACGTGCGGCGGATTGACCGGATGCGCGACGATGCAGCGATGCTTGCCCTTGAGCCCGTCGCTGAAGCGCGACGTCTGGATGGTCGAAGTCGAGCTCGCCAGGATGCAGTGCGCCGGAGCCGCTTCGTCGAGTTGACGGTAAACCTCGCGCTTGACGTCCAGCCGCTCAGATGTGTTCTCCTGAACATAATCGGCGTCTCTCACGGCCTCTGCCAGCGTGGCCGCGCCGCTGACGCGCTTCATCACGGCGTCGGGAGAATCCTTGATCAGCCCGAACTGTTGCAGTTCTTCCAGCCCCTCCCTGACGAGGCCGATGGCCTTGTCGGTCGCACCGGGGGTACTGTCGTAGAGCTTTACGGGATGTCCCGCGCGCGCGAACACCATTGCCCAGGCACGGCCTATCAATCCCGCACCAATGATTGCTACTTTTTCCATTCTATTTCCTTCAAAAATTTACCACAGAGACACAGAGGCGCGGAGAAGAACGAAAATATGCAAGATCCTGATTAGAAAAAAAGGGATTCAAGAAAATCCAAGCTCGCCTTGTTCTTCTCTGTGCCTCTGTGGTGGATTCGAATCTAACCTAACATCTCGACGCCGGCGCAGACCGACAGCGCCTGACCGGTGACGTTCCCGCCGATGTCGCTGGCGAGGTAAAGCGCCATGTTGGCGATGTCGTAGGGACTGACCATGCGGTGCATCGAGACGCGTTCGAGCGAGATCTTCCTCTGTTCCTCGAAGCTGATGCCGACCGCCTTGGCTTTGGCCTCGATGACGCGGTTGATGCGCTCGCCCTCGACCACGCCCGGCTGGATCGCGTTGACGCGGATGTTGTCGGGACCGACCTCCATCGACAGGCTCTTGGTGAACCCGACCACGCCCCACTTGGCGGCGGCATAGGGGGTGCGAAACGGGAATCCCAGCCTCCCTGCGGCGGAAGACAGATTGATGATCGAGCCGCCCCCGGCGGCCTTGATCATCGGCACCGCCAGGCGCGTGCAATAGAACATGCCGTTCAGGTCCACCGCGATGCAGCGCTCCCAAGCCTCGACCGCAATGTCCTCGACTTTTCCCGTAGGCCCGGCGATGCCGGCGTTGTTGATGAGGCAGTCGAGCCCGCCAAGACGTTTCTTTAAATCGGCAAACAGCCGGTCCACGTCCTTGAGGCTGGACACGTCCGCCAGCGTGGCGCTGACGCCTGGAAAGGCTTCCAGCGTTTCGTCAAGCGAAGCCTGCACGACGTCGCAGATGTGCACCCGTGCACCGGCCTTGTGAAACACATCCGTCATCGCCCGGCCGATTCCCGCCCCACCGGCGGTGATCAGGACCCGCTTTCCCTTTGCTGAAATTTCCATTTATTTATCCTTTTACTAACCACAGAGACACAGAGAAATGCAACAAAGAAACTGGAACCAGAATCAAACTAAGAGCGCCAAGAAATCCAGCATCGTAGCGGCAGGCTTTCCTTCGAGTTGGGAGAGTTGGCCCTTCTCCGTGCCTCGGTGTCTCCGTGGTGAATCTTGCAGTCACAACCACAACACCTGCTTGCGGAAATCGAGATCGGTAAGCAGCGGGCGCGCCGGTCCTTCGTGCGACACGTGCCCGCGGTCGAGGACGTAGGCGCGGTCGGCGAGCGACAGCACCAGGTCCAGATGATGCTCGATGATCAAAATTGCGACTTCCTCCCGGAGCTGCTCGATCGACTTGAAGACTTCATCGACCATGGCTGGCGACAGGCCTTCGAACGGCTCGTCCATAAGCAGCAGCTTGACGTTGCCGGAGAGGGCGCGGGCAATCGCGACCATCTGTTGTTCGCCACCGGAGAGCAGGTCGGCTTTAACGTGAAGCTTTTCGCGGATTCTCGGGAAGTAGCCGTAAATCCTGTCGCGATCCCACATGACGCCGTCGCCCGCCTGGCGCGCAAGTGCGCCGAGGCGCAGATTTTCCTCCACGGTCAGGCCGGAGAACAACCTGCGACCCTGTGGCACCAGGCCGATGCCCGATCGTGCGATCCGTTCCGGTGTGCTGCCGCTGATCACCTGGCCGTTGAAAGTCACGGTGCCGGATGCGGGTTGAACAATGCCGAGTATGCTCTTGAAGGTTGACGACTTGCCGGCACCATTGCGGCCCAGCAAGCCGACGACATCGCGGGCGCGCACCAGGAGACTCACATCGTGAAGTATGTGGCTCTTGCCGTAGAAGGAATTGATCTTGTCCAGCTGCAGCAAGACCTTCTGCGAGGACGGATCCGTCTGCGTTCGATGGGCGGCGAGATGCGCATGACCGCTGCCGATGTAAACGCGCTGAACTTCGGGATGCGCGCGCACGGTTTCCGCGTCGCCCTCGACCAGCACTCTGCCTTCATTCATTACCGTGACGGTGTCGGCCATGCCGAACACGCGATCGATGTCGTGCTCGACCAGCAGCACCGCCATATCCCCGGTCAGCCGGCGTATCAGTACGCCGATGCGCTCGCGCTCCGCCGCGGCGAGGCCGGCCAGCGGTTCGTCCAGCAGCAGGACGCGGGGCTTCGCCGCCAGTGCCATGCCGATCTCGATCAGCCTCTGTCCGCCGTAGGAAAGGCTGGAGATCAGCGCGTGCTCGGTATTCTCGAGCCCGAGAAATTTCACAAGTTGGCGTGTTTCGACGTTCACTTGCGGCAGGGCGTTGCTGCGCGTCCAGACGTTGAAGCGCCGCGCATCGCGCGCTTGCACCGCCAACCGCAGGTTCTCCCAGACGGACAGCGCCGGGAACAGGCTGGTGATCTGGAATGAGCGCGCCAGACCCTGCTTCACCACTTGCTCGGCAGGTAGGCCTGCGATCGGGGTATTGACCAGCACAATGTGTCCCGCATCGGGAGCGAACATGCCGGAGAGGGTATTGAACAGGGTGGTCTTGCCGGCGCCGTTGGGTCCGATCAGCGCATGCAGCTTGCGGTCGGCGAGCGTCAGGTCCACCCCCGCGACTGCAGTGAAGCCGCCGAAACGCTTGACCACGCCGGCGCAGTTCAGGATCGTGCCGGAAACCGGTGAATGCTCGCACAGAAAAGCAGGGATCTCCTGACCCGGTTGCGGGGTTACGCGCGCGGCCATTGCGCCGACGCCTTCCGTCTTCTTGCGCAGCGGCGCAAGCAGGCGCGCGCCGACACCGACCAGTCCCGAAGGCGAAAACAGGATGAAGGCCATGAACAGAAGGCCGAACCAGAACTGCCACGCCGAGGTGTAGCCGGTCAGAACCTCGCGGAACATGATGTAGAAGAATGCGCCGAGCGTCGGCCCGAGAAAACTGCCGACGCCGCCGAAGATGGTCATGGCGAGGATTTCCCCGGAGAAATTGACGTGCACCGTGTCCGCGGAAACGAACAGCTTGAGAAAAGCCATCAGGCTGCCGCCCAGGCCGGTGACCGTGGCGGAGATGACGAAGGCCGCGAGCTTGTAGCGTAGCACCGGATAGCCGATGAAGCGGGCGCGGTTCTCGTTCTCGCGAATGGCCGCGAGCACTGAGCCGAGCGGCGAGTGCACGACCCGCCACATGATCCATGCAACGAGAAATACGATCACAGCGATCAGGTGATAGAAAACCACCCGGTTATCGAGATCGAGTCCGAAAATCGGCGCACGCTGAATCCCGGAAAGGCCGTTTTCGCCACCGGTGAACGAAGTCCAGCGGTACACGATGTAGAAGGTCAGTGCAGTGAACGCGAGCGTGAGCAGGGAAAAGTACACGCCGCGCCGGCGCAGCACCAGGAAGCCGACGACCAGGCCGAACGCGGCGGAGCAAAGTACCGCGAAGCCGAGCGGCAGCCACAGGCTGCCTTTGAACCAATGCATTTGCGACAGCGCAGTGGCGTAAGCGGCCAGTCCGAAGAACATGCCGTGACCAAAGGACAGCAGTCCGGTGTAACCGAGCAGGAGGTTGTAGCCCAGGCCGACCAGCGCAAAGATCGCGATCTCGGTGGCGATGCCCCAGGTGAAGCCGGTGCCGGTGACCACATGCGGCAGCGCCAGCAGCGCCACCGCGGAGATGACAAGCGGATGTCTGAGGAAGTTGCCCGGCTTCATTCGAACTTCTCGAATTTCTCGCCCATCAATCCGCGCGGGCGGAACAGCAGGATCAGCACCATCAGCAGGTACATCGAGGCTTCCGCCGCGGGCGGGTAGTAATAAACGGTGATGCCGCGCACGGCACCGACCAGCAGGCCGGAAATGACCACGCCCCAGAAACTGCCCAATCCGCCGATCACTACCACGACGAAAGTTGCGGTGAGGATTTCGGTGCCCATCGCGGGTTGCACGCCTGCGAGCGGGGCCGAGAGAACGCCCGCCAGGCCCGCGAGCGCCACCCCAAGCGCGAACACCGCGGTCAGGATCGGCCGCAGCGAGATGCCCAGCGCACGCACCATTTCCGGATCGCGAACCCCGGCGCGCACCACCATTCCGAATGCAGTCTTGTTGAGCAACAGCCAGCACCCGGTGACGGCGGTGATCGCCACCGCGAGTACGAACAGGCGGTAATAGGAATAGATGAAATCGCCCAGAATCAACTGGCCGCGAAGCTGTTCCGGCAGCGAGAACGGCAGGCCGGTGGTACCCCAGATCATGCGCAGGCTTTGCTCGGCGGTCAGCGCCAGGCCGAAAGTGAACAACAGGCCCAGCATCGGATCCCTGCTGTAGAGGCGTCGCAGGGCAAAGCGCTCGATCAGGATGCCGATCAGCGCCACGCCCACCGGGGAGAGCCCCATCGCGCCGAGAAAGCCGAGTCGTCTTTCGATTTCGTAGGCGAGATAGGCGCCCACCGCATAGAACGCGCCGTGGGCAAGGTTGACCACACCGCCGAGACTGAAGATCAGCGAAAGTCCCAGCGACAGGACGATGTAGTACGACCCGACCAGCAGGCCGTTGGCGATCTGCTCGAGAAGAAGCACGGCTGAAACGAACTCAGCCGCGACTCACGCCGCCGGCAGGCTGCAGGGGTTTTCCTGCTGTGTGGGCTGGATCAGCTCCAGCGACTCCTTGGGGCCCGGCACGGTCTCGACGATGTCGAAGATGTCCCACTGATCCTTCGACTTCGACTTGTCCTTCACATTGACCACGTACATTTCCTGCAGCAACTGATGGTCCCAGTCGCGGAACTTGCCCTTGCGCGCCTTGAGAAGATCGAATTCCGCGCCTTTCTCCAGATGCTGGACGATCCTGGCGGCTTCGGTTCCCTTGGTTTCCGCAACCGTCTGCAGCACGATGCGCACGCCGATGTAATCGCCCCAGGCCTGATTCTCCGGCGGTTGTCCATACTTCTTCACAAAGCGTTCGGTAAATGCCCGGGACGCGGGAATGTTCAAGCCGTGATACCACAGGCTCTGCCAATGGCCGGACAGCGCATCGAGGCCGGTGGCCCAGAACGGCGCAGTGTCCATCACGCCGCCGGCAAGCTGATAGGGCAGGCCGTATTCCTTGTACTGTTTCAGGAACGTCGTCTGGTCCACGCCGGCCAGATTGAGGTAGACGAAATCGGGCTTGAGCTGGCGAATCTTGAGAATGTAGGCGCTGTAGTCCGCAGTGTTGGTCGGCACGAAATCGTTGTTGAGGATGATGCCGCCGTTCTGCTCCAGGAAGCGCGAGGAAACCTTGTAGAGATCATGGCCGAATGCATAGTCCGCGGTGAGAAAACACCAGCGCGCGCCCCTGATCAGGTTCTTCTGCAATTGCCATGTGCCGATGGTCTTGGTGTACATGGTGTTGCTGCCCTCGATGTGGAACATGTAGCGTTTGCAGTTGGCGCCGCGCAGCGCATCGGAATTGCAGCCGGTGTTGAAGAACGGGATCTTGTAGCGCTGTGCCTGCTCGCCGATGGCGAGCCCCGAAGCCGAACTGATCTCCCCGATGAGGCAGATCACCTGGTCACGCTCGACCAACTTGTTCGCCTTGGTCACGGCGGTGGCAGGGTTGACGCTGTCCTCGGCGATCATCTCCACTTTGCGCCCGAGCACGCCGCCCGCCGCATTGGCTTCTTCGACCGCCAGCATGGCGCCCTTGTAGCCGTACTCGCCCACCTGGCCGAGAAAGCCGGTGCGCGGCGTGATGTGGCCGATACGGATCGCCTCGGATTGCGCGCGCAGGATTGACGGGAAACCAAACTGCGCCGCAGCAGCAGCGACGGTCAGCGTGGCGGTCTGTTTGATCAGCTTGCGGCGGCCTGGTGCTATCGTCCTTTCGGTTTTCTTGCTCATGATTCCTCCCCCGATTTCTATGGCAGCCCTTTTTTCGGGTTGCCGGTTCGATTCCGATCCGGTTCAGCCCGCCTTGAGAATGGCGGCGACTACGGCGTCGGTTACCTGCCTGGTATTGGCGTTGCCGCCCAGGTCCGGCGTGCGCAGCCCGGATTGCATCACCCCCGACATGGCTGACACGATGCGGCTTGCAAGTTCCGCCTGGCCCAAATGATCCAGCATCATCGCCCCGCTCCAGATCTGGCCGAGCGGGTTGGCAATGCCTTTGCCGGCAATATCCGGCGCCGAGCCGTGCACCGGCTCGAACATGGAAGGATACTGCCTTTCCGGATTGATATTGGCGGAAGCCGCAATGCCGATGCTGCCGGCAATGGCCGCCCCCAGGTCGGTGAGAATGTCACCGAACAGATTGCTGCCCACCACCACGCCGAAGCGTTGCGGATGAGTGACGAAGCGCGCCGAAAGCGCGTCGATGTGCATCTGCTCGCTTTCGATCTCGGGGTAGCCTTTGGCGATTTGCCAGAACACTTCGTCCCAGAACGGCATGCTGAAATTGATGCCGTTCGATTTGGTGGCCGAAGTGACTTTGTTCTTGCCGATCCTGCGCGCGAGCTCGAACGCATAGCGGATGATGCGTTCGGTGCCCATGCGGGTGAAGATGCTGATCTGGCTGACCACTTCGTTGGGCGTGCCGGAGTAGATGCGGCCGCCCATGTTGGAGTACTCGCCTTCGTTGTTTTCGCGCACCACCACGAAGTCGATGTCCTGCGGGCCGCGGTCGGCGAGCGGCGTTTTCACGCCGGGCAGCAGCTTTACCGGCCGCACACAGGCGTATTGCTGGAAGCCGCGGCGTATCGGCGCGATCAGCTCCCACAGCGAGACATGGTCAGGCACGCCGGGAAACCCGACGGCACCCAGAAAAATGGAATCGAAAGGGCGCAACTGGTCCAGTCCGTCCCCGGGCATCATGCGCCCGTGCTTCTGGTAGTACTCGCAGCTCCACGGGAAGCTGCGGTAGCTGAACCTGAGCCCGCCGTGCGCTTTCGCCGCGGCATCGAGAACGCGCGTGCCTTCGGGGACGACTTCCTTGCCAATGCCGTCACCCGGGATCAGCGCTATGTTGAATTCTTTCATGGGATGGTGTTAATCACGGTGGCACATCTGCAAAGCGTCAACATATGTTCTTAGGGCTCCCTCTCCACGTCAGTGGAGAGGGTGGGGGGTGAGGTGATAGTTTCTAACGTTTGAAACCGGAGCGGATCCAGTCGATGCTCTTCATTCCGTCCGGTGGGCTGATATGCTCGGGCGTGTAGTACTTGATGTTGGTGAGCGTGAGTTTCCCGTCGACCTTCCTGACCGTGCCGTAAGGCACGTGCTGCACCGCCTGATGCCCCTTGCCGAGCGACATGTCCACCGTGCCGGCGACCGACTCGAACTTCAGGTACTCGAACGCGCCGATGATCTGATCGATGGTCGGATCCAGCACCTTGTTGGCGGCCTGTGCTTTTTCGAAAGCGGCCTTGGCACCCATGAACGCGGTCGCCATGTGGTAGGAAGCGTATACCGGTGCGACGCCGAAGCGTTCCTTGAACGCCTTCTGGAACCACTTGTTGAGTGTGGTCGGCGGGGCAAACGGACCGTTGGGGCCGCGCGCACCGATCATGGTGCCGTCGGGCAACTGGTCGCCGAGACGGTCGAGCACAGTTTCGCCGGTAATCATGATGTTGGGCATGCGCGCCAGCAACCCGCGCGGTGCCGCCTGCAGGATGAAGGCCTCGAGGTCGCCGCCCCAAAGCGAGTTCTGCACTATTTCGGCTCCGCTGCCCAGCACAGCGGAGACTTCGGTGCCGTACTGGCCCGCGCCGAGCTTGGGCGTGACGTTGGTGCCGATCTGGACCTGCGGCTTGATGATTTTCATCGCCTCGGTGAAATCGGACCAGGCGTCCTGGCCCCAGGCGTAGTTCGGATTGACCCCCGAGAAGGTTTTGAGATTGGGGAAGCTCTCCGCAATGTAGCGGGCCGCCGCGACGTTTTCCTGGGTCGCCATGGTGGTGGTGCGGAAAACGTACTTGTAGCTCGCTTCCTCGAAGATTCGGTTGGTGGCGCAATCGAACAACACGGTGAACTGCTTCAATTCCTCGGCGACCGGCGCCACCGCCAGGCAGTCGCCGCTGGAAATCACCCCGATCACCATGTCCACATCCTGGCGTGCCACCAGGTTGCGATACTCGGTGACGACCTTGGTCGGTCCACCGGCCTCGTCCACGTAGACCACTTCGAGCGGCCTTCCGCCGAAGCCCTTCCTTTCATAGCCCGGAATCTGCCCGCCCTTGTTCAGCGCGTCCATCAGCACATCCGAGGCATTCTTGGCCGGTACGCCGAAGGGACCGGCAGCCGGTCCGGACAGGAAGGTAATGACCCCGATTCGCAGTGGAGCTTGCGCCGAGGCGAACGGCGTGCCAAGGAGCGCCGCTGCGAAAAATGCGGTAGTTGCGCCGAAGCTGCGCAGGAAGCGGTTCATGACTGGTCCTCCGGATGGGTCTTTTGTTTTTTGACGGCGCGGTCGCCGCCCGCCGCCCCTGGCGGTCACAAACCCGCCGCGGCTGACAGGCTGCGATTATAACAACTAACTTTTGGCGATTCGGTTCCGCTAGAATCCGCGTGGCCGGTTAGTGTCCTGTTCCGCTAATTCGCGGCTGAAAACCCGACGAGAATCGGCGCCACGCGGTGTTACGAGTCCTCGCCGTGGGGCCCGCCACTGTCAAGGACTCGCGCCTTGCCTGACACCGATTTCGCGGGTTTTCCGATCAATGATGGATTGTTGCCAATGGATATGGGGTCTGCGCTCCAAGGTTCGCAAGTTGTCCCACGAATCAGCGGAGCAGGACACTTGTTTCGCGCCTCTTAAGCGCTGATGGACGCGCCTTGAACATCCTCGCCCTCGACACTTCGACGGAATACTGCTCGGTCGCGCTGCTGCATGACGGAAAGCTCACTTTCCGCGAAGAACTCGCTGGACAGACGCACTCGGAACTGATTCTGGCGATGATTGACGCGCTGTTGCGCACATCGAATCTTGGGTTGGCGCATCTGCATGGCATCGCCTTCGGCGCCGGACCGGGATCGTTCACCGGCCTGCGCATCGCCTGCGGAGTTGCGCAGGGCCTGGCTTTCGGTGCGGGGCTTCCTGTTGTGCCGGTCGGAACGCTGCTAGCGCTGGCAGAGGCCGCCGGCGCACCGAGGGTGGTGGCCTGCCTCGATGCGCGCATGGGAGAGATTTATCATGCCGCCTACCAGCGCAACGGCGCGGGATGGAGCGAAACGGTGATGCCCAACGTATGCAAGGCCGACGCAGCGCCGGCACTGGAGGGCAGGGACTGGGTGGGTTGCGGCAGCGCTTTCGCGGTGTACGGCGATGCCTTGGCTGCGCGCTATCATGGCCAGCTTGCGCGCGTGCAATCGCAGGCCTTTCCGCACGCCCGGGAGGTCGCGCAGCTGGCGTTGCCGGTCCTTGCCGCCGGCCACGGTGTTCCGGCAGAACAGGCGGTACCGCTCTATGTGCGCGACAAGGTCGCCCGTAAAATGCACGAACAACCATGAGTGCCCAGCTCGACAGCCTGCCGAAACTGCGCCCTATGCGCGCCTCCGATCTCGATCGGATCATGGAGATCGAGCCGGTCATCTATACGCACCCGTGGACGCGGGGCAATTTCGACGATTCGATACGAGTCGGCTACAGCTGCTGGGTGATCGACTGCAGCGCGGTGGTGGTCGGCTACGGTGTGCTCATGATCGGCGTCAGGGAGGCGCATCTACTCAACCTGAGCGTCGCGCCGAACTGGCAGGGGCGCGGGCTGGGCCGCTCGCTGCTGGAGCATTTCGTGCGCATTGGCCGCGACAGCGACGCACAACAGATGTTCCTGGAAGTACGACCTTCCAATGCATCGGCGCGGCGACTGTACGCGGATTTCGGCTTTCGCGACATCAGCGTTCGCCGCGGCTATTACCCGGTAGCTGGCGGGCGCGAGGATGCGATCCTGATGGGACTGATGCTGTGAGCCGCCGGGCGCTGGTCCTCACCGAACTGGGACTCACGCCTTTGTGGGTGCTTAGGCGCGCGGCGACGGCTGAGGGGGAAACGGACGCGGTTCAAAACGCCGTGACCCGCGATCTGCCACCGCTGCCAACGGCGCAACTGCTCCCCGCAGATGACCGCGGCGCGCAAGTCGGGGCGATGAACTGGCAACAGCTCAAGTCCGCGGTTGCCGCCTGTACCTCATGCGTTCTGCACAAGCAGCGGCGCCAGGCCGTGTTCGGAGTGGGCGACGAGCGCGCCGAATGGCTGTTCGTCGGCGAAGGTCCCGGCGCCGAAGAGGATGCGCGCGGAGAGCCCTTCGTCGGTCAGGCTGGCAAGCTGCTGGACAACATGCTCGCCGCGATCGAATTGAAGCGCGGCGACAACGTCTACATCGCCAACGTCGTCAAGTGCCGGCCTCCGGGCAATCGCACCCCCGAGCCCGCCGAGGCCAATGCCTGCGAACCCTACCTCGCACGCCAGATCGCGCTCATCAAGCCGCGTCTGATCATCGCGCTTGGCAAGATCGCGGCGCAGAACCTGCTGGGCACCGAAGCGACCATTGCCAGCCTGCGCGGCCGTGCGCACGCTTATCGCGGCACGCCCTTGATCGTGACCTACCATCCAGCTTACCTGCTGCGCAACCTCACCGACAAGGCCAAGGCCTGGGAAGACCTATGCTTCGCGGTGCACACCATGAAAGCGTTGAAACAGGGCGGCAGCACCCCCAATTGATCGTTGTCGCCTCCAACCGGGAGAATTTGATGAAACGTTTTCTTGCCCTGCCGTTCCTGCTGGTTATTTCGTTCGGTCTCGCCGGCTGCGGCTACAACACGCTGCAAACCCGCGACGAGCAGATCAAGGCGGCGTGGGCGGAAGTGCTCAACCAGTACCAGCGCCGCGCCGATCTGGTGCCGAATCTGGTGAATACCGTGAAGGGTTTCGCCGCGCAGGAGAAGGATGTGCTGCTGGGCGTGACCAATGCCCGGGCCCGCGTTGGGAGCATGCAGGCTACTCCGGAACTGGTCAACGATCCGGAGGCTTTCTCCAAGTTCATCGCCGCGCAGGGGGCGATGACCTCGGCACTGTCGCGGCTGTTGCTGGTGGCGGAGAACTATCCGCAACTGAAATCCGATGCCAATTTCCGCGACCTGCAAGCGCAACTCGAAGGTACCGAGAACCGCATCGCCGTGGCACGCCAGCGTTACATCCGGGCGGTGCAGGACTACAACGTCACCGTGCGTTCCTTCCCCAGCAACTTGACGGCGATGCTGTTCGGCTACAAGGTCAAGCCGACTTTCACGGTCGAAAACGAACAAGTGATCTCCAAGCCTCCGACGGTGGATTTCTCCAAGCCCGAACCGGCGCAGAACAAGTGACGAAATGATGCTGCTGATGCGCGCCGTAGCGGCGGCCGCGCTGCTGTTTGCCTTCTGTGCCGTGGCGGAAGACGCGTCAATTCCGCCTCTGACCGGGCGCGTGGTGGACCTGAATAGCACGCTGAGCGCCGAACAGAAGCGTGAACTGGAAGCGAGCCTGGAAGCGTTCGAAAAGCGCAAGGGCAGCCAGATCGCGGTACTGATCACCGGAACAACCTTTCCCGAGCCGATAGAATCATTTGCCATGCGTGTGGCGGAGGCATGGAAGATCGGCCGCAAGGGCGTGGACGATGGCATCGTCGTGGTCATCGCGAAGAGCGACCAGGCGATGCGCATCGAAGTCGGTTATGGATTGGAAGGCGCAGTGCCTGATGCCGTCGCCAAACGCCTGATCGAGGAAGAATTCATCCCCAAATTTCGCGAGGGCGATTTTTATGGGGGCTTGCGCGCGGGGCTTGATCGCCTGGTGCGAGTCATCGACGGCGAGCCGCTGCCTGCGCCGAAGCAGGAAGCTGGTCGTGGCAGCGAGCCGCGCTCGATCGAGGCCTATTTCGTCCTGTTCATGGCAATCGTAATCGCGGTTGGCGGCTTGTTGCGAACGCTGTTCGGGCGGCTGCCCGCGGCGACGATCGTCGGCGCCGGTACCGGCTTGCTCGCCTGGCTGATCGTCGCGCCGGTGGTGGTCGCGTTACTGGTGGGCATCGTCGGCTTTATTTTTACGCTGGCTGGCGGCGGGCATCGCGGCGGATGGGGCGGCGGGGTGGGAGGTGGCTTCGGGGGCGGGGGTTTCGGCGGGGGCGGATTCAGCGGCGGCGGCGGCGGGTTTGGCGGCGGTGGTGCTTCGGGGCGCTGGTGAAATGAAACTCGCGCGCATGTTGCGTCACCTGACGATGCCGCACTGGCGGGCGCGCCAGCTATTGCCGAGGGGAGCACTGCTGCGAATCGAGCATGCCATTGGCGAATCGGAGTCGCGCCGCTCCGGACAAATCCGGTTTGCCGTCGAAAACGCGCTCGATCTCCATGCCTTGCTTCGCGGTCAATCAGCGCGCGAGCGCGCCATCGAAGTGTTTGCGGCGTTGCGAGTCTGGGACACCGAACACAACGACGGCGTGCTCATTTACCTGTTGCTTGCCGACCGTGACGTCGAGATCGTCGCCGACCGCGGCATTCATCCGAAAGTCGGCAGCCAGGGCTGGGAGGATATCTGCCGTGAGATGGAGGCTGCGTTCCGGGTCGGCCGTTTCGAGTACGGCGTGCTTGACGGAATCGAGCGGGTTGCGCGTCACCTGCAGACGCATTTTCCACGCAACGTACCGGGGCCGAACGAGCTCCCGGACCGGCCGGTTGTGCTCTGAGACGGGTCGTCGCGGGTGATTCAGCACCTTGTCGAGCACTACGGTTACCTGGCGGTGTTTGTGGGAGCGCTGCTGGAAGGAGAAACCGTTCTGGTCATGGGCGGCTTCGCCGCTCATCGCGGGCTGCTGGAGTTGCCGTGGGTGCTGGCGCTAGCAGCTGTCGGCGGCTTCCTCGGCGACCAGTTCTTCTTCTTCATGGGCCGGCGGCACGGCCGGGCGATGCTGTCGCGTTTCCCTTCACTGGTGCAATCGAGTACGCGAGTGCAGTCGTTGTTGACGCGTTACGACGCCGCCGCGATTTTTTCCGTGCGTTTTATCTACGGATTGCGGATTGCCGGCCCCGTGCTGATCGGGATGAGCGGCGTACGCCCGTGGCGCTTTGTCTGTTTCAACCTGCTGGGTGCAGGCGCCTGGGCGGCCGCGATCGGCGGTGCAGGCTATCTGTTCGGTACCGCCATGGAGGCCTTCCTTAGCGACCTGCGGCGCTACGAAGCGGTGATTCTGATCCTGATTGCCGTGTGCGGCGGGGCATTGTGGCTGTGGGCACTTCTGCGCAAGCGCCGATCGCGCTGAGCCAATTGCTCTGAACTACTGCGGATCCTGATCGTGCCAGTGCTTGATGGTTATCCAGGCCATCGTTGTCGTGATAAACAAACCAAACGCCACGATCATCGAGTTCATCGATAGCTCGGATTTGATCATCAGCGCATAGATGCCGAGCAGCAGCAGGATCGAAAGGTTCTCGTTGAAATTCTGCACCGCGATCGAGTGCCCTGCGCCCATCAGCAGGTGGCCCCGGTGCTGTAACAGCGCGTTCATCGGCACGACGAAGTAACCGCCCATGGCGCCGACCAGCACCAGCAGCCCGATCGCGACCCGCCAGTCGGTGACGAACATCATCGACACCACCACCAGGCCCATGGCGATTCCCACCGGCAGCACCCGCACCGCGCGTTGCAGGCTCACGTATTTGGCGGCCAGTATGGAGCCGAGCGCGATTCCGATGGCGACGACCGCGGTAAGCTGGGTGGCTCTCTTGAGGTCGAACTTCAGGGCCAGCGCAGCCCAGGTGAGCACGATCAGCCGCAATGTCGCCCCCGCGCCCCAGAACAGCGTAGTCACCGCCAGCGAAACCTGTCCGAGCGGATCGCGCCACAACAAGCTGAGGCTGTGCCAGAAGTCTTGCAGGATGAACAACGGATTGCGCTTGGGCAGCCGGTGATCGATCGCGACCTTTGGAATGTACAGGTTGATGATCGCCGCGACGAAATAAAGCGTCAGAATGCAGACGATGGCGACTTCGGGCGCGGTGTCTATCCACAGATCCACTCCTGGAAGCTCCCCGTGCTTGAGCACATAGTCGGCAAACTCCGGCCCGAGCATAATGCCGCCGAGGATTGCGCCGAGGATGATGGCGGCAACGGTCAGGCCCTCCATCCAGCCGTTGGCGAACACCAGTCTCTGATGCGGCAGATATTCGGTGAGGATGCCGTACTTTGCCGGCGAGTACATCGCCGCACCGACCCCGACGATGCCATAGGCGAACAGCGGATGCATGCCCAGCAGCATGGCCAGGCAGCCGGCAAGCTTGACCGCATTGGCCACGAACATGACACGGCCTTTGGGGAGCGAATCGGCGAAGGGACCGACGAAGGGAGCCAGCACGATATAGGCAAACACGAAAAACTGCTGCAGCACCGGCGTCTGCCACGCCGGCGCATGCAGCGACGCAAGCAGCGCGATGGCGGCGAACAACAGCGCGTTATCCGCGAGCGCGGAGAAAAACTGGGCGGCCAGAATGGTGTAGAACCCGCGATTCATGAGGTCGGGGAGGCAGAGGGCGCTGTTTCCTGGATTCTGTCGGAGCGTAACCGGTAATGGCAGGCCGGCGGCTTTATACCATAGAAGTGCGGGCAATCCCTCGAAGCCGGACGCCGACTCGATTTGTTCGTTGCCGACGGCTAAGCGCATAGAATAGCGGCAGTTCGGCCCCTTTTCCTGCCTCTACAACAACAAATTCCATGGCCCGCCCGATCCAGGCCTCGTTCGATCTCGCCGCGCTCAGGAGCAACTTCGCCATCGCCCGGCGCCTGGCCGGCGTGGCCAAAGTGATGGCGGTGGTCAAGGCCAACGCCTATGGGCACGGATTACTGCGTGTTACACGTGCGCTCGCCGATGCCGATGGATTTGCGCTGCTGGAACTCGATGACGCGGTGCGGCTGCGCGACGCCGGCTATCGCCAGCGCATCCTGCTGCTGGAAGGTTTTTTCCGGGCCGACGAACTGCCGGTGATCCTGCACCAGAGGTTTTCCGTGGTGATTCACAACGACGAGCAGATGGCGATGCTTGGGAAATTGCACGGTGACGGAAAGCTCGAAGTGTTCGTCAAATTCAATACTGGCATGAACCGGCTCGGCTTCCCGGCCGCCGGCGCCGGTCGCGTGCTCGAACAATTGAAAACGCTGCCGTGCGTCGGTGAAGTGGTCCTGACCACCCACTTTTCCGACGCCGAGGGCGTCAGCGGAATCGAATGGCAGATGCGGGAATTCGAGCGCCATGTCGCGCGTGCGGACTATGCGCGCTCGCTCGCCAATTCGGCGGCGCTGTTGCGTTTCCCGGAGGCGCGCGGCGAGTGGGTGCGCCCGGGCATCATGCTCTACGGCGCAAGCCCGCTCGAGGACCGCAGGGCGGCGCAGATCGGCCTTAGGCCGGCGATGTCGCTTACCAGCGAGATCATCGGCATCCAGAACCTGAAGCGCGGAGACACGGTGGGCTACGGCAGTCTGTTCACCGCTCACCGGGAAACGCGCATCGGCGTGGTCGCCTGCGGTTATGCCGACGGGTATCCGCGCCATGCCTACAACGGCACGCCGGTGGTGGTCGATGGGGTGCGGGTGCCGATGGTCGGGCGGGTTTCGATGGACATGCTGTGCGTGGACTTGAGCGATATTCCGCGGGCGGGAATAGGCAGCCCGGTGACGCTGTGGGGAGCGGGGCTGCCGGTGGAGGAAGTGGCGGCAGCTGCCGGCACGGTGAGCTACGAGTTGCTGTGTGCGCTGGCGCGGCGCGTCCCGGTCGAGGAGCACCGCGGAGACTGACGCGATGGCCAAGGCGAAGACCGTTTACGCCTGCACCGAGTGCGGCGGGCAGACGCTCAAATGGCAGGGGCAATGCCCGCATTGCAGCGCCTGGAACACCCTGGTGGAAACCATCGCGGAAAAAGCCTCGTCGCGCTTCCAGGCACTGGCGCAGTCGAGCAAACTGCAAAAACTCGCCGACATCGAGGCGCAGGAGGAGCCGCGCCGGCCAACCGGGATCGGCGAACTCGACCGCGTGCTCGGAGGCGGCCTGGTGCACGGAGCGGTGGTGCTGCTGGGCGGCGATCCCGGGATCGGCAAATCCACGCTGCTGCTGCAGGCGTTGTCGCTCATGGGCGGCTCGTGCAACGCGGTGTACGTCAGCGGCGAGGAATCGGTCCAGCAGATCGCCCTGCGCGCCAAGCGCCTTGCGGGCGGTGCCGAGACGCTCAATCTGCTGGCCGAAATCCAGCTGGAAAAAGTGCTGTCGGTGCTGGCGGCGCAGAAGCCGGATGTGGCGGTGATCGACTCGATTCAGACCATTTATTCCGAAGCGTTGCAGTCGGCGCCGGGCAGCGTCGCGCAAGTGCGCGAATGCGCCGCGCAACTCACCCGCTATGCCAAGACTTCCGGCGCCACGCTGTTGCTGGTCGGGCACGTCACCAAGGAAGGGGCGCTCGCCGGACCGCGCGTGCTGGAGCACATGGTAGATGCGGTGCTGTACTTCGAGGGCGACGCGCATTCGGCCTTTCGGCTGGTGCGGGCGACCAAGAACCGCTTCGGCGCGGTCAACGAACTCGGGGTGTTTGCCATGACCGACCGGGGCCTGCGCGGCGTGTCCAATCCCTCGGCGCTATTCCTGTCCCAACACGGCACCCCGGTGGCGGGTTCCTGCGTGATGGTGACCCAGGAAGGCACGCGGCCGCTGCTGGTGGAGGTTCAGGCGCTGGTGGACGAAGCGCACGCGCCGAACCCGCGGCGGCTGAGCGTCGGACTGGAACAAAACCGGCTGGCGATGCTGCTCGCGGTACTGCACCGCCACGCCGGCATTGCGGCTTTCGACCAGGACGTGTTCGTCAACGCCGTGGGCGGAGTGAAAATCGACGAGCCGGCGGCCGATTTGCCGGTGCTGCTGGCAATCGTGTCGTCGCTGCGGAACAAGCCGCTTCCGGAAAAGCTGGTCGCGTTCGGAGAGATCGGCCTCGCCGGGGAGGTGCGGCCGGTGCAGCGCGGGCAGGAGCGATTGCGTGAAGCCGCCAAGCTTGGGTTCAGGACCGCAATCATTCCCAAGGCGAACGCGCCGAGGACGGCGATCGAAGGAATCGAAGTGGTGACGGTGGATCGGGTCGAGGAAGCGGTGGCAAGAGCTCGGTGACTAATTCGGTGATTAAGTGATTAAGTGATTCGGTAATTGGGTGATTGGGTGAGTTCAATGATCTGGTCACTTAATCGCTTAATCACTTAATCACTCAATCACACGTATTACCTCAGTGCAGCAAGAACAGCGCGGCGGCGGCAAGCGCCAGCAGCGCGCTGCCTATCCACACCACCTTGAGGTTGGCGCTGGCGGACTGGCCGCCGCTGCCCACCGATCGAATCAGGCTGCCGGATCGCTGCCAGGTCATGCTGGCGGACAACGGGGAGGTCGCCGGTGCAGCCGCGCGCTTGGCCTGCGACAGCGCCTTGAGCCGCGCGATTTTCTGTGTCTCGGAGAACTCGTCCAGCTCTTTCTCCATCCCGGTCAGCGCCGCCAGCCGCATGGTGGCATCGAAGGAATCGAACGCCTTCGACAAGCCCAGCGCCGGCTGCGTGGTTTCCGAGGCGGAGGGGTCCGGTTGCTCTTCGCCGGACTGTTGCTCCTGCTGCGCGCCGGCAGTGCCGAGGATACGCGCGGCCCTGTCTTGCTGGCGGGTGAGCGCAGATTCGGGCAGCACAAAGGGCCCGCCTTCGACCGGACCTGAGACCACCTCCGGCGTCGCGGACGCGCCGATCAGCGTCGCCATGGCCTCGCGCAGATCGTGGGCGAGGTCGTTGGCCTTCTGGTAACGGTCGTCGAGATTCTTCGCCAGGGCTTTGGCAATGATGAAATTCAGCACCTCCGGAAGGTCGGGATTGAGCGTTTTCGGCGCCGGCGGATTGAAGTTCATGGTCTGATACATCACGCCGTGGATGTTGTCGGCGACGAAAGGCGAGGTGCCGGTGAGCATCTCGTAAATCACCACGCCGAGGGAAAAGATGTCGGACCGGGTATCCGCGCGCTTGCCCGACACCTGTTCCGGCGACATGTACTTGGGGGAACCCAGGATCATGCCGGTCATGGTCTTGACTTCGTTATTGCGCATGCGCGCGATGCCGAAATCGGTGATTTTCACCAGTCCGTCCTGTAACACCATGATGTTGGCCGGCTTGATGTCGCGATGGATGATCTGGCGCTCATGAGCGTACTGCAGCCCCTCGGCGACCTGGGCGGCGATGTCCAGTGCGCGTGAAAGCGGAATCGGTGCGCGCGCCTGCAACAGCTTGCGCAGTTCATCGCCTTCGAGAAGCTCCATAGCCATATAGGCGATGCGTTCGCTGCGGCCGATGTCGTAGATGGTGACGATGTTGCGGTGGGAGAGTCCCCCGGCGGCCTTGGCCTCCTGGTAGAAGCGCGCTTCGTACTCCGCCAGTTCGTCCTTGGGCAGGGTCAGGTTCACCGTCTTGATCGCGACCACGCGATCGAGCATCGGGTCGCGCGCCTTGTAGACCACGCCCATCGCACCCTGGCCGAGTTCGGCCAGGATTTCGTAGCGGCCCAGTGTGGCGATCGAGCTATTCGGACTCATCGGGCGACATCCATCACTTCTGTTTCGCCTTCACGCTCTTGTATACCGGCCCCCAGATCGGGTGTCCGGCTTCCGCGGCGTCGAGTTCGAACGAGGGATCGAGCTCCAGTGCGATGCTGAACTCCTCGCGACAGGTGAGCTGTTGGCCTGACACGCAGGCGATGAACGCGAGATATTTGTGCGCCTTGACGCGGTCAGGGCGGCTCAGGCCTTCTTCCAACGCGTACTGGATCCGCCGGGCGGATGTCCGGTAGTTTCCCTCCTCGTAGTTGCGGACGCCTTCCTCGAGGTAATTGCTGCCGGCTGTCCTGGCATGGAATAAATCCCGGAACGAACCAGTCGCGCAGCCGGCTGCAAGATTCGCGGCCAGGATCAGGATCAGTGCAAGTCGTATCGTGGGCATGGTTTCGTATTGTTCTAGTTGAACTTGTGCTTGATGCGCACTTTCTGGTCCGCTTTCACGTCGACTACCTGGGTGTAAACCGGGAATCTGCCATTGCGGATTTCGATCTTGCGCCTGCCCGGTGCGACTTCCACTTCGTTTACCGGCGGACTGACTCCGACGCGGTCGCCGTCCACATAGACCTCCCCCCATGGCGCGATCGCCAGCGCGATGACGCCGGTACCGGCTGGCTTGGCGGCTTCCCTGGCAGCGGGTTTCTTCTCCGTCGGCCCGGGAAATCCGGAAACAGCGGGTTCCTCGGCTTTGCCGGCGGCGTGGGATTTCTTCTGCGCTGTCTGGGCTTCGTGCTTCACCGGCGCCGCCGGCAGGTTGCTCTGGCCGAGAAAGTTAAGCAGGACCGCCAGCGCGAAAGCGCCCACCGACAATGTTGCGGTGCCGTAGGCAATGGTCCTGTTGTTCAGCCAGGGTTCGATTACGGCCAGCCAGCCGCCGGTCCCGGTGGCAATGGTTGCGGTGGCCTGCTGGCGTATGCCCTCGCGGGATGATACCTGGGCGCGCTCGGCCGGAGAACGTATGGTGGTGTCATCGGCGTTGCTGTAGCCGACGCTGTAGATCTCGTGCTCTCGCACGTGCTTGTCGGTGTGCGAACCTTCATTGCGGAACAGCTTGGCGTAGCCCTCGGAAATGTGCGACACCATATCGAAGTAAGAGCGCGACACCAGAATCTGCCCGGGCAACGCAAATCCCATGACGCGTTGCGCCACGTTGATGCCGTCGCCGATGATGTTGGGCTGCCCGTTGAGATCCCGGACCAGCCTGACCGGGCCGAGATTGACGCCGATGCGGGCTGGAAGTTTGGGCGGTTCGTTGGGCCTGGGAGCGAACGACTCGCGCAGGCTCATCGCCACGAACAGCGCATCCTCGGGGTCGCCCAGGAAATTGATCGAAACCCCGTCGCCGGTATCCAGAATGATGCGGTCGTTCGGCGCGATGTCGCGAATGGCCTCGGCGATCAGCGCATTGAACTGATCCTTGAGCTGTATCTGCTCCGACACCGGCTTCCTCGAGTATTCGGCGATGTCCAGGAACAGCACACTGCAAATGAATGTGCGGTTGGCTCGCTCAGGCATCATCGAACATCACCTGCGTTGTCGGCTTCAAACGGCCTTCCTTGGCGGGCACACGCTTCCGGGGGGCGTTAATCTTATCATCATTCAGTGTCGGTCCAGCAAGCGTCCGGAATAAATTTATTCACTTGAGTCAAGCTCTTTGCGAACAATCTTCCACGGTTTTCGAGGTTTTGCAGGCACCTCCTGCGGCCGTGGATTCGACGCAATCCCTTATTATTGGGTGTCCCGCCGGAGCGCCGGGGCTGGACGCGGCAACAAACCCCGGCGCCCTGAATTTTGCAGATTTCCGGAGCAGCTTTGAGTCACGTCAATCCTTACCGCACCGGCCTGGACCGAAATCCGGCCAACCACGTCGCTCTGTCACCGCTGTCGTTTCTGGCGCGCGCCGCGGAGGTCTATCCGCAGCGCACCGCGGTGATTCACGGCGAGCGGCGCCTGACCTGGGCGCAAACCTACCAACGCTGCCGCAGGCTGGCCTCGGCGCTCGCCAGGCACGGCGTCGGTGTTGGAGACACGGTCGCCGTCATGGCGCCCAACGTGCCGGCGATGTTCGAGACGCACTACGGTGTGCCGATGACGGGTGCGATTCTGAATACGCTCAACACGCGCCTGGATGCCGAGGCGATCGCGTTCATGCTTGTTCACGGCGAGGCCAGGGTGCTCATCGCCGACCGCGAGTATTCCTCGACGATTGCCAGGGCGCTGCGGCAGATCGAGCGCAAGCCGCTGGTCATCGACATCGACGATGTGCTTGGCGCGGGCGGCGAACTGCTGGGCGAGGTCGAATACGAAAATTTCATTGCTGGCGGCGATCCGGACTTCGACTGGAGGCTTCCGGACGATGAGTGGGACGCGATTGCGCTGTCCTACACCTCGGGCACGACTGGAAATCCCAAGGGCGTCGTGACGCATCACCGCGGCGCCTATCTCAATGCGATCAGCAACATCGTCACCTGGGCCATGCCGCACTTCCCGGTGTACCTGTGGACGCTGCCGATGTTCCATTGCAACGGTTGGTGTTTCCCGTGGACATTGGCCGCGCTGGCCGGCACCAGCGTGTGCCTGCGACGGGTCGAAGCCGCAGCAATTTTCGACCTGATCCGACGCCACAAGGTCACGCATTTCTGCGGCGCGCCGGTGATGCATAACATGCTAATCAATGCGCCGGCCGAACTGCGCGCCGGAATCGATCACAAGGTTTCGGCGATGGTGGCGGGTGCCGCGCCGCCGCAGGCGGTCATCGAAGGCATGGAGCGCATGGGCGTGGATCTGACTCATGTCTATGGTCTGACCGAGGTCTACGGCCCGGCATCGGTGTGCGCCAAGCATCCGGAGTGGGATGCGCTGCCGCCGGACCAGCGCGCAGAACTGAACGGACGGCAGGGTGTGCGTTACGTCCTGCAGGAGGCAATGGACGTGCTCGATCCCAAGACGCTGAAGCCGGTGCCGCGCGACGGAAAGTCCATGGGCGAAATCTTCTTTCGCGGCAACATCACTATGAAGGGCTACCTCAAGAATCCGCAGGCCACCGAAGAGGCTTTCGAGGGCGGATGGTTTCACACCGGCGATCTGGCGGTGATGTACCCGGATGGCTACGCCAGGATCAAGGACCGGTCGAAGGACATCATCATCTCCGGCGGAGAAAACATTTCCACCATCGAAGTGGAGGATGTGCTCTACCGGCACCCGCACGTGCTGGAAGCGGCGGTGGTAGCGAGGCCGGATGAGAAATGGGGGGAGACACCGTGCGCGTTCGTGACGCTCAAGAATGGCGCGCCGGCGGTCACCGAGCAGGACATCATCGCCTTCTGCCGCGAGCGGCTGGCGGGCTTCAAGTGCCCGCGCAAGGTGGTGTTCGGCCCGCTGCCCAAGACCTCCACCGGCAAGATCCAGAAAAACGTTCTGCGTGACCAGGCGAAAACCGCGTAATCCCCTTTCACCGCAAAGACGCAAAGAACGCAGAGAAGAACAGGAAAAACGCAATTTAGTGGATCGACAGGCGGAATCACTCGTGATCTGAAGTGCCGGGCGCTCTGGTTTTGAGGCGGCCAGCATGCTGGTTTTGTATTTCTTCGCGTCCTTTGCGTCTTTGCGGTGAAAATGTTCTAGTGGTGGGCGTTGTTGACGGTGAAGGTATTTGACGTTGCTGCGGTAGAATCTCATCCCTTTCACGCAAGCGAAGGTCCATGAAATGAAGGTACTGGTTCCGGTAAAGCGGGTAGTGGACTTCAATGTCAAGGTGCGGGTGAGGGCTGACGGCACCGGGGTCGAGACCGCCAACGTGAAAATGTCGATGAATCCATTCGACGAGATTGCCGTCGAAGAAGCGGTGCGACTGAAGGAGGCGGGCGCCGCGACCGAGATCATCGTGATCTCCGTCGGCTCTGCCCAATGCCAGGAAACGCTGCGTACCGCGCTGGCAATCGGCGCCGACCGCGCAATTCTGGTGGAAACCGCCGCGGAAACGCAACCGCTGGCCGTAGCCAAAATTCTCAAGGCGATCGTCGCCAGAGAGCAGCCGGGACTGGTCATCATGGGCAAGCAGGCGATCGACGACGATTCTAACCAGACCGGACAGATGCTGGCGGCGCTGCTCAACTGGTCACAGGCCACTTTCGCCTCGAAAGTGAAGGTGAGCGGCAACGCCCTGGAAGTGACCCGTGAAGTAGACGGCGGCCTGGAGACGCTATCCGTCAATCTGCCGGCGGTGGTGACCGCCGACCTGCGCTTGAACGAGCCGCGCTACGTTACGCTGCCGAATATCATGAAAGCGAAGAAAAAGCCGTTCGAGGCCCTGACGCCGGATGCGCTCGGCGTGGACGTCGCGCCGCGGCTGAAGACGCTCAAGGTGCAGGAACCGCCGAAGCGCAACGCCGGCCAGATGGTGAAGAGCGTGCCGGAACTCGTGCAAAAGCTGAAGAATGAAGCGAAGGTCATCTGATGCGTACTCTGGTCGTTGCCGAACATGACCACGCGGCGTTGAAGCCCGCGGTACTCAATACCATAACCGCGGCGCAGAGAATCGGCGGCGAAATCGACATCCTGGTTGCCGGGCACAACTGCGCTGAAGCTGCAAAGTCCGCGGCGCAGATTGCCGGAGTGAAAAAAGTGCTGCTCGCGGATGGCGTGCAGTACGCGCATCCGCTGGCGGAGAATATCGCGGCGCTGATCGTCTCGATCGCGAAGGCTTACTCCCACGTGCTGGCGCCGGCCACCAGTTTCGGCAAGAACGTAATGCCGCGCGTGGCGGCGCTGCTCGATGTGGCGCAGGTTTCCGACATCGTCAAGGTCGAAACGCCCGATACGTTCGTGCGGCCGATTTACGCGGGCAACGCGCTCGCGACCGTCCAGTCCGGCGACGCGGTCAAAGTGATCACCGTTCGCTCGACCGGTTTCGACGCCGCCGCCGCGACCGGCGGTTCGGCTGCGGTTGAACAGCTAGCGACTGTCGCCGACACCGGGCTTGCCAGGATGGTAGGCCAGGAACTTACCAAGTCGGCGCGGCCGGAGTTGACGGCGGCGCGCGTGATCGTCTCCGGCGGCCGCGGCATGGGCAGCGGCGAGAATTTCAGGATTCTGGAAGCTCTGGCGGACAAGCTCGGCGCGGCAGTCGGCGCTTCGCGTGCGGCAGTGGACTCGGGTTTCGTGCCGAACGACTATCAGGTCGGCCAGACCGGCAAGATCGTCGCGCCCGAGCTCTACATCGCGGTCGGGATCTCCGGTGCGATCCAGCACCTCGCTGGAATGAAGGACAGCAAGGTGATTGTGGCGATCAATAAGGACGCGGAAGCGCCGATCTTCCAGGTGGCCGACTACGGGCTGGTCGCCGACTTGTTCCAGGCCGTGCCCGAGTTGACGAGCCAGCTCTGATCAACTGCGAACAAAGATCCTGGACCACGGAGGACACGGAGGACACAGAGGAAAAGAAACGACAGACTGGAGTGAAAACCGTGGCCTGTGGTGACGGTAGCGCCGCACCAGTTTTTCGCTCTTGACAGCGTGCGAACGATCGAACTTCGCAGTAACGGTAATTCGCCATCGGTCCCGCTGTTAACTCTCGATTGCTTTTTCCTCTTTAGTCTTTCCTCCGTGTCCTCCGTGGTGAAAGGTTTTTCTTGAGGTTCTTCGGTTTCAACGATTCGGGAGTAAGACATGTCCACATACGCCGCGCCGATCCGTGACATGAAGTTCGTCATTAACGAGTTGGTCGGCCTCGACCAGATTTCGGCGTTGCCCGGATGCGAGGAAGTTACCCCGGACCTGGTTGACGCGGTGCTGGAGGAAGCCGGCAAGTTCGCCGCCGGCGTACTGGATCCGCTCAACAAGCTCGGCGACCGGACCGGCGCGAGGTTCGACAACAATGTCGTCACCGCCGCGCCGGGTTTCAAGGAAGCGTTCCGGCAATTCTCCGAAGGCGGTTGGACCGGACTGAACTGCGACCCGCAGTTTGGCGGGCAGGGGCTGCCGCACATCATCTCGGCGCAGACCTCCGAAATGTGGAACTCGGCCAACATGTCGTTCTGCCTGTGCCCGATGCTTACCGCGGGTGTGGTTGCCGCGCTGATGCGCCACGGCTCGGACCACCAGAAGGCCCTGTATCTGCCGAACCTGGTGTCAGGCAAGTGGACCGGGACCATGAATCTCACCGAGCCGCAGGCGGGTTCCGATCTCGCAGCGGTGCGCACGCGCGCCGTTCCCGAGGGCGACCACTACCGGCTCCATGGCACCAAGATCTTCATCACCTGGGGCGAGCACGACTTGGCGGAGAACATCATCCACATGGTGCTGGCACGAACGCCGGACGCGCCCGAAGGAGTTAAGGGCATTTCGCTGTTCGTGGTGCCGAAGTTTCTGGTGAACAAGGACGGCAGCCTGGGCAAGCGCAACGATGTCAAATGCGTGTCCATCGAGCACAAGCTTGGCATCCACGGCAGCCCAACCTGCGTGATGGCTTACGGCGACACGGATGGCGCGATCGGCCATCTGGTCGGTGAAGAGAACCGCGGACTGGAGTTCATGTTCACCATGATGAACTTCGCGCGGCTTGAGGTCGGCATCGAAGGCGTGGCCATTGCGGAGCGCGCCTATCAGCACGCGCTGGAGTACGCGAGGACCCGCGTGCAGGGCCGTGAGACCGGCGTCAAGGGCGGCGATCGCGTCACCATCATCCACCACCCCGACGTGCGCCGTATGCTGATGAGCATGAAGGCGCAGACCGAGGCGATGCGGGCGATCGCGACCCTCGCTTCGGCGTATCTGGACGCGGCACTGCTGCACCCGGACAAGACCGAACGCGCGCGGAACCAGGCGCTGTTCGATCTGCTCACCCCGGTGGTCAAGGGCTGGTGCACCGAACAAAGCATCGAGATTGCCTCCATCGGCGTGCAGGTCCACGGCGGCATGGGTTTCGTGGAGGAAGCCGGAGCGGCGCAGTACCTACGCGACGCGCGCATCACCACGATTTACGAGGGCACCACCGGGATCCAGGCGAACGACCTGATCGGCCGCAAGCTCGCGTACGAAAAGGGCGCGACGATCAAGCTGATGATCGCGGAGATGCGTGCGCTGGACGGCGAACTGGCGAAAGTCACCCATCCGGGCATCGCGGTCATCCGCCGTTCGCTGTCCGATGGCGTGGCGGCATTGACGGAGGCGAGCGGCTGGCTGCTGGCGACGTTTCCACACAACATGAAAGCCGCCGCCGCCGGGGCGGTGCCTTTCCTGAAGCTGTTCGGCGTCGTCGCGGGCGGATGGCAGATGGCGCGCGCCGCGCTGATCGCCAAGCGCCGTCTTGATGAAGGTGCCGAGGATTACGATTTTTACCGCGCCAAGATCGGCACGGCGCGTTTCTATGCGGAACATGTTCTGCCGCTCGCCCAGGCCTACAAGCAGGAAATCGTGAATGGCTCGACCAGCGTTCTGGCGCTTGAGGAAGCCCAGTTCTAACCCGCGGGCGTGCCGCAATCCATACACCAAAATCTCACCACTTGAGAAGTGAGCTTTTCTCCTGAAGGTTTTCGTTGACAAGCCCGGACTCAGCCGCCAACATTCAAACACTTGTTATGGAACGCGGTTATGCCGCCACCTCGCCGCGGATGATCACCGCCAAGGCGAAAGTCCATCTCGCGGCGGTCAATTATCACTTCGATTCGAAGGACGCGTTGATCCGCGAAGTGTTCGAGCGCCGTCTCGGTCCGCTGAATTCCGCACGCATCGCCCATCTCGATGGTTTTGAATCCGGCGCTCGCGGCAGGCCGCTCACCACTGGGCGGATCATGGAAGCGATCGTTACCCCGGCGTTGCAGGTCAACAAAGATCCGCTCGGCGCAGGCGCCGCTGCCGCAGGCAGAGCACAAGCGCGGGGCGTCGCCGCGCAAGATCGGCAGTGTTTCCGGCCGCAAGGCTGCCTGAAGACTATTCACGGATTCGCGATTTTGGGAGCTAGAAAATGAACGGATTACTCTGGTTTGCCGCTGCGGTGACGGTGTTCTGGGCGCTGGCCTACTGGCGCGTTGCCGCGCCGGCCTGGTTGATCGGTGTGGGTTCCTACCTCGGCGCATTGACGCTCTGGTCGGGTGCGGATGCCGAAACCAAAGTGCTGCTGTGGACCATTTTTCTGGTAGTGGCCGGCGTGCTGACGGTGACGTCATTGCGCAAGGCGCTGATCAGCGATCCGTTGCTCAACTGGTTCCGCAAGGCGCTGCCCCAGGTTTCACAGACCGAGCAGGAGGCGCTCGATGCCGGAACGGTGTGGTGGGACGGCGAATTGTTCAGCGGCAATCCAGACTGGAGCAAGCTGT
>Ga0137409_10001273_pt1 | contig 27428 bp, 21 predicted proteins | sample CZODoug1_16funga_FD_122059 | JGI IMG/M metagenome (GOLD analysis project Ga0137409, IMG submission 122059) | Vadose zone soil fungal communities from Angelo Coast Range Reserve, California, USA - CZODoug1_16fungal (Hybrid Assembly) | ecosystem: Environmental > Terrestrial > Soil > Vadose zone...
AGAGCCTGTGGGCGCCGGCGGCGAAGAGGCGAAAGCGGGCCGCGGCGGGCTGAGTCTTTTCGCGTGTTTGGCGCCAAGCATGCCGATTCGGACGCTAATTCCGCGTGTTTGGCGCAAAAAGTGCTCTAAACGATGTTGGCCCGCCTCTAGATGATTTGCGAGTAGCGGTCGAAGATTTCTCTTAGGTCTGCCGGCGGTTCGACGCGGTGCTTTTTCATCACTTCGAACAGGCTCAGGATGTGGCGGACGCCCGCGAGCGTCACGCCTTTTTCTCGTGTCAGGTGCTGGATGACCTGCACCTTGCTGATGTCGCGTTGCGAGTAGCGGCGGCGGTTGGTGCTCGTGCGGTGCGGCTCGATCAGCGCGGCGTCCTCGTACAGCATCAGCGTTCGCGGATGCGTCTCCAGGATCTCCGCCGCGACGCTGATCGTGTAGAGCGGCTTGTCGAGATCGCTGAACGACGGCTGCGCGCCGCGTGGCGCTCGCGTGTTCAAGCGCTAACGGATTGACCCGACGATCTGGATGATCGCGGGCCCCAGCAGGACGATCCAGAGCACCGGAAAGATGCAGCCGACCATGGGAAACACCATTCGGGACGACGCCTGCGCCGCCCGCTCCTGGGCGGTCTGGCGCTGGCGCCTGCGCATCTCGGTGGCCTGGACGCGGAGCAGACGCGCAATCGGGACACCCATCTGGTCCGACTGCACGATCGATTCGACCAGGTGGTGCAGGTCCGGCACGCCCGTGGTCTCCGCCATGTGCTCGAGCGCGCTCATGCGCGGCCGGCCCAAGCGGATCTCCCTCAGCACCTTGCCGATCTCATCGCCGAGGGCGTTGTGGAACCGCTCGGTGATGCTCAGCAAGCCTTCGTCCAGGCTCATGCCCGATTCAACGACGAGTGTGAGCAGGTCGGTCGCTTCGGCCAGCGAGCGCTGTATCTGGTGGCGACGGGCCGCGATGCGCTGCTCGAGCCACAGGGTCGGAAGGAAGTAGCCGAGAACCGCCGCGATGGCGCCGGTGACCGGGGCGACGATGATCACAGGAAAAGGCACGGGAAGGAGCAGACCGGTGCCAAGCCCGGCGATTGCCATCAGCGCCGCCAGGCTGTAGCGCACCGCCTGGAATCCCGCCGGCGTCAGGCCGCCCGGGTCGCCGGCCCGGCTCAGCTGCTGACGGACCTGGACGGTGGCTGTTGCGGAAAGCCGCGACGTGAAGGGTCGGGCGAGCGACTCGAGCTGCTTGACCAGTGTCTGCTTAGGGGCCTGGGCGGTGAAGCTCCCGTTGGTGGCGGCCGCGCTGGTGCGGGCCTGGTCGATGGCGATGAAGTACGCCATCACGATGACGGCGCAGATGATCCCGGCAGTGAGAGCGATCCCGAACATCAGGCCTCGAGCGCGGTCATGCGCGCGATGATCAGGTTGCCGATCAAGACGAACAGGGCGGCGACTCCGAGGAGCACGTAGCCGATGAACGTGCTCGTCATCGGGGCGAAATAGCCGGGGACGAAAACGTAGAGCCCAAGCGCGAGGAGGATCGGCAGACCCGTGATGATGGTCGCCGAGGCGCGTGACTGCGCGGTGAGGACGCTCATGTCGCGCTTGGTCTGGAGCCGGTCGCGCAGCGTGTCGGAGATGTTGTCGAGGACCTCGGCCAGGTTGCCGCCGACACGCGTGTGAAGCAGGATCGCGGTCACGATGAATTCGAGGTCTGGGCTGTTGATGCGAAGGAGGAGGGCGCTGAGCGCCTCTTCGACTGAGGTGCCGAGCGTGATCTCAGTCGCGACGCGTTCGAACTCAGTCGACACAGGCGGCTGCGACTTCGCCGCCACGGTTTCCAGCGCGCGGTCGATCGCATAGCCGGTCTTGAGTGAGTTCGAGAGCAGCTGCAGCATGCTGGCGAGCTGCTCGTTGAACATGTTCTGCCGCCTTCGCTGGAGGTAGCTGAGCACCAGCGGGGGTAAGACGAACCCGACGATGGCCAGGATCAGCGGCCCCACCGAGATGCCAAAGCGGAAGAGTCCGATCAAAGCTCCCAGCGACACCGCCCCGATGCGGATCAAGAGGTATTCCGAAGGCGTGATGTTGAGGCCGGCGCGGGCGAGGTCTTCGGTCAGGGTGGGTTTGCCGCTGGACCTACGCCTCTGGCTCAGGTTTTCAGCCGCGGGCCGCAGCAACCGCTCCACGAGCTCGCGAGGGGTGGCCCTTGGAGGCGCCGGCGCCATCGGCCGCGCGATCCGCTCCTTGCGGATGCGGTCGAGGCTCCAGAAGAAGACGACGATCGCCGCCGCCATCGGCACGACGACGATGACTTGAGGCGGCAGGTTCAATCTAAGGACCTTAAAAAAGAGTCGGGTAGGCGGCCTGCATGACCTGCAGCGTCACGCCTTTGGCGGCGGTGACAGTCGGGCACCCGGGGTCAGGAGTCTGTGCGCCTGGTTGCAGGTAGTCGTGGAACGACTCGAGGGCGTACTTCAGCGAGGCGTACGTCAAAAACCAGGTGATGACCTCCGCCTGGCATTCGGTCACCACCACCGTCAGGCTGCTCGCCGCGGAGCTGTTGGCCGGCGCCCCGTTGCCCTGCATCCCGACTCGGATCACGTGGAGATTGGTGAAGATGGTCTTGGAGGCCACCTTGCCTGACGTGGAGACGGTCGCGATCACCGAGATGTAGTCGTCCTTTTGTATGTAGTCCGCGACGCCCTGCTGCTCGCTGGTGGGGATGGTCAGGGCGACGTATCCGCTCGGGATCGGGAGGTACTCGGACTGGGAGCCCAGCGCCTGGCTCGGCTTCGCGACGTCATTGGCGGTGACCGCCTGGCCGGTCGGGATCGTGACCAGCGGGATCATGCCCTGCACGTCCTGGATGCGCGTGAAGAACACCTTGGGGTAGTTGGCCGGCACCGGGATCGACTTCAACTCGAGCGAAGCCGGGTCGATCGGAAGCCTCGGCTGCAGCTCCCGGGACGCCACGACCACCGTCATGGGGGGACTGCTCGATGCGTTCTGGGCGTTGAGAGCTACGAGGACGAAGGCGGCAATCACGAGCAGTGCGAGGAGGATTCCAAGGATCGTGAACGGCCTTCTGAACCTGAGACCGGTCAATAGGGGGCGCACAGCCGACCCATCATAGGCAAGATAGTCCGGTGCCGCGCCCCCCTAAGACGCCCTTGCTGCGCACCTCGATGAGGCAGCGCGGCCAGTCCCTCGTCGAGTTCGCGCTATCGTCCGTGGTCCTCCTTCTGCTCGTGGGAGGCCTGGTCGACATCGGCCGGGCGATCTACATCAGCGAGGCCCTTTCGAACGCCGCCCGCGAGGGCGCGCGCCACGGAGTCTGGTTCGACGCACCCCGCCAAAACCACCCCTACCTGAACGACGCCCAGATCAAGGCATCGGTCGACTCCCAGCTGGCCGCGATCTCGATCCCAGCCTCGGTCCTGAAAACGACCTGCCCAGCGCCGTCGGACGGCAACGGGTTTCACAACCCGCCTTACCCCAACTCCGCTTACCCGCCAACCGCCAACCAGCCCTGGCTTTACATCTGCTACAACAACGCGGCCGGCCCTCCGCCCGCCACCAACCAGGGTGGGCTCGACCTCAACGTGATCGTCCTGTACGCCTACGGGCCATTGACGCCGCTGGTCACAGCTCAGTTCGGCATCTTTCGCCTGGCCGTGAACCAACACATGACGGTGCAGGGCAACTGATGAAGCAGAGGCGACGTCGCGTTAAGGCCGGGTTTACCCCGGCCGTCACCCCGCGTGCCACCTTCGAGGCCCTCCAGGCGTGGCGGCTCACAGGTGGGGGTTCCGCGGGGGAGGACTTACGTCCTCACCGGCGCCTACACATGACGGTGCAGGGCAACTGATGAAGCAGAGGCGATTTAGAGCCCACCATGGCCAGCGCTCTCAGGCGCTGATCGAGTTCGCGCTCGTGTCGCCGGTGCTTCTTCTTTTGCTGTTCGGCATCGTGGACATTGGGCGGGCGGTCTTCTATTACGACACGCTCAACCACGCGGCGCGCGAGGGCGCGCGAACCGCCGTCCGTGCGTCGAGCCAGCTGCCGACCAACGCCGACGTGCTCGCAACGGTGACCACGCAGATGATCGGCGCGCCTGTCACCGCTCCGTGTCCACAGGGACCCGTGACGAGCGCCACTCCGCCTGACAACGCCGCCTGGCTCTACATCACCGAGCCGAACCCGCCATCCAGCGTGGAGACGACGCCGCCGGCCAACGCGCCGGGCGGTGAGTACTCCGCTCTCGCGAGCGGCTCCTGCAGCGCGGTGAATCCGGCGGGGGGAAACCAGCAGCTGCAGGTCACGCTGCGGTTCAACCTGATCCTCATCACGCCGGTGATCGCACAGGCGACGGCTGACCACATCGTCATCACCGCGGCTGCAATCTTCCGCACGGAGTACTAATTCAATTTGACGAAGTGGAGGCTTAGGCCGGATTTATTCCGGCCGTCACCCAGGCGTGCCGCTTCCGATCGCCTTCCATCGTGGCGCGGGAGAGGAGGGGGTCCCGCGGGGGAGGACATCTGTCCTCACCCGCGCTCTCAGCGTGGCCAAGCGATCGTGTTGATCGCCATCATGCTTGCGGTGGTCGTCGGGATGGCCGCGCTCGCCATCGACGGGTCGCGCGCCTACGCGCTGCGTCGCGACCTGCAGGGCGCGGTCGACGCCGCCGCGCTGGCGGCGGGCGACAAGCTCCAGCAGACCAACAACTACACCACCGCCGAACAGGCGGCCACGAGCATGTTCGGGACGAACCTGCGTCTTTACGTTGCGCCCTCCTGTGCGCCGGGCTATGGAAACCCAGGCGCGGCGCCTCGGACGGTGACCTGCACTTACCCGGACGGCACGGTGCTGACGCAGGTGGTGGCGAATCTCGGACCGCAGGGATCCAGCTTCACGATGACCGCGGCTCGCTCCATGCAGCTCCAGTTCGCCCGCATCCTTACCAACGGCACGCCACCGAGGATCTCCGCCACCGCCACCGGAGGCGTTGCCAACCTACTGTTCTCGCCCACGATCGCGGCCCTGAACGACGCCGGCTGTGGCGGCGTGCCCGGCGTGGCGCTCTCCACCACCTCGGGCGGGACCCTGGTCATCGTCGGCGACCTGGTCTCCAACGGGGCGATCTCCTCCGCGGGAAGCATCCAGGTGGCGGGCGACGTCTACGCCCGCTGCCAGTCGCCGGTGCCGGGCCTCAGCACAACCTGTTTCCCCAGCGGCAACTCGACTCCGTGTACCTATCCGGACATCGCCGGCGTGACCCGCTCCGGCTACAACTTCGCCGATCCGGGCTACCCGCCCCCTCCGGTGGTGGGTGGCGCCCAGCCCAAGCCCAGCAGCACGGTCGTCATTTCGCCAGGCGTGTACGCGTCCGACCCCGCTTTTGCCTCAGGCCTCTGCTATTTCCTCTCCGGCGGGGTGTACAAGTGGATGGCCGGGTACACCAATAACGGCGCCTTCGTTTCGAATGAGCTGAGGCCGCCCGACGAGCCGCGCGTGGCAGACAACACGAGGGCGGCGTCCCACCAGTTCTGGGACGTGGACGGCGCGAACTGCGCCGGGTCGGCGGGCGTGACGTCGATCGACGGGCCCAAGGGAGTCCCCAACGGCACGTGGTCGTTTGTCCTCACGTCGACGCGAACGGCCATCTACAACGGCCTCCCACATGTGCGCGAAAGCGCTCCCTCCATGTGCTACACGACCCAGGTGAGCGGGGCCGGCAGAAACGTGGAGGTGCGCGTGAGCAACGTCCCTGGGGCGACGGCTTACAACGTCTACGCCGGACCAAGCGGCTCGTGCAACGGCCCATTCGGGCTGGCGGCGGTGATCCCGGTGGTAGGCACTCCCCTGAACAGCAACACCGGACCCTGCCCTGTCCTCTCCGGAGGCGGGTGCAGCCTCGGGAACGAGACGGCCATCCTCGACTCCGTCAGCATCGGACCGCCGTTCTCCCCCAACGCCCTGGCGCCGCCGGGCGTGATCGGTTCCTATCCGCCTGCTGGACAGACGCCTCCGTTGAGGAACAACCTGCCCAATGAGAACGCCAACCGGGCAGCGCCTCCGGGGGGCGACCGGGCCAACGAAAACCAGTGCGACACCCTCGCGGGCGCACTCGTGCTGTGCCCCGGAGCTGTCACCCCGGGCGCGGTCTCCTTTTTCATTCCCAGCGGAGGCTGCCTCAACGATTCCAGCAGCGGCGACAACTATGTCTTCAGCGGGTATCAGTACAACTGGATGGTCATCTATGAACCAGGCGCCGCCAACCCGCCTGCGAACACCTGCAGCAATGTGCTGGGCGCCGCGAGCGACTCAGCCTTCATTGGACTTGTCTACACGCCATCGGCGAGCATCAGCGTTCAAAAAGCCTCGGCATTCAGGACCGATGAGGTCGGCGGCCTCATCGCCGATACGTTGAGTTTCAGCGGCCAGCTGCCGACGATCATCGGCAACACCGCCGAGTACGGCCCGGTCCCACAGGCGAGCCGGCTGACGTCCTGACCGTGGAGGAAGCTTCAGCCTCGCATCAGCGAGGGCAGGCCATCGTGCTCATCGCGATCATGCTCGCGGTGATCGTCGGCATGGCCGCGCTCGGCCTTCCGCGTATTCGTTTGAGTCGAGCGCTGTCGGTGGGCTGATCGCCAAAACGATCAGCTTCAGCGACACGATGCCGACCATCAACTTCACCGCGGGGTACTCGCCGCTTCCTCCCGCGAGCCGCCTCACCGGCTAGAAGCGCTAGGAGACGGGTTCGGACTCGCGCTCGGCCCGGCGGTGCTCCCGACCGTTCTGTGCGTGCTCGTGGCCGGCTTCGAGATGCGCCAGCTGCGCGTGGATGCCGGCTGCCGCCTTCTGGTCATCGAGCTCCTCGTAGCGCTGGGCCGCACCCTTCCAGGCCGCCTTGGCGTCGTCGATCCGCCCCAGCCCCCAGAACGCGTTGCCGCGCATCGCCAGCGCTTCCGCCCGTTCCTTCATGCTGGCACCTGGCAAGAGGGCAAGAGTCGCCTCCACCAGGCGAAGGACGTCTTCGAAAGCGGCCACGGCCAGGGCGTTCTTTGCCGCCTGGCCCAGGAACGTCGCGGTGCGCAGCGGGTCGGCCGACGTACCAGCCTGGTAGAGGTGGTGACCGATCTCAGCCGCCCGTTCGTTCGCGCTCTTCCCGTAGATGCGTTCGAGCGTGTCGGCCACGGCCAGGTGGTAGGCCTGCTGGCGCGGCAGCGGCAGCACGGCGAGCACCCGCTGGCGAATGAGGTCGTGGGCGAACCGGTACTTGTCTGAGCCGGACGCGGTCAAGAAGCGGCCGCGGGTGGCCTCTTCAAGGGCCTCGCGGAGCTCGTGACCGGACAGCTCGCCAAACGCCTCGAGCAGCCCGATGTCGAAGTCGCGTCCGACCACCGCGGCCGCGACCAGCATGCGCTGCGCGGGTTCGCTGAGCCGCTCGATGCGGCGACCGATCAGGCCGCGCACGCTCTGCGCGAGCTCGAGGTCTTCTTCGGTGAAGCTGGACAGAACGCGCGCGCCGCCTCCGAGCATGCTCTCGGACTCGGCCATGTACAGGGCGGAATGCTCGACGAACAGCGGGTTGCCTTCGGTCGCCGCCTGGATCCCCATGACCTGGACGGGAGAGAGGGCAACCTCCGCCACTCCGGCCACGATCTTTTCGACTGCGCGCTCCGGAAGCGGGCCGAGCGCGATCCGCTGAGCCCGGCGCCGGCGCAGCAGGCGCGACAGCACGGTGCCGAAGGGGCGGGCCGAGTCCAGCTCGCTGTCCCAGTACGTGCCGATGACGACGATGTGGCCGCCGGCGACGCGTTCCGCGAGGTCACGCAGCAAAAGGACCGTGGCGTCGTCGGCCCATTGAAGGTCGTCGAGGACGATCAGCAGCGGCCGCTTCGCCTGCACCCCGGCGAGGAAGTCGAAGATGGCGCGGAACAGCTGCTCGCGAAGCTTGTCGGCGCCCACCTGGGGGGCGGCGGTCATGCCTCGCACCTTCTGGCGAAGGCTCGGCGCGAGCTGCGCGAGGAGCGGTCCGTTGTCGCCTGCCGCCTCTTGCAGGGTCCTGGACGTCGCCGAGGCGACAGCGGTGGCGAGGATCTCGCGGAACGGCGCCAGTGGGGTGCCGTCCTGGTCCGTGCAGCGGCCGCTCAGGACGAGCCAGCCCTTGCTCGCGGCCTCGCCGGCAACCTCGGAGGCGAGGCGTGAGGCCCCGATGCCGGGCGCGCCGGTGAGGAACAGCATGCCGCCAGAACCGGTTGCCGCCCGCTCGAGCGCCATCCTGATGTCGAGGCGCTCCTGCTCGCGGTCGACGAAGCCGTCACCCGTGGGCAGGGCGCGAGTGCTCTCTTTGACCTCGCCGGGTGTGACCTGGTGCAGCCGCCACCGGTCCGGGAAGCCTTTGAGCTTGTAGCGGCCGCGAAGGGCGAACTGCATCTCCGCCATCGGGCCGACCAGCTGACGAACCACGTCCGAGACGAGGATCTCGCCGCCCCTTGCCTTGCCCGCGACGCGGGCCGCGACGTTGACGGCCGCGCCGAAGATGTCTCCGGCCTCCTCCACGACCTCGCCGGTGTTGAGGCCGATGCGGACCCTGATCTTTCGCTCAGGGTTCTGCTTGCTGTACTCGCCAATTGCTCTCTGAATCTCGAGCGCGCATTCGACGCCGTGGCGCACTGACCCGAAGCTGATCATCAACCCGTCGCCGAGGCCCTTGATCCGGCGACCGGCGTGCTCCGCGACCTTCTCTTCGATGATCGCCTCGTACGCCCTCATGATCTCGTGGGATTCGGTGAAACCCCGCGTCGAGAGCAGCCGGGTCGAGCCTTCGACGTCGGTGAACATGATCGTGACGGTGCCTTCGGTCTGGCCGACCGCGAGGCTGCCGATGATGGTCTCCGACGTCAGCGGCGATGATGCGCTGACCGCCATGCCAAGGCCTTCCGCGACCGCGCGCAGGAGGTCCTGCGAGGCTTTGAAACCAGCCTCGCCCTGCGGGTAGCGGACCACCTGGAGCAGCCCGGCCTCCACCCCCTGGCGAAGCTCGCGACCGCCGGACTCCTTGCTGATGCCGTTCTCCCCGGCGTACTCGCTGCCCTTCAGCTCCGCACCCTCGAACGCCTGCGCGATCGCGGGCGCGAGGCGGAGGTTGAGGCCGCGGCGGGTGATCAGGCTTTCGATCACGGCGAGGATGCGGCGCGATGCGCCGGCGGGCTTGTCGCCTTCAGCCGTGCGCACCGTGGGCAGCATCCCGACGTACCCGCTGTTCGCGGCCGCCAGGTTGCCCAACGCGGTGGTGGCGCGTGCCATCGCGGTCGCGGCCTGCAGGGCCTGGCTGGCGGCGAGGTTCGACTGCGAGCGAGTCTGCTCCTCCTCCGGCTCTTCGTCCGGCTCCTGGGGATGGACCACCTGTGGGGTGAAGGCAGGGGCCGAAGGCGCCGCATACGCCTGAGGCGGGGGCTGATACTGCTCGCTGGAAGCAATTGGAACCACGGGCTGCGGCTCCTGCTGCTGCTGGCCCGGCGCCGCGGCCTGCAGGTCGGCAACCGCGGAGCGCGCGGCGTCGATGAGCTTGCGCATCTCCTCCTGCATCTCCGGCGTCGAGGCCATCGTGCTGGCCTGCTGCGTCGGCGTCGACTGCACGGTATGCGTCTGCTGCTGCTGCGATTGGCCGGGCCGGTCGGAGCTGAAGGGGACGACGACCACCTGGCGCACCACGTTCTCTCCACCGCCCCGCTGTCCGCTCATCAGCGGGTCCTTGACGACAGGCATCATGCTGTCCGACCCTGCGGGAACGAAGCGGGATTTGACCGGATCGAACAGGTCCTGGTTGACCTGGACGCCGTAGAAAGCGGCCTTGTCGAGCGAGGTCGGGACGTACCCGGTGGCGTTGTACTCGAGCCTGAGGTCCTCGCCCATGCCGAGCAGGAAGATGTCGCGGAGGATCGCGCCGTTCGCGTCGTAGCCCACGACCTCCGCGATCTGCGCGACCTTGCGGCGGCCGTCCGGCATACGCGCCTGGTGGACGATGAGGTTGACAGCGGACGCGATCTGCGCGCGCACAGCCTCGAACGGGATGTCAATCGAGGCCATCATCACCATCGTCTCGAGGCGGGAAAGCGCGTCCCGCGCAGAGTTCGAGTGGATGGTCGACATGGACCCGTCGTGACCCGTGTTCATCGCCTGCAGCATGTCGAGCGCCTCGGCGCCGCGGACCTCACCGACCAGGATCCGGTCTGGGCGCATCCGGAGGCTGTTTCGCAGCAGCTGGCGGATGGTGAGCTCGCCCTTGCCTTCGACGTTGGGTGGGCGGTGCTCGAGCGCGATGACGTGAGGGTGGTCGATCTGAAGCTCGGCGGCGTCTTCGATCGTGATCACGCGCTGGTTGTGCGGGATGAACCGAGCGACCACGTTCAGCGTCGTCGTCTTGCCCGAGCCGGTGCCGCCTGAGACGAGGATGTTCATGCGACCGAGGACTGCAGCCTCCAGGAACTCGGCCATGGCGGGGCTGAGGCTGCCCTCACGGGTCAGGTCCTCCATGCCGAGCACGGCGTCCTTGAACTTCCGGATCGTCAGCGCGGCGCCGTGGATGGCGGCGGGCCGAATGATCGCGTTGACGCGGCTGCCGTCTGGAAGCCGGGCGTCAACCATCGGGTTCAAGCCGTCGATGTGCCGGCCTGTCGTGGCGACCATGCGCCGGATGGTCTCGAGGAGCTGGTTCTCGTCCTCGAACCGGACGTCGGCCTTGGTGAGCACGCCGCGCCGCTCGATGAAGACCTGGTCGGGGCCGTTCACCATGATCTCGCTCACGGAGCGGTCGTGGAGGAGGCTGTCGAGCGGTCCATAGCCGACCGCCGCACGCAGGATGATGTCGGCCAGGGCCGATTTCTCCTGCGAGTTGAGGTCGATCCCGTCTTCGGCAAGGAAGCGGTCGAGGTGGGAGCGAACCGCTCGCGAGAAGGCGAGGGTGTCGCCAGTGGTGAGGCCGACGTCGCGGATCAGCGCGAGCCGGTCGCGGAACTCGTTGGCGAGCTTGCCCAGGTCGCGACCCTGGCGCGCGGCCGCCTCCATGATGTCGGACCGTCGCCGCTGCGGCTGCAATGTCGGCGTGGTCGGAGCCCACATGTCCACGTACTGCGTCTCGAGCAGCGCCGCCGACGCGGCCAGAGCAGGGATGACCCGCTGGCGCTCGGTGAGGCGGATCTTGATCGCCACGCCTTCGGCATCGGTCTTCTCTCCCGCCTCGATGTAGGCGGCGATCCACTCTCCGTCACGGAAGCGAAGGATCGCCTTCCTTGCGGCGCTCTTCTCGCCGGGGTCGGCTTCGAGGTTCGGGTCTTCGACCGAACCGAAGACGACGTACTTGATGTCGCGAAGGGGGATCAACCGAGGTCGGTCCGCGTCCGCGGGGTTGTAGATCGGATAACCGTCGCGGGCCAGCGACCGGACGTCGGAGTCGCCCTCTTCGAGCCCGCCGTCCAGCCGGTGCACGGCGACTTTGAAGCGGACTGGACGCGCAGCCGGCGCGGGCGCGCCGTTGGACGCGGAAACCGGCGTCGCTTCGACGTTCTCGGCGAGAGTCTCTACCGGTGACTCTTCCGGTATTTCAGGCGAGGTGGTTTCGACCTCGCTCATCGGAGTCTTTCCAATGGCGTGTTGGAGTTCACGGCGGTGGGCCTCAAGGATGCTAGCACTCGGTTATCGCCATTCAATCCGCTTATCAACCGATCCTCGAGGGTTATCACGAGAAACGCTCCGGCGGCCGGCGGCGGTCGAGCACCCACTTGGAGCCGGGCATCCGCTTGGCCACGCCCTTCACCTCGGCGGCTCGCGACGCAAGCGCGGCCGCGCTCGTGTAGCGGCCCGGCTCGGCAATCACGATCCCGATCGAAACAGATACCAGCGGCGTGCGCAGCCGGTTGCCGTTGCGCTCCTCCGACTCGATCCACCCGTGGTCCCTGTCCGGCGGGTCGTAAAGCGCGGGCATCGCGTCGTCGAAGCGTTTGGTCACCTCGGACGCGATCTTTTCGGCGAGGTCTGGGTCCGTCAGGATCACGAAGTCGTCGCCACCGACGTGGCCGGCGAAATGGCGCGACGAGTAGTTCTCTTCGAGAACCTCGAGGATGATCGTGGCGAGCGTCTTGATCACGTCGTCCCCGCGCAGGAATCCGTAGTGGTCGTTGTAGCTCTTGAAGGCGTCGATGTCGGGATAGAGGCACGCAAACCGCTCCTCGCTGGCGAGGCGGCGGCCCATCTCGCGCAGGATGTCGCTGTTGCCGCTCATCCCGGTCAACGGGTTGAGGTCACGAGTCGTCGTGGAGCGGCTCATCACAGCGCGCAGTCGCGCCACCAGCTCCTCGGGGATGAACGGCTTGGTGACGTAATCGTCGGCGCCCGCGAGCAGGTGCTCGACCTTGTCTTTCAGCGAGCCGCGCACCGTGAGGAAGACGATCGGTATGAGCCGCGTGCGGAAGTCATTGCGGATCTCGATGAGGATCTGGTCGCCCGTCGTGTCGCCGAGCATGAGGTCGAGAAGGATGATGTCCGGCCTCGCCTCCACCGCCGCGTTGTGCGCGGCATGCCCGTCGCCAACGACAACGCACTCGAAGCCCGCCCGCTCCAGGACTCGCTTGACCAGCCGGAGCACCTGCTCGTCGTCATCGACCACCAGGACCACCTCGCGCCGAGTGAGCGGCACGCGGGGCGTGGTCTCTTTCTCAGGTTCGATCGTTCTCGCCACCTTCAGGATGCCCCGGTGGTCTCGGGTTCACCGGCCGTCCTGGCTGGTCGTCGCAGCTTGTCGGTCAGCGCGATCGCGCGCTCGGCGGCCAGGCGGACTTCGAGGATGTCGTTCTTCACCGCCGCGGCGTCCTCGGTCTCGCCGGCGATCAGCTCGCTGTAGTTGACGATGACCGCGAGCAGGTTGCGGAAATCGTGAATCAGCACGCGCCACGCCTCGTCGGAGAGCTCGTCTCCGGAGCTCAAAGCCGTTTCACCAGTCGCCACCTGTTGACCTCACCATCGCGTTTGTAAAGGAGCTCATCGAGGAGCCAACGGGCCATCGGGAGTCCGCGCCCGGCCTCGCTCGTGGGGTCCGGCATGGCACGGGACAGGACCTCTTCGACGGGCGGGCCTCCATCCACGAAGGAAGCCTTGGCGAGGTCATCTTCGAGCCACAGCCGGTACTCGACGGGCGGATCGGCGCCTGCCGGTCGCCCATGCGTGAGGACGTTGGCGCCGATCTCCGCCAGTGCGATCTCGAAGTGCATGAGGTTGCGGTCGTCCTTGTCACGACCACTGGCCTCACGCAGCTTCTGAACGGATTCATGAAGCGTCTCCAATCCCTCGTCGAGGTGGCTGAGCGTGGCATGGAACTCAAAGGGCTCCGCAGAACTGCGCAGATCAGAAGCCAGTGAGGGCTTCCTCGACCGTGGAGTAGTAGGGGAAGACACGGTCCAGGGTCGTGAGCTCGAGCACCACCCTCACCTGCTGATTCGGCGCGGCCAGGCGCAGGTCGCCTTGCGAGCTGCGGATCTGCTTCAGGGCCGCGATCACCGAGCCGAGGCCGGTGCTGTCGACGAAGCTGACCCCTTCCAGGTCGAGGACGACACGAGGCTGCCCGTTCTTGAGCGCTTCGCTGATCGCGTCCTTTAATGCAGGCGCGCCGGCCACGTCCAGGCGGCCGGTTGGCGCGACGACGGTCACTCCGTTGTCGACCTGCCGGGATTGGACCTCGAGGCTCATGTGGGGGCTTCCATGCGTGGGGACTGATTATGGGTCACCCAGTCTCGAGTTGAGCCTCTCTACACTGCTGGTCGTGAACTCGGCAGAGGCGCCTCAAGGCTCCCAGCGCCTACTCATAGTGGACGACGAAGAGGCCCTGGCCAAAGTCATGGAGCGGACGCTCCGCAGCCGTGGCTACGAATCCGATCTCGCGTTCACGGCAGGGGAGGCCAGGAAGCGATTCGAGGCCACCGACTACGCTCTCGCCCTGCTCGACGTGCGCCTGCCCGACGAGTCCGGCTATGGACTGCTCGAGGAGCTGCGCAGGGTGCGGCCCGATACCGCGGTGGTGATGATCTCGGGCGTCGACGACCCCGAGCTGGGCAGGGCGGCTCTCGAGCACGGCGCTTACGCGTACCTCGTCAAACCTGTGGGCGCGACCCAGCTTTACCTCATGGTGGTGAACACTCTCCAGCGGCGCACCCTCGAGCTGGATCACCGCGGCAGCCTGCAGCGCCTGGAGTCGATGCTGGGAGAGCGCGCCGACCAGATGCGGCGCGCCGTGGAGCTTCAAGCGGGAATGCTGCCCGTCTCGCCGTTCAAAGAGGACGGCTTCGAGGTCGCCGCCAACTTCATGGCCTCGCGCGAGATCAGCGGCGATTTCTATGACTGGTACCGCCAGGACAACGGCGTTCTGGTCTTCACGCTCGGTGACGTGATGGGTAAGGGATTGCCGGCCGCGCTGATGATGGCGACGGCCCGTGCCGCGCTGCGCGGGTCGGCCGGGATGGAGCAGCTCGATGCGGGGATCAAGCGCGCCAGCGAGGTGATGGCCGCGGCGCTCGAGGTGAACCACGCCTACGTGACGGTCTTCCACTCCGTGTTCGACCCTCGATCGGGTGAGCTGCGCTACGTCGACGCGGGCCACGGGCACGCGCGGCTGCTGCGGGGTGTCACCGGCCAGGAAACGCTCCCGGTGCGCAGCGCGCCCATCGGAATCTTTCCCGACAGCCTGTTTGGCGTCGGGACGGTGACCATGAATCCCGGGGACACGCTGGTCGTTTTCTCGGACGGGCTGCTCGACCTGCGACCGGACCTGGCGACGAAGGACGTGCTGCTGCCTTACGAGGCGAGGCGGGCGGGCAGCGCCCAGGAGCTGGTCGACATCCTGGCGCAGGGCTCGAGGACGCGCGAGCTGTTCGACGACGTGACGGTGCTGGCGCTCAGGCGCGTCTGAGGCCGCTGGAAGGCGCGAGTGCCGGCTCGCGCGGGTCTCGCACGTTCGCCTTACCCGCGATTGCCGGCACTGGCGGCATCAATGATCATGTTTGACAACGTGCTGTCACTCCGCTCTTTGGCGGAGCCCACGCAAAGGTGCCATCCTTGCAAATCAGAGCCGGGATCGGTGCCGAGACCGTCATTCGACCACCAGGGCAGAGCTCGCCAGCGAGCCCGATCCGGACGTCTATTCCGCCGCTGAAGGTGGCTACAACGTGGCCGAATCTCACCGACTGCGAACATTGCGCAACGGGGTCAAACGTGTATGGGATCGCGGCGGCTTTGTGCGCCCCCAATTGCAATGCCTGACCCTCAGCTCCCGGTGTCAAGTTTTGGTGAATGTCGATAGCCGCACCGGAACCGTCGATGAAAGAGAAAGCGGGTTCCAAAAGCGCGCAGAGGGATCCCGACCCGTTGATAAATAGGAAAGCAGGCTCAGTCAATCCGTCACCGCGAGATCCCGAGCCTGCGCTCACCAGGTCGGAGCACGCTTTGGTTTCTGTGGGGCCGGAAAACGTGCCACAGCCTGTAGCGATCAGCGCGACAAGCGCAACTAGAAGAGCGAAACCGCGTTCACACACGCCTGGCCTCACTGCGTGAATTTTCCTACGCCAGTTTAGGCGCCGCCAGCCAGCGTTCGAGGACCGCCGCCACCACGTGCAGCTTCACCGGTTTTGAGATGTAGTCGTCCATACCCGCGGCCAGGCAGCGCTCGCGGTCGCCTGACAGGGCGGCCGCGGTCATCGCGATGATCGGCACGCGCCGTCCGGCGTGCTCGTTCTTCCTGATCTGCCGCGTCGCCTCGTATCCGTCCATCTCCGGCATCTGGCAGTCCATCAGCACCGCGTCGTACTGCATGTGCTCGAGCATGGTCACGGCTTCCGCGCCGTTGCTGGCGGCCTCCGCCCGGTAGCCCAGCCGCTCGAGCATCCTCACCGCCACCTTCAAGTTCGCGGCGTTGTCCTCGACGACGAGAACCCGCGTCCACTGGCGCGAGGGATCAGGCGGCCCGAGCTCCACCTCTGCGGGAGATCGTTTCGACCGAGCCAACCTTTCCGACACGAGCGTGTGGAGGATGTCAAAGAGCTGTGACGGGCGCACGGGCTTGACGAGCTCGGCGTCGACGCCGGGAATCGGGACCTCGGAGTGTCCGGCTGAGGTCAGAAGGATGACGACAACGTTTCTCAACGCATCATCGGCGCGAATCTCGGCGGCGACCGCTCGCCCGTCCATTCCCGGCATCATCATGTCGACGATCGCCACGTCGAATGCAACGTCACGGTGGGCGGCGTCGCGCATCTCCTGGAGTGCGTCGCGTCCGTTCTCGAAGCTGCGCTCGGGCATGTCCCATGAGCTGAGGTAGCGCTCGAGGATCGTGCGGTTCGTGCGGTTGTCGTCGATCACCGCGACGAAAGTGCCGGCAAGGCTGACGCCTTGCTGAGAAGCGCGCGCTTTACCGTGCGCCTCGCGAAACAATGCGGTGAACCAGAACGTGCTGCCCGCGTCCTTCTCGCTCTCGACGCCGATCTCTCCGCCCATGAGGCCCGTGAGCATGCGGGCGATCGCCAGGCCCAGCCCGGTCCCGCCGTGTGTGCGCGTCGTGGAGCTGTCCACCTGCGAATAGGTCGAGAAGACGCGCGCCTGCTCATCGCTGGTGAGGCCGATGCCGGTGTCTGCGACCTCGAAGTGGATCGCCACCCCGGGACCGGTGCTCTCGCGTCGGGCCGCGCGAACGACCACCTCGCCGGCGCCGGTGAACTTGACCGCGTTGGCGACCAGGTTGATCAGCACCTGCCGCAGCCGGCCGGGGTCGCCGATCACAACGTCCGGGACGTCGGGCTCGACGTCGAGGACGAGCTCGACGCCCTTGTTGGCCGCGGCCTCGGCGAACAGCTCGACCGCTTCTTCGAGCACGTGCTTAGGGCTGAACTCGACGGTCTCCAGCCGCACGCGGCCGGCCTCGATCTTGGAGAAGTCGAGGATGTCGTTGATGATGTCGAGCAGCGCGTCGCCCGAGGTGCGAACCGTCTCGACGTACTCGCGCTGCTCGGGCGTCAGCTCGGTCTCCAGCAGCAGCCCGGTCATGCCGATGACCCCGTTCATCGGCGTTCGGATCTCGTGGCTCATCGTGGCGAGGAATTCGGACTTGAGACGGGTCAGCTCCTGCAGCTCCTGGTTGCGCTGCGACAGGTCGGAGAGCAGCGCGGACTTCGCCTCTTCGGCGTCTTTCGCCACGGCGCGGTTTTGTTCCAGCTGGATGACGACGCGCCGGACGAGGATTCCAAACGCGACGAGCAGCAGCGCTTCGAGCAGCGCGTGGGCCGGGTCGCCCGCCGCCGGGTTGACCAGCGTGACCAGGACGAGGTCGGCGACCGCCAGCGCCGCGCCGACGGCGAACTCGACCGACGTGTAGTAGAGCGCCAGGAAGATCAAAGGAAGGAGGACGAACGGAAAGGCTCGCGTGATGCTCAGCCCGAACTGGATCTCGAGCGCGAACGCCAGCGCCAGGGCGCCGACGGGTGAGACGGCATGCAGGAAGCGGGGGATGCGCTCCCAGGGCAGCAGGACGAGTGCGCTGGCGAGCGCTGTGAGCAGCACCGAGGTGGCGAGGCCGAACTGCGATCCTCCCCACAAGGGATAAAGGGCCATGCCGAACCCGACCAGGACCGGAAGCGCGGTGACGATCCGGTTGCGGGTTTCGACGTCGATCTGGGCCAGCGGGACGAGCACCAGCAGGATCCCGATGGTGGCGGCCCCGGCGAGCACGGGCGAGGCGATCACGGCCGAGTACCCGTGCAGGCTGACCAGGCCGACGATGGCAAGCCCAAGGAACGGATAGACGCGGCGGCTCAGTCCGTCGGCTTGTAAGGGCGTGTTCGGGGCGTTCAACTCAGGCAGCCGGGGCCTCAGCTTAAAGGGTTAAGTAGGGTCTGAGCGATCGGGGCGTCGCTACACTTTGGCACCTGCGCACCTTCCATCCCGCCAGGGGGGGCGAGGTTTCAGGGGTGTTGCCGGGTGCTCGGCCACTGACTGCGTCAAAGCCGTCGTGGAGCCGAGCCCTGGTGCGTCGACTGACGCCCCTGACGGCCATTGCCGCCGTTTTCGCCATCCAGGCTGCCGCCGGCGCGGGTCCGGTCGTGGCCTTTCCGCTTTACCTGACGATCATCCTGCTCACGGCGCTCCAGCTGAGCCGGATGGAGTCGCTCGCCACGGCTTTGCTGGCCGCGGTCGCGATCCTCATCCCCAGCCTCGTCGGCACCGACCTGCCGTCCGACCTGGCCCCCGCGCTCCTGCTCGCTGTCGTGTTGATGGCCTCAGCCGTGGCGATCACCGAGGTCGTCCGCCAGGGGCGTGACGCCGCGGCCGGCGTTCAGCGCAAGGCTGACTCGGTCGCCGCCAGCGAGGAGCGGCTGCGCACGATGCTCGAAGCGGCGATGGTGGGCCTTGCCCTCGCCGACGCGGACGGCAGGTGGATCGAGGTCAGCGACAGGCTTGGCATGATCCTCGGCCGCAGCCGCGACGACCTGCTGCGCTTGAACCTCGACGAGGTGACGGCCGAAAACGACCGCGAGGCGCTCGGCGAGGCGCTCATCCTGCTGCGCAGCGGCGACATCGTCCGCTGGGAGGCGGAGCTCAACCAGCTCCGCGGCGACGGCACTCGGGTGCCGGTCGCGATCGCGATCACCACAGCCGCGGGCCATGCCCCGGGCGAGCCGCTGTTGCTCGTGCAGGAAACGGACATCTCCGCCCGCCGGCGGGTCGACGGCTTGCGCGACTGTCTCGTCGCGGTGCGGCACGTGATCGTCAGCGGCTCGCCGTGGGAGCAGGCCGTGCCCCAGCTCCTAAGCAGCCTCTGCGCTTATCTCGGCTGGGAGCTGGCCCAGTTCTGGCTGGCGGACTCCGGACGGCAGACGCTGCACGTACGCCACCACTGGCGCCGCGAGGCGGCCGGCTACGACGACTTTTGCAAGCAGAGCCGGGCGACAGTCATCCCGATGGGGTTTGGGCTGCTCGGCCGGGTCTGGCAATCCGGAGTCGTGGCCGCCGTGGAAGACCTATCGGTGGCAAACGACTACGAGCGCTCCGACCAGGCACGCGAGGCGGGGCTGATGTCAGCCCTCGCCCTTCCCCTCGTCGAAAGCGGGGTTGTCGTCGGCGTGATCGAGCTCCTGGGCGACCACCCGCGAGTCGTGCAGGACGACGAGGTCACCATGCTCTCGACCGCCGGCATGGAGATCGGGCAGTTCATCCGCCGGTCCGACGTCGCGCAAGCGCTGCGTCGAAGCGAAGCCGACCACCGCGCGATCTTCGAGCGCTCACCGATTGGAATCGTTCGCATCAGCAGCGATGGCGAGCTGGTGGAAGCCAACCCGGCGCTGCTGACCATGCTCGAGCACGACTTCGAGACCATGCGCGGCAGCGCGTGGCCCGACCTGCTTCGCGCGTACGACCAGGCCGCATCGCGCCAGCGGTTCGCTCCGCTGCTGGCAGGGATCAGCGGCGGCGGCAGCGTGCAGGTCCGGGCGGCGACCGGAGCCGGCAAGTGGCTCTGGCTGCAGCTCACGGCAACGTCGATTCCCGACCCGAGCGGGCGGCCCGAGCACCTGCTCGTGATGGTCGAAGACGTCACCACGGTGCGGGAAACCGCGGATCAGCTCGCCGAAGCGCTCGAGTCGCAGCGCAACGCCAACGCCAACCTCGAAAAGCTCGACCGGACCAAGACCGAGTTCCTGTCCATCGTCAGCCACGAGTTCCGGACCGCGTTGACCGGCATCCAGGGCTTCAGCGAGCTCATCCGCGATGGCGGTCTCGAGCAGGACGAGCTGCGGGCGTACGGCGGCTACATATTCAATGACGCGGACAGGATCAACCGGTTGATCGGCGACATGCTGGACCTCGACCGGATGGAGTCCGGCCGGATGAGCATGCGCAGCGGCGACGTGGACATCAACGAGGTCCTGAGCGAGGCGATGGCCAGGGCCGACACCGCGGCCGCGACCGTGGAGTTCAAGGCCGACCTCGATCCCAGGCTGCCGATCGTGGCGGGCGATCGCGACCGGCTGATCCAGGTCGTGAGCAACCTGGTCAGCAACGCGATCAAGTACTCGCCGGACGGCGGCACTGTCACGCTCTCCACGCGCGCCGATGCCGGGTACGCGCTGGTGAGCGTGACCGACACCGGTCTCGGCATCCCGCCGGACGAGATCGGGCACGTGTTCGAGAGGTTCCGCCGGGTGCGGAGCGGAGCCGCCCAGTCGATTCCCGGGACTGGCCTGGGCCTCACGATCGTTAAGCAGATCGTGGAGATGCACGGAGGCAAGATCTGGGTCGAGAGCGCGGTCGGGCACGGGTCTGCTTTCCACTTCACCGTTCCTCTTGCCGTTGAGGACGCCACGCCGATGCAGCGCAGGCATGCCTGAGGCGCTAACTGGTGGTGGTTCGAGCCTCTTCACGGTGCTGGTGGCTGATGACAACGACGTCGCCCAGCGGCTGTGCAAACGCGTGCTCGAGAAGGCGGGCTACTCCGTGCTCATCGCCGCTGACGGCCTGCAGGCGGTGGACATCGCGTTCAGCCAGCACCCATCGATGATCCTCATGGACGTCGCGATGCCCGGGATCGACGGCCTCGAGGCGATGCGGAGGATCAAGGCGGAGATACCGGCGATGCCGATCGTCATCGCCAGCGCTCACTCGATGGCGAGCGATCGCGAACGATTTCTTGCCGCGGGCGCGGACAACGTGCTGAGCAAGCCGTTCCGGCTGGCCGACCTGGTCTCGATCGTCGCGAAGCTCGCGGAAGACCAGAAAGTAAGAGACGGCAAGTGAAAGACCTCACCGGCACGAGGGTCGGCCAGTACGAGATCGTCGAGCGCCTCGGCGGCGGCGGGATGGCGGTCGTGTACCGCGCCGTCCAGCAGCCGCTCGGCCGAGAGGTGGCGCTGAAAGCGCTGTCGTCCGAGCTGTTCCAGGACGATGGGTTCGTCAAGCGGTTCGAGACCGAGGCCAAGACGCTCGCCAAGCTCGACCACCCCAACATCCTTCCCATCTACGACTTCGAGATGAACGACGGCGTCGCATACCTCACGATGCCGCTGATCCGCGGCGGCACGTTGAGGGACGTGCTGAACCGCGGCGCGCTCGACACGCTGACGGCGTGGCGCTATTTGCGCGAGATCGGCGACGGCCTGCAGCACGCGCACGACGCGGGCATCGTCCACCGCGACCTCAAGCCGACCAACGTCCTGATTCATGCCGACGGGCGCGCGATGCTGGCCGACTTCGGCCTTGCCCGCGGCGCGGGCCAGCCGACGCACCTGACCACGATCGGGCTCGCGATCGGCACGCCAGGATACATGGCGCCCGAGCAGGTGATGGGCCACGACGTCGACAAGCGAGCCGACATCTACGCGATGGGCGTCTTGACCTTCGAGATGCTGACGGGGCGCCTGCCGTTCATCGGCTCCAACCGCATGGAGGTCGCGTACTCGACTGTCAACGCGCCGATCCCGTCGGCCGTGAAGCTGAATGCCGCGCTGCCTGACGAGCTCGACCAGCTGCTCGCGAAGGTCCTGGCGAAAGACCCTGCGGCGCGGCCACAGACGGTGCGCGAGCTCTTGTCGCAGATGGCCCGGCTGCCACAGCGGCGCCCGGCCGCTTCAGTTGCGGTCGCGGCTCAAGGGGCTGTCGCCACCGCGCCAGGCCGCCAGGTCCCCACCGTCGAACCGCCGACCGCGGCCTCGATGAAGGTGATGGCGGCCGCGCCACCGCGGCCGCTGCAAGGCTCACCGATCCCCACCCCGACGGGTGTCGGCGGCTCGGCCATCAGGACGCTCGAGCTCATGGGCATCAAGGCCTCGCGCGCGAGGGGCCGCTTCATCCTCAACTCGTACGTCAGCAACCTGGTCCACGTGGCGCGGAGCGTGACCGGTGACCGATGGCCTGAGCTCGCTTACGCGGCCGGGCTGGTTCAGTACGTCGAGCAGGACCCGCCGCACGACGACCAGCTCTCCTCTCCGGTCGAGGCGCTGAGCCGGCTGAACGAGGCGTTCGAGACGGTATACGGGCCGGAGGCCGAGGACACGATCCGGAGCTGGGGACGCAGGGTCACCGAGCGCTGGCTCTCCGAAGGCCGCCACGGGATGGGCGGGCCGCGACGCCTGGTTCCCGGACGTCAGCGAAAGCTGGCCAGCCTCGTCAAGTCGTTCGCCGAGGCGATGGACAACGTTCGGGGCGAGCACACCCACGCATGGCTGCAGGTCGACGAGCACCAGTTCTGGCTCGTCAACTTCTCCAACATGTTCGCCCTCGGCCGGATCAAAACGGTCAAGTCGTGCCACATCTGGGTCACGACGATCGAGACCATCCTCCGCTGGGCCGGGCTGGCCAACGACTGGTACGTCGAAGAGGTCGAGTGTGGCTGCGTGACGGGCACGTTCGACTGCGTTTTCGCGATCCGATCGGTCGAAACCTAGGTCGGGATAACTGGGCGGGACCTTAACAAAGGTCACACTTTTATTACGCCCCTTGTTACGGCGCCAGAATTAACATCTGGATATACAGTCTGCCCTCCCTCCCTTCTGAAGGTCCCTTACCGACGGGTAGGGGGCCTTCTCACGAGTCAGGCGCTCGAGCGCTGGAGACGCCTCGGTCTCCCTCCGGCTAACTTAGTCCGGTGTCCAGGTTTGCCATCGACGTGACCGCTTGCTGGCGGCCCCGCCGGGTGGGCATGCTCACGGTGGCGGTCGAGCTCTCGAAAGCGCTTGTGGCGCGCGCGGGCAAGGACGACTTCACGCTGCTCTGCAGCCGCGAGCGGCCGGCCTCCCTGGAGGATTTGAAGGCCGAGGCGGTGCTCTCGCCTTACCGCCACGAGCTTGCCTTGAAGACCCGCTGGCTGCCGGCCGTGGAGCCGCAGCTGGAGGCCGACGCGATCCTCTATCCGTTCTGGCCGAGCCCGCCCTTCCGGCGCCAGGATGCGCCGCCCGCGGCGATCTTCGTCCACGACCTGGCCTTTCGAATTCGCCCGCAAGAAGTGCCGTGGCAGCAGCGCGTCTACATGCGAGCCGTGCTTGGTCGCGCGCTGCGGCAGGCGGCCGCGGTGCTGGTGCCGTCGGAGTCCACGCGGCGCGACCTGCTGGAGCAATACAAGGAGCCTGACCTTGAGTCGAAGGTCGCCGTGGTGGGCGAGGGGGTTCCGACCCCAGTGCCTGCCGGTCCGCTGCCTCATGGACTCGAGCCTGGATTCATCCTTGCGGTGGGCACCGTCGAGCCGCGCAAGAACTACCCGCGCCTCCTGGCCGCGTTCCGCAGGATGCGTGGGCGCCACGGCTCGCTGCCTTTCATCATCAACGGCCGCCCGGGCGTGCCCCAGCTTGTCATCGCCGGCCGCCCGGGCTGGGCGTATGGCGACACGCTGCAGCGCATCGCCGCCGAGCCAGGTGTCCGTTACCTGGGACACGTCGACGAGCCCACGCTCACGGCGCTCTACGAATCGGCTTCGGTGCTGGCGTTCCCGAGCCTGTACGAAGGGTTCGGGCTGCCGCTCCTCGAGGCGATGGCGCACGGAGTGCCGGCCGTGGTCGGCGCAGCGGGGGCGCTGCCCGAGCTCGCCCTCGGGGCTGCCATCGCCGTGCAGCCCGAAGACGTCGAGGCCATAGCAGGCGCGTTGGAGCGATTGCTGTCGGATGAGAAGCTGCGCGCCAGGCTCGGCGAGGAGGGAAAGCGGCGCGCCGCGAGCTTCACCTGGGATCGTGCCGCGGAGCAGACCCTCGAGGTGCTACACCGGATCGGGAATACAGCGCCCCGTAAAGTGGCTTAGTGGTTGCATGACTGACCGCATCTCCGTGCTGGTCCTGCTGGCCGGCAGCCGCCACGACTACCTGCACATGGCGCGGCCTCTGCTGAGGGCACTCGAGGCGACTCACCACTACGATCTCAAAGTCACGAGCGACGCGGAGGACCTGCATCTCGCAAACGGGCAAGTGCTCCTGGCGGCGAGCGATCATGCGCTCCAGCCAGGCCAGGCGGCGCAGGTGACAGAGTTCGTCAATCGCGGCGGGGGGTTGGTGCTGCTTCACGGCACCCTCGCCGTGTGGACTGAGAGTGGACAGCTCTCTGAGCTCGCGGGCTGGGCCCCGAGCGGACCGGGACCGCTGACGGAGCTGGTCATCCGGCCTGATCCTTCGCATCCGATCAGCGCGCGACTTGGAGCGGAGATCAAGCTCGTTGACGAGCTCTACTTCTCAGAAGGACCGCCGGTCGGCGCCTCCACACTGCTGCGCGCCAGCTGGCGATTCACCGAACAGGTCGTGGCGTACGAACGGGCCGTCGGCTATGGTCGTTTCGTCCACCTCGGGCTCGGCCACCAGCCGTCGACGTTCGAGCACGAAGGATTTCAGAAGCTGGTGCAGCGGAGCGTGATGTTTGCGGCCGGCCGGGTCGCAGCGCCATCGGTTGGCGTCGGCCTCATCGGTTACGGCGCGATCGCGCGGGCGCACGCAGATTCGGTCAACGCCACCGCAGGTCTCAATGTGGCCGCGGTGTGCGACGTCTCGGAAGAGCGCAGGCAGGCGGCCGCACGCGAGCTGTCAGTGGGGACGCACGCGCGTGTGGAGGATCTCCTCGACGACCCGAACGTTGGATTGGTCATCGTCGGCACGCCGCCGAGCATCCATGCGGAGGCCGTGATCGCCGCGCTCGAGGCCGGAAAACACGTCGTGTGCGAGAAGCCGTTTGCGATTCACGTCCACGACGTGGACCGCATGATCGACACAGCGTCTGCTCGCGACCGCGTCCTCACGGTCTATCAGAGCCGCCGCTGGGATCCCGACTATCTCGCGCTTCGGGACGTGGTGCGCTCGGGGCGCATCGGCGACGCGTTCTACCTGGAGTCTTTCATCGGCGGTTACTCGCACCCGTGCGATTACTGGCACAGCCACGAACCGATCTCCGGCGGCACGATCTACGACTGGGGGTCGCATTACTTCGACTGGATCCTTCAGCTGATCCCGGATTCGGTGCGCACGGTTTCGGCGAACGCGCACAAGCGCGTGTGGCACGACGTTACGAACGCCGACCAGGTTCGGGTCGACCTCACGTTCGCGGGCGGCGCGCAGGCGACCTTCCTGCAGTCGGACATCGCGGCCGCATCGAAGCCGAAGTGGTACGTGCTGGGAACGCGCGGCTCGGTCGTGGGCGAGTGGCGGGCGGAAGCGGTGCCGGCCGACTTTCCGGCGCGCGTGAAGGTCTTCACGCCAGCGGATGGAGGCTCACACGAGGAGCTGCTCCACCTCTCGCCGCGCGACGACCACGGCTTCTACCGCAACCTGGCCGACCACCTGGCCTGGGGCGAACCGCTGGCTGTCACGCCCAACGAGGCCCGCCGCACCGTGGCGGTGATGGAAGCCGCGACCCAGTCGATCGCCCGGGACGGCGCGCAAGTCGAGGTCCACATTTAGTGTCGCGCTCCCGGAGTTCCTTGCATCTTCGCGGCCTAGTCGGCCGGGCGCCGTCTCACCCCAGGGAATCTGGCGATTCCGTGGGGGCCCGAGAGGGCGCTGAAGCCTGCGTCAAGGGGTCCGGCGCCGCGTCGTCACGCATCCACAGAGGCGCTCCTAGCGGCGCCACCCTTTCCTTGGCTCCGGCCGCCGATGCCGCGAATATGCGGCGGCCCTCCGAGAGCGCGACACTATAGCCGACCGCATCGGATGGGGCGTGCTCGGCGCCGCTGGCATCGCGATCGGTTCGGTGCTGCCGGCGATCGCGGCGTCTCGCAACGGCCGGGTCGCGGCGATCGCGAGCCGCGATCCAGGCCGGGCCAAGAATCTCGCCGCTCGATATCCCGGCGCCAGAGCGCCGCATTCGTATGAGGCTTTGCTGGCCGACCCCGACGTGGACGCCGTCTACATCCCGCTCGTCAACAACCTGCACAAGGAGTGGACACTGCGGGCGGTGGCGGCCGGCAAACACGTGCTTTGCGAGAAGCCTCTCGCCATGAACGCGGTCGAGGCCGAGGAGATGGCGGTCGTGGCGAAGTCCGCCGGCAAGCACCTGATGGAGGCGTTCATGTACCGCTTCCACCCGCGCACGCAGAGGTTCGTCAACGCGCTCAAGGACCCGATGTACGTGCAGGCGAGCTTCGGTTTCACGGTGAAAGACGCTTCCGACTTCAGGCTGCAGGCGCAGCTCGGCGGCGGGGCCCTGCTCGACGTCGGCTGCTATGGGGTGAGCGTCGCGCGCTGGATCCTGGGCGAGCCGTCGCACGTGTTGGCGCAGTCCAGGATGCAGGGTGGAGTCGACATGACCACGAGCGCGCTGCTCCAGTTCCCGGGCGGCCAGACCGCCGCGGTCTGGGCCAGCTTCGAGTCGCCCGAGGAGCAGAGCCTGACCGTTGTGGCGCGCGAAGACGTGCACCGGCTTGACCGACCGTTCTCATCCCTGGAGGAGGTCGACGAGTACCAGGTGATGGTCGAGTCGTTCGCGGACTGCATCCTGCTGGACCGGGCGGTGGCGGTCCCGCTCAGCGAGTCGATCGCGAACATGAAAGTCCTCGACCGGATCAAAGAAGCCGCGGCTAGGAGCTGACCAGCTCCTTGAAGCGCGGGTCGTCTCTCAAAGTCTCCAGGTCTGGGTCGGTGGGTGCGACCGCCTTCATGTCGGGCCGCATCGGCAGCGCCTCCTGGAGCAGGTCGAGCGCGTCGTCGAGCCTGCCCTGCCTTGTGCGCAGGCAGGCGAGGTTGTAGAGGGCCGCGCCCAGGGCGAGGGGAGGGGCCGACGTGTCGCGCATGTCTGATGCGGCGGCCTCCACCAGCCGATCCGCGCCCGCCTCGTCGCCATTCTCGGTGAGGTACTCGACGATGTGATTGCGGGGGTGGATGTAGCTGTTGCGCAGCAGCGCCTCTGTCGTGGTGCGCGCCGTGTACCACTTGATGGGGCGCTCGCCCAGCTGTTCAGACAGCGCGATCAGTGACGTGAGCAACGTTTCTGATCGTTCCGAGATGTCGGACAGCGACACGCCCAGGCCGCTCGCCACCTCAGCGTCGTTGACCTCGTCGATGTTCTCGGGCGGCTGCGGGTAGGGGCGGCCGTCACGCAGGTCGGTCAGCGCGTTGCGAAGCCGCTCGCGCCACATGCTGATGTGGAACAGGACCAGCGCGGCCGGCCAGCCTTTCGGCTGCTTCTCGGACTGGCGCACCTCGGCGACGAACTCGCGCTCCATGTCGCGCTGGGCCTCGAGCGCCTTGCGAAGGTCAGTCATGCCTTGAAAGGTAAGAGATCGGCGGTCTCCGTGGCTTTGAGCACTGTCGTCAGGTTGTTGACCGTTCCGAACGCATTCTCGTAAGTCAAGGTGGCATCCATCTTCGCCGACAGGTGACTCTTGAGGATGCGGTGATGCTTGGGGTCGATCCACGTGGTGACGTCCGAGCT
>Ga0137409_10001274_pt1 | contig 27419 bp, 23 predicted proteins | sample CZODoug1_16funga_FD_122059 | JGI IMG/M metagenome (GOLD analysis project Ga0137409, IMG submission 122059) | Vadose zone soil fungal communities from Angelo Coast Range Reserve, California, USA - CZODoug1_16fungal (Hybrid Assembly) | ecosystem: Environmental > Terrestrial > Soil > Vadose zone...
GTCTCCATGCTCGGCGGCGCCCTGCTGATTTCTCAGTTCGGAGCAGGACCGTTCAGCCTGGATGCCCGTCGCTCGCGCTGACCGCGCCTAAAAGGAGAGAACCAAATGCACAGTCAATCTGAACCACGAACTCTTGCCGCCATCAAAGCACCGATCTCGCAGGAGGCTCTCGACCAGCTATTTCGCGAAGCGCGGACCCACTCCGCGTGGCTTCCAGAAACCGTGCCAGTAGAGCTCCTGCGTAAGGCGTACGAATTGGCGTGTCTTGGGCCGACCAGTGCCAACGGATCCCCTGCCAGGTTCGTTTTTCTAACCACTCCAGGCGCCAAGGCGCTCCTCAAGCCAGTTCTCGCGCCCGGCAATGTCGACAAAACCATGGCAGCTCCTGTGACCGTTATCATCGCCTGGGACACGGAATTTCACGAGCATCTTCCCAAGCTCTTTCCACATGCTGATCTACGCTCCTACTTCGCAGGAAATAAACCCCTAATTGAGGAGAACGCTTTCCGCAACAGTTCGCTGCAAGCGGCATACTTCATCCTGGCCGCACGCGCTTTGGGATTAGATTGCGGACCGATGTCCGGTTTCGACGCAGATAAACTGAATGCGGCATTCTTTCCCGACGGCAAGTGGAAGGTCAATCTCCTCTGCAACCTGGGCTATGGAGACCCAAACAAGCTCCACCCACGTAATCCACGGCTGAATTTTGAGGAAGCCTCTGTGATTCTGTAGAGGTCGCAACTCGCCACCAGCCAATCCATCATGGCGCGGTCGGCGTGCCCGATTTTCGTGTGTATCTAGCGCCGCAATCCCCGATCATCGAAAGCGACCGCGCTTAAGTGGCGTACGCCGCTTCTAAAGCGTATGTTATGAACAACCAGTCATAATCCTGGCCACCAAGACGGAGAATGTAATGAGCTTCCCGGAACCGCGGCTCAAACCGGACGACGAAATGCAATTCGGACACGCCGCGGGCGTGGTGCGGCCGGCTGGCCCTGAATCCAAACAAGCGGTGAATGTCAAAACCCCATCCCAGGCGGAGTCCCTATTAGCCGCAGAGAAACGAACTCTAGAAATGATGGCCAACGGCGCAAGCCTCTCAGAGGTTCTGAACGATTTGTGCGCTTCCATTGATGCTCACGCGCCACCCGTTGCTTCCATGGTCTGTTTGATGGATCCGGACGGCAAGGAGCTGTTCCCGGGTGCCGGCCCTCATATTCCCGCCGCACTTACGGCCGCCATCACACCTTGGCCGATTGGTCCTAACAGAGGTTCTTGCGGCACCGCTGCGTTCACGAAACAACGAGTGATTATCCCGGATATTTCCAACGACCCGCGATGGCCCGATAAAGCTCGCGATTTGGCCCTAAACCACGGGTTCTGCGCGGCCTGGTCCGAACCGCTCATTTCGAAAGACGGCGAGGTTCTTGGCACCTTCTGCTTGTCCTATGCGGAGCCGCGAATTCCAAACAATCGTGATCTTGAATTGATCCAGGCGGCAGCTCACGTCGCTCTAATCGCGATCGAGCTGGAACGATCACGCCTAGCCTTGAAGAATGCGGTTGTCGAAATTAGGAACTCAGAAAACAAACTGCGAACCATCATCGACACGATTCCTGGGTTTGTGTGTACTTTGAGTGCTGCGGGCGAGGTCGAGCTTGTCAATCGTCAAGTCCTGGAGTATTTCGGCAAAACGATGGAGGAATTGAAGAATTGGGCCACCAGCAATGTTGTCCATCCCGATGATCTCCCTTGCGTGGTCGACTCGTGGAAGCACTCGATCGAAACCGGGCAGCCCTATGACCTTGAACTCCGCCAGCGGCGTGCTGATGGCGTGTACCGCTGGTTCCAATCTCGGGCTCTGCCCACGCGAGACACGGAGGGCCGTATCACCGGCTGGTACATGTTGTTGACCGACATTGACGACCGGAAGCGCGCCGAGGATGCCCTCCGGTTGAATGAGCACGATCTCCGCCTGATCGTCGACAGTATTCCTGGGTTTGTGTCTACCGCAAATGCGGTGGGCGAGGTCGAACTCGTCAACCGCCAAGTCTTGGAATATTTCGGCAAGACGACTGAGGAATTGAAAAATTGGGCCACGAGCGATGCCCTCCATCCGGATGACCTTCCTCGCCTGACCGAGGCCTATAGGCACTCGATCGAAACTGGGCGGCCGCGTGATGTGGAGACTCGTAGCCGTGGAGCCGATGGCGTGTACCGTTGGTTTCACCTACGATCTCGTCCTCAGCTTGATGCCGAAGGTCGCGTTGTCCGTTGGTACACTTTGGCCACGGATATCGACAAGCGTAAGCGCGCTGAAGCTGAATTAGAGAAGGCTTTCGAAGAAATCAAGCGGCTGAAAGACCGCCTTCATGACGAGAACGTGGTCCTCAGGGAGCAAATCGATCAGGCCTTTATGTTTGAGGAAATCGTAGGCTCCTCGCCTGCTTTGAAAACGGTGCTCTCCAGCATCGTGAAAGTGGCTCCCACAAACTCTACGGTGCTGATTACGGGCGAAACCGGCACCGGGAAGGAACTGATTGCACGCGCCATACACAAGGGTTCGCAGCGTGCCACCCAGGCTTTTATCAGCGTGAATTGCGCCTCGATTCCTCCTTCGCTTATCGCCTCGGAATTGTTTGGCCACGAGAAGGGGGCTTTCACCGGCGCTTTGCAACGGCACCAGGGCCGCTTTGAACTGGCGCATTCCGGTACGATTTTTCTTGATGAAATCGGCGAACTTCCCGCGGAAACTCAGGTTGCATTGCTCCGAGTGCTCCAAGAGCGCCAATTTGAACGCGTGGGAGGTACCCGCGTCATTCCCACGGATGTTCGAATCATCGCCGCTACCAACCGCGATTTATCTGCAGCGATCGCTGCGGGAGCCTTCCGAACCGATCTCTTTTACAGGTTAAACGTCTTCCCGATCCGTGTGCCGCCTCTCCGGGAACGGAAAGGGGACATTCCGATGTTGGTCGAGTACTTCGCCAGGCGCTATGCGGAGAAGGCTGGAAAGCAAATCAGCAAGATCGACAAAAATACCCTAAAGCTATGCCAGTCGTATCATTGGCCGGGAAATATCCGCGAGCTGCAAAATATCGTCGAGCGATCCGTAATCCTCTGCGCAGGGGATACCTTCTGGATTGATGAGGCCTGGCTTTCAAGTCAGAACGCACGTCTTCCGGAGTCATCGGGTCCTCTCACAAAGACACTCAAGAGCTATGAAAAGGAACTCATCGAAGCGGCTCTTGCAGAGAGCAACGGAAAAGTTGCAGGGCCAAATGGTGCGGCTGCCAAACTTGGAATTCCGCGGTCGACGCTAGATTTGAAGATTAAACAGCTCAATATAGAGAAACACACCACCCGGTAAGTCCCTCGTTCAACTCCCAGAATTCTGGCACTTCCTAAGATCCTGTCACTCTATTTTCTCGTTAGGGCCCTGTTTTCAGTGAGATCCAGTTGGGCACTGGGTTGCACCGCTGGTGATCGCTGCTCGGATGGAAGCAATGCGGTGCAGCAGAGCCGCGACTGCGATGTTGGTCAAATGGCCTGATCAATGGCTTTTAGGATTGAAACTTCGGCGCGAGGGAGATTCACAGTGTTTACCCTGAGCGGCCGATTCGAAACACCGGCGATAGCCGAGTTGAAGAGGCTTTTTGAACTCCAGTCGAACTACCGCCACATCGTTGTAGATCTCAAAGAGGTGAGTTTAGTCGGTCGCGACGTAATGGCCTTTCTCGCGCGTTGTGAAGCGGATGGCATGAAGCTGGAGAATTGCACTCCCTATCTTCGTGAATGGATGGAGAGAGAAAAAGATTGAGTGTGGCATCGAATGGAACGTAGACGAGAGGGCACATAAAAAAATGAAAAGCACCTACAAAGCGCTGGAAGTTTCAGCACCAGGCAATCTTCGTCTGGTGGAACGGTCAGTTCCTGAGCCCGGAGCGGGTCAGGTTCGCATTCGCGTGGAAGCATGTGGAATCTGTCACACCGATGCGGCCACGGTCACCGGCATCTATCCGGGTTTGAAACTGCCGCGCGTTCCGGGGCATGAAGTCGTTGGCCGCATCGAAGCCCTGGGCAACGGAGTGTCCAAATGGAAAATCGGTCAACGGGTCGGTGTCGGCCTGATCGGCGGCGAAGACGGGGTATGCGAACCGTGCCGACGCGGGGACATCGTGAATTGTCAGAACCCCGTGGTACTGGGAGTGACTGTGGATGGTGGATACGCGGAAGTGATGATCGCTGAAGCACGCGGCATCGCTTCCATTCCTGACGAGCTCAGTTCGGCAGAAGCCGCCCCTCTTCTCTGCGCCGGTATCACGACCTACAACGCTCTTCGCAACGCCGGCTTGCGCGGGGGAGATCTGGTCGCGGTGCAAGGCATTGGCGGACTTGGACATCTTGGTGTTCAGTTTGCCCGGCACATGGGATTCCATACTGTCGCCATCGGACGTGGGCGCGAGAAGGAAAAGCTTGCGAAAGATCTGGGCGCGCACGTCTACATCGATGCTGCCGTCGACGATGCCCCAGCGGCGCTCCAGCGTATGGGCGGGGCCAGAGCGATTCTCGCAACCGCCACCAGTGGTGGTGCGATGGGGCCACTGGTGTCTGGTCTTGCGGTCCGCGGCAAGCTGATCGTGGTGGGTGTGCCGGGGGACCCGATCCAATTAAATGCGTTCCCGCTCGTCTTTGGAGGGCGCTCGATCTACGGGAGCCTGACCGGCACGCCGATTGATAACCAGGATGCTCTTGCCTTCAGCGTCCAGGAAAATATCCGCCCGATGATCGAGACACTTCCTCTCGAACAGGCTGCTGATGCTTACGCTCGCATGATGCAAGGCAAAGCGCGGTTCCGCATGGTGCTGGTTACAAAGGATGGAGTCGCATAAGTGATGCGGTCTTTCACGGAACCATCAACAGAGAGTGGCGCCACGTCAATCGGCAAAGCTCACCGATTGAGCGACGAGAGCCTCGTGGAAGCCGCCAAGCTCGGGCATTCAACCGCCTTCGATACACTTTCCGAGCGATATAGGGAGCAACTCTTTCGTGCTGCACATCGGATCACCAGAAGTTATGAGGACGCGGAAGACGCAGTGCAAGACACACTGTTGAGAGCGTTTGTGCACATGAGGGAGTTTGATGGCAGGTCCAAGCTCGGAACTTGGCTAACACGCATCGCCATCAACTCGGCGCTTATGATTCTCCGAAAGAAACGTGCCTCCCCTGAGATCGCCACGGACTCCAACGATAAATTTGACGCGGATGGCCTGCGCTGCGAAATAAGCGATCATGTGCCGAATCCGGAAAAGCGTTACGCCCAGAGCGAAGAAGAAAACATGCTGAAGAAAGCCATCCAGCGCTTACGACCGACCCTCCGGGACATAGTTGAGCTTCAGCAATTGCAGGAGCGCTCGATGCGGGAAACCGCGGAAGCGATAGGCATCTCTTTGACCGCAGCCAAGGGACGGCTATTCCATGCCAAGAGCGCGCTTCGCAGGTCATTGATCCCGAAACTGGTGCACCAACCTCGATTTGCGACCGGATTCGCGTTTTGCCCGCACGGCAATGGCTCGCGCAGGGCGAAACCACGAATGCGCTTCAACGATCAACAGCAACCCAATCACAAGGAAGAGGGAGACGAGTATGTCATCGAAAACAAAGAGGAACGAAAGTATAGGGTCCCAAGCAACCTCCACCACGACGGTGGGGACGCAAGATGCTTTGGAGAGGAACTCGGCGCGTGAGGAGGAAATCAAACTTCGCGCATACGAAATCTATCTTGAACGCGGCGAACAACCGGGCCGCGAACTGGACGATTGGCTCCAAGCGGAACGCGAACTCGAAGGCAGGGCGCTGTCGCGCGCGCAGGCGGGCTAGGAAAGCAATCCGAGACGTCCGCGGAAAAGTACAGAGCAAGCGTCGGTTCAATCGGCGTCCTTCCATTGACAGCACTCGCGAAACCACCTTATATATAGGTATACGCCGATTTCCCGTGCGTTCTGTCGAATAGCGGAGGGAATTGGCCGTGACAGTGTAGGATTCTAACCAACGACAGGGCAGCGTTCTAACCAACTGAACTACGTCCCCAGCCGTGGAATCAACGACTTAGCGTAAAACCTTGCAAATAAGGGCTTTGCAGGCTTCGCACACAGCGCACTGTTCGCTTGCGGTGCATACGGTAGCAGCTGTCCCTGCCAAAACCGCCCATAAAAATTACCGCGCTCATGCGAGATTCATACTAGCACAGATGCCTCAAGGAGGCGAACCACCAGTCGATTCGTTAAACTGCGACAGACATGTCAAACAGATGTTAGCTGAAAACTCAAGAGTTTTAGCATCTGTGAGAAGGATTCTGTTTGGCGGCGGTTTGGAAAACCGCGCCTCAGTTGGTCGACAACAAATCGGTAGGCAATCTTCCTGGGAGCCGGTAATTATTGGTGTAGCAGCCCGCCTGCCAAGCAGGTGGACGCAAATGAGAGAGGAGTGCCGGCCACCCAGGCAGGTGCTCTGTTAGAACCGAAGGGCTTTCGGCTGGAGTCGAGGATTGGGTAACGGTTCGCGGAATAAATCATCCAAGGTGGTACGTGGGACGACGGCTTCGGATCGATGGCTACTCTCTACCGGTACTTTAAGGATTTGTGGAAGCTTGCTGTCGTCGCCCTTGTTCTGGCGGCGATCAATCAGATTTTTTCGCTATTAGATCCGCTCATTTTCCGGCACATCATCGACTCCTACGCGACCCGGTATCGCGAGTATTCGAGCCCGCAATTCATTCGAGGCGTAGGCCTGCTGCTGGCTGCGGCGGTTGGCGTGGCTCTGGTATCGCGCATCGCCAAGAATTTCCAGGATTATTTCGTCAATGTAATCACGCAGAAGGTTGGCGCACGCATCTACACCGATGGCGTTCGACATTCTCTGGATCTCCCGTACACGTTGTTTGAGGATCAGCGCAGCGGCGAAACTCTGGGGAAGTTGCAGCGGGTACGAAGCGATGTCGAGAAGTTCATCGCACTGCTGGTGAACATGGTGTTCACGACTCTGATCGGCCTGGCGTTCGTCACGATCTACGCCGCCAAAGTACACTGGTCCATTGCCCCCGCTTATTTGCTAACAGTTCCGCTGCTGGGCAGCCTTAGTTCTCTGCTGAGCCGCCGAGTCAAGACCGTCCAAAAACGGATCGTAACGGAGACGACAGCGCTTGCCGGTTCTACGACTGAATCCTTGCGGAACATCGAATTAGTGAAGAGTTTGGGCCTTGCTCAACAGGAGATTGATCGGCTTAATTCGACTACCGACAAAATCCTCAAGCTGGAACTCGAGAAGGTCCGTTACCTCCGCAGCCTGAGTTTTGTTCAAGGCAGCTTCGTCAATCTCCTGCGGACTTCCATTCTCCTTCTGATGCTCTACCTGATTTACACGCAACGCATCACCGTAGGGCAGTTTTTCTCTCTTTTCATCTATTCATTTTTCATTTTTGGCCCGCTGCAGGAACTGGGCAATGTCGTCAACGCGTATCGCGAGACGGAAGCATCGCTCGACAATTTCGAAGAGATTTTGAAAATGCCGACGGAGCAAAAGCCCGAGCACCCGGTCGCGCTGCCTTCACTCGAAACACTGGAGTTCGACCGAGTTAGTTTCCAGCATCAGTCGGCTTCTTCCCCAGCCTTGAGCGAAATCTCTTTCCACGTGGCGCGCGGCGAGACCATCGCGTTTGTGGGCCCGTCCGGCGCGGGCAAGACGTCTTTGGTGAAATTGCTCGTCGGCCTTTACCGCCCGAAGAGTGGCCATATCTTCTATAACGGAACTCCAGAAGATCAGGTGGCAATTGAAGATTTGCGTGAACGAATCGGATTCGTGACGCAGGACACGCAGCTGTTTTCCGGATCGATTCGCGAGAACCTGCAATTCGTGCGCCCGGACGCCACGGACGAAGAATGCCTGGAAGTCTTACGCCAGGCCGCTGTCGAAGGTCTGCTCCTGAGAGCCAACCACGGGCTCGACTCGAAGATTGGCGAAGGCGGGGTGAAGGTTTCGGGAGGAGAAAAGCAGCGGCTCTCGATCGCGCGCGCTCTTCTGCGCCGGCCGCAATTGCTGGTGTTCGACGAAGCGACTTCGTCGCTTGATTCTTTGACGGAGGAAGAGATCAGCGAGACCATTCGGGATGTGGCCGTGAGCCGCGACGCCATCACGATATTGATTGCGCACCGGCTCTCCACCATCCTGCACGCGGATTGCATTTACGTGTTGGAACGGGGGCGAATTGTGGAGAGCGGCCGCCACGAAGATCTGCTCGCAAGCAAAGGTCTCTATTGCGCGATGTGGCGGCAACAGGTGGGGGAAGGCCGGGAGAAGTTGCTCAACCCTGCGTGACGGATGGAACGTATCCTGCAAGTCGATACTAACCCCACCGGCTATGAGCCGCGTTACGTAAATCGCTGGCCGTAGGCCCTGTTGGTAAGTGGACCGTCGAAGCTTGCGGCACGAGTTCGTTTAGCTGTTCGTTTCTCGGCGGAGCCCTCTATGGGCCCAGTTCTGGTACCCATGAACTAGCGATAATGATTCGGTCGGGCCGCGCAGCTTTTGTGCGGCCCGATTTTTTCCTGTCCCACCCGCTCACCCTAAGCGTCACAACGCACTCTTTCTCCCCACCGCCATCGTCTTTCAACAGGAGGCTGATGGCGCGGTGCAGGCAGTGTGCTACGCTAATTTGGTTATGAGTACCACCCTTCCCATTCCGCTGAGCGCATCGCTAACGGCGGAGCGGCGCGAGCTGCTCTTTCCGACGCTGAGCCCGGCGCAGATCGAGCGCATCGCAGCCCATGGCAAACGAAGGCGCGTTTCAGCGGGCGAGATCCTGGTCGAGCAGGGCGATCAAAACCTTCCGTTTTTTGTCGTGATCAGCGGCGCAATCGAAATCCTGCGTCCAAATGGCAACGAGGAAGAGCTAATTACGGTGCACACCGCCGGGCAGTTTATGGGCGATGTAGGAATGCTTTCGGGCCGGCGCAGCTTGGTGCGCGCGCGGATGCGCGAGGGCGGGGAAGTAGTGGAGGTCAATCGCGGGTGCTTGCAGAACCTGGTGCAGAGCGATGCCGACCTCAGCGAAATCTTAATGCGTGCTTTTATTTTCCGCCGAGTCGAACTGATCGCGCGCGGCTTAGGCGATGTAGTGCTTCTCGGGTCGGGCAATTCCGCTGGGACATTGCGGATCAGAGAGTTTCTTTCCCGCAATGGACACCCATACTCGTATGTCGATCTCGACAACGATACGGGCGTTCAGGAAGTATTGGACAGGTTCCAAGTCACGGCGGCAGAGGTTCCCGTGGTCATCTGCGGGGGCAAAACTGTTCTTCGCAATCCGACGAACCGGCAAGTAGCGGACTGCCTGGGGTTCAACGAAGGAATCGACCAGCAAGAAATGCGCGACGTGATCATCGTGGGCGCAGGGCCGTCCGGGCTCTCGTCGGCGGTATACGCCGCGTCCGAGGGGCTCCGAGCGCTCGTGGTCGAAACGAACGCACCTGGCGGCCAGGCGGGTTCCAGTTCAAAAATCGAGAATTATTTGGGATTTCCGACAGGTATATCCGGACAGGAGCTTGCGGGCCGCGCCTACACGCAGGCGCAAAAATTCGGCGCGGAAATGATGATCGCGCGGCGAGCCGTGAAGCTAAGCTGCGAACGCAAGCCCTATGCGATTGAAATTGATGGCGGCGCACGGCTTCCTGCGCGCACGATTATCATTGCGAGTGGGGCTGAGTACCGCACGCTGCCTTTGCAAAATTTGTCGAGTTTTGAGGGAGCGGGCGTCTACTATGGCGCGACGTTTATCGAGGCGCAGTTGTGCGGCAGCGAGGAAGTGATTGTCGTCGGTGGCGGCAACTCAGCGGGTCAAGCCGCGGTTTTCTTGTCACAGACCGCCAAGCATGTGCATGTGTTGATCCGGTCTGGCGCGCTTGCTGACACCATGTCTCGGTACTTGATCCGCCGTATTGAAGAAAATCCGGCAATCACCCTTCACAAGCGCACAGAAATTGCCGCCTTGGAAGGAAATGGACGGCTCGAGCGCGTGCAATGGCGGAACAATCAGACCGGGGCGTTAGAGACTCACAACATCCGGCACGTTTTCATGATGACCGGAGCTAGCCCGAACACGCGATGGCTCGAAGGATGTGTTGTTCAGGATAAGCAGGGCTTCATCAAGACTGGACCAAATTTGACGCCGGAAGATCTCGCCAGCGCACGCTGGCCGCTGGGGCGCACTCCGTATATTTTCGAGACCAGTTTGCCGGGCGTGTTTGCGGTTGGCGATGTGCGCTCGGGCAACATGAAGCGCGTGGCGTCGGCAGTCGGCGAAGGATCGACGGCGATTAGCTTGGTGCATCAGACGTTGCACGAATGACGCGGCGGCCAGCTTAGGCGGAAAACACGGGCAAGGGTTGCCGAGACGGGGCCTAGTCCTGACAGAGTTCAGGACAGTTCGTTGAGTAATCCTTCCATTTCCGATCGGGCGTGCTGGTCGCCTGATTTTGCCGCGGCGCCAATTCCGATGGAGAGCTGCGCCTCGCCAAAACTCGGGTAGAGCTTCACTCCTGTGACAATGTTACAGGCCTCTGCGCAAGCTGTTGATTTCAAAGTCGGTCGTTATTTTGGCGAGGGACAGGGGTTTACGGTGCGCAGGAACTTCACGATCTGGTCGCTGACCTCGGCAGAGGCTTCGTGTTGTACCCAGTGGCCCACATTGTCGATTTCGAGAGTTCCCACGAGACCCGGAAGGCCAACAGCGAGTTTTTCTACGGGGGGATAGAGTCCCGACAAGCCATCCGCCTTCCCCGCAATTTAAAAGGAAGGTTGGGTGATCTTCGCGCCTTTCCAAGCACCAGACAAACATGACTGGAAACGTCGTCATTCTCGCGGCTGCCTCAAGACACTCTCTTTCGCATGCGGCACCTGGCCTATGCGAAAATGTCATGGCCGTTCAGAGTGATGGCAAAAGCTCTCTGTTCACTTCCTGCCGCGCGCTACGGACAAAATCGGCCCGTTCCTCTGCGGAGGGTTTCGCCGCTAACCAAATGCAGCACGGCTTCCGCGCTTTCTCAAGATGAGCTAGGGAAACATCACAGGAGCTATCTCATTTCGGTCTGGAGTTCTCAGATGGCAACACCTTACACCGCTCCAAGTATTGATGAATATCTGCGCAAGCGGCTGATGCCGGTGGAAGGAGCGATTCCTTATGTGCAAGGAATCGAGATGTACGGAAATTCTGTTCCCGCCGGAACGGTCGGCGGCGACCTCTTTGAATACATAAACTTTCAGCAACGTTACGACATCGACGCACGCATTCAGCGGGCACTGAAGCGATCAAAGGAGTACCTGGAGCCCCTTTCGACAGGTGCGGGACCACGCAATTCGGTGGATGACCATGTCGAATGGCTGAAATCGAGGCCGGGCTATAAACCTGAAATGGAAACCGAATATCGAGCCGCACGAAGGTCGGAGCAGGTGCGGGTCGCCGAAGACCTGCATGAGCTTTACAGCACAGCGGGTGTCCTGGTAGTGGACGCTCAAGGACACGGGATCATTTCAGCGAAAATCGCATCCACGGTTCACGACACGTTTCATGCCCTTATGCTTTCCGAACTCGATCACCGGGGAAAAACGACTGCGGAGTTGTTCCAGAGGATCAACTTGCGATTGGCCCTATCAGTCACTGCTCGTAATGCTCTCGGCAGAAGTGAGAAAGAGAGCGCGCAGGAAATTGCGACTATGCTTTACGGTGAAATACGCCCTTATGGCCATTTTCGATTCGTGAATTTTGGACATCCACCACCGCTGGTCTTCTCTGCCGAATACCGCAAGTTCATGGACATTGGTAAAAGCGGGATGGTGCAATTTCTGCCCCTCGGCTTGCAGATTGCCGAAGATGATCCCGATCGTAACAGGTACTTCTCCTTAGAGCCGCGAGAGCGGCGGACAAACTCCTCGGATGTGGCAGAGCTAACGCTGTTGAGTCCCGGGGACATTCTCTTCCTTTACACCGACGGGGTTTATGACGGAAGCGACAAGGAGGAACGACAGCAGCTTGAAAACGTCATACGCGACCACCAGGCGCTGTCGGCAAAAGACATCTGCAATGCATTGCTCGAATACGCCGTAAAAAAAGATGATCATCTGCGCCAGATTAGCGAACAAGATCGCATCGACGATAAAACAGTTTTCATTATCAAGCGGAACTGAAGAAGGATGTGACATGGCCGTCGTTGGTACGACGAGAGATTTCGTGACATCATACGGGGCCTTCGAGCGGAATTATCGACAAAGCGAGCCGTCGCTCTGCATTTCGACTGACTCGTCGTTTTACTCAACGACAGGCGGTCCTATTCAAAGTGTGATTGAAGTGCGGTGAGGGAACTGATTCCGCGAATCGGCCGTGACAGTGCGGGATTCTAACCAATGACAGGGCAGCGTTCTCAGCTTTACGGACATCTGCGTAAAGAAAAGAAGAGGAGCAACTAAGGAAGCGGTTGTTCCCAGGTGCACGTTCGATGTTGAAGATGGTGGACAAGATGGGATTCGAGACCACGCCCTCCTCGTTGCGAACGACGTAGGAAACCCAGTAGGAAATCCTAAATCATTAGTCTACTTTGTCGGAGCGGCCCGAGGATGAATGGCCTCGATGTCTGTATAGCGGGCAAAGTCCCGCTCATTGAAAGTCAGAATCCGCTTAACGCCATGTACTCGCATCGCGGCGGCCAGCCGTGCATCGTGGACCTGAACGCCAGACACGCCATACGTGACAAGTAATTTCCGCCACTCTTCATGCACCGCAAGGCTGTCAGGGAGCAACCGGAGCTTTTCTTCGAAGTGTTTTGCCCGCCGGTCCGTTTCTTGAGGGGAAAGAGCGTAGCCATTGCGGTCGAGAGGGCGCGTACACGTGTTCCAGAATTCGCCGACATTCTGTGACGTATAGCAGAGCACATCATTTCGCCGAAGAATGGCATCAATCGCCGAGACTACGAGAGGATAATCGTTGTGGTCTGGCTTGACCCACCGGAGGAGGATGTTGCTATCGACGAGGTACGGCGTCCCTGCCATCTAGCCGGTCCTCATAGAAGCTTTCGCGGGAGAAGCTTTCAGTCGGCAAATTCGGCAGCTTTTCCGATCCCTCTGCCATGCCTTCCAGCATGTGATGAAATTCGTCGACGGTCAGTGCACCGTGAGGCACGGAATTCGCAATCAAAGCCTGTTTGAGAAGTCGTTCCGCCAGCTTCTCCAAAGGCACACCTTGAGAACGGGCCTCGGCGACGAGGCGGGCTTCGGTCTCGGGGTTAAGCTCAACCCGGATGGTCATTAGAATGTGCCTCTATCAAATACATTAAACGTGTTTCGATCGAAATACTAGCACCAACATCCTTGCGGCAAATCGAAGAGCGAAGCTGGATGTTGCTATTTCATCTCCAGGTTTTTCCGCGCTCCGTGCTCAGCTGTTTTGGGCGCACAGGCCCACGCCACAGATAGCCAGAACATTCCCGTAGCGAAGCCGCTGTCAAGGGCTGCCCATCGGGAGCCGCGTCAGCGGGCTTGCCCCTTGACGGCGGCGAGAGCGAAGGGATCGTGCGTTTTGTCGAACAGGTGAGGGAATTGGCTGTGACAGTGTAGGATTCTAACCAGCGACGGGGCAGCGTTCTAACCAACTGAACTACGTCCCCAGCCGTGGAATCAACAACTTAGCCTAAAACCCTGCAAATAAAGCCTTTGCAAGATTCGCATACAGCGCACTGTTCGCCTGGCTTGCTTGCAGTAGCAGTTCTTCTTGGAAGAACTGCCCATAAACTGCCAGTAAAAATCAGCGCGCTCATGCGAGTTTCATACTAACACAGAACGTGCAACAGGCGAAGCGGAGTCCCGATGAATCCTCGACCAACCGGGGTAGCCGATTTGCCATCGAAATTCGGGAGTATGAATGGACTAAGAAATGGACTCTGCCGCAACGAATTTACTTTTCAAGTTCGAGACCACGCTTCCGATTTATGTCGAAAATAACCTGCCAAACTGTTTGATCATAAGGCGCTTACGCGCGAATCAAGGTCCAAACAGATTTGGCCGGTTATTTTTGTACCATCCGGGACTTATCGCGTGATGGCTCGAAACAAAATGTCCGGTGCGGCTACGCCTCTGGAAAATCCTTCACGTCCGCCCGCGGAACTGGTCTTCTTGAGGTGATTCGATCATTCCGCGTAACATACATCCATGGTCACCATCCTCGGAGCGAACGGCGCGATCGGTAGCGAGCTTGTCAAAGAGCTCACCACTCGTAACGAGTCTATTCGGCTGGTCAGCCGGAATCCCAAACTGGTTCCCGGCGCAGCGGAGGCAGTCGCAGCCGATCTGTCCAACCTTGACGAGACTGTTAAGGCAGTTACTGGTTCCAGGATTGCGTTTCTGCTTGTCGGTCTGAAGTATGACATCACGGAATGGCGGGCACTGTGGCCCCGCATCATGCGCAACGCCATCGAAGCCGCCAAGCGCGCGAACGCAAGATTGGTCTTCTTCGACAACGTGTATATGTACGGGAAAGTGGAAGGCCTGATGACGGAGCAAACGCCCTTCCACCCTTACAGCAAAAAGGGCGAGATCCGCGCGCAGATCGCCACTATGCTTCTAAACGAGCTAAAGGCGGGCAACCTCACGGCACTCATCGCGCGCTCCGCCGACTTCTATGGCCCCCGAGCCCGGACCGGCATCCCCAATGTTCTGGTGTTCGACAAGTTGGCCAAGGGCGCGAAAGCGAGTTGGCTTGCCAACGATTCTGTGAAGCATTCGTTCACCTTCACGCCGGACGCCGCGCGGAGTCTGGTGCTGCTGGCGGAGAGCGAAAGCGCCTGGAATCAAACATGGCACGTTCCTGCTGCTCCCGATCCGCCGACCGGGAAACAGTTCATTGAGCTCGTCGCCAAGGAGTTCGGAGCGCAACCGAAGTACCGCGTGCTCACCCGGCCGATGCTCAGGGTGGCAGGGTGGTTCGATACGACGGTCCGAGAATTGTACGAGATGCTGTACCAGTACGAATTCGACTACATCTTCGATTCAACAAAATTCACGACGGCGTTCCGCTTTCAGCCGACTTCTTACGCCGAAGGCGTCCGCAGAACAGCCCAAGCCTACCAACAATAGGGGGTCGCTCCATGACCACCAAGTAATGCTTCGCCAAAAGGTAAAATGAATTGCCATGGAGCTAGCCGGAAGGCACCGCACTTCGCCGTGTCATCAGACGAGAGCAGAGAGAATCAGAGTACTAAATCCGACCAGAAAGAGAACGGCGCGTACTGCGTGCGCCCGCTCACGCCGATTGCGCCACAGCGTCCAATTCGCTGGCACGGACGTGGTCGTCCACTCGTTGATTTCGGCATTGGTGGGTGACACGCGTACGAACCAGATGGCGAATGCCACCACGTAACACGGTGCCGTAATTGCTGTCAGATAGAATGCTGATCCGCCCTTGCGATTGAGTGTTGCGAGCACGATGGTAAAAATCGCTGCGGCCGTCTCGATTGCCGCACCGAGAGGAACTCCAAAGTTGCGGTAGACCGTCTGCTGCACGGTTGTGTACAGTGCCGCGTCATCCTTCATCTTCGGCGACATTTCCAGTAGGTGACAGAAGGCCATTGCCAACGTGAGCGCCGCCAGAAGGAATGCGATGAACCGCCAAGTCAGCAGAAACATAAGCGACATCTTACTAGCGCCCGAGCGCATGAGTTAACAGTTTGACCTGATGGCAACGGTCACCAGAACAAGTAATGTTCTTTGTGCATTCTTCTTCGTTGGAGAAGCCGAGATGATGCCATTCGAACGGGACGTCACTGCGTTGGAGGAAATCACGAATCGCGTAAGCAGCGGCCGATCGGGGTCGACCGAATAACTTCACGACAATTGGATGGTCTTGTGGAGGTTCCTGCGTCACGTGTCAGCTACCGGTCTTGGCCGCCCTTTCTCCCGCTGAATGAACATGTTTCGCGCGCATCTGTTCCGCGCTCGTCCGCAACCGTGGCCTTTTCTTTCTCCGCGATGCACGTCAAATGAAGGACCGTGGCGGCGGCAGAGAATCGAACAATGTCCTTTTTGTCCGACATGCCCTGCGCCGCACTCTCCAGAAGAGCCGGATCGCCGCGCTTGGCAATGGCCTCGAGCGCAGCAGCCCGGACAACCCAGTCCTTGTCGGAAACAGCTTTGGCTAGAGCGCGGCCGGTGCGCGGGTCGGGGTCATCCGCCAGCTCCCTAGCAGCAGCCGCGCGCGTTGGTGAAGGGTTTCTTCTCTTCCAGGCACGAACCGCCTCCATTCCATATCCAGCGTAAGGGACAAAGCCGATGCCTTGGTCAAAAGCAAATTTAATGGCCCTCTCCGGGGTTTTCAGGTCGTTCATTTGGTCGAAGATCAGATTCTTTCCTCCCTTCCGCTCGCCCATGAGCACATCGTAATAAAGGTCGTATCCAGAGTTTTCCTTGAGCAGGATCAAGGAATGAGCGACGGCCAGGCAAACAGAAATGTCTTTGTCGGACAAGGCGTCCCGGAGTAATGGGATCGATTTAGTGGAACTCATCGCGCCGAGGGCTTTCGCAGCAGCGGCCCGCACAGTTGGTTCCTTGTCATGAAGCCCTTCTTCGGCGAGTTGCACCGCCTCAGAATCTCCGAAGGTGAGCCCCAAAGCCTGAATGGCGTTGGCGCGTTTGTCAAAATTCCGCGCGCGAGCGCCTGCGTGAAGAATGTCCCAAGCTTTGTCCCGAGAAGCCTCTTGGGATGCTATCTCGCGAGGCTCTTGCGGCAGGGCATACGGACAGAGAATGAGCCCGGCCAAGGCCAGGACGTCCGTCAACAATGCGAGGCGTGCCATGGGAGGTAATCGTTCCCCGAACTCAGGCAGCCATTCAGAACATCGAAACAAGGAACGAAAGTGTGTCGTTGCGATCAGGCCAGGGCACTGACGAGGCGGCGCGCGGCAAGAGAGATCATCAGACGTGCCACGCCGCTAAACAGCATGCTGACTCCAACGAGTATGCCGACGGCCCAGGCGGTGCTGGATGGCCAAGCCTGCCAGATCATGACGCCGAGGATGATGGTGATGATTCCATCGATGAACAACCAGCCGGAACCCGCCAACGGGCGCAGGCGCAACGCCAAAAGGAATTCCAATATTCCTTTGGCGAAAAGATAAATCGCGAGACCGAGCGTGAGCGACACCAAACCCGCGACCGGGTTGAGCAGCAAATAGACGCCCACGACAGTGTAGAGAATACCGAGGAGCACCTCCAAGAGCAAGCCGCCGGTGCTTCGCGTGTGCCAGCCGAATACCAGATGCGCGACACCGCTAAAAATGAGAAGCCAACCGACAAAGATGGTGACGGCGATTCCCGCAATCGGAGGCACGATGATGGCCAGGATGCCGGCCACGATCATAAGGACGCTGATAAAAATCGACCATCCCAGAGTTTTCTTTATCACGGTGGTAACAGGGGTAGCCGTTGCACTCATGACAGTTCCTCCAAAGTTTCATCAAGAATCATTCGAAACTAACGCAAAACAGAATGCACTAATCTTGAATCGCAAAATGACGTGACTCACAGCTCCTCTATTTCTACTCGCCGTGTTCATCGGGGATCACCACAAATGCGGCTGATCCTTGATGAAGGACGCGCAGCAGGGTCTGGCCCTTGGCCTCTGTCGCCAACTTGTTGAACTCGGATACGGAATTCACCGGCTGCTGATTGATGCTCAGGATCACGTCGCCGGGTTCAAGATATTGAGCCGCGGGACTGCCGGGATCTACATTGGAAACGACGACGCCATGAACGTCAGGGGGCAGTTCCAACTGTTTGCGAATCACTGGCGTGATATTTTGAACGGCCAGACCACGGAGCGGGCCTTCGGCAGGAGCCTTGCGCGCCGCGGCCGTATAGGCGAGCTCAGCGGGGCGCTGTTCGAGAGTCGCATGCACGGCCTGGGGCTGACCATTGCGGAGAATGTCGAGCGTGACCGGGGAGCCGGGATTGGTGTTAGCTACCATGGCCAACAATTCATCTGAGCCATTGACGGTTCTGCCGTCGAATTTCCGAATGACATCTCCAGCCTTCAGGCCGGCCTTGTCTGCGGGACCGCCTTTGCTGACGTCCTCGACGAGGGCGCCCGATGTGTCTGGCACTTTGAACTGCTGAGCCAATTCTGGAGTGACCGGACCGATGGAGACGCCGAGATAGCCGCGAGTCACTTTGCCCGTCTTGATGAGAGATTCGACCGTCCGCTTTGCCATATTGATGGGAATGGCAAAACCGATGCCGATGAAGCCGCCTTCGCCTCCGGGGCCGGAGTTACCGCTGAGGATCGCGGTGTTGATGCCGACCATCTGGCCTCTGATGTCCACAAGTGCTCCGCCTGAATTTCCCGGGTTGATTGCGGCGTCGGTTTGAATGAAATCCTGAACTGCTTCGATACGACCTTGCGAACGGCCGAGTGCGCTGACAGTTCCCCGAGTGACAGTAAAATTCAAGCCGAACGGATTCCCAAAAGCCATGACGGTATCGCCGACATGCAGGGTCGATGAATCACCGAGGGACACAGTGGGCAAGTTCTTGGCGTCAATTTTCACGACCGCAATGTCAGTATCCGGGTCGGTGCCGACTACTTTGGCCTTGAACATCTTCTTGTCGTTGAGCATGATTTCCACCGCGGTGGCATGATCAATGACGTGATTGTTCGTTATGATGTAGCCATTCGAATCGAAAATAACTCCCGTTCCGAGCGCATGTTGCTTTTGCTCTCGAGGAAGTTGTGAAAACCCATCCCCGAAGAATTGACGGAACAAAGGGTCCACGAACAATGGTGATTGGTCAGCTCTTATAACTTGCTCCGTGCGGATGTAGACAATGCCGGGTGTGATTGACTGGATGATTCGCTCGAAGGCCTTGTTCTGCTTCTCAAGAAGTTCAATGTCAGGCCCGTCGAGACCGGGCCCAGCGGCGAAGGCAACCGGTTTAGAACTGCGCTGAGGGACATAAGAGATTCCCAGCACCGCCAGTCCCGCGAGCACCGCGAGTTTAAGAATCAGCGCCGAACGACTCCTTTTCACTGGAACCTCTCCTTCACTGTGTCGCATAAGCATCTCCTCGCACTTCACTCCATGCTGCGCCCGCCCCACGTCCCGCCTCGGACGACTGACAACTTCTCTTTTCCACCAGGGCCGACACTAGTCGCCGGAGGCGGCGCCGGGATCATAGGTTTGCTGAACAAAGACTTTGGCGGCGACCGGCTTGCCCGTCGCATCGTGAATTTTCAAAGCCTGACCGGTCTTGGGTTCTACCAGCTCAACTTGGATTTTCCGCGCTGGTCCGAAGCTCGCAGCGTTGGACGACACATACGTAATTACATACCGCACACGAAGGTTTTCCATGATGTCGTCGTAAATCGCGGGGAGTTCCGGATCGGATTGAAGAGCGTAGGCACGGCCTCCCGAGACCTTTGCCAAGTTCTCCAACTGCTTCTCCGCTGCAGGCCAGTCAATGCGCGCAAACGGCGCGGTCGCCCCATATACTGCGGACTCCCGCTGCATAAGATGAACGAGCCCAATGGTATAGATCGGGGTTGCCGAGGCCCGGGATGCTTCTAAGACTAGCTGATAATTGGCTTTGCTGAATGTATCGATGCCGCTCGAAACAAGGATGATCGCCTTTCGGCCGTTGACGTCGCGCATGCGGTTTAGCGTTTCCAGAAGAGCGTCGAAAAAGTTCACCTCCGAAAAAGTTGGCATGGAGAGCTTGTTAAAGACATCGTCAAGAAGCTCATGGCCTTGCTCGAAATCCGCGAGAGTCTTCAGCTTGGCGTCATATTTGAGTATGGAAACCTTGTCGTCCCGGCCAACCACCTCCAGCAACTCGCGGCCGACCAGAGGCACTTCCAGTCCGAGAGCCTTATTTAGTCCGTGGTATCTACCCCCAAACTCCATCAACAGTGCTACGGAGAGGGGCGCATGCTCGATTTCGACGGTGACATTTTTCTGCCGCACTCCGTCTTCGTACACGGCGAAATTCTCGCGTCGCAGATTAGGCAAGAAATATCCGTTGGGGTCTTCAACGTGAAATTTGATCGTTACCGTGCGAGTCGGCGGAACAAAAATGATTTCCGACCCTTGCGCACCTTGCTCACCTTGGTAGAGCGGAGCTTGGGGCCTGTTTGGAACGGCGAGTTGGGTTTCCTGCTCTGATTGCGGAGCGGCCGTTGCTGGTTTTTGCTGTTCCAGGCCGCGAGTCAAAGCGACCGAAATGAAGAACAGCATGACCGTCAACGGGCCAGCAAAACTTATGCGTGCCGTCACTTTCATAGCCACTCCTTCATTAGATGACCCGCCTCCCCATTACTCGCCTGGGACATAAACCATGTCCGCCGCCACTAATTCCGCGTTAGGCACCTCGGTTCGAATTTTTACGGGCTGCAATCCGGGCTTCTTTCCGGGTTTGGCGAGGAACGTCAGCAGGTACTGATGAGTCAGCCGGCGCGTCAAATCGTCCAAGTACGGTGAGAAAGAAACCGGCGTGTCATATCCCAAGAAATACGCTTCGCCTCCGGTTTCGGTGGTCACTTTAGATAGGTAATTCTGTCCCCAGAAGAAACGCCAGTATGTATGCCCAAAGTGGCCAATGCCGGTCGCGTAGATCGCATAAATGATGACCCCCGCGCGCTGAGCCTGCTCAATAGCGGTATCCACGTAGGGGTTAGTCGGACCTACGCCCCCGAAGCGGTCGATGCCATCGGAGACCATCAGGATTTCGCGGCGAACGGGCGATTCGGGCCAACGCTTAATCAGGTCACCAATGGACAGGTAAGGGCTGGCCAATGCTCCGGCGGTCCCCAGGGGAAGCCGCAAGGCTTTGGCCGCTAAAGCATGGTCGCCGCTGAGGTTTTGTAGGATATCCACCGTCCCGTCTCGCATGTAGCCGACACCGATCGCAGTGCTTGGCGGTTGCGAGAGGATGAATCGGCGAAGATCCTCCAACTGCGCACCCAAAGTTGCGCCGGAGGCATCATCCATCAGCACGAACAGTTGCAAAGCCGCATGCTCGCCCTCGAGTGGGACCCAGTCCGTTACCTGGACGCGCTCACGGCCTTGATTCACCGTTACATCTTCGCGCGTGATGACGGGCACATCCGTGCCATGGCGAGCTTCCGCCGTAACCACCATGTGCACCGGAACCGTGGATGCAGCCGGAACCCTAGACTCAACTGTGTGCGAGCTGAACGCCAGTGCAGCGAGAACAAAAACAACTGCGAAGGCGAAGTAGCGATTTCTCATCGGATCTCCTTGAGCGAGTTTGTATTTTTGTTCGGGCCCTCTTTCGAATCCAGAATTCATTGAGCTCACCGGGCACGTTGCTTGTCACCGACCTTTCAGTAGCCGCATAAATGACTCAGTTCGCAGGTGCACGTCGTCCAGCCAAATCATCGAGTACGCCCTTGTTTCGGGAGACGCTTTTGCCGAAAAGGCGCCTTTGGGCAGGAGGGACACCTCAAACCCGCGTTATGTTCGAGATACCGTATGCTCTTTGTTGGCGGTGGACAGTTTGTCAAACACTAGGCACCCGCTCCTTTGGCCTTCCCCGACGTCTTGATTTCGATTTTTTTAGGCAGAGCTGACGCGCTAAGCGGTGCGGAGACTTCCAGAACACCGTTCTTGTATTCGGCCGTGAGTTTGTCAGCTTCCACACCTTCGGGCAGCACAATCGTGCGCGCGAAGCGATCGTAGGAGAACTCCTGCTGCAGATAGTCCGCTTCCTTTTTCTCCTCGCTACTCTTGTGCTCGCCGGTAACGGTGAGGTTGTTGCCATGAAGATTGAGTTGCACCTCTTTGGGGTCAATTCCGGGCACGGCAATACTCAGGTGGTATTCCTGTTTCTCGTTGTCCACCCAAGCCTCGATCGGCGGCACCGCAAAGATCAAGTGTGCCGTAGGTTCCTCCGTTGATGTCGACTTGTTCAGAAACCGATTGATTAGGTGATCAAAACTGCTCTTCAAATCAAACAACTCATTGAACATGTGTTGTCTTTTTGCGAGATTTGCCATCGATGTGCTCCTTCTTGTGTCGATTCGAAACTGTCTTGCTTCTGATTGCGGTCCCACTTATGCTCATTCTTCGTTCTGATGAAAAGCGTGTTGCCCAAGCCTAAGCTGCGGCTGCAATTGCGCCGATGGTGATCCGGTTGTCAACATTGCGAACGCCCGGCGCCCTCCACGCAGCGCGCTCCGCTTCCTCACGTTCGAACCATGAGCGAACCGTGCCACGGAGGGTAACCTTGTCTCCGTCGGCCTCGACGGTGATCCGATTGGCGTCCACTTCCGCACTGCGTTTCAGTGCGGCTTCGATCGCGGCTTTCACCTCGAAGGTGCTCGCCCGTGGCTTAACGTCCACAAGATTGACCACCCCTTTGACTCCGACCAGATCCCGAACGGCTTTCTCAGCGGCGGCCTTTTGGTATTGCCATTCGACGGTTCCTTCCAAGGTGATCCAACCTTTGGATACCTTGACCTTGATTCTGTCCGCGGGTACGGAGATAGACCAGTCGAGGGCATTTACGGCGGCCCGCGCAATGTCTTCGTCCGTGCGTTCACTCGAAGTTGGAAGACGAGTTTCCACCTCATTCACGACTGCCTTTACCCCGGAAACGCGCGTGGCGGCACGCTCCGCGGCAATCTTCTGCCAGTAGCTCTGAACATGCCCGGTCAGCGTGACGATGCCGTTCTTGGCGGCCACGCCGATCTCAGCCGCATTCACGCTGGGTTCCCAGTTGAGCTCTGATTCGACGGACTTCTTGAGTTCCAGATCAGTCATTGAAATTGCTCCTTTCAAATTTACTTTCAGCCGGTTTTCTTCCATCGCGGGAACCGGCTTTGCCAAACCCAAAGCACTAAAAATTCACGTCCCTGGCAGTAAGTGAATCCGCCAGTCGCCGACGTGCTCGAAAGACGCGTGACTTGATTACATTCATCTTTACCCCCTCCGCTTGCGCCGCTTCCCGAATCGAGAAATGGCACAGATCGCGAAGTTGAATGGCCGTCCGAAGGCGAGGCGAGAGCTGATTCATTCGTTTCTCGATAGTGTTCTTGTTTTCCGTCTGCGCGTACGTCTGCTCAGGATCAGGGTACCCATCGACTACTGCAGCAACCCAACGGTGCTTGTCGCTAAGGGCGATTTCATCGAACGATACTTGGGTGTGTACACGCAGTTTGCGGCGATTCATCAACGCGGCATTGAGGACAATGCTGGTGAGCCACGTGGAAAAGCGGGCTCTGCCTTGGAATGACTTTAAATTTACGTAAGCGGCCACGAAGCCGTCTTGCAGGGCATCCTCGGCATCTTCCTTGTTTCTGAGCAGCGAATAGGCAGTGCGGTAGAGCTTAATTCGATCACGGGCGAAGAGTGTCGTCAGTGCTTCAGAATCGCCAGCGACGGCGCGCTGAACGATGTGCCACTCTTCGCCCCTTGGCACTGGTTTTGCTTTCTTGGCGACACTCGCGAATCCGTGAACGCGCGACGCTAGATTTTTCCGCCAAGTTCCTCTTCGGGGCTCAGTTCCTGCATTCCAGGCTCTAGGAAGAGACTGCAGTGTTTGCGACGCGCGTGACACTTCCCTCATCGGTTTTCCCTTGTAGAACGTGGCTTCTTCGTGGAACGGCTGCCATAGAAGCACCTTTCATTCCAATGTAGGATCTGCGCTGAACGTCTCCAGCCATTGTTTTTCTTATGAGCGGCTTAGCGTCAGTCTTGGCAATGGCTCCGGCAATTTATGAGGAGAAAAAGAGTGGAGCGGCGCCGGTTATCCGACAGTATTCCGACAGCGTTTCGAGAGGGGCGTGTCGGGGGAGAGTTCGCCGGTGCTAGATACGGCGTTACATCTACGAAACTCCACAGCTGTCTCGAAGACAATCCGGACAAATGATTTCGGGTGAGCTTGAAGGCACTCGGAGCCACCTAACTACGAGGTTCAAATAAGGTGTTTACCCTACTTAGATATACAGCAATGATCTGATGGCAAAACCCTGGGATTTCTACTATTCCCATCGCTTGTTCTGTACAGCTCATCACATCCGTGGGACAATCCCCGTGCCTTCCGATTGCCGTGTATCATTCGGCGCGCCTTAGGTACAGGCCCCCTCGAGAACAGAGTAGAAGTCCTGAATTGATTCCTGGGTTGTGGGACTCAGGCCAAAGGACTTATTGGCAAATAACATCTCCTTTTCGTGCCTTCCAGAAGAAGTTTCTGTCGCAATCAAAGTATCTTTGTCTGCCCAGTACGCGCTACGAACAGGTTATGGCGTGGAGAAGTACCATGAAAATTCTCGATAGCCTTTTTTCTTCCGGCGATTTCATGCCGCACGGGTACTGCTATTTATGGAAACCGGGCCTGGTCTGGCTCCATGTGGTTTCGGATGCCCTGATCGCTCTCGCCTACTTCTCCATTCCCATTACCCTGATCTATTTCATACGCAAGAGGCGAGATCTGCCGTTCAATTGGATGTTCTTGTGCTTTGGAACGTTCATCATGGCCTGTGGCACCACGCACGCCATGGAAGTGTGGACACTCTGGCATGGTACGTACTGGCTCTCTGGTGCGATCAAAGCTGTCACTGCTATGGCTTCGGTCCCCACAGCTATATTGCTCGTCCATTTAGTTCCTCGGGCGCTCGCGCTCCCCAGCCCGGAAGCAATGAAGCTTGAAATCGCCGAGCGTAAGCGCGCACAGCAGGCATTACATGAGGCGAAGGAAGAACTCGAACTCAAGGTTCGAGAGCGGACAGCGGAGCTAAGCAAAGCGAATGAAGAATTGGTCGCTGAGAACGCGCAGCGTAAGCGGGCGGAGAAGGAATCAGTGGCTTGGAAGGACGGACTGGCCGCTGAGCTGATGGCCATGTCCCGCCTCCACGAGTTCAGCACCCGGTTGTTGTCGAAGGCCGGACTCCTGCCGCTCCTGGAAGAAGGTCTCAATGCCGTCATCGCACTGCAAAACGCGGACTTCGGCAACGTTCAGCTCTACAACCCGGAGACCAAGACGTTAGAAATCGTCGCGTATCGCGGCTTTCAACGAAGCTTTCTAGATTACTTTAGCAGCGTGAATGAACCCGGAGCTGCTTGTGGCCGGGCCATGCAGCGGCGGGAGCGCGTCATCATCGAGGACGTTCTGGCCGACCCCGACTTTGAGCCGCACCGGGAGATTGCCGCTTCAGCCGGCTTTCGTGCCGTGCAGTCCACACCCTTATTCAGCCGCAGTGGCGAACCGCTGGGCATGATATCCACACACTTCCGTCAACCCCACCGGCCTTCGGGACATGACTTGCGGTTCACCGATCTCTACGCGCGCCTGGCCGGAGAACTGATTGAACGCCAACGGGCCGAGCAGGCGCTCGGCGCGAGCGAAGAGCGCTTCCGGCGTTACTTTGAGCTGGGGTTGATCGGCATGGCGATGACTTCGCCGACCAAAGGAATTCTCGAGGTCAACGACGAGCTTTGCGTCATGCTGGGATATGAGCGGAGTGAGTTGCTGAAAAAGACTTGGGCGGAGATGACGCACCAGGACGATCTCGCCGCCGATGTCACACAGTTCGACCGCGTCACGGCGGGCGAGATTGATGGCTATACCCTTGACAAACGGTGGATTCGCAAAGATGGCCGGGTGATTGACACAATCATGTCGGCGAAATGCCTGCGCCGAGCGGACGGTTCAGTGGACTATTTCGTGGGATTGGTTCAGGACATCACCGAGCGCAAACGTTCGGAGGAGGCGCTGCGAGCGGCGCAAGCCCAGCTTGCTCATATGGCGCGTGTGACCACCATGGGGGAACTCACTAGCTCGATTGCCCACGAAGTCAATCAGCCCCTTGCAGCAGTGGTAACAAACGGCGATGCCTGTCTGCGATGGCTCGGCAATGACCCTCCAAACCTTGATAAAGCCCGACTGTCCGTAGCCGGGATCATCAAAGAAGGCAATCGTGCAGGTGAAATCATCCAACGCGTTAGAGCCTTGGCGAAAAAAACTCCGCCGCAAAGAACCATGATGGGAGTCAACGAAGCGATTGAGGAAGTAATCGACCTCGTAGGCGCTGAACTAGCCAGGCACCAGGTGTTGCTGCTCAAGGAGTTGATGTCGGACCTTCCCGCGGTGTTTGGCGATCGCGTGCAATTGCAACAAGTCATCTTGAACCTCATCGCAAACGGGATCGAAGCCATGGAAGCCGTGACCGGACGGCCCAGAGAGTTATGCATCGGTTCAAAAACAACTGATGACAATCGAGTGCTGATTAGTGTCTCCGATTGCGGGACTGGAATAGGGCCGGAGTCCGTCGACCACTTGTTCGAAGCTTTTTTCACGACAAAGCAAGAGGGGCTGGGGCTGGGTCTCTCGATCAGCCGCACAATCGTCGAAGGGCACGGCGGGCGCCTGTCGGCCATCGCCAATAAGCCTTACGGCGCTACATTCCAATTCACCTTGCCCGTGGCCATGGCCGTGGGGGTTTCTGCATGACAGCGACTGAGCCGACAGTCTTCGTGATTGATGACGACAAGGCTATTCGCTCCGCGATCAAAAACCTTCTCGAGTCTGTGGGCTTGCGCGTGGAGGTATTTTCTTCGCCACGGGAGTTTCTAAAAGAAGGGCACAAGGATAAACCGGGATGCCTTGTTCTGGATGTTCGCCTGCCGGGAGCGAGCGGACTCGATTTTCAGCATGAACTCGCTACGGGCAATGTCGAAATTCCGGTCATCTTCATAACCGGTCATGGCGACATCCCAATGAGCGTGCAAGCGATGAAAGCCGGGGCAGTGGATTTTCTCACAAAACCATTTCGTGAGCAGGATCTCCTGGACGCAATTCAGAGGGCCATCGGACGCGATCAGGCCAGACGCCAACTAGAAACAGAAGGTGTTGACATTCGCAACCGGTTCAGCAGCCTCACGCCTCGCGAACGAGAAGTAATGTCCTTGGTAGTCGCAGGGCTTCTAAACAAACAGGTCGCCGCTCAAATGGGTACGAGTGAAACCACCGCCAAGATTCATCGCGGGCAGGTCATGCGAAAGATGCAAGCGCAATCCTTGCCGGATCTGGTCCGTATGTCTGAGCGGTTGGGGCCCCTTCCCAAAAGTATTAGTTCTTCCTCCCACTAGGTAATAGACTCCCGCGTTCGCCGGGCCCTATAGTCGCGCCAACATGAACGCCGCGGAGAAAATTATGGCAATGACAAAGAAAACTCGCGAACCCTACGTGGTATCCATCGTGGACGATGACAAGTCAGTCCGCGACGCCCTGGGCAATTTACTGGAGTCTGTCGGTCTACGGGTGGAGGCGTTCGCTTCCGCGGAAGAATTCGTAAACTCTAACAACGGCAACAA